>ERZ773207.929-NODE-929-length-10482-cov-6.225856_pt1 | contig 10482 bp, 2 predicted proteins | sample MGYA00580997_ERZ773207 | MGnify/ENA primary metagenome ERZ773207 (study PRJEB29015, sample SAMEA2738170) | human oral metagenome | biome: human oral; feature: human-associated habitat; material: saliva | place: China | collected 2239 ... | reverse complement strand
CTCACCGTGACGTAAATGGCGTTAAAACTTTCAAAGTAGACGTTGAAGGTGATTTGACAGACGTTACATCCATCACTAACAAAACTGGTGACGGTAAAGTATCCTTTGTTGGTAACCAAACTGTTAACGTAGCAGGCGACCACAACATCGCTCTTAATGCTAAAGCTGGCGATATCACTGGTTTGACTAATGTAACATTGAATTCCGCTGATTTCGCTACTAAAGGCCGTGCAGCAACTGAAGAGCAATTGAAGATTGTTAACAACGGCTTCAATAATACAGTTGGCTTGACTGGTAACACAGGCGCTACTGATCTTCAAAAATTAAATCAAGCTGGTGGTTTGAGCTTTGGCGTAATTGGTGCTAACAATGGCCAATACATCAAAACAACGGCAGCAGGTAGCAACGTAGCTGTTGATTTGTCCGATGATGCAAAAGCTAAGTTGAATAACACTGTAGAAGTTCGTGGTAAAAATGCTGCGAAGGTTACTTCTGTAACAGAAAATACAGCTGATGGTGGCAAGAAAACAATCTACACTGTAGATGTTGATAATGTAAAACCAACTGCAGCTTCTACTGAAAAAGTTCAAGCAAAAGCAGACGTAGCTGGTTCTAGCGACAAAAATATCGCTAAAGTTGCACCTAAAGCTGGTGAAAACTTCGGTGATGCAGGCGCAACTTATGAAGTAAACGTATCTCGTAACGACGTAAAAGACGCAGCTCGTGAAGCGGTAACTGTAAATACTACAAATACAACTAACAACCCTATTACTGTGACACCTGTTCAAGATGAAACAAACCACAACACAACTTACCAAGTAACATTCGATGGTAACAAAGCAGCTACTCAAATTCCTTTGACATACAAAGCGAATGGCCAAAATGCTCAAACAGTTACATTGGATAAAGGTTTGAACTTCACAAACGGTTCCAACACAACAGCTTCCGTAGCTGCTGATGGCGTAGTTAAATACGATCTTAACAACAACGTAAACTTAACTCCATCTGGTTCCTTAACTATTGGTGACACTGTTGTAAACGATGGTGGTTTGACTATTAATAATGGTCCTTCCATCACTAAAGGTGGCATCAATGCTGGTAACTTGAACATCACTAACGTAAAAGCTGGTGTAAACGATAACGATGCAGTTAACGTTAAACAGTTGAAAGATTCCCGTACAGTAGTTACATCTAACGATAAATCTGTAAAAATCAACAAAACTGAAAACGGCAACCAAGTTACTTATGACTTGCATGTAGCTCCAGGTGCTGCACAATCCGTATGGAATGTGAAATCCACTGGTAATACAACTGCTGATTCTGAAACAGCTGCTAAAACTATCACTGATGGTAAAACAGTTGAAATGACAGCAGGCAAAAACTTGACTGTAAAACAAACTAGCAACGAAGACGGCGCTAAAGTTGAATACGCATTGTCCGACGACATCAAAGTTGGTAATGACGGTAAAGATGGCAAAGACGGCGTTGACGGCAAAATCGGTGTAAACGGTAAAGACGGCTCTGCTGTTGTAATCAACGGTAAAGACGGCTCCATCGGCCTCAATGGTAAAGATGGTAAAGACGGTCTTACTATCCGCGGCGCTAACGGTCAAGACGGCGTAAATGGTACAAACGGTACTAATGGTATCACTCGTATCGTATACGAAGACAAAAACAACAACAAACACGAAGTTGCTACTACTGATGACGGCTTGAAATTCACTGGTAACAACACTGATGTTGTAAACAAAAACAAATTGAACAGCCTTGTTAAAGTTCAAGGTGAAGGCGTAGATAAAACAACTTCTGCATCCTTCAAGAGCGCTTCTGGTAACATCAACGTAAAAGCTGATGGTACTGATACTCTCGAAGTTCAATTGAACAAAGATTTGAAAAACATCACTTCCATTAAGAACGATGGCCCTGCAACTATGACAATTGGCGGCAACGAATTCAAATTCGATGGCGGCAACGTGAACATGGGTGGCAACAACATCACTAATCTTAAATCTGGTGGCGATGTAATCGATAACGCAGCTAACATTGGCGACGTAACTCGTATTTCTAAAGCTAACGACTTACACATTGCACCAACTAAATCTGATCGTGCAGGTGAAGCTACTACATCTTACTCTTATGATGCAGCAGACAAATCTGTTACATTGAAATACAACGATGGCAATGGTGCTAATCAAGCTGGTACAATCGCGAAAATCGACTTGTCTGGTTTGGCTGATCAAATCAAAGATGGTTACTCCTTCTCCACAGATGCAAAAGGCAATGTAGTTGGTAACCATGCTGTAACAGCTGTAGGCAATGGCAAAACTGTTTCCTACGCAGCAGGCGATAATTTGACAATTACTCAAAATATCGATAATGCAACTGGTGAACAAACTTATACATATGCATTGTCTAATGACATCAAAGTTGGTAACGACGGTAAAGATGGTAAAGACGGTGTTGACGGTAAAATCGGCGTAAACGGTAAAGATGGTTCCGCTGTTGTAATCAACGGTAAAGATGGTTCTATCGGCCTCAATGGTAAAGACGGTAAAGATGGTCTTACTATTAAAGGCGCTAACGGTCAAGACGGCGTTGACGGTAAAAACGGCAAAGACGGCATGACTCGTATCGTATACGAAGACAAAAACAACAACAAACACGAAGTGGCAACTACTGACGACGGCATGAAATATGCTGGCGACAATGGTCAAACTGACTCCACTAAAGTTATCGCTAAGAAATTGAACCAAACATTGGATATCACTGGCGGTGCGGACAGCACTAAATTGACTGAAAACAACATCGGCGTGAACAACGTAGATGGCAAATTGAAAGTTCAATTGGCTCAAAACATCAACTTGACTCCAGCAGGTTCCTTAACAATTGGCGATACTAAGATCACTGACGGTGGTTTAGTAATCAACAATGGTCCATCCATTACTAAAGGTGGCATCAATGCTGGTGACTTGAATATCACTAACGTGAAAGCTGGCGTAAATGACACTGATGCAGTTAACGTAAAACAATTGAAATCCGCTAAGACAGAAGTTAAAGCTGGTGACAACGTAACAGTTGATAAAACAATTGGTGCTGATGGTCAAAACATTTACACAGTAAACGCAAAAGCAACTAACCTTGGCGATGCTGAACTTAACTACACAGCTAACAACGGTGCTAAACAAAAAGTTAAATTGTCCGAAGGCTTGAACTTCGTTGACGGTAACTACACTAAAGCTTCCGTTGATGCAAACGGTGTTGTTAAATACGACGTAACACTTGGTAAAGTGAAAGACGGCGTTGACGGCAAACCAGGCGTAGATGGTGATAATGGTATCGCAACAGTTAAAACTGTAGTAGATACAATTAATAACTCCGGTTGGAAAGGTGATGTTACTGGTAACACAGTAGGCAATCACAGTGCTACAATCGTAAAACCTGGCACAACTGTAAACTTCGGTGCAGGTAAAAACTTAACTGTTGAACAAATCGTTGATGCAGTAACTGGCAACCACACTTACAACTATGCATTGTCCGACGATATTAAAGTTGGTAATGATGGTAAAGATGGCAAACCAGGTGTTGACGGTAAGATCGGTGTAAACGGTAAAGACGGTTCTGCTGTTGTGATCAACGGTAAAGACGGCTCTATCGGCTTGAATGGTAAAGACGGTAAAGATGGTCTTACTTTCAAAGGTGCTAACGGTCAAGACGGCGTAGACGGTAAAAACGGTACTAACGGTATGACTCGTATCGTTTACGAAGATAGCAACAACAATAAACACGAAGTGGCTACTACTGATGACGGCTTGAAATTCACTGGTAACAACGAAAGCGTTGTAAACAAAAACAAACTTAACTCCACAGTTAAAGTTAAAGGTGAAGGCGTTACTGAAGAGCAAGAAAAAACATTTGAATCTGCTGCAGGTAACATCGCTGTAACTGCTGATGGTAACGATACTTTGAACATTCGCTTGAATAAAAACATCAAAGGTATCGACTCTATCCAAACTAAGGAAATCCACTTAGGCACACCTGATAATTACACAACAATTAAGAAAGATGGAGACCGCATTAAATACGGCGACAAAACATTCGCTAACACTGACGATATCTGGACAATCCAAGCTAATGGCACAGATGTTCCAGCTAACGGCGGTAAAGTAAATGTTAAAGGTGCTGACGGTATCACAGTATCCAAATCTGCTAATGGGGAAATGACAATTAGTGGTGCTGGCCTTGGTACAATGAACAGCTTCAACGTTAAATCTACTGGTAATACTACTGCTGATTCTGAAACAGCAGCTAAGAAAATTACTGATGGTAAAACTGTTGAATTCTCCGGCGGTAAAAACCTCACTGTAAAACAAACTAGCGACGCAAACGGTGCTAAAGTAGAATATGCATTGAGCAACAATGTAGATCTTACTAATAAAGGTTCCCTGACAATTGGCGATACTAAGATCACTGATGGTGGCTTAGTAATCAACAATGGCCCATCCGTAACTAAAGACGGCATCAATGCTGGTAATAAACAAATTACTAACGTTGAAGACGGTGTAAACGATACTGATGCGGTTAACGTACGTCAATTGAAAGCAGCTAAAACTAACCTTGTTGACGGTCAAAACACTAAAGTGACTGGCGACGGTTCTAAAGCTAATCCTTACAAAGTTAATGTTGAAGGCGATTTGAACAAAATCACTTCCATCACTAATAAAGAAGGCGACGGCAAATTAGAATTCAAAGGTGACCAAGTAGTTAACGTAGCTGGCGACAACACAATCAAGCTTGATGGTAAAACTGGTGACATCACTGGCTTAACTAACAAAACTCTTGATTCCGCTGACTTCGCAACTAAAGGTCGTGCAGCAACTGAGGAACAATTGAAACTTGTTCAACAAGAAGCAGCTAAGAAATCTACTGAAAAAGTACAAGCTAAAGCTGATGCTAACAATATCGCTAAAGTAGCTCCTAAAGCTGGCGATACATTCGGTGCAGCTGGTGCAACATACGAAGTATCTGTAGATAAAAATGACGTAAAAGATGCAGCTCGTGAAGCAGTTACTGTAACAGGTGACAACAAAGCGATCACTGTAGACGTTCAACCAAATGCTACTAACCATACAACTAACTACCAAGTTAACTTCAATGGTAAGGAAGCAGCTAAACAAATTCCATTGACTTACAAAGAAAATGGTGGCAACGCTAGAACAGTAATGTTATCTGATGGTTTAGACTTCTCCAACGGCGTAAATACTACTGCTCACACTGGTGCGAACGGTAAAGTATCCTTCGACGTGAAAGGTGACCTCACTAACATCACTTCCATCTCTAACAACTCCAATGGTCCGAAATTATCCTTCGGTGGAGATACTGTAAATATCACTGGTGGCAACCTCAACATGGGTGGTAACAAAATCACTAATGTTCAACGTGGCACTAATGATACAGATGCAGTAAACGTTAAACAGTTGAAAGATTCCCGTACTACATTGACATCTGATGACCAATCCGTAGTATTGAAGAAAACTGAAACTGCTGATGGCGGCTTAAACTATGACCTTTCCGTAAAAGGCGCAGTTGACCCTCGCGTTGATCAATTGAACGAAGAGATCGGTCGTGTAGGTGCTCAAGGTGCAGCATTGTCCGCATTGAAACCTATGCAATACGATCCATTGGAACCAACTCAAATCATGGCTGGTTACGGTAACTACCGTGGTAACTCCGCGATTGCAGTGGGCGTAGCTCATTACAAAAACGAGTCCACAATGTTCCATGGCGGCTTGTCCTGGGCTGGCGGTTCTAGCCACATGATGGCAAACGCTGGTGTAACTTGGAAAGTTGGTAACAAAGATGCTGAAGCAGCTGTAGCAGATCGCTACCGCAAAGGCCCTATCAGCTCTGCATACGCAGTACAAACTGAAATGGCAGCAATGAAAGCTCAAAACGCCGGATTAAAAGGTGAAGTATCTGACTTGAAATATGAAAACGAACAAATTAAAGCTCAAAACGCTGGTCTACAAAGTGAAGTAGAAGTATTGAAAGCTCAAATGGCTGCAATGATGGCGAAAATGGGTATGTAATTTAGTTAGCAAATGGATACAACTGGTAAGGGTTCCTTCGGGAGCCCTGAACCAGCACATTAATTCGACTATGAAAAGAGGAATAGATATGAAAAAATCTACAATGCTTGCTTTCACAGCGGCACTTTTAATGAGCGCAGCATCCATCACTGGTCACGCAGCAAGCGCACCAACATATGATGACAACTTGATCTTGCCTAATCCTGCATCCGTACCTGGTTTGAGCAATGTTGTATTAGTACCTGTGGCTAGCCCACAAGTAGTACAATCCCTTCATGATTACGTGAAAGCATGGGAAAATGCTGAACAAAAAATCGCTTTAGCAAAAGCTAAACGCGACAATCATGAGCAATTAACTAAAGCAGACAAAATCTGGTTACATTCCAAAGATAAGCATAACTATGCTGATTACTTCCGTACGCACTCCCTTGGTCGCGTACATGGCTTTGAAACAGCTTTGAACTGGAACGGTGAAAACCGTAACAAAAACGAATACGAATACTTTGAAATGCCTAAATACAACGAAAAAGATGGCTTCGTAAATAGCTATGGTTACAATGTATTGCGCGGCATGGTAGATCGTGTTAACGAAGTTGTACAACGTCAAAAACAAGTTGGCGGTCCTATGACTGACGACGAAGCACAAGCATTAGAAGATGCAATCTTGGATATCCTTGCTCAAGACCAAGAACATGTATCTAACGAAGAACTTCGTCACTACATGAACGAAACAATTTGGTTCGCTGCAAAACAAACTGTAAAAAACAAAGCCAGCGAAGAACCAACTGCTGCTGATGAGCACGTAGTAGATCTTCGCAAAGCAATTAACGAACCAATGGGTAGCAACGACTACAATAAAGTTGACTTGCGTAGCGCAATTCAACAATAATTGATTTCTATATTGATATAGATATCAAAAAGCCTTTTTCCTTCTCTCATCTTAAAGGCTTAGTTGATCTCTAATACATGTGGTATACGGATATATGTCCGCCATATATCCGTATATCTACAAAACACAATGGCCCTTATATTGGGTTTATGAGGGCCCTAACACGTACCCTGGACCCCCGACTAGGGAACACAAATCCTTATTTAACAACGCCATCCGTTTGGATGGCGTTGTTTTTGTTTTGTATATAGTATTTAGACTTGTGCTTAAAACTATTAAAAGCTATTAGTTGACTATGAACCGACCCCTTAATGTTAGATTTTTTGGGGTTACTACACTACATAAAATCAACTAATAGCTTTTTTGCTTCTAACTATTCTATAGAGATGAAAGAAAAATGAAATTCACATTGACTTTATAATTAAAAGCCCATATAATGACGATAAATTGATAAAATTTGTTTGTAATTAATAATCTGTATATTACTATGCTATTTCTTTTATTACATCTTTGCCGTTTTTAATATTTTAAGTCGATTATTTGTCGACACATTTAAAAAGGCAATATTATTTATTTAAAGAACAAATAAGGAGACAACTTAAATGAATAAAAAATTTTTATTAGTAGCTGGTGTATTAAGCATCATTAATGGCAGTGTAATGGCAGAAAGTATGTATAATAGCGTAAATTTGGGTGTTGACAACACTCTTGTCGCTGGAACATATGCGAATATTGCTGTTGGCAATATGAATACAACTGATACATGGGCCATTGCTGTTGGTGCTGAAAATATTTCAAAGGATAATTCTAAAATTATTGGTCGAGGAAACGTTGGCGAATTATATAGTATTATTATTGGTGAAGATAATAAAGACAAGGTATATAGTCAAAATTTGAATGCAAAGGGCTATAATACTATTATTGGTCACAATTCTTCAATTGATAGTAATAACTCTATTGCAATAGGCAGAGGAGTTCGTATAGAATCTGATGAAACCACAGACAGAAATAACTATGGTGGTAGCATCGCTATTGGTAGTTTATCTAAAGTTACTGGCAATAGAGGTATTGCCATTGGTTATCAAGCAGAAGCATCTGAGGGGAACATCGCTATTGGTAATTCAACAACAGCAGTTGGAAAGCCAGATAAGGTTGACCCAAATAATGAATTTGGTTTCTTAGGGTGGAATGCTAAACGAGATTCTTATAGTATGGCTTCTTTTGGTGGTAGACAATTAAAAGGTGTGACTCCAGGTGCTATGACTGAAAGCTCTACAGATGCCGTAAATGGTTCTCAACTATATTATGTAGCAAAAGAAGCTTTAAAAAAAGCAACTGTTTCTAGTGGCAAGAATATCGACGTTAAAAAATATAATGATAGCAATTATATTGTTCATATGAATAATGATATTCGTGATTTAACATCTATTAATGTAGTTGATAATATTGATAGTACAGATAATCGTGTTAATATCAATGGTAATGAGTTAAAATATAGCGACAATAGTGGGCAACGTAGCTCTACTTTGTCTAAGAATAATTTAACTGTTGAAGATAGTCAAGACTCTAATTATCTTAAATCTACTACTTATGGTGCAGATGGGATTTCAATTCAAAGATATGATGGTGATTTTAATCTAATTGATTCTGTTACTTTAACCAATAATGGTCTTAATAATGGAGGACATAAGATTACTAATGTATCTAAAGGTATAAAAGATACTGATGCTGTTAATGTTAAACAGTTAAAAGACTATGTGGCAGCAAATGGTAATGTAGATACTAACACTATTACAACTGTCACAAATGGTGATAATGCAACTGTAACCGGTATAACTGATGCTTCTGGCAATAAAGAGTTCAAAGTGGCTGTTAATAAAGATTTGACAGATATGAATTCTGCTACCTTTGGTAATGCCGATGAACGTAATGTTATTAATAAAACTGGAGTTCGAGTATTCAATGGTTCTGTAAATACTGGTATAACTTCAAATGGTATGGTTATAGAAAACACTGATACTTTAGAGCAAGCTAGTTATACTGGTACTGGCATGCAAGCTAGTGATGATAATGCCACCATCCGTTTTAGTACAATGGGTATTGATGCGGGTAATCAAATCATAAATGGTGTAAGATCTGGTGTAGCTGATACCGATGCAGTTAATGTAAAACAGTTAAAAGAGTATATGTCTACAAATGACAAGGATACTATTACGACTGTAAAAGCTGGTAATAATATTGAAGTAACAGCAAATGGCCATGATTATACAGTATCTCTTAAAAAAGATGTTGTAGACAAAATTGATAATGCTACAGCTGGAGTAAAGGCAAACGCTGATGCTATTAAATCTAATGCTGATGCTGTTAAATCTAATACAGACGCTATCAAAGCCAATACAGCTGATATTGCTGTCAATAAAGCTCAAATTGATAACTTAGTAAATCAATTTAGTAACAATGATACTAAAATCAATAATATGATTAATAATACACGACAAGAGGCCCGTCGTGGTATTGCATCTGCCTCTGCGTTAGCAGCATTACATCCGCTTGACTATAACCCTGATCATAAAGTTGATGTTATGGGTGGCGTAGGTCATTATCGTGGAAAAACAGCAGTAGCTTTAGGTGCAGCTTATCGTCCTAATGAAAACTTAATGTTTACAGTTGGTACTGCTATCAATGGTAAAGACTCATCTGTAAATGCAGGTGTATCTTATAAAGTTGGAGCTAACGATAGTACTTATAAAAGCCAAGCTTCATTAGCAAAAGATGTAGAAGACTTAAAACAAATGGTAATTAAATTACAAGCTGAATTAGAAGAAGCACGTAAGAAATAATTAATAAAAAAGAGAAGCTTTGGCTTCTCTTTTTTACATTAATATAGATAACAAAATATTGGGCATTGAATAACCACAGCAAATTATAACAACTGGAAAAATTATTATAGAACATTATATAGTATTATATAGTGACATAGAATGATATACAGTCATATACATTGTTCTGATAAATAAATTAGTATAAAAAAGCTAATATATACTTAATTAGGATTATAAACTCAAATGGAATAGACTATATATAAAACTGATAACTACTGTATATGGTATATATAGCAATAAAATATACTATATAAGGTGATTCAGAAAAAAGTTTGCAAAATTTTAAAAATAGGGGTTGCGCCCCTCGGTTCTTTGTACTATAATAGCTATACAGTCGTTCGAAGCGACTGTTTATTAGTTAGCAAACACTAGATAAAATCTATGTTTGTTGATAATCGTTTTAGAATAAAAATGTAATTCCTAGTTGATACAGAAATTACAAAATTCTAAAAAAGATTATAAAAGGTGTTGACATGAAAGTGACAACATGTTATTATAATCTAGTCGCCAGTTGACGAAACACTTCTTAAGAAAGTGCTTCGAAGCTAGATAAAATCTAGTCTGACTGGTACAGATCTTTGAAAACTGAACAATGATAGGTAATCAATCAATATGATTGAACATA
>ERZ773207.927-NODE-927-length-10491-cov-3.006516_pt1 | contig 10491 bp, 9 predicted proteins | sample MGYA00580997_ERZ773207 | MGnify/ENA primary metagenome ERZ773207 (study PRJEB29015, sample SAMEA2738170) | human oral metagenome | biome: human oral; feature: human-associated habitat; material: saliva | place: China | collected 2239 ... | reverse complement strand
GTTGTTAACGTATGGTCTACAACTTGTGGCTACTGTATCGAAGAGATGCCTGCTCTCGAACAATTAAAGGGCAAGCTCCCTTCTAACGTACAGCTTATAACAGTTTGCATCGATGGAGAAGCTTCACCAGATACAGCTAAGGAAATCCTAGCTAAAAAAGGATTAAATGCCACAACACTCGTACCTAGCGACTCCCTGAACGATGGTCTTCTTAAGTACGTTAGCGGCACACCTACTACCGTCTTCTTTGACAAGAACGGTAAGCAGGTTGGTAAGCCTAAGGTTGGAGCATTCTCGACAAGAGATACAGATGCAATTGCTGAACTCTATATGAAGGAAGTTAATTCGCGTCTTGAGAAAGTGTCCAAGTAAGGAGATTATTAGATAAGTATTATGTCTAAAAAGTATAAGAAGCTGATACCGGCCGCACTTATTGTGGCTGGTATCGTTATGTTAATAATTGGTATCGACAGAGGTGAGATGGTGACGGTCTTCAGTAAGGCTGCTACCGTCTGTCTCGAGTGCATCGGTATCGGATAGGAGGCGCAATGAAGACTAATAATCCAAGGCGCCATATCGTGCAGCTTGTAGCCACATTCCTGACCAATCCGCATGTCTCGAACTTCTCAAACGGTTCGATTCACAAAGGTCAAAGCAAGAGCTTCTGCTCACCTGGACTGAACTGCTATTCATGCCCAGCAGCAGGTGCCGCCTGCCCTATCGGAGCACTACAGTCGGTCGAAAACGGGAACAAATATCACATCTCATATTACGTAATGGGATTTTTGCTGATTACAGGATCACTTCTCGGAAGATTCGTGTGTGGCTTTCTATGTCCATTTGGATTTTTTCAAGACTTGCTTCACAAGATTAGAGTCAAGAAGCGCATCATTCCTCTCAAGATAGATAGAGCTCTCAGATACCTTAAATACGTAATTCTTGCGGTATTTGTTCTCGCACTACCTATAGCGATATCCAATGAGTTCGGACTAGGCGAGCCATTCTTCTGTAAGTACATCTGTCCAGCAGGTACTATCGAGGCGGGTATCCCCCTCCTGATTAAGAACGAATCGCTGCGGGCAATGATGGGTATCCTATTTGACTGGAAGATGATTATACTTATTATAACGGTCATACTTTCAACCATGATATACAGACCTTTCTGTAAATACATCTGCCCTCTAGGTGCGATTTATTCGCTATTTAACCGCTTTAGCGTGCTTCAGATGGAAGTTAATCACGATACATGTATTAAGTGCATGAAGTGCGAAAAAAACTGCGATATGCAGGTAAATGTGCTCGACAATATCAACAGTGTCGAATGCATCCGCTGTGGCAAATGTAGAAGCATCTGCCCTACTTCGGCGATAAACTGGACTGTTGGCGGAAAAGTAATTCTAAAATCAAACGAAGACAGCAGGCAAAGAGCGTAGCTCTGCCTGCTGCTTTATTTATTAAATCGATTCTTTCACATCTTATCTCAGATTATGTGCTTCAAAATCCACACCTTCATGGTGAAGCAGATAAACCTTCTTGTCCAGACCTCCCGCATATCCCGTGAGCTTTCCGTCCTTACCCACGACGCGGTGGCACGGCACAATGATAGAAAACTCGTTGCTACCAACGGCTCCTCCAACAGCTTGAGCTGACATTCGCTCCTTGCCAAGCCGAATCTCTACTTCATGTGCAATCTCACCATAAGTCGTAAGTTCTCCATAAGGGATCTCTAGCAGTATCTGAGATACCGTCTTTCGAAACAGAGAGCCCTGTAGCTTAATTGTCGGTACAAAGTCAGGTGATTTACCTGCAAAGTATTCGTTTAGCCAGCAAACAGCATCGCTTATGTGCTTATTTACCCTAGAATTCTCGATAATCCCTACATTACCCTCTGACCTCTCATCACATAACCAGACACCGAGCAGCGCTTCGTCGTCAGCATGTAATGTAATAACGCCTAATGGCGAGTCATAATAATATTTGAACATGAATCACTCCTTTAATTATATTGGTTAATTAGCTTCGGACTACTTCCGACATTCTCCTTGATAACCTCAACATCTTCAGGTGACAATGCAATATCATAGCTCACAGCAATCACAAGCCAAGTGTAGCAATAGTCATCTACATTAGTGTCTGGCAGCCATTCGCTAGGCCCTTTATCGGACTTCTCGCGGTTCACTGCACCATCTACGTCTACACCTACACGCACATCCGTGGCATACTGATGTTTCTTGGAATTGCTCCATTTTGCGCCGCCATGCTTATTTACATAATTAAGCGGAATTATGTGGTCAAAGTTGCTGTCATCAAGTGAAAGAATTTTACCCGTATAAGGATCGCTGTATTCACCGTTTCTATAATGCTTGCTGGTCTCAAAGGCAAACCTTCTAAGCGAGTACTTCCTCCCCTTGTACTCGATACGCTTATATGGCTCGGTATATGAGTCGCGGTCGTAATCCACATACTCGTTTGGTGATGATACACGCACCTCATCGAGCAGCTGCTCTACACTTTTCTCCTTTAACGGCTTAACTTTATTATTTGAACCGCTTGAATCTCCAATGTCTATGCCCATCTGATTGAGGACAAAAACAGCTACAGCTATTACTAACGTAGCAACCATCTTCTCCATCTTTTTATTATTTCTGCCGTATCCCTGCCTTGAATATCTCTGTCTCACCATGTTTCCATACCTTTCTGAATACGCTTATCATACCATAGTTGGTTGCTCATAGGGCAACTTATGATTCATGAAATAGCCCAATAAACATTTGATTTATAACTATTACATGATATAAAATAATAAAATAGGCGAAAAAATTTACGATTTATGAAACGAGGAATTTATATGGGCGAAAGCAAACTAAAGTACGGACTAAGAGTGCTCAAGAACGCTAGCTTCAAGAAGTTCACCGACTGTGTCGACGAGGCGCACAGAATTTCTGGCAAGAGCAAGCTTGCGTGTGCAAGGGACATTGTGCACTGTATGAGAAAATTCGATGCCGGTTACTATGATTATGTAATCTTCCAGTTCTGGGATAAGACCGATGCGGAGAGAGATACTTACCTGACTAGATTCAGAAGTAAGAAGCTTGTGTCGCAGATGAATGATCCAGCTTACGCACATTTCTTTGATAACAAGGACGAGTTTAATGAGAAGTTCAAGGACTATATCGGTCGTGACTTTATTGATCTTGAAACCGCTACGAGAGAGGAAGTTGAGGAATATTTCAACAGAAAAGAAAAGGTATTCTGCAAGCTTAGAGACCTAGAGTGCGGTATCGGCTGCGAGAGACTCGTGACTTCTGACTTCGAGAACTTCGATGCTTTCTATGCTTACATCAAGGAAAAGGGCTTTGGAACTCTCGAAGGTGTTATCGAGAATCATCCTGACCTCAACAATGTATATTCTGGTAGTGCTAACACTATGCGTATGATTACTATTATCGGCGATGACGGCAAGCCTCATCTGATTTATTCTGTTCAGAAGTTCGGTATCAACGGCAGAGTTGTAGATAACTACGGAGTTCACGGACCAGTTGACCTAGAGACTGGCGAGTTCCTATTCCCTGCTCACTCTGGTGATACGAAGGCGGAAGGACTTTACACTGAACATCCTAACTCACACGAGAAGCTTGTAGGATTCAAGACTCCGTTGTTCAAGGAGGCTAAGGAGATGATTCTAAAGGCAGCTATGGAAGTGCCACAGATCAGATACGTAGGTTGGGATGTTGCAGTAACTCCGACTGGACCTGCTATCATCGAGGGCAATGTATACTGCGCTCACGATTTCTGGCAGCTACCAGGACAGACTCCTAACAACATTGGAATCATGCCTACGCTGAAGGAGCTAGTTCCAAGCTATAAGTATTAATAAGATTATTTAAATTAGTAGATAAGCTACTAAACGCAAACAGGGGCCGATCTCATTCGAGATCAGCCCCTATTTACTACTTTATTTTATGTATAGACTATGAAAGGTATCTAGTTTATGCTGCAGCAGTCTTAAGCTTTCTGCTCTTAAGAGCCGCTTTTCTAAGTCTTAGAACGACGTAGCTCACGTATACTACAGAATACACGATGATTCCTGTCATGTGCGACTTAACATCTGCTGAATACAGCACCATGATATGCACGTATATTCCAATAAAGAACGGATATGCCATGCGCTGAATCTTTTTCCAAGTCTTACCACTCATCTTGCGACGAACCACCTTAAATGAGGTGATGAAGAGAGGAATAAGCATAGCTAGCAGGCACAGAGTGATTGACGATGCGATTAGCTCTCTAGTAGGCATAGCCTTTGGATTTGTAAACAGCATCGGGAAGTAATGAACTCCGAAAACCACGTTGTGGCTTAGTGTTAGCAAGCTTCCGATGATAGAAATCTCTCCGCGCACACTCATCAGCTTACGAGAGAGCTTGTTGTGCTTAGTGATTACACCAAGGTACATAACTACCATAAATGTAGCCGTAGTGAATATACCTCTAACGAACATGTCCATAAAGTACACGTTAAACCACTCTGGGAACTTTTGAACATAACCGTAGTTGTAATATAGAACTACCGCTCCGCACCACACGTATATGCCCAGATAAAACGCCACTGGGTACTTCTTAATTGCATCTGCTGCCAAGATATAAAATATGACAGTCACTGCGATTCCGATTATTAAGTTCACGATACCGTCCTTTCCGTCTCAGCTGCGGCAGAGTTCTCTGCAGTTTCATTGCCCTCTGCTGGCTTCTGTACGTCCTCTTTCTTATTACCCTTACCGTTCTCTGAATGCTCTACGCTTGCAGGTCCTGAGATTGCGGCTACTGCGGCACTTCTTGTGCTAGTATTTCCACTTGTAACGGCAGCTGCTTCTGTACTTGTCACAGGTGTCTTAACGTTAACCATTACTGGTGTCTTCGTCTTCTTGTCAATTCCGTCCACGGAGAACTCGAGCACTGCCTTGGTCAGACCTTTCTTTGAAAGGTCAGGCTTCTGAACTAGAGTCACCTTTACAGAACCGTCATTTGGAATGTTGGAGAACTTCGCCTTGTAGTCCTCGAGTGTTGGCTCAGTGCCGTTTACCTCGATTGGCTGTGAATTCACTCTCTGAGGTGTAAATGCTACTCCGCCGTCCTCATCATCATCTGCGATGCCGTCGTGGTCCTTATCTCTATAAATCCAGTATGTATACTTTCTAACTAGAAGCTTGCCATTCTTCTTAGCCTTGAACTTCATAGTTACTGTCTTGAACATACCGCCGTCGCCATCCCAGTTGTCATCTTCAACTACTGGTGTGCCAGTGATAGTTGTTCCGTCGAAGCTGAGTCCCTTAGGGAGTCCTTCAATCTTTGTCTCCATCTGAGCATCCTTGTCGAGGCTTGTTACTGTAGCTGGCTTAATCGGCACTCCCTGAGTCCACTTAGGTCTGCCTGGCTCATCGAGAACTGTCTCAATTACCTTGCTGTCTACCTCTACCTCAGGAAGCTCCTCTTCTGCATCAGGAGCTGGCTTCTTAACGTTAACCAACACGATTGCCTTGCCCTTCTTGTCGATTCCATCTACAGAGAACTCGAGCACTGCCTTGGTCATGCCAACCTTTGACAGATCAGGCTTCTGAACGACTTTAACCTTTACGGAGCCATCGTCTGGAATGTTGCTGAACTTAGCCTTGTAATCCGCAAGTGTTGGAGCCTTGCCATCTACATCGATTGGCTTCGCATTTACTCTCTGAGGTGAAAATGCTACTCCGCCATCCTCGTCATCATCCGCGATTCCGTCATGGTCTTTATCTCTGTATATCCAATATGTGTACTTTCTAACCAGTAGCTTACCGTTCTTCTTAGCCTTGAACTTCATAGTAACTGTCTTGAACATACCGCCATCACCATCCCAGCTATCGTCTTCAATGACTGGTGTTCCAGTGATAGTTGTTCCGTCAAAGCTGAGTCCCTTCGGAAGCCCCTCGATTGTTGTCAGCATCTCTGCATCCTTGTCGAGGCTAGTCACTGTCGCTGGCTTGATAGCTACACGCTCAGTCCACTTAGGTCTGCCTGGCTCGTCGAGGACTGTCTCGATTACCTTACTATTTACCTCTACCTCAGGAAGATTCTCCTCAGGTTCAGTGGTTCCTGGGTTATCGTTATTTCCACCTGTATTCTCAACAAGCTGCTTGTCTGCCTCTGTGCCAGATAGCTGGAACGTTACGAACAGTGCTGGTGGTGCATTAGGGTTCTCATCGTTAACTACTATGTACTTAACCTTTTTATTTACAGGCTTCTTATCTGTTGTGTACTCGTAGCGATGTCCTTCCTTTGAAACCAGACGCACCTTAACATTTTCAAACTCGAACGCTGTCGGTGCGTCGACAACCTGCTGGTCATCGATCTTGCGGTCATCTACTGAATCCATCTTTACAGAGTCTATCTTGTACCACTTCGAACCGTCCTTGCTGTACTCAAGTCCTACGATATAGTCTCTGCTGTAACGTCCAACTAGGATTCTGAAGCTGTCATATGATAGCGATTCCTTGTGAACCACTCTCGCCTTGATGACCTTCTTGTCACCGTATGCCTTGAGGTCACTGCCATTTTCGATTGCATTTCCGTCCTCATCTGTGATACTGAGTCCGTTTGCTGCAAAATCATTCCACGAAGCTTCCGATACTGTTCCGTCCTTCTTAACAATCTTTGCCTTAAGCTCAGAGAAATCAACTGTGCTACCGGTGTTAACCTCTACTGTCTTGGTCTTAGGCGATATGATTGCAACTTCCTTCACATCAGAGTTAGTTTTCTGATCATGTGCAGACTTATTGCTTGCTTCCTTAGTTGCTGCAGAAATTCCGCTCGCACTAACTGTAGCTCCTGTTACGCTATCGAACATCTTCTTGCCCTCGTAACGGTCGCTCATGTAAGTCTTTACGGTTCTCGACATGAGTGTGAGGTCAGATTCAGTATTATTTCCTGATAGTCCATTGAGCATGCTCACATACTTGTCGCCAAATAGTTCCTTGACCTTTGCCTTAGGATCGCTGCTTTTTCTGATTGACTCGAAATATTCACGATAAAGTCCCATCTTCGCGATGTTCCAGCGACCTTCCTTGCCCTGTAAGAAAGGTAGTACGTTCTCTGCCTTTCTTCTAAATGGTCCCATGTCATCGCGATAATCCTCGCCTATTCCGACTCTGAGGCTAGATATCTCACCATCCTTAACTGTCACGTAAGTCTTGATTCCACCCGGATTGAGGTATCCAATACCTATTCCTGTGTACTCACCATCCTTGAGCTTGTCTCCTGGATAGTGCTTACGTAGTGCTGCATCAACATATGTTGGCTCTCCAGTCTCAGGGTTAACTGCTGGAGTTGTGTTATCTGTACTTGGCTTAGTGTCTTCGCTTGGCTTGCTCGGATTGCTACTAGCATTTGTTACGTTAGACTTGCCAGCACCTGCAAGCGCATTCCTTACCGCATCGATAATTCCACGGCTAGAATAAGTAGCACCAGAAACTGTGTCCACGCTCTTGCCTGGACTTCCTAGTAGTCTACCGATTACAGCCTTTGCACGGTTAAAGAAAGGTGCATCGTCGCTGTGCGAAAGTATGTCTACGCTAGTAATATTACCGCCAGAAACGGTTACACGAACTCTAATCGGACCATTGAAGCCCTGACCTGAACCAGTGTAAACTCCGTCATTTAGATTAGCACTTCCAATAGCAAACGAACCTGCAGCATTGCCCTTTCTGCCCTTAGCAGCTCTAGCATCTTTCTTGACTGGCGTTACCTTCGCCTGCTGCTTCGATCCAGCCTTGCTTAGAGCATCAGCAACTGCCTTCTTAATCGCATTCGAAGAGATAGTCGCTCCCGAAACAGAGTCAACGTTTACATTGCCACTGCTCAGTATCTTGCCTATGACAGCTTTCGCCCTGTTAAAATACTCTGGCGTTTCTGTCTGAGATACAACTTTGATATCTGTCAGCTTTCCCCCCTTAACGGTGATGCGAACAGTAAGGGGCCCACCGTAACCGGTTGCAGTACCCTCGTATTCTCCATCCTTGAGGCTATCTGTGGAAACTTCAGCACCTATCGCCTGAGCTTCCTTGGCAGCCTTCTCTTTGGCAGCGTTGTTCTTCTCTACGACTGAAACAGCCGAGTATGCCATCGCAACTGTAACAGCTGCGGCAACAACAAAGGACAGCACCCCCTTGAAACTTGTAGTCTTCATCTTTCCTCCTATGAATGAATAGTATTATATTTATAAGTTAGACTTATATTACAAAAGTTAGTTCAATTGAACTAATGTATAATGTATTTTAATGCAAATAGCACAAAGTTGCAATAATTTTTTACACCAATATATTTACTTTTTTTGTCTAGAATTTAGGGGTAAAAACACAACTTTAAAAGAGTGGGCACAAGGCCCACCCTTTTAAAGTGTGTGTGTAAAAAAAAGGAATTCAAGCTTATGAATACTCTAATCCTACTACATTGTACCATCGATATAGTAACCAAATGGTATGACTCTTTCGAATGCGATTTTCTGCCAATCTTCCTTAAAGTTCTCAATATCCGTTAGGAAGAAGCCTGGATCCATAAAACGAATAATTATGTAATTCGAATTCTTCTGGTCCCATGCATTGCCACGGCTGAAATCGATTCCATGACCTGTATTCTTAGTTACGATTGCTTCGAGCAGATGTGCCGTAATGGAATTAATCGGTACAGACATATCTGGCTTATCGAAGAAACCCTTCTTAGTTTCGCTTGTGTATATAGCAAAGTTGTTGATAGATCCGCTTGCAACACAGACAACCCTCTTGATTTGATCTATATCTACCTCGTGCTTTGCACCTACAATCTTGTTACCGCGGAGCTTAATCTGCCTCTCCTTAAGCGAATGGCCCAATGTAACATCTATGCTACCGATGTTATTAGGGAATTCCTTTCCAAGCTTATGAGCAGCGAAGGCAACGAGCAGAGTCTTGGTCTCCCTTATGTTATGTCCTTCATAATGCGGATTAGTGTCCAGCGTTATATCAATGCTCTTCTTGAGCGGATCTACACTTGTGAACATAAGCATATAATTGTCGTTAGAATTACAGTATCTCGTATGATGAATAGTCAGAACATCATCGAAATCAATCTCGAGTACACCTTTCTTCTTATGTGTGTAAGTGCAGCCATCACTACGCACCTCAAGGGTATAGTTAGGATTCTCAAATTTCACAACATCGGTATCAAATAAACTAATCATGTAGTTCTCCTTATATCATCTGATATCTATTGACTATGTCCATGAATATGTAAAGATAATCGTTTTAACGTTTATTTTACTTTACGTCGTAATTATAAGCCTATTTTGCATATATGTCTTTAGTTTTTTTCAAAAAGTGAATATTAGTGCGAAAATAGTGCGAATTTTTCCGTTTTTTGGTACTTTTTTGCCTTGTGCTATTCACATTCCGACACTCTTATGAAGCTTTTTGATTTCTCAGGCATATTAATCATTGCGATTGAAACCATAACTAGGATGATCCCGATGACCCTCCACGGACCTAGCTCTTCTCCGAAGAGGAATGTGCCAAATAGCGTCGCTGCGACATTTTCCACCGAAGATAAAATTGGTGCATACGACACATGTTTCAGTCTAGATATTGCGAAGCCATACATGAAATACGGAAGTGCCACTGAGGTAGCGCCGTTGATGATGCTGATTATCGCTAGTTTTCCATCCACATGAAACTCGCCGATGCCTACAATTGGTCCATATATAAGGAGTGCGATAAGGCCAAATACCATCGTGTAGAATGTCATCCCTACTGGCTCTTCCGACTGACCTCCAAGCCTACTCGTAATCGCTAGGCTTGCGAAGCAGAATCCGCATATAAGCCCCATGAATATTCCGTATAGCGATAACTTCCCAAGGTCGAACACCCCTCCTGTCGCCGTAAATGTAACTCCCGTGATAGTCACGCACATGGCTAGGACTTTTTTGAAGGTAGGCTTTTCCTTAAATATAAAGAACGACATAATCGCCACGGTTATCGGCGAAGTGTAGACCAGTACTACTGCGCTTGCCATACCGAGTTTACCTATTGCCGTGAAATACGCCACGTTGAATACCGCTTGTGTGATAACGCCCTGTACGAAAGCTATGGCGAAGCCACGCTTGCTGAGTCTGAAGCTCTCTCTGCCCTTCCTGATCATAAATGGCAGGATGACAAGAATCGCACAAAGCACTCGCAGGATTGACATCGTCACTGGCGGGATGCCGTACGCTCTATATAGGTGTGAATAAATTCCGGTCGTGCCCCAGAGGGTTCCGGAAAGCATGATGAAAATTGCTCCGTTCTTAATCATATTATTTCTCGCTCAGTTTAGTTATCGCCTGGTCATATGAGATAGAGAGCGCATCATTGAAGCTGAACTTCTTCCAGAGCGACACGTTGTTCTCCTCTCTATTAGTACTGAAGATGATGGCTTTATCGAGCTGGGCAAATG
>ERZ773207.921-NODE-921-length-10567-cov-7.900780_pt1 | contig 10567 bp, 13 predicted proteins | sample MGYA00580997_ERZ773207 | MGnify/ENA primary metagenome ERZ773207 (study PRJEB29015, sample SAMEA2738170) | human oral metagenome | biome: human oral; feature: human-associated habitat; material: saliva | place: China | collected 2239 ... | reverse complement strand
GTTATGAAACAGGGACCGCAGATATTAGCTACTTTCTAACGGATTCTGTTCTAAATAACTACATGGAAGTAGACGAGAATACGCAATTAAAAATGGTTATTTATATCAGACATAATACCTTAGAAAATAAAACGTTTAGCTATACTGTGGATATTCACCATGGTCAAAATTCTCATGCGGAGATTATCAGTGGAGGTAAAATAAATGCCGTACGATAAAGAGACTGTGCTTGATGGAACGATTCCTACCCTTGATGCATCAGAACTATCTTATGAGTTTGAGAAAGCAAGAATTCAAGGTTCTACTGATAAAAATGTGATGGATGATTACTCTAAAACAGAAAATGCAGTTATGCCACCGAATTTTGAATATGTATCCAGTTTTCGAGATAATGCGACTGGGACTAGTGGTGTGGCTTTTAAAGATACTACAACAGGAAAGGTCATTATTTCATATACGGGTACTAACCTTGAAAGTGATGGTGTTAATGATGCAGTCCTGACGGATGTGGTCAGTATTGCTCTGGGGACGGGTCACCATTATGACTCAGCTTATCAATTCTATGAAAAAGTTCTTAAAGAGAATGGGTTAAATCCAGAAGATATTATATTAACAGGACACTCACTTGGAGGGAATATTGCCCAACGAGTCGCTTTGAAATATAACGCACCTAAAACAATTGTTTATAATCCGGCCCCACTCTATATTCCCGTTGGTGCTATATTGGGTTCCCTTATAGAAAATCCTTTATTAAAAATTGCTATAGCAAAAAATATTTCAGAGATTGAACTTGAAAAAATACAGTTTACAGGAAGTGTGACACGAATCACAACAGAGAAAGATCCTCTGAATAACTGGGTTGATCGACTTGGTGGAGTATATTTAGGAGAAGAGTATGTGATTCCTAATTCAGGTGGTCACTTAATGGGAGATCTGCGAGCAGTTAGTGAAATAATTCGGAAAATTGAGCAGTCTTCTATTAGTTTAGAGAGTGTTGAAAAAAGTACTCAAGATAAAATCAAAAAAATTCAGATTAAAAAAAGACGTTTTAAAGTTAATGATATAGGGAAAAACTTTACAAATGGGTTGTCAAAAGCAGAACTCATTGCACTAGATTCTGAGCAAGCTCTAGCTGTTGCAAGTGGTATATCGACTGCAGTAACAGCAGCAACCACTCTGATAGATGCAAGAGTTAAGAGTGCAGTTAAGCAGAGTATGGATTTGTATGGTAGTCTTGGAGATGTACCGTTTGGTTTTTTACTTTCTTCTGATGAAGTTAGAGCAACGTACAATGAATGTGGTGTAAATTATGGTTCAGTTGTAGAAGTGGTTGATAGTCATTGTCAAACAGTCAGTTCAACTGCGAATATATTAGCAGACTCCTTTGTCGAATTGGAGACAAAGATCAAGTCAGGAATTGCAGAAATTGTTCAAAAAGATAAAGAAATAGAAGGATTAATTCGTCATGGATAAAAGGGATAAGATTAGGACTAAGTTACTAGAGGCGCAGGAAGAGCTTGATAAGATAGATGATGATTATTTGAAATTAAAGAATGAATTGGATACTAAATGGAGTTTTTTGAATGATTTTTATAGAGGAGTAGACAAAATGATTGATGAGAAACATTCTCTTGTTTTATCTGCTTATTCAAAATTACCTGATACGACTGAGGATATGCTTTCAGCTACTTTGGAGACCATCCATAGATATAAAACGGTCAATTTAGAGGAGTTTATGAGTCGGAAACGTGAGCTTGAAAGAAAATATGATATCTTGGAAAATTGTTATAAGAAAGAGTATCAAAAACAAGAGGAAATCATAGAAAAATATTCTTGTGAACTAAGAGCATATCCGTCCGATGAAAAAGAGGAGTGAGAAAATGGGATATTTTGAAGATATTGTAAAAGGATTGTATGACATTACATCAGATACGCTGGATAATATTGGAAAGGGTCTTTCTGATGTAAATGATATATTTAGAATATCTAAAGAGGTCAGAGACATAGAAGATACCATACATGGAGCTTATGAGTGGGGGATGGACCAGTTACGATCCGTTGAAGGATATAGTCAAATTAAAAAGAGTTTAGAGAGATTGATAATTAGAACATTTTATGTTCCTGCTAAACAACGTGCTACAGAGCGTATTGTAGAGAGATTTGACATAGAAGTAAAGGAAATAGGAGGAAAAACTAAGAAAATCATTGATTCTGTTAATTCTGAAATAGATAATGAAATTAAAGGTGAGTTTTCAAAATCTGTTCAAGAAATTGTTAGTAAAGAAAACCAAAAATGGCAAAGATTGGTTTGAGTTAGGAAGAAAGAAAAATTGGATATCTATATTAATTCAACCATGTATTAAACAAAAGAATAGTTTAATACGAACATGGATAGAGCACTAGCCTTACAACGTTAATACGTTATTGGAATTACTTACAAAATCTCAGCACTCTGTATTTACAGAGTGCTTTTTTTGTTGAGAATTGGCGGAGCCCTAGCCTCAAAACGTTAATACGTTATTGGAATTGATTAAAAACCAAATTTTTTTGAATTAAATAGGAAAAATATGTAAATATTTGATTGTTTTAGCTAATGCTTTGTGATAAGATGAACCTGGTATTAAAAATAAAGATTGGGTGTGGTAATATGAAAAAATCTAAGTTATTACTAACGAGTTTGGTGCTTGCGTCTGTTCTTGCAGGTTGTAATAGTAATGCATCAAATAAGGAAACAACAGCAGAAAATAATCCTGTTGTAAAGTCGACCTCTTCGGAAGTGAAACAGACGACTACTCAAGAAAAAGTTAAAAACGAAAAAACTTCGTTAGGACTTTATAACGAAATGGCCAAAAATTCTAAGTCAACAGAGGAGATTTATGTTACGGGAGATGTTGTAGTTGGTGAAGGGAAGGATGTTCATCCAGGAATTTATGATTTAGAAATCATTGGTGGGGCTGGACATATATCTGGAACAAGAAAAAGTTTTAATACGCCATTCATTAACTTTCTTGCAGGAGCACCTGGCTCTAGTAGCCACTATGCTTCAAAAATAAGAATAATCTTATTCGATGGGGATGTATTAAAATTTGATAATATTTCTAAAATTAAGTTCAAAGCAGTTCCAGAAGAAGTTCAAATGAGTAATGAATTGGGTGTAGGAGAATATGTCGTTGGTCGTGATATTAAACCGGGTACATACAAATTAAGTACTAATAAAGAGATGAATCCTGAATTTAAAGAGCTAGGATGGGATATTCAAATTATTAATGGATCAACAAAGAAAAGTAAACACCAGAGATTTAATCCTGGCAGTCCTGATGTAGTTGTTAAATTAGAAGAGGGAGAAATAATTTCAACAATGTTTCAGGCTTCTAGATATGAAGATTTGATTGACGATGCAAGATTAATCTTTACAGAATATAAATAATCTATACACTAAATAGCAAATTTGGATTTTAATGTTATAAGATCTCAGCACTCTGTTTTTGCAGGGTGCTTTTTCTTTGTAGAGAAAAAGATAGTGTAGAAAGAATGATGGATAAAAAACAGTTAATGGAAATATTGAATCATTATCTTAAACTTGCTACAATTTATATATTAAACACGGTTACTAAAAAGGAGGGGAAAACCATGCTGAAAAAAGTTCTAAAAATGATTTTATTAGTTGGAATGGGAATGGTGTTCTTAGCTGGATGCAATCCAAAGAGCAGCCGAGAGTTTATCGAAGGAAAAGCTGCGGAGTTAAGTAGGGTTTATCCAACAGAAAATTTAGAAGACCTATTTGATAAATTTTCGGAAGGATTTTATATTCAAAGTGATGATTTGTATGATTACAAAGAGGACGAAGGCTATTCATTTCAATCTATAAAGTTAAAAGTGGATAGTAAGACTAAAACTATTACTGGGACCATTTTATGGAAAAAAGTGACATTTGATGATAAAGAGAAAAGGCATACAGAAGTACTATATGAGGGTGAAGTCATTTATCAAAACGGCACCATTCAATTGAAAGATTCGACAGCAAATGTGAACATAAAACATCCAACACTTCTATTGCAAAAGTTTATTATCAATAAAGAGAGTTTATCAACATTAAAAATGGACCAAAAAAGTTATAGCAATGAAACAGGAAGCGCAGATATTAGTTATTTTGTAACAGATTCTGTTCTAAATAACTACATGGAAGTAGACCAGAATACGCAATTAATAATGGTTATTTATATCGGACATAATACCTTAGAGAATAAAGCATTTAGCTATACTGTAGATATTCAGAACGGACAAAATTCTCATGCGGAAATTATCATTGGGAAATAAACAAATAGCGGTCAATAAATGAACAAAGCAAGCCTCAAAATGTTAATACGTTATTGGAATTACTTACAAGATCTCAGCACTCTGTATTTACAGAGTGCTTTTTTTATTGAGAATTGGCAGTCAGCAATTTTACATAATCGTAGGAACGAAGTGACGTACGGATATGTATGCGAAGGTCGAAGCCCTAGCCTCAAAACGGTAAGAGCTCTAAGTAAATCATTTTGATACAATTTATGGTCGCAGATAGAAAGTATGTCACAAAAGAAACTATGGAATAGTTGACAACTATTTTTATGAATTATACTATTGAATTGAATAGATAAGGAGTTGGTTTTATGCAAGAGACAATGATTGATTACAAACAAAAAATTTACCAAGAGCTATCTCGCTTAACAAAGGGGCTAGGAAGTGAGAAGCGTCTTGATATTTTAAATATATTATCACATGGACCAAAGACAGTTGAGGGAATTGCGCATGCGACGGGTCTCTCTGTTGCCAATACTTCGCGCCACCTTCAGGTTTTAAAAGAAAGTCACTTGGTGGTGACAAGTCGAAATGGTAATTTTATCCGTTATAGCCTGGCTTCTGAAAAGGTTGTCCAGTTAGTCCTTCTGTTATTTGCCGTCGGTGAAGAACAGTTAGCAGAAGTCAGAGCAATTGAGTCAGACTATGATGAGGCAGCTGGTGTTCCTCAGATTGAGCTCGCTAATGCAATTGAATTAGTAGCTAAGACAGATGCTCTCCTACTTGATTTAAGGCCTGTTGAGGAGTATGAGGCAGGGCACTTGCCAAAAGCTCTTAATTTACCAATCGATGAGTTTGAGCAAAAAAAAGCTCAGCTTCCCAAAGAGAAGACCATCATTGTTTATTGTCGCGGACGCCAATGTGGCTATGCTAACCTAGCAGCAAAGGATTTACAGAGTTTGGGCTACAGTATCTATAGCCTCAATCGCAGTTTTGCTGATTGGAAGTGGGGTGCATCCTCTCGTTCAGAACTAGACTAAGGTGTATTCCTTAGTCTTTTCTTATAATCGGAGAGTCGTGAGCAAAACTATTGCAAAATAAATTTAGTGTGCTATAATTCAATTATTCAACAAAATAGTTGAATTTATTTTTTGCTCAACCTATTCAATGGTTTTATTGAATTATATCTTTGAAATACTTCTTATTTAGTATCTCAAAGAAACTAAGTGATACAAATTGGATTTTTAGAAGGGCTAAGTTAACCTTTTTGAAATTCATTTTTTTATCCTTATCCTATTCAATTATACGATTGAATAGAAGCGATTTATTTTAGAAAGGAGTCTTTTTATGACAACACAACTAACAACCGAAACATTTGCAAAAGCTATCCAAAATGGGGTGAGTTTCATCGAATTTGGGGCGAAGTGGTGCCCACCTTGTCGGATGATGGAACCGGTAGTGGAAGAACTTTCACAGGACTTTGACGGAAAAGCAACGATTGCTCAGGTGGATGTGGACCAATCACAAGAGCTTGCCAATCTCTTTGGCATTCGTTCTATCCCAACAATGATGATTTTTAAAGATGGAAAACCCGTTGATGCTCTTGTTGGTGTTCATCCTAAACAAATATTGATGGAAAAAATTCAAGCACAGTTATCATGAGGTGATTTATGTATGATACAATTATTGTAGGTTCAGGACCTGCAGGGTACACAGCTGGTATTTATTTAAGTCGAGCTGGTTTGAAAAATCGATTAATAACAGGCTATTTGGAGGGTGGTCAATTAACCACCACAACCCTCGTAGAAAATTATCCAGGTTTTGAAAACGGGATTGTTGGCAATGAATTAGTCCAAACAATGCGCCGCCAAGCAGAACAGTTTGGCACCGAAATGACATTTGGATTTGTTCAAAAAATTGAAGGTGAATCGTCTCCTTTCAAGGTACATCTGGATAATGGTGAAATCATTGATACCAAGGCCGTTATTATCGCAACAGGCTCTAGTGCTAAATATCTAGGGATTGAAGGCGAAGAAGAGGCCGTCGGAAAAGGTGTCAGCGTTTGTGCGACCTGTGATGCTTTCTTCTATAAAGAGCGTGAAGTCCTTGTAGTTGGCGGGGGTGATGTTGCTATGGAAGAAGCCCTCTATTTGACACGCTTTGCATCGAAAGTGACCGTTGTCCACCGCCGCAATGAGTTACGCGCATCTGATATTATGGTCAAACGGGCTCAGGCAAATGATAAAATTCATTGGATGTTAAATTACACGCCTGTCAAAGTTACATCTAATCTGATGGGAATGACTGGTTTGGATGTTCGTAATAATGAAACAGGTGATATTGAGCACATTCAGGCTGACGGTCTCTTTGTGGCCATTGGTCATCAACCAAACACCGATTTTCTTGATGGAAAATTAGCATTGGATGATAAAGGCTGTATTCAAACACAGCCGGGAACAGCAAAGACCTCTGTTGCAGGTATTTTTGCAGCTGGTGATGTGCAAGATCCAAAATACCAACAAGCCATTACTGCAGCAGGCAGCGGTGCCATTGCTGCCCTAGATGCATTGGCCTATATTGATAACCTATGATGAAATCAGTCACGTCTAGTATCGAATTAGAAGAACTGTTAGCCGAACATCAAAATCTAGCTCTTCTTGTTTCAGGAAATCAATGCAGTCTATCGTCTCTTGGGCAAAAAGAACTCATAGACACGGCTGAACGAGAGCATTTGGTGCTTTACCATGCAGATATTTTTCAAGTGCCCCGTCTCATTTCTTTATTTGGCATTCAGCCTACCCTGACGACTTTATTAGTCTTTAAAAAGGGTCAATTGGTGGATAAGAAAGAGGTTTAGATGGCAAAAAAGCTTTGATGCAAAGGAAAAAGAAGGCCTACCTGGTTCAAGAATACTCACGCTGTTTGGCATGCGGCCGCTCGCATTCGGCCTACAGCAAGTTTAAATTTTGTCGGATTTGTTTACGCCAGCAAGCTTACCAAGGTGTCATTCTTGGGTTGAAAAAAGCTTCTTGGTAGTGGAAAGAAAGGAAGAAAGAAATATGGAAATTAGTTACTGGTCAGATATTGCCTGTCCATTTTGTTACATTGGTGCTAGTCGGATGAAGCGTGCTATGGCAGCTGTTGGTTTAAACCCGGAAGATTTGACAATGAAAGCTTACCAGCTAAATCCCAATGCGCCTTTAGAAACAAGTGAAACCATGCTCACAGAGTTTGCTTCCAGTCACGGTATGACCACTGAGCAAGCTAAAGCTCAGTTTGCGCACATGGAAAGCATGGGAAATGAAGAAGGGCTTCATATTGATATAGCGGGGATTATCCCAACCAATACCTTATCAGCTCACCGTCTTATTAAATGGTCGCAGAAGTATTTAGATAAAAAAGATCATCAAAATTTCATTACGGCCTTGTACCATCTTTACTTTGAAGAACATGCCAATATTGCGGATCATTCTGTGTTACTAGATGTTATCAGTGAGTTCGATCTACCACAAGAAGAGGCAGCGCAGGTACTTGCTGGAGATGCGTTTGCTGACGAGGTCAAACGCGATATCTTAGAAGCCCATCAGTCAGGCGTTCAAGGTGCACCTTTCTTTGTTCTGAACAATAAGTATGGCATTTCAGGTGCTCAGCCTTATGAATACATGTTAGCGGTATTAAAACAAATTCAAGCAGAGGAAGGAGCACAATAAAATGACAGATACACCTTTTCAACTATTAGACAGCAATTCAGAAGAGACAGGTTTAGTTTGTGGGATTGATGGCTGCAGCATAGAGCCCTCAACACAACCGTTAGAAACTCCCTCTCAGCCATTAGAAAAAAGCAAAAAAGAAGTCATTAGGAGGGAAGAATGGAAAAGCAAAGAGTAGAAGCCTTGTCAGATGCTATATTGGCCATTATTGTCACAATTATGGCCTTGGAGTTACAGTTACCTAATGAATTGACCGTAGCAGGACTTAGCAGCATGCTACCCATGATTTTTATTTACATTACTAGTTTTTTGCAAATCATGGCAGTCTGGCTATATTATCATGAACTCTACAAATTAGTAGATCATGTCAGTGTTCATTTATTTGGAGCCAATAGTTTATGGCTTTTAACAGCTAGTTTTGTTCCCTTAGCAACTCGAGGGGTTGGACAGAATTTCGCTAATTTTGAATTTCTCCTGTTTTACCTCATCGTTCTTGCCCTTTGGGATGTAGCTTGGATAATCATGACAGCAACAGTGATTAAGACGAGTCAAAGACAGTTATCAGCTGAAGAAAAAAAGATGCCTTATCGGTGGGCACTATTATATGGATTGCAGCTAGTGTTCATATTATTAGTTTGTTATCTTTTTCCAAATCTCATTCCTTTTGCGCCGCTACTGATGATTATTAATGTTATCTATGGTTTTTTAAGCAACAAATCTTGAAAAAGACTAAAAATCATGGCTAACTAGTATCGCTTATAAAAACCAGGGTTTAAGAAAGCTCGTAAAGCTTCTCAATCCTCTAAATGTTAATATTGTTCTATTGCGAAGACCTATTCAAAGCATCCCATATATTGGGGTGCTTTTTCTTTGTAGAGAATTGAGGTCAGTTGACACAGCCGTTGGAGCAAAGCGACTTACGGATGTGGCTGCGCCGGGCGAAGGCCTAGCTAGGAGCCGTAGGAACGAAGTGACGTACGGATATGGATATGTATGCGAAGGGCGGAGCCCTAGCCAGGGGGTGTTGAAGCATGGCGACTTACAGATGTGAATGCGCGCGATTAAGGAGTAGACAATAAACGTTAATCTGACGAAGGATTTTCTATAAAAGTTGGTAAGATATTCTATATAATTATGTTTCACATCTATAAATTAAAGTAATAATGGTATATCATAATATTATAAATAATATGGGAGATGACGATATGCCGTACGAAAAAGGTGGAAGGGCAGATAAATACGGAAATAGATTTGAAGTAAGATGGATTGTATATCAATTATTAGATGTAATTGAAGAAAAAAAAGATTCAATTATGATTGAAGCTATTGGAGATGATGAAGTAGGAGTTGATATATGGATTGAATGTAATGGATATAAAGAAGGTCAACAATGTAAGGGGAGAAATGCAAGTAAAGAATACTGGGATATTTCAAGTCTCAAGAGAAAAGATATATTAAAAAAATGGAAGTATCAACTTGATAGAGGTAATAACTATTATGTTTCACTTATTTCTCCCCTTGCTTTTACTTTTTTAGAAGATTTAATATTAAGAGCGAAAACTTGTAATAATAATCCTGATGTTTTCTATAATGAACAAATTTTAGAATCTAGTAAAGAATTCAGAAAATTTTTCTATGATTTTTGTGCAGAAATGTCAATTGATACTTCTTCTGAATTAGATAAATGTATTTCTTATTTAAAAAGAATAAGATATAGACAATTCCCAGACGATAGTCTAAAAGAGTTGATTATAGAGAGAATAGGCTATTTATTCATTGACAATCCAAATGAGATATATAGTTCGCTTATTTCTTGGATTGTAGAGGGGAATTTGTTAGGAAAAACCATTGACATAAATGTACTACAGGACTATTTAAAAAGTAAAAAGATTAATTCAAGAAATTTATCTAGTGATAAAAGAATATTTCCAAGAATACAGAATCTTAATGATGAATATAAAAGTGGAGTGCCATTAATTAATCAACAGTTAATTAATAGAGATGAATTTTTACGATGCAGAAATATTATTAATTCTGGAAATTCATTAATTATACACGGTAAAGCGGGAAGAGGAAAAAGTTGTTGTACTTTTGATATTATAAAGTATTGTGAAAAAAATCAAATTCCTTATCTATCAATAAAACTGGATAAAAGAATTCCAAAAGGAACTGCTTCATCATGGGGAAATGACTTAGGACTGCCTTCTTCAATTGCTCACTGTATTAATAGTATATCTAAAAATAAACCAGCTGTTCTAATTCTTGATCAACTAGATGCTTTACGTTGGACTCAAGGGGTTTCTCATGAGTCTTTAATGGTATGTAGTGAAATTATAAGGCAAGTTACCAATCTTAATAAAGAGAGAAAACGTAATATTTCTATAGTATTTGTTACTCGAACTTATGATTTGGAAAATGATAGAACAATTAAACAATTGTTTGATTATGATGATTTAAATGAAATTACGTGGGAAAAAGTTGAAATAGTTGAATTAAATGAAGAAACAGTAAGTTCTATAGTTGGCGAACAATACCATAATTTGACACCAAAAGTAAAAGAAGTTCTAAAAGTACCG
>ERZ773207.920-NODE-920-length-10571-cov-3.030715_pt1 | contig 10571 bp, 6 predicted proteins | sample MGYA00580997_ERZ773207 | MGnify/ENA primary metagenome ERZ773207 (study PRJEB29015, sample SAMEA2738170) | human oral metagenome | biome: human oral; feature: human-associated habitat; material: saliva | place: China | collected 2239 ... | reverse complement strand
TCCCACCCCTGGGAGGAACGCCGTGAGGCGGCAGCTCGCACCGAGCCCACCGGCGCCTCCGAAGCCTCTGGCCAGTGCCCCCAGGTCCGATTGGTCGACGCCGTCCGCGCCATGGTCGAGGCGATCTCCGACGTCGCTGCTCACCTTCGATCCGCTGAAGCGGCCTCCGGCGCTTCCGGCGGCCCGACGCCGTCGCACTCACCGGGCTAGCCGCACGCTCGGCTCTCTCAGTTCTCCTCACTGTTTGTTTTACCCACCTACCTCAACCGTAAAGGTCGTATCCGTGACTCAAAGCGCCTCGACGCCGGCCCCCGCCGGCACCGCCCTCCACGAACCGGGGGCGGACTTCCGCCCCGACCGCCGCTTCTGGGCGGTCTACGCCTCACTCCTGGTGGTCATGTTCCTGTCCGCCATGGACCAGACGATCGTCGGCACGGCCCTGCCGACCATCGTGGGCGACCTCGGCGGCGCCGCCCACATGGCCTGGGTCCTGACCGCCTACACCCTGGCCATCACCGTGGCCATGCCGGTCTACGGCAAGCTCGGCGACCTCGTGGGCCGCAAGAACCTCTTCCTGGTGGCCATCGCCCTGTTCCTGATCGGCTCGGCCCTGTGCGGCACCGGCAACACGATGACCCAGCTCATCATCTACCGCTTCATCCAGGGCCTGGGCGGCGGCGGTCTCATGATCTCCTCCCAGGCGATCACCGGCGACCTCATCCCGCCGCGCGTACGCGGCACCTACATGGCCCCCATGGGAGCCATGTTCGGCATCGCCTCCATCCTGGGGCCCATCATCGGCGGCTGGCTGACCGACTCCGTCTCCTGGCGTTGGACCTTCTGGATCAACCTGCCGCTGGGTGTCCTCGCCTTCGTCGCCATTGCCATCGTCCTGCGCCTGCCCAGTCACCGCCTGACCAGCCCCATCGACTGGTGGGGGCTCGCGTTCATGGACGCCGGCGCCGGCGCCATCGTCCTCATGGCCACCTGGGGCGGCAACCAGTACGCGTGGACCAGCCCCGTCATCATCGGCCTGGGCGCCGTGGGTCTGGTCTGCTGGGGACTGTTCGCCTACGTCGAGACCCGCGCCGCCGACCCCATCCTGCCCTGGTCGATCCTGACCAACCGCACCTTTATCGTGGCCACGGTGGTCGGCATGCTCGCTATGGGCGGGATGATCGGCGTCATGAGCTACCTGCCCACCTACCTCCAGATGGTCTACGGGTACTCGGCTACCGCCTCCGGTCTGCTCCTGGTCCCCATCACGATCGGGATGCTTGTCTCCTCGATCCTCTCCGGCATCCTCGTCTCACGCACCGACCGCTACAAGATCTACCCGGTCCTAGGGCCCCTGGTCGCCGCCGGCGCCTCCTTCTGGCTCTCCCGTCTGACGACGACGTCGCCCGTCTGGCAGATCTCCGCGGCCACCTTCTTCATGGGAGCGGGCATCGGCATGTTCTTCCAGCTCCTGGTCACCGTGGTCCAGAACGCCATCGAGGCCAGGCACCTGGGCACGGCCACCAGTGGCAACAACTTCTTTCGCGAGGTCGGCGTCTCCCTGGGCGCCTCACTCATCGGTGCGGCCTTCTCCTCCGGCCTCACCTCCAACCTCACCGATCGGATCGGGGAGCTGGCCCGCAGCGCTGACCCGGCCGTCCTGGGGACACTGGCCCAGTTCAAGGACGCCGACACCTCCTCGCTCACTCCTGCCCTGGTCGATCAGCTGCCCACCGTCCTGCACGATGCCGTGGCGAGCTCATACGCCGACGCCCTCCTGCCGATCTTCGGCTGGATGATCCCGCTGTTCGTCGCGACCTCCGTCATCGCCGTCTTCCTGCCCGAGGTGCCCCTGTCCCAGAAGACCGCAATGGAGCAGATTTCCGGGGCCGAGGCCAGTGAGCCTGCCGGTGGCGAGTCAGCCGGTGAGAGCCTTCGGGAGACGTCGAGGCTCAGCGACTGAGGACCGGTATGTGGGTGGTGGGAAGACCGGCGGCAGTCGTCCCGCCACCCACATGCGCTCTTCCGCCTCGTTGCTCGCGCTAGTCGGAAGTGCGGGCGCCGGCCGGCTCGGGGAACTTCAACGGGCGGAGATGTGGGAATGCGCCGGCGAGAATCAGCCCGATAACCGGAGGAACGGAAATCGCGTCCTGGAAGAACATGCTGGCGAGCAGCATGCATGCCATTCCCAGGGCAATTCCCCCGAGAACTCGGATGTTCGGAGGATAGGGAGTCCAGACCAGAATCGCCCAGATGAGCGCTGTGCCGCAGCAGAGCGCAAGGACGCTGCGAAGCGGAAGAACAGAAACGTCGTCACCGCCGGTCGCCTCCACCCAGTACAGCGCCGCGAATCCGACGGCCGAGGCGCAGGCCAGGGCGACTGGCGCCCAGACATGCACAGCCGTATGGGAGCAACGCCCCGAGGCCCACAGGCCGATCGCCACCAGAACAGGAATGAAGGCGATAAATCCGATGGGGACCCCCAGGGCCAGGAGCGTCCTTCGCGAGGCGAAGGTGACGATTCCAGTGATTCTCACGATGACGCAGCAGGCGGCGAGGGCTCCAAGGACAGTGGCGCAGGCGCCGAGGAGACGAATGGACAGCACTCGTCTGTCAGACAGGATGTTCAGCGGACGCTGCCGGGCTGGCTTCGAAAACATCCTGGGAGCCGAGGGCCTGACCGGTGCGGTGTGGGGAAGTGCCGGCCCAGCCGACGGAGCGACTGCCTGTTGCCACTGAGGCGGGTAGGACGCATTGCAACCGGCGATCATCGGGCCCTGAGCGGGCCACATGATCGGGTAAGGGGGGTGCTTGGGACGGTCGGAGGACGCCGTGACGATGAAGAGCGCGAGTGGAGCGACGATCGCGCCCATCCACAGGATCGCATCCACCGCGAAGGTGAACGGGGCCAGGAGAGCCCCGACGAGGAGCCCGACGATGGCCCGTAGCCCTGGTTCCAGACGTCTGCTGATGGTCAGACCGCTGACGGTGATCGCCGCTGCCAGCGCCCATGCGACCCAGGAGGCGCGTAGGAGCGTCATATCAAGATGGCCGAGTATCGGCTGGATCGGGCCGAGCAACGGCTCAGGGGAACCGGAGTTCGCGGTCTCGATGTTGATCGCCAGGGCGATACTCGCAACCGCGTCGATGATGCCGTATCCCAGGGACACGATGCTCGCCGCGAAGGCGTGTTGCGGGGCCAGCCATCCGCGCTGGCGAGCGAAACTGATGGCTGCGATCATGAGGAAAGTGAGGGCGAAGGAGATGGTGACTCCCCCTGTCCACCGGAAGATGAGTTCATCGGGATCAAACCTCGGAGCGAGACTCGATATCACCATCGCGAAAGCGAAGAACCATGCCATGCAGAAGGCGAACAGTACTGTCGAGATGGCGCTGCATGCCAGTGTCATCCTCCTACCGAGCCCCATCCCCGCACGGTAGGCGAAGGAGCGCTTCTCGGGGTGTGGGGCCGGGTGCACAGCCCTGGTGGTGGGCGTGTCGGGGGCGTTGGGGATGTCGCTGTTACGCTGATGATCGGAAGGCATCTTGTTGACTCCGTTGGGAACATAGCGAGGTCGATCAATGCCTCGAGAGGCTAGTGGAGATCGCTGGAGGCGTCCAGGGAGAGTTCTGCCCACCAGGTAGATTTGTGAGAGGGTGCGAGGATGTGAGGGGGGTTGGGAGGATTGGTGCCGGCTGGTCCTTCCTGACAGGATTGGAGTCGTCTCGCTGCTGGCCCGACGATGACGTCGTGTCAGCCCGCTGCAGCCCGTTGCTCCTTCTGCCCTGTCTCAGAGGAGTTGACCATGCCGTCCGAGCATGTCGATTTCGCCGGTACTCCGTGGGCAGGAGAAGGGCGTCCGCCTTATCCTGCTGGGAAGGTGTAGCGGTAGATCGTTGCCCCCTTCGCGTAGTAGAGGTTGCCGTCGGCGCCGAGGGTCAGGGCGTTAACGTAGACCTTTCCTCGGGGGGTGTTCACGGAGTCGGCGATGACGGTGCCGTCGTCCTGCAAGGATGTGCTCAGGGCCCGCAGCCGGCCAGCCATGATGCCGTAGAGCACGCCGTCGCGCTCTATCAGCTGACTGCGGTTGGCGTCGGCGTAGCCCTGCCTTGTCAGCGCTCGGCTGCGTCCGATCGTGAAGTCGGCCGGGTTCACGGTGAAGACGTGCATGCCGGTGGTCCCGTACAAGGTGCCGTCGCTGCCCGAGGTCAGGGCCGTGATGGAACGCTGATCCTTGAACGGTGTCATCACGCGCGTCACCTGCTTTGTCTTCACGTCGAACTCGAAGAGCCTGGGGGCGGTGGCCTCCGTCTGGGCGGCGTTCATGCCGTCACCGCTCGCACTGGTCCCCACGTACAGCTTGTCCTTGTGATGGACGATTGAGAGAGGCCGGCGGTTGCTCAACGAGCCTCGTAGAGATGGATCCGCATAGGCGATCTTGTCCAGCGGGTAGGTGGAGATCTCGTTGCGCGCAGCGTCGTAGATGGACAGCGCCCCGGAGCCGTTCTTGTTCATGGGGGTGGTGCCGACGGCGAATTGATCCGCATCGATCGGCACGATGGTGTACGGCCGCGCCTGGCTGGCATCGGTCGTGATCCTCACCGACTGGCGCTGCGGCATCGTTGGCCCGTTCGCCCCCATCTCGTATGTGACCAGCTCGCCGCTGGGGTAGATGCCCGTGATGAACCACTTGCTGTTGTGTCCGAATCCCTCGACCTGGCCCAATGGGGCATCTGTCAGGCTGTACGTCGTCTTCTCCGCCTGTGCGTTGGGGGTGGCGCGAAGGAGCATCGGAGCGGTCATGTACCAGGAGCCGTAGAGGTCCCCGCCGGGGACTGCTGCCAAGGACTGGATGGTTCGGGGCGACCCCACGATCCCACTGCTTTGGTTCGCGTCATTGGTGAGGTTTTTCGCGATGCGCTCAGAGGCGTGAACAATGGAGATGCTGCCGTCGTCCTTGCCCGCTGAGATGAAGTGGTCGTGTGTCGCCCAGCTCGACTGGCTCGGCCGGGCCGAGGAGGTCAGTTTCTCGGCCAGTGCCCGCGAGGTGTTGGTCCGTGGGTCGTATTCCATGAGTGTTGGGACTGCCTTACTCTGTACGGAGTAATAGACCTTCTCGGCCTCACCGGGGCGGGTGACGACTTGGCTGGACCAGGTGTCCAGCTCAATCGGCTTGCCGTCCTTCGTCTTCTGAGCCCCGCTAGCCGGGTCCAGGACGCAGGTTCCCCCGCAGGTCGGCCGGATTTTGCCCGGAACGTTCGTGCCAACGTACAGGTTGCCGGCCTTGACCTGCAGACGCTCGAGGTGACCGAGACCGGCGGTGACGTGACTGGGAACCGACAGCTTGGTGGCGGTGTTGTTGGAGGTGTTGATCCGGAGGATGGAGAGACTCTTCGTTCCCGTCCCGGCGTAGAGGAACCCGTTGTCGTAGGCGAGGCTGCGCACTTCAGTCTCTCCTGACTGAACTCCTCCCGGCAGCAGGTCGGTCCACTGGCCCTTTCCCTGGTTGGCGGAGGGATCGTATCGCAGGATGTGGCCGCCGTGATCGCTCTGGGTGGCGACATAGGCCCGGTCGTGCTCGTCGACGACGACGTCCCAGAGGAACTTGCTGTAGGCGGCGACCTGCTCGTAGCCGGGTCGGGACGGATCGCTCAGATTCGTCGCCTTCTGTCCCTCGGGGGCATCCGGGTCGATCTCGAAGAGCTGCCCGCCACCGCTGGCGAGCAGGACGTGCCGGTTCGACAACCTGGCGAACTCCCAGGGCTGCACGTCGGTGTTCTCCGGAGCGAGCTGCTCTCGTGACCTCACTGTCTGGGTATTGAGGTCCACGATATGCAGCAGGCCGCCGTCGCCTCCGGCCACGACAATGCCGACGGGGGTGCCGTCACTCAAGACGGTGGTGCCGATGCTCGGCACGCTGGGGTTGGGTGACGGGGCGGCGGGCAGGGCCTCTTCCCGGCCTCCCGGGTCGATCGCAACGGCGGGCGCGGTGATGGTCAGAGCCAGGGCAAGGGTGGCGACAAACGCGCCCCACAGGGTAATGGTGGTCGTCCTTGCTGGCTGTCTCATATCTGTTCTCACATCGGGTCGGGGTGGAAGGTGCTGCGCGTTCCGCCGTCCAACATGCTGAACTCGTTGAACCGCAATGAACCGTGTGGCCATTGTTCAACGGAGTCGGCGCAAAGAGCGGTGAAATCAATCATGAAATTGAATCATAAATTACTGAGAGAATGCTGGTCGCACGTCCTGTCGGTCCAGTGCTTCCACGTGGTTGAGTCCGGTTCTCCGCTGGGGCATGACAGGTGAGAGGATGGCGTGGTGATCGGACAGAGGCTCAGGCGGCCGCCACCGGCGGTGCTGCTGGCAATGGCGGGGCTGGCGCAGGGCGTCGTTGCCCGCGGTCGGAGAGTGACGCCGTCGTCGATGGTGGTGGCCGCTCCCGTTCTCGGGGGCTCGTTCTGTTTGCTCGCCGCAAGTGCGGGCAATTTTCTTCGGCATTGCACCACGGTCGATCCGGTCAGGGTTGAGTGCGCGCAGCACCTCGTTGTGGACGGCCCCAACCGGCTGACGCGCAATCCCATGTACCTGGGCCTGGCGGGAGTGCTGCTCTCGCACGCGATCGCGCGTAGGAGCCCGTCCGCGGTGATCCCGCTGGTCGGCTTCGTCTGGCTGATCGACCGGTACCAGATCCCGGCGGAGGAGACGGCTCTGGAGGCGAGGTTCGGACAGGCCTACCTCGACTACAAGGAGGCTGTTCCTCGTTGGCTGGGTGCTCGAGGTGTGTCGGCACGGCCCCAGTCGTGAGCTGACGATGGGTGACTCCTCAAGTGGGGTGACGCGGCTCGCGCCGACGGCCGGAATGTCCTGACAGCCCACGTAGTTGAAAGTTGCATGAAAGCATTTGGGTTCCTCAGTTTCGGACACTACGGACACGGACACGGCCCCGGCGACCCCAACGCTGCGCAAGCGCTCAAGGACGCCGTCGAGATCGCCGTCGGCGCCGACGAGATCGGCGTCAACGGGGCCTACTGGCGCGTCCACCACTACGCCCGCCAGGCCGCTGCCCCCATCCCGCTGCTCTCCGCGGTCGGCGCCCGCACCAAGCGCATCGAGGTCGGCACCGGCGTCATCGACATGCGCTACGAGAACCCGCTCTACCTGGCCGAGGAGGTCGCCGCCCTCGACCTGCTCACCGATCAGCGCATCGCCATCGGTATCTCCCGCGGCTCGCCGGAGCAGGCCCGGCGCGGCTGGGAGACCTTCGGCTACACCGGCAGCGCCGACCCCCGTGGAGCCGACGTCGCCCGAGCCCATACCGCCCAGTTCCTCGATGCCGTTCGAGGTGTCCCCCAGGCCGACCTGGACACCAGCGGCGGCATGGCTCCCGGCGCCAGCTCTCGCCTACGCATCGAGCCGCACGCTCCCGGCGTGGACCGTCGCATCTGGTGGGGAGCCGGCTCGCGGGAGACCGCCGAGTGGACCGCCCGTCAGGGCCTGAACCTCATGAGCTCCACCCTGCTGACCGAGGCCACCGGTGAGGGCTTCTCCCGCCTCCAGGCCGAGCAGATCCGCCGCTACCGTGAGGCCTGGAAGGAGGCCGGCCACGACTGGACTCCGCGCGTGAGCGTCTCGCGATCCATCTTCCCGATCATCTCCGACATCGATCGCAGGTTCTTCGCCCTGCGCGGCGAGGACTCCCGCGACCAGATCGGCGTCATCGATGGCCTGCAGTCGACCTTCGGGCGCACCTACGCCGCTGAGCCTGACGTTCTGATCGAGCAACTGGCACAGGATGAGGCGCTTCATGCCGCAGACACCGTCATGCTCACCATCCCCAGCCAGCTCGGCGTCGACTTCAACCTCCACATCCTCCAGGCCTTCGCTAAGCATGTCGCCCCGGCGCTGGGTTGGCAGCCCAATACGGGTGGTCCGGTGGCCGGCTACTCCCTGGAGGGCTAGCGGTACGGCGACGTCGTCGGGCGCATGGCCCAGCGGGGGAGTCGAGAACGTCTGGCTCGCGCCTTTCAGGGGTCACCCGCAATTCGCTGGTAGTTCTCCCGTTGTCTCCGGCCCTCCCAGTTTCCGCGGAGTTCGTGCTGACTGCGGTAGTGACACTGGCCCTGGTGAAGCTGATTGTCATGGTGGTTTCTATTCTCCTACCGCCACGATTCATCCGTGAGTGGAAGTGTGATCGCGTCGGTGGGGAAGGATATTGATCGCGAAAAAGTGTCGACGCTTTCTTGAGGCACTGATGAGATCGGGAGAAAAAGGAAGGGCTCAGCTTTTGGACCACGTATTTGCTGGCGCCTGTAGAGTAGGCTGATAACAACAACGTGGCCGGTGAGTCCCGGGTGATCCCGGGACTCACCGGCCCCTGTCGTTGAGGGTGGCGTCGGCCTGGATCCCATAATTCCAGGCGGAGTCACCCTCCTTCGCCAGAGCGACTCGCGCCGGGCTCCCTATCAACCCGGGCGGCCTCGAAATCCGATCGGTCATCAGGCTCCCCAACCCTCGCGACCGGTTCCGTCCGGCGGCAGTCACTATGTAACCCACTGCTCCTGTGGAGGCACTTCAATATATCTCAAAGTTCGCTGGGAAGTTGCTCGGCGCGTTTCTCCTGTTTTCATAAGGCCTTCAGTTTGGGTTTCAGTGTTATGTGGTTGACGTCGTGTTCTGGCTGTGTATTTACGCGCATGAGTAGCGTCGGTGATGTTCTTCCGGGGTGTGAGTTCGCCGTTTTCCGGTGCTCATTACTGTGGGGGGAAGGAAGGGTGGGTTGTCGCCGTGTCAGGGGGTCGTGATGTCAGTGTGAGGCGATGTGTTGCGACGCGTGAAAAGACGCACATTCTGAACGTGCGATGCGGCCGTGCGGTCGGTCAGTTACGGGAAGTTGTCAGATTTCCTCTCGGAAACGGGATGTTATTGTTCAACTGTCCAGCCGGAATTCAGAGGACGAGGGGTGAGGATTTCGCCTCTTGCTGAGCCGGACGCCGTCGCGCCCAATCACTTCAAGGAGCACTCGTTATGCCACAGGTCACCGGAGCCACCCACGAGGTGGGCGTGGACCAGCTCTTCTTCTCCACCACTGACGCGCGCGGCGTCATCCGCCACTCGAACAACGTGTTCATCGAGCTCTCCCGGTACCGGCGTGATGAGCTCTCCGGCGCTCCGCACAACATCATCCGCCACCCGGAGATGCCTGGCGGCGCCTTCAAGGCCATGTGGGACACCCTCAAGACCGGCAGCCCTTTCGCCGCCTACGTGCGCAACCTCGCCGCCGACGGCAGTGAGTACGACGTCTTCGCCACTGTCACTCCGCTGTCCGACGGCGGCTACCTCTCGGTGCGCACTCGGCCGGTGTGCACCGACCTGTTCGACACCGCCTGCGCCATCTACCGCGATGCCCGCGCCGTCGAGGACCAGGCCATCGGTGCCGGGGCCAATCGTCGGACAGCGGCTGAGCAGGGGCTCGGTCGCATCGCTGAGCTGCTGACTGGAGCGGGCCTGTCCTCCTATGAGGAGTTCCAGAACACAGCCCTGCCTGCGGAGGTGGCGAGACGCGAAGAGCTCTCCGACGGCACTCCGGTGCGACCGGGAGCTACCGGGGACCTACGCGTCATGCTCGACTCGGTCACCACCATCGCCACCGGGCTCGACTCCTGGATGTCCGGTCAGCAGCAGCTCGCCGAGCTGTCGGCCTCGCTCAAGGCCGCCAGCAAGGGCCTGACCCAGACTCTGGAGGACCCGCGCCTGAGTCCCGAGCGGATCGCCGCCCTGGACCGCTCCGACTCCCGGGTCAAGCCGTTGGCCGACCTGCTGGATCTGTGGACCCAGATGCAGGGGCTGGTCAGCCCGCTCGTGGCTCGCCTCGTCAGCACCCTGGCTGAGCTCGACACCAACGGCGCCCGGACCCGTTTCCGCATCGCACTGGCCCGTCTGCACGCCACCATCACCTCGCTGTTCACCGTCGAGCTCATCGACGGCGTCGGAGACCCGCAGTACTCGGCAGAGGCGATTCCTGACCTCATCGAGTCCCTCAACGACGGCATTGCGGAGATGGAGCGGCAGACCCAGGCGCACCGAGCGCTTGCGGCCCAGGTCGTGGCGTACATCGGGGAGGCCAGCCGCATGATGACGATTCCGAACCAGCTCCTCATGCTGTGGACCGGTTCTCCCGCGTCGAGCGACCCGGTGCTGCCCGCCACCGCCGCAGAGCTCTCCGGTGCTGCCTCCGGCGTGGTCGAGTCCGTGGGACGTCGCCTGGCCGAGCTCGACGATCTTGCCGTCCGTTGCCAGGCCATTCATGTCGCCGACGCCGCGGCGGACCTGCGGGATACCTTGAGCTCCTTCACCACGGCGGCCAGCGCCGTGGTATCTGTGTTCGCGGCTAGCCGATTATTATTTGCTCCTGCTTCGGGCAAGCTCATTGACCTGATTGGGTCCCGAAAGGTCTACATCACCGGACTATTGACTGTCGCGGTGACCACCGGAGCCGTCGCCTTCGCACAGGAATACTGGCATATCCTGGCTTTCCGCGCCATTGGCGGCATCGGTTCAACTATGTTCACTGTCT
>ERZ773207.919-NODE-919-length-10576-cov-3.899344_pt1 | contig 10576 bp, 13 predicted proteins | sample MGYA00580997_ERZ773207 | MGnify/ENA primary metagenome ERZ773207 (study PRJEB29015, sample SAMEA2738170) | human oral metagenome | biome: human oral; feature: human-associated habitat; material: saliva | place: China | collected 2239 ... | reverse complement strand
TGACCTTGGATGCTAGGTTTATCTCGAACGTTAATCGAGGTAACATTAACTTTGAATTGTCCAGTTTCTTCTGTTCGTTGCCAAGCATCTTCGTTGTCATAGCTAGGTCGAATAAAACCTACTAAATGAGTATCATCTCTTGTCATCATTTTTGCTGTGCCACCTCGCGAAGGTGTGCCGTCAACGTTTTGTTCTACAGAGGTAATCACATTACCTTGTACTTTAATTACGATGCCTACATGTCCATATATATCCCAAGTTCCCCATTGCCAAATAGCTATGTCCCCAGGAGCTATAGTAGTTTGTCCTTTAAAATATCTGAGCCATCCTTTAGGAAGTGGATTTTTTAAATAATCAATAGCATTGCCGAACATACGATAATTACCGAAGTATTGTGTGTATGCCATAGTAAGATCTACGCACTGAGCACCATACATTCCGTCCATATCAATCCAGCGATAAAGATTGTTTTTAGCCCAATTAACCATGGTTTCTTGTGTAGCCATAAAAGTCCTCCATTATTTTAAGTTAGTAGTTTTACTATCTAGTTTGATTTCGATTATTTTAATTAAATCATTAACGCTTTTTCCTATGTTTTGTAAGGTTTTATCCAGTTTAACTATAAAAAATACCGCAACAAATATAGGAAAACCTACAGTATTAATAAAATTAAGAATATCCATAATAAAAAAAGGTGCGACTTTCGCCGCACCCGCCTCCTTCCAAATTATTGAAGAACAGTTTCTTCTGTAGTTACATAAGAGGCTTTTTTAAATTCTGCTAAAGTACGTTTTTCATTATTAAAAACTTTTGTAGCAATAATTTTTTGACCAACAGCCTCTGCTTCTGCTTTTGTTAAATTATCTTTTGGATGATTTAATGAAATATGATAAGATTTTTTATCTGCAGTAGTGAAGTATAAATTTAATTTTTTTTCCATAGTTTATTTCTCCTTTATTAAATAAGTTCTTTAGTTGTTACAGTAATATTGTCGATAGTTTTAGCTAAAAGTTTCCCGATATTATCTCCAACATCTTTTAAAGTAGCTTCATCGACAGTTGTATTAGCATCAAAAGTATAACTTTTTATAACTTGCTTTTCACCTTTTTCCTCAGCGTAATTTAATTTTAAAACTTTTTTTAGTATTCTCATGTTATTATCTCCTTTATTATGTTTTATTATTTTGTCTTAGGCCTTTGACACTATATATATCGAAATAAAAAGGAAAAATTCCCAAAAATAAATAAAAAAAGTTGATGAACTTATTGTGAAATTGTAATGAAAATATGGTATAATATAGCACATCAAGAGTGTAATTATGTTTGAAGGAGAATTAAACATTTAAAGAAGTTTTAATTAGTATTAAGGTACAAATACTATAATGTAAGGTGATAGGTTTTGAAAAAATATAAGTTTAGTATTGGAAATTTTGAAAAAAATAAAAAAGAAGGACTGATAGAAAATGAAAGATAATAGATTGATAAAAGTGTTATGGGGAATTGTTCTAGCAATCTTTTTATGCAGTACTATCTTTATAGGGATAAGTTACTTCTCTGGGGGAGATAGTTCATCTAGTAAAAAATCAAACGATAATCCGACAACAGAAACGTCGAAAGATGAAGATAAAGATAAGGACGAAGACAAAGATAAAGATAAAGACAAGGACAAAGAGTCTTCATCTGAGGATAATAAAGATAGCAACTCTTCATCTGAAGATAATAATGCGGATGAACAAAGCTATAATGAAGGTCAAGGGTCAAGTGACAATTCTTCTAGTAGCTCAACTGATGTCAATTCATCAAACGGTAGTTCAAACTTAAATAGAGATAACAACTCAAATAGAAATAATAATTCATCAAATAACAATTCAAGAAGAGCCAATACAAGTAGCAATACCAACAGAAATACTAATACATCAAAACCAAGAGAAGAATCTAATGCTTCAACATCTTCAACACCAGGCACATTTAAAAACTCTCAAGATGCACACAAATATGCTAACGAGGAAATTGGTCGTTTAGCTAAGGAGAATAAAAAAGGTTACGAATACACTTTAGGACGTAATAATAAAGGTGAAGTAACTGTAAATATTAAACAAAAATAATAAGTGAAACTAACTTAAGTTGTGTGCAAGTACAGAGCTTAAGTTAGTTTTTTAAAAAATTAATGTTCTAATAATATATTGTAAAAGCTCGATATAAAAACAATTATTGTTGTTTATAGAGCGAAGAAAAATCATTTAAATAACACTAAAAATAGAAAATTTATATAAATCTTAGCTAATTATTAAAAATAGTGTTATAATAGAATATGAAAATTATCTGATAGAGGAAAAACTAACTATGAAAAATAATAAACTATTTAAAATATTGATAGGGCTTGTATCTGCAATAGTTGTTGTAGGTGTAGTCTATCTTGGTGTTAGTTATTTTAATGGAGAAGATAATCAGAAAAAGACTGATAACCAAGTTACAGAAAAGAATGAAAGTAAAAATGAAGATACATCAAATAAAAAAGAAGAATCATCAAACAAGAATGAAGAGAAAAAAGAAAATAACGTTGAGTCTAATCAAGAAAGTCAAGAAAATCAACAACAATCTTCTTCTCAATCTAAATCATCAAACAATAGTAATGTTCAAAATGTGATTACTAGTCCAAGTCAAGGTTCAAACAGTTCTAATTCATCAAATAACGGAGTAATAAAATCACAAGAATATGCTGGGAAAAAGATTTCTGGTAATGAGGGGTTAGGAACAACAGGGAAAGTGTTTAAATCACAAAAAGAAGCTATGGAATTTGGTAATAGTGAGGTTGCGCGTCTTGCTAAAGAAGATCGCAAATCAAGACAATTCTCAGTTAGTAAAGTAGCTGCAGATGATGGTTCTATATTAGGGTGGACTGTTGATATATATTTAGATAATACAGTTACATCTAATAGTAATGATAAAAAAGAGAGCAACTAGATTTTTCTAGTTGCTCTATTAAAATTAGGATAGAATTATGAATACTCTTTACACTTCAAATATATCATAATAGAATTGTATAGTCAAATAATTAAAAGTGCTTAAATTAATGAGGAAAAATATGCGTATAGGAATAATAGCTGAATTCAACCCACTTCATAGTGGTCATAAATATTTAATAGATCAAGCAAAAAATATAATAGAAAAGAATGGTAATGGAGAAATTATCTGTGTGATGAGTGAATTTTTCACGCAAAGAGGAGAAGTAGCTTTAGTAGATGGTTACATTAGAGCGGAAGAAGCTATTCGTGCAGGGTGTGATATGGTGATTGCACTTCCGTATTTAGCAAGCGTAGCTTATAGTGATGATTTCGCCAAAAAAAGTATAGAAATTTTGTCGAATTCAGGGATTACACATCTAATTTTTGGAACAGAAGACACTTCGATAGAAACATTTGAGGAAATTTATACTAAGCAACAAAACATAACAGAAGAGGAATATAGAGAGTTGTTAAAACAAGGATATAACTTTGCAACTATCAATAGTAAAATACTTGGATTGCAAAATGATATTCCAAATTTTATATTAGCGTATAGTTATTATAAAAATATTCGTAAATATGCACCTCATATTAAACTTTTACCAGTTAAAAGGGAAGGTCAAGGTTTAAATAAAGAAGAATTAGAAGATAAAAAATTCCTAAGTGCTACAGCAATAAGAAAAAATATAAAAGACAAAATGGTAACAAACTATTTATCTAAAGAAATGATTGAAGGTATTAAAGAGAGTAAAGTTTTAACAGAAGAAGATTTTTTCGAATTAATAAAATATAAGATACTATCTCTAGGGAAAGTAGGGTTAAAAAACATATATGATGTCAATGAGGGATTAGAAAATAGAATATATGATATGGTGAATACAGCCGCTAACTATCAAGAGCTAGTAAATAGTATATCTACAAAAAGATATAGTAAAAAGAAAATCCAAAGAATATTGTTACACATATTAACTAATACGACAAAAGATGATTATAATGAGTTTTTTGAAACGAAGGTATTTAGAGTGCTAGCGGCTAAAGAAGATAAGGCTAGCATAATACGAGAAATAAACAACAAAGGCGAAATAACTTTAGTACCGGTTCTAAATAGTAAAACAAGTGGATATTTTGCTCATGATATAAAAGTAGCGCGTATATATAATTTAAAAGCACAACAAGATGATATATTTAGAAAAAATATTATATTAGTAAAATAAAAAAAGAGTTACTTGAAATTAAATTCAAGTAACTCTTTTTATGAGTTATGTTCAATATAAAATTCTTTGTTTTTATTTTTATGAGAGCGAGAAGCGATAAAGTATACCACTAATAAGAATATTGCAGTAATTACCCAGTTCACAGAGTCCGCTAGACAAATAGCTAAGAAACCAAATGAGTCTGTAAGGAAGATTACGATAACAACACGGTTGATTAGCTCAATAATACCAGCCATCATAGCTGTAATAGGGAAGCCGTATCCTTGTAAAGCACTACGATATAGAATAATTAACCCTAAAGGAATATAGGCTAGAGTTACGTTATTAAAGTAAGTAATCGTAGCGTGTATTAACTCTTCGTTAGGTTCAGTAGTAAATAACGAAATAAAGTTTGGTCCGTAAAATCTAATTACAAACGTGCTGAATATTGCGCAACCGATAGTAATTAACGTTGTAGAACGAACAGCTCTAGGTATACGATACATTCTTTTTGCTCCGATATTTTGACTGATAAAGGTAGAAATAGCAGTTCCTAAAGCAACATAGACGTAAGATACGATATTCTGGATACGAATACCTACACTATAACCTGCAATATAGTTAGTTCCAAATCCATTAAGAAATTTTTGAACAACAATTAGTCCGATGCCGGTAAAAGAAAACTGCATACCCATAGGAGCGCCTTGTAAAATAAGGTTTTTCATATAAGAAAGATCAATAGTAGTGTCTTTCTTAGTAAGTCTAATTTGTGGATATTTTCTGTTAATATAAATATAGCAACAAAGTGCTGAAGTTGCCTGTGCGATAATTGTTGCCACGGCACTACCTTCAACACCCCAGTTAAATATTGCGACAAAAACATAGGCTAAAATCGCATTAATCACTACTGAAAGTAGTAAAAATAAAACAGGGGTAAAGCTATTACCGATACTCCTAAGGGTAGCTGCAAAAAGGTTATAGATTAAAGAAGAAGCGCATCCTATATACAATATAAATAAAAATCTATGAGCTCCATCGAATAATTCTGCTGGTGTGCTAATAAGTTCTAGTAGGTAAGAGTTAACTAATGATAAAACAATAGTAAACACTATACCGATAATAACAGATAAAATAATAGAGTTAAAGAAATACTTTCTAAACTCTTTAAAATCACCAGCACCAAAGCTTCTTGCCATAATAACTCCAAATCCATAGGCAGAGCCTATAAGAAATCCCATAACAATAAAGTTAATAGGGTTAGCAACCCCAACAATTGCAATTCCACTTTCTCCAACATAATGTCCAAGAATAATAGAATCTATAATTAGGTATAGATTTTGAAGTAATCCTCCTATAAAAATAAAAACAGAAAAGTGTATAATTTTTGATAATATAGGACCAGTAGTCATATCATTCATAAAAACACCTCTTTTCAATTGTTTACAAAGTTCTAAATATGTTGAGATAGAACATCATAAATAATTTTAAACTAGAATAATTGTAAAATCAATTGAAAACAAAAAGGTATTTCAGAAGAAAGTGTATCTTCAAAAATAAATTGTACTAAGATTTGACTATACATTTCTCTTGAAACACCTTTTGAGGGGAGTTTTGTTATTAATATTTTTAATTATTTTTTACATTAAGTAAAGTGACGCTACATTTCTTTTTTATGCTATTTAATAAGCGGTATCCCTGCGACTTTGATATTTTTCTTATCTTAATAGTTTCATCAAAGTCATTAGTCTTCATAAATGTTTTAAAAAAACTTTTTTCTTTCTCTGTTAATTCGCTGTTTATACTCGAAAAAAATTCAAACTTTATTATATTAAAATCAGGTTCAGAAAACAAAGTAGTTTTCTCTACTTCTTCAAAATTAATTATTTTTTGTCGATTTCTTCGACGAATTTCATCGATAATTTTTCTTTTCATTGTAGAAAAGCAAAATTTATCGAAATCCATTTTTTTAATCTCCCCAGCTTCTAGAATTAAAAAGCTAACCAGTAACCCATCTAATGCAAACCCATAGAACTCCCTATAATCTTTAGGTGCAATATTAACTTTCTTTAATGCTAATAGTATTAACTGTTGCTTTTCTTCAACTAGATTTTGAAATTCTTCTTCTTGTTGTTCAGAAAGCGTGTAGACTTTCATACTTTTTTACCTCCCTAGAAAATAACTCCCCTCATATATATACCTTAAAAAAATTAAGGTTTGTAACAAAAAAATTAATAATAATCATCAAATTTACTAAGATCTTGTTTTAACTTTTTAAGTATTTTATCCCTTTGTCTGCTTATAGCCATAGCGTTAGTATGTTTTAGAGTAGCTAACTCTCTTAGAGAATAATTTTTAAAATATATACCAAGTATTATTAGTTTATCACTGCTATCTAGTTTATTTATAGCGTTGTATAAGGCGGTATAAATTTCTTTCATCTCATATAGTTGGTTAGGTAAACTTCTAGTATCTCTAATCTGATTAACGGCGTTAAAACTTTCGGTATCATAGCTGGAAAAATGTATTAATTTATTTTTTTGATCTAATTTTTTAATATAGTAAAATCTATTATCTATGATTTTCAGTAGATTGTATTTTCTCTGTGAGATAAATATTTTTTTCTTATTTACTATGATAAATTTTTTCACAATTTATTCTCCTTTATGTAAAATTAGTAAAAAAGTATAAACATAAAGAAGAAAAGAGATGTTAAAAGGTACTAATAATTATATAATATTTCTCAAAAAATGAAAATGCTAGATAAAAACATACAATTTAAAATTTTACTATAATACAAAATAACTATATATAATTATAGATTTATGTTATAATAGTCTCATATTTATAAAAAGGAGATTAGTATGCAACCATTTAAAAGAACAACAGAAAAAGTTTTAGCGTGGATATCTAATACATTGTTATTTTTATTTACAGGTATGTTGGCGTTAATTATCTTCACAGGACTTGGGGAAGAAATATCAAAATCACCGGATTTTATAAGAGGATTTTTAAGTGAAGCGGGAAGTGGAGCGACGGCAGCGGATGCGACGACTGCGGTTAATCTTGTTTTAAAATTATCATTTGGTGTTTATTTAGTACTGTCTATATTAGCCTTGATTGCGACTTTAACTATGAAGTCTAGAATAGTATCGGGAGTGTTATTTATCTTGGCTGCACTGGGAGTAGCATTTTGTTCTGCATTAGTATTTTTCCCAATATATATAATGTACTTAATCGTTGGAATTATGTTATTTGTAAGAAAAGAGCCGGAGCAATTGCCGTTTAATCCGTATATGAGTAACGGAGGATATCCTTACAGTACGCAAAACAATCAGAATAATCAAGGGCAAGATACATTTAGCCAAAACGTAGATGGTACAAACTATCAAACAACAAATACTCAAAACAATACTGAAGAAAAAGTAGATAAAATAGAATATCTATAAAATTAAAGAGGAGTCGACAAATTGTCAACTCCTCTATTTTAATATGTATTATGAAAATCTTGCCTTGATAGTATTTGGTATATTTTCGTAAATCTTAATAGTTACAAAGAATAAAAATGTAACTAACGCACCTTTAATAAGGTTAAATGGAATAATTCCTGCAGTAACGATAGTTTTAACATTTTTTGCTATATCAGATAAATCCATAATATAACCGTATGCTGGTAAAAGGACAAAGTAGTTAAGTAAAGCCATAAATGCTGTCATAACAATAGTAGCTATTACTCCACCGATAATAATTTTAGTAAATCCTTTTTTATAAAATAGAATAAGAATACTAAGGAAAATTAATTCGACAGCTATGTTAGCTATTGACCCAACTGGCTCGTGAGAAACAAACACAAAATGCAGGAAGTTTTTTAGTAACGACACTAAAAGCGCATGTTTGTAGTCTATTAATAATAGAGCCATAAATAATGGTATAAAAGTAAAATCAAACTTTAGAAATGGTGGTAAAAAGGGTACTGCAAAACTAAAGAAAGATAGAATTAGTGCAATAACTGCAAGCATACCACTTAAAGTAAGTGAATGAATATTTTTTTTGTACATATTGAACCTCTTTCCATCTCCATAGGCAAAAAAATAACCGCCTTCCTATTATATAAAGGTGATGCAAATAAGGGTAGGTAAACAAATCTATCAAGGATAGATAAACTTCTTATTCTTAGTTACATCACGCCTTAAATAATATATTAAAGCGGGACTAAAGGTATTGTTAATTCATTTAAAATGAGAATTGAAAGTATCATTAAAAAAATGTATATCAATTAACAAGTTAAGTGAATGTTACTATATCTTCTATCATCCAGACTGTACTGTCGGTTTTGGAATTTCACCAAATCAGCTTGCGCTCGCGGACTATAACCGCCGGTCGGGAATTTCACCCTGCCCCGAAGATAATTTAATTTTATAGTTTTATTATAAACCTAAATGAAAGTGTTGTAAATAGAAAGTGCTTAAACTTAAAAAAATATTTGATAGTAGTTTTGATCTACTATCAAATATTTTTCTATTTAATAATTTAAAATTTATATAACTTGTTTTTATTAAGCAAGGTATGCTTTTAGCATCCAAACATTTTTCTCAAGTTGTGTTTTAACACCTAAAGCAAAATCAGATGTTCCTTGGTCTCCTTCTGCCTCAGATACTTCCATAAGTTTAGATAAATCGCTAATTAATAATTCAAAATCGTGGAATACTTCTGCAACCATTTCAGCAGTAGTTTCTTTTTCTGTTGCTTCTTTGATTGTAGCTAGCTCTAAAGCTCCTTTAAGTGTAGAAACTGGACGTCCTCCAATTGCTAGTAATCTTTCTGCAGCCTCATCAAGAGTTTCTGTAGTGTAGTTATAATAATTTTCGAATACTCCGTGTAAAGTATAGAAACTACGACCAGTTACATACCAGTGGAAGCTGTGTAATTTTGTATAAAGAACTGTTAAGTTCGCTACAAGTTTGTTTAATTCTGTTTTATGTGCCATAATGTTATCTCCTTTAAATTTTTTATTTAAATTTTTATTTAAATTTTTTATATTTAAATTATAGCACCACAAAAAAATGTTGTAAAGTGTAGTTGCTCGTGAAGGTATTGATAATTAATATTCATCTTAGAATTTTGTTAAAGGTTTATCGTGGATTATAGGGTTCCCATGAGTTCCAAGTTTGCATTATTTAATCTATGTTGTTAGAATAAAAGAAAACAAAGGAGGAGAACATGGCTAGAATATGCATATTTTTAATTAATTTATACAGAAAATATATATCACGTTATACGAAGCCTCGCTGTAGATTTTCTCCGACTTGCTCAAGTTATGCGGTGGAAAGTTATCAAAAATTTGGTTTCTTTTTAGGTACATATTTAACGGTTAAGAGGTTATTAAAGTGTCATCCTCTTTACAAAGGTGAATATTTCGATAATGTACCTTTATTTAAAGAGGATATATTTAAATTTGGTAAAAAAAAATAAAAAATAAAACTTTATATTTATGGTAGCTGTAACTGTAAATATAAAGTTTTTTATAATAAAGAGAGGGTTGGCTAAAAATAACCAACCCAGGGGGCGGAATTTTTTTTGAATAAATTTAGAAAATAGGATTGATTTTTGCCGAGGTGGTTAACTAGTGTTAAGTTGCCCAGCAATAATAACTGTTTGTTTTAACCCTATGTTATATAAAAAGTATTTGTGAGGTAACTCCTCATTATTATCCACAAATTCCAACTGTAAATATGTTATTTTTCAACACTGTTTCCTGCATCTAACCATGCCGCAATTCCGCCCGGGAATCTATAGACATTTTTGTATCCTGCTTCTTTCGCTAAAAGAGCTCCAACATGACTTCGTTCACAACCTACGAAACCACAATAAAGAACAATTTTTTTGTCTTTATCATCACCTAATGCTTTTAAGAATGCTTCTTTTTCTTCTGGTTTTACTTCGTCAAGTTTAGTTGGTAAAACAGCGTTAACAGCTGATTTAATATGAGATTTTTTAAAGCTATCGGCTGGCATAGTATCAACAAGCACCATACTTTCATTTGCATCTAGAGCTTTTTTAAGTTCATCAGCACTCATAAGATTATAATTGCCAGTTTTAACGGCGTTTACTAGTTTGATGGCTGCTTTTTCTACATCAGCTTCTTTTCCATCTTTATAAGTACGAACAGTGCTGTCTCCACAACCTGCTAACGTGACTGCTAATAAAATCCCAGATAAACCAAGTGATAGTTTTTTATTTTTTTTCATAAGAAAGATTCCTCCTATTGTTCTTTACACTTTTATTATAACATATAGCATGGTAAAAATAAACGATGTACAGCGTTTCAAAGGCGGTGGTAAAAGATTTAAAGGTGATTATATTTTTAGAATAACAAAGTAAT
>ERZ773207.913-NODE-913-length-10601-cov-14.162716_pt1 | contig 10601 bp, 9 predicted proteins | sample MGYA00580997_ERZ773207 | MGnify/ENA primary metagenome ERZ773207 (study PRJEB29015, sample SAMEA2738170) | human oral metagenome | biome: human oral; feature: human-associated habitat; material: saliva | place: China | collected 2239 ... | reverse complement strand
TCTGGACGCGCACCCACTGGTCGGACTTGCCGGCCTTCCAGGCGGCGGCGTTCTTATCGACGTCAACGTAGGTGACGCCATCCTCGGTGGCGGGCGTGCCCGCGCCGATGGGGCCGGCGACGTTGAGGATGGAAGATTCACCGGCGGGGATCGTCTGCTTGTAGTGGAAGACGGTCAGATATTCGTCGGCCGCAAAGGAGGAGAAGTCGAATGCCTTGCCGCGAGAGACGGTCTGAGTGCCGGTGTTGCCCTTGTTGGTCCAGTAGGTGATTTCGATAGGTGTTGTCGTCTGCGTATCGATGGTCTTGACGCGCATAAGGGGCTTGTCGCAGTCCTTGGAGCCGTCGGTGGGGGACACCAGGCCACAGGTCATGTAGTCGGTGTACTCCATGACGACAGGCACGTTGGACTTGTTGTCGTAGCTGTAGAGCCAGTTGCCCTGCTTGCCACGCTCGAACTGGCTCATGGCACGCTTGTTGAAGCCACCGCCGTAGCGAACCTCATTATCGAAGTGGTGCGTGAACGAGGCATTCGCGGTGAGCGTCTTGGTCTCGTTGTGCATTTCGTTGCCGGTGAGCTTGGCGGTGTTGGTGACCGTGTCGTCGGTGCAGGTGTCGTCGTAGTGGACGGTGACGGACAGGACCACGTTCATGAACGCGGGGTTCACGTCGCCGATGTTCCAGGTGACCGTGTGGGTCGCGGCATCGTAGGAGCTGGGCACGGTCGCGGCCGTGTTGGTGATGGTGTTACCTGAGGCCGTGGAGGATATGTAGGTCGCACACTGCGGCAGCGGGTCGGTGACGACGACGTTCGTCATGTTGGTCTTGCCGTTCAGACCGTCGATCGTGGTGTCATACTTCGGGGTGATCTGGTAGGTCACGTCCACGTTCTTCGGGGTCGCGACGGGGCCGGTTTTCGACAGGAGGGGCGTCGGCTCGGAGTAGATCGTGACGGTGTCCTGTGCGGTCACGGTGGTGTCGCCCGAGGAGAAGGTGGCGACGGGGGTCACCGTGGAGCTGCCGGGGGTTACGCCGCGAGGCGCGGTAAACGTCAGCACGGTCTGGAAGGACGTACCGGCGGCGACGGTTCCGAGGTTGTAGGTGACGAGGCCGTCCGTGGTCGCTGTCGGGCGCTTGATCTCGGGAGTAACGACCTTGTTGCCGGCGGTGGCCGTGGCGTTGACGCCGTCGGGAGCCGAGTCGGGGTTGGAGCTACCTGAGGGAGTGATCGTGTGCGGCAGCGTGATGGTCACGACCGAGTTCAGGCAGTCCTCTGTGGTGGAGGCGCAGGAAAACTCGACGACGTAGCGTTGTTCGACGCCTGACAGGTAGAAGTCCTCGTCGGCGTTGATTGCAAGTTTGAGGGTGGGGGCAGCCGCATATGTGGGCAGCGACGTCACGCCAAGGATGACGAGAGCGGTCGTCACCAACATGGCAAGCAGCTGGGCCGGCCTCGAAGCCTTTGACCATGTGTCGTTGATGTGCACAGCGTTCTCCTGTTGTGCGTATAAGGGATGAATCAGGCCAATTTTAGCGGTTTCAAAGCAAGTGTGAAATAGTGGCGACTATTGCAAAACTGCTCATAACTAAAGGTTTATTAGGTCAGATTTCAAACTTCTGACCGATTGTGTGAAAGACTTATTTACGCAGTTTATTCACAATTGTGTACAGACCTGTGGATAAATATTGGCGGAATACCAGCTCCGGGTCGTTAGTCCCAGAAGCGACCGCCGATGATCGACATCGTCCACAGACATGACCAGCTGGTCGGATAAATAACGGCACACAGCCTCCGATAAGCTGACATGTGAGGCCATCACCAACATATTGCGGAAGCTCACATACGAGAAAACCCGCAACCACCAGGTTGCGGGTGAAAAGTGGCCCTCAGTGAGTTCCATGCGAAAGAAGTCGAGCCGCTGCTACAGTTCCTGGCCACCATGAACCGAGGGCTCAACGAGGAACCCATATCTACAGTATCACACAAATCGCAACGGAAAACTAGGAAACGACACTATAAAACACTAACCAGGGCAGAGCAAGACGAAATATGCCACTTATATTCCACTGGCACACTAATTACAACAATCTGCTCAAAGTTCAGCATTTCAAGGACAACCGTTCATCGAATCTGGCGTTCGCACGGACTCCCTTCTCGTCAGCGCAGTCTCAACGAGACCCAGAAGGACGAGACGAAAACCCTCTACCTTGAGGGCATGTCCCTTGCTGCCCTGGGCAAGCTCTTCGACGTCAGCCCCAGCACCGTGCGCGACTGCTTGCTCCGACAAGGAGTGGCGATGCGACCGAGAAGAGGACGGAAATAGAAGGTTCGTATCTATACGTTCAATTATATTATTCTTTATATGTAACAACCACGCGCTCGAAGCGTCCCGTTTTGGAATAGATATCATATAATAGATACGACGCAATGTGCACCAAGAACACAAGAAGGAGATTGAGTCATGAAGTTAACACATGCCGAAATTTGTCGCTACAGAAGCATTGGTGAGCCTACTAGTTTTGATGTCGAATCAGATGTGACATGCCTTGTAGGAAAGAACGAGTCAGGTAAAACAGCAATTTTACAAGCTCTGTATAAGAGTTTCCCCGTTGGAAGCTCCTCTTGCTTTGATGCAGATCTTGATTATCCAAGCCACCTGACACGCGAAATTAGAGGAAATAAGAGGGTGAAGGTCACGAAACTGACCTACGAACTCGATGAGGCCGATATTGCTGCCGTGGAAAATGTTATCGGACCGAACTCTCTGTCGAATAATGTAGTCTCAATAAACAAAAGTTACAACCAATCTGAGTGCACATGGTCGGTTCCTGTAGACGACGAAAAGGTGCTCCACTTCCTGCGCAGCCAGCTCGATCTTCCACAAGGCGATACCGAACGGATTGAGAAAGCAGATACCGTCGAAAAGTTTATCGAGATTTTGGATACTTTAGAGTCAAAGACTCCAAGTAGCAGCGATGTCACCAAGAGGATTAACGGGTGGCGTAACCGGAGTCCGCTGCTCGCAGCGATTGAAGTTCTTCATAAACGTCGCCCAAAGTTTGTCTACTTCGGCGATTATGACGTAATGCCGGGAAAAGTATCAATCCCACGACTCATTGATAAGGAGAATAACGATACGCTTGAGCGAGGCGAAGAGGCACTGCTCGCACTCCTGTCTCTGGCTGGTGTTGAGCTTAGTGACTTCATTTCAGCCGACAATCATGAACATCTAATCAGGCAGATGGAAAACGCGTCTAATACGATCAGCGATGAAGTATTTAAGTACTGGAGTCAGAATAAAGAACTTTCAGTAGAGCTTAAAGATATTTCCTCGCCAGAACCAGGTGCCGAGCCGCCACTTGATTTGGCGCCCTTACTCCAAGTTCGCGTCCGAAATCAACGTCATCGAGTGACGGTCCCATTCGATGAACGGTCAAGGGGATTTGTTTGGTTCTTTTCATTCTTGGCATACTTCTCAAAGTTGGAGTCGGAATCCGAGTATCCATTAGTGTTACTCTTGGACGAGCCCGGCTTAAACTTACACGCTACAGCTCAGAATGACTTACTTCGGTTTATTGATGAACGTCTAGCGCCAAAACATCAGGTCATATTCACAACGCACTCTCCATTTATGATCAATCCGCATAATATCAAGAGGGTACGAACGGTTGTAGATGATCGAACACGTGGAACAACTATCTCGGACGACGTGCTTCGAACAGATAAAGAATCTACCTTTCCGCTACATGCCGCACTTGGTATCGAATTGACGCAGACGTTGTTTGTTGGCCCCCACGTTCTCCTTGTCGAAGGTCCTTCTGACGTGATATTTCTTCAGTTCCTTTCCGAACAACTGCGTCAAGCCGGGAAGGAATTTCTTGACGAACGTTGGACCTTAGTCCCCGGTGGAGGAATTACTAAGCTTCCGGCTTTTCTTTCATTGTTTGGGGCAAATAACCTAACGGTGGCATGTCTTTCAGATTCTTCAGTCGAAAATAAGCGCATTCTTGCTGAACTAAAAAAGACAGGGAAACTGTATAACGCTTCATTGGTCCAAGTCGGCGATGCTCTAGACACGACAGAAGCTGACATAGAAGATCTTCTCCCAGAGAGTCTTTACATTGAGCTTGTGAACGAAGCTTATGCTGGCCAAGTTTCAAAAGATCCTCTCAAGGTAAGTGACCTTCCTGATGGAGACCGCATTACAAAACGTGTTGAATCCGTATTTTCTGCGCGAAGCATCAATAATGGACACCTCAACCACTTCGCTCCCGCAGGCGCACTTTTGCGTCGAGATACGACGAGCGGACTGACAGAGTCGGTTCTTTGCCGTGCTGAGAAACTGATAAAGGAGATCAATAGTCTGCTCAAGTAGTGCGCTCGTGATGTGTTGGCCCATTGACAACGGGCCAACACATCACACCTCACCTCATCAGCTCCTCTACCTCTACGCCCATCTGCTCAGCGATGCGCTCCAGGCTGCGTAGGGTGAGGTTGCGCTCCCCTCATTCCAGTCCTCCCATGTAGGTCCTGTGGACTCCGAGGACCTCGGCGAAGGCCTCCTAGGACAGACCCCTCCTCTGCCGGTAGGAACGGATGTTCCTGCCGACCTTCTTCTGGAGGTCTCCTTCTGCCACATCGGCAAGCCTGAGGGATTGCTACTTGAAGGTCTAGAGACTTATGAGTGACATCGTTGGTGCAGGAAGGAAAAGTCGAGGCTGCCTATACGCCCGAAAGGAAGAACTGAGGTAGAACCATGACCGTCAGAATCCACGCCTTCACTGAGGAGTACATTCCTCACATCCTTGATGCATGTGCAGACTGGGAGGAGCTGTCCAAGCACGGGCCGCCCTACTGGCGTCCGTGCTCCAGCGCCGAGCTTCGCCGCAAGATTACTACATTCTCCGGCCCCCAGCCCGCTTCCGACTATAATTTCGTCTTGGAGGATTTAGGCCGATTGGTCGGCGAATGTTCCCTACACGGCATCGACTGGCGCAATCGTCACGCTCAGATAGGCATCTGCATCTGGAGTCTCGAAGACCGCCACCACGGCTACGGCACAGCGGGTGTCACACAGATGGTCCACTGGGCAAGTGACCATCTCGGACTCCACCGCCTTGAGGCGTGGATCTTGGCCGACAACGACGCTTCACGGAGCCTGTTTTGTCACCTGGGCTTCACGCCAGAAGCAGTTCTCCGCGAACGCTACTTCCATGACGGCACATACAAAGACTTCCATGTCTACGGACGCTTGTTGAGCAGCGATAGGTGACGCACTGTGTGCCAGGGAGCAGATACGGAAACTGTGTGCCAGCTCAGGGAACTTCGCCTCACCGGACGCAAGCGTCTGTCGAGCGAGCCGTAGAGAGTGTAGTCCGCGACTTCATGACCACCCGATTCATGGAACAAGTTTCGCCGTAACTCGGCAAAGTCAGCCCGAATATCTGCCTGATCAGCCTTTAGTCGTTCGAAGCGGGCTTCAAACCACAGCTTCATATCTTTCTAGAAATTACGAACTACTTTGGTAAAATAGTCCTAGATATGAAGCATAAGTGAAAATCCAGCACGCCATTTACTAAACGTCTCCGTAAAACCAAAGCCTTCCTTTTGGCCACATCGCTAACACTTGCAGACGTCCTTCTCATCATGCTCAATGGCTGGGTGAGTAATCTCAATCTTGGCGTCTCCGATTGGCTACATGCATTACCAATCGGAGAACTCGGTGGCACATTGTTCGGGGCGGGACTACTCAGTACACTTTTCGAATACACTTTACTACTCTGGAGCGTGCTCGCACACCCCTCGATCTCGCTGCTGGAGTGTCCGTGTTTCATCCGTCGCTATCTCTCGAGACCGGCCGCGTCGAAGCGCTTGCCCGCGCCATCCTGGCTAGCATGTTCGGGCTAGCGGAGGACGAAGAGTTGGCGTTGCAGGTGATTGTCGGCTCGCGCTTGGCCCCGGTAACGACCACCACGGAAATCCCGGACGCCCGCCAACCATAGTGGAGTTTACTCACCATTGGGACTCGCCATCTCAGCGGCGAAGCGCTGGCACGCACCAGCGCCCGGCGGCGTCAGCACGGCGCTCTGGTCAGTTTGCGGCTAGCGACCATCTTAAGCACTCCCCCAAGGGCGAAAGCACTCATACAGCGCTTTTTCGGCGGTCTCCGTATTGCCGAGGCAGCGGGGATACGGCTGCGCCTCATGCCTGGCAACCCACTCCACTTCAACAGTGTGAGGATTCCGTGGCGCTACCCATTGCGCCTGTCCGCCAGCGAGATAGCCTGCTTGCTGGGTTGGCCGATCGGAGACGGCGACCTGCCGGGACTGCCACCCGTTTCTCCCCGCCTCATCGCCCCACCGGCGTGGCTGGACGCCTCGGCCCACCTGCTGCGAGGCCGTGTCTTCGCCCGCACCAACGGCCCCGGACCGACAGCACCAGTGGGCGTTGATCCAAGCGACGCACTGTTGCACACCGTGCTGCTCGGACCCACCGGGGTGGGTAAATCCACGGCCATGGCCCACCTCATCCAAGCCGACATCGAAGCAGGACGGGGCGTGGTCGTCATCGACCCGAAGAACGACCTGGTCACCGATATCTTGGAGCGTGTGCCCGACCAACGCCTCCACGACGTGGTCGTAATTGATCCGACTGACGCCTCCCCGTGGGGCTCAACCCACTCAGTGGTGTCAAGAACCCGGAACTCGCCGTCGATGCCCTGTTGGCGACCTTCAAGGCCTTGTTCGCCGACTCGTGGTGAGTGCGCACCGAGGAGATCCTCACCGCGTGTCTGCTCACCCTCGCCAAAGCGGGCGGCGACACCGCCACCTTGATCGCCATTCCCAGCCTGTTGACCAATCCCGCCTTCCGTCGCACCGTGACGGCCGCCGTACGCGACCCCCTCGGCGTCTCCGCCTTCTGGGCGAAGTACGAGGCAAAGAGCCCTGAACAACAGGCGGTCGAGATTGCCCCCGTCCTCAACAAACTCCAACAGTTCGTCATCCGCCCCCAGATACGCGCCGTCCTTGGCCAGGTCATGCCCCGCTTCCAACTGCGCGACATGTTCACCAAACGTTCCATCGTCCTAGTCAGTCTCAACAAGGGGATTATCGGGGGAGAATCCGCCCGACTGCTCGGCTCGCTGCTCATCGGGCAATTGTGGCCGCTCATCCTGTCCCGCGCCGCACAACCGAAGGAGCGCCGCCACCTCGTCAGCGTCTACGTCGATGAGGTCCACGACTTCACCCACGGCATACCCAGGGACCTGGCCGACGCCCTCGCTCAATCCCGGTCCCTCGGCGTCGCCTAGCACATGGCACACCAGTACCGCGCCCAGCTCACCACGCAGATGAAGGGAGCCATTGACGCCAACGCCCGCAACAAGATCTGTTTCGGCCTGTCCGCACCGGATGCCCGCGACATGGCCGCCACGGCCGACGGCCTCGATCCTCTTGACTTCATTCGCCTGCCGCGATTCGCCACCTACTCCAACACCTGGATAGGCGGGCGCGCAACCGGATGGATCTCCGCCACCGCTTTACCACCGACTCCCAGCCGCCACACAGCCATCGACATCAAGGCCGCGAGCAGCCACGCCTACGGAGTTTCCGCCCACAGCACCGAAGCACTCCTTGAGTCGTTCACAGGTACCACCACGGCGCACACAGCTCCGTACCCGAAGCAGAAAACCCAGAGTTTTGGCCGCAAACCCATCAAATCCGACCATCTCAGCAACGCCGAACCGATAGACCAGCCGACGCAGTGAGCGCGTCGTCACCAACCGCACACTATCGCCCGCACCCCACCACCAAGGGAGGTGGCTGTCTGCCCCTATTGGCAGACACTGCCGTCCCGGACAGTAAACAACCGCGAAAGGAGTTCCTATGACCAGCCGAGTCTCCCGTCCACGCCTCGAGCGGATCGCCGCCTCTCTCGACGAACGCAGTTGGCGTGTCGTCCGCATTCTCGCCGAGCACCGATTCGCCACCACCGACCAACTCGCCCGCCTCCACCAGTCTCACCACAAGACCGCCGCCTCGGCCCTGCGGCAAACCGCCCGCCTCATACACCACCTCCAAACGCTGTCACTCGTACATCACCTCGAGCGGCGCATCGGTGGTCAACGCGCCGGATCCACCGGTCTCATCTGGTACCTGACCGAACCCGGCTTCCGCCTCCTCGCAATCAACGCTGAGAGGCACACGACCACTCGCCACCGCAACGCCGAACCCTCCACCAGGTTCCTCGCGCACACCCTGGCTGTGATGGAGGCGCGGGTCCTGGCCGAGGAAACCAGTCAACAACGAGGCGTGAGACTCCTGCGCGTCAACACCGAACCCTTGTGCTGGCGCAGCCACCTCGGAATACACGGCAACCCCGAGTGGGTCAAGCCCGACCTTGAGATCGTCACCCAGGTGGAGGGGTACGAGGACCACTGGTGGTTGGAGATCGACCTCGACACCGAGCACCCCAAACGACTTCTCGTCAAAGCCCACGCCTACCTGCGCCACTACCAATCCGGCATCGAGCAGAACCAGCGCGGCGTTTTCCCAGTCATAGTCTGGGTCACCGCGACCAGTGACCGTGCAGGACGCATCGCCGACCTCATGGCCGCCGACCCGCGACTGCCCGAAGGCATGTTCGCCATCGCCTGCCTCAACAATCTCCAGCCCCTCCTTGCTCCAAGCCCCGCAGTACGCGCCTCTGAAGGCCCGGAAAATCAAGGAAATCCGTCCTGAGAGGACTGAACTTCCACGCCGAAATGAGCGTCAATAGAAGAAAGAGGGGTATCCGCATCAAAGCTTCATTAAATGTCATGAAAAATTCACAGAAGAGAAGGAGAAACATTATCATGCGCCCCACCAAACACGCACCACACCCACTGGCCATCGGCTACCACCGGAATGCCACCGCAAGCGAGACCACCGCCAATTTGGTCAGCATCCGCGCCTGCGCAACCGGGGAAGGCCTCGACCTTGTCGCCGTCTATGCTGATCCACCCACCGGTCGCCGAGGAATCCACGCCGCGCTCGGTACCCTCGAAAACAACCCGACCGTGCGCTACTTCCTCGTCCCTGACGGCTACCAGCTCAACGAGGGGGACAAGGAGCTAGCGGACCGCATCGTCACAGTCCTGGCCCGCCGGGCTATCACCTTGGTGCTAACTGGGAAAGGAAATGACCGATGACCGCCGACCCGCTGGAAGCCGTGGGCCAAGCCCTCACTCCCAAACGCGCTATCTCCTATATATGTGTCTCCACCCGCGGGCAGGCGCAGCGGGGCGGGGCGGCGGAAGGCTTCTCCATCCCCGCCCAACGCGAGGCCAACAAGAAGAAAGCCGCCAGCCTGGGCGCGCTCATCGTCAAGGAGTTCGTCGACCGGGGAGAATCCGCCCGCAGCGCCAATCGCCCTGAACTCCAGAAGATGCTCGCCTACATCCAAGAAGCGGGGACATCGACTACTGCATCGTCCACAAACTCGACCGTCTCGCCCGCAACCGCGCCGACGACGTCGACATCAACAGGACCCTCGACCAGGCGGGCGTCCGCCTGATCTTCACCACGGAGAACATCGACCAAACCCCCGGCGGCATCCTCCTGCACGGCATCATGAGCTCCATCGCCGAGTTCTACAGCCGCAACCTGGCCAACGAAGTAGTCAAAGGAATGAGCCAGAAAGCCTGGAGCGGCGGCACCATCTGAAGGGCGCCCCTGGGCTACCTCAACAAACAGGGCCGTGACCCGCAAGGGCGGGAGGCCCGCTGGGTCGAGCTCGACCCCGAACGCGCGCCCCTCATGCGCCTGGCCTTCACCGAGTACGCCACAGGGGCATGGACCCTGTCCACCCTCACCGACCACCTCACCGCCCGTGGCCTGAACACTCTGCCCACGCCGACCAGGCCATCCCATCCACTCGACCACAACAAACTCCTCGACCTGCTGCGCAACCCGTACTACCAGGGAATCGTCACCTACCAGGGCGTCCAATACCCCGGCAAACACGAGACCCTCGTAGACGAAGCCACCTGGCAGCGGGTCCAGGCCGTCCTCAGCCAGCACCGCAACGGGGAGCGCCAACGCCTCCACAACCACCACCTCAAAACCACCATCCGCTGCGGGCAATGCGGTGGGCGCCTCATCGTCCACATGACCAAATCCCGCTCCTGACAGGTCTACCCCTACTTCGTCTGCTCCCACCGCCAGCGCCATCGCGACCAATGCCAGTTCAAAGCCGTCCTCATAGACGAAGTCGAAGCCCGCGTCACCGACATCTACCGCCGCATCACCATCACCCCCGAGGAGAGGCGAACCATCGAAGAACACCTCCACGACGAACTCGACCGACTTCACACCCCCGCCCACCAGCACACCAAGGACCTCACCCGCCAGCAGGGCACACTCAAAGCCCAGCAAACCAAACTCCTCCAAGCCCACTACGCCGGGGCCATCCCCCTCGACCTGCTCAAAACCGAACAGACCCGCATCGCCCGCGAACTCGCCGCCATCACCGAAGAACTCCACTCCCTCACCTCCAACCACGGGTTATGGGACATTTCGTGTTGCTGGGGTTAGTCCCAGGTGTTGTGGTAGGGGGTGGTGTGG
>ERZ773207.912-NODE-912-length-10603-cov-4.993838_pt1 | contig 10603 bp, 9 predicted proteins | sample MGYA00580997_ERZ773207 | MGnify/ENA primary metagenome ERZ773207 (study PRJEB29015, sample SAMEA2738170) | human oral metagenome | biome: human oral; feature: human-associated habitat; material: saliva | place: China | collected 2239 ... | reverse complement strand
AGTCGTAGTCGCCGCTGTCGCAGTCGTAACTATCGTCGTCGCTGCTGTTGTAGTCACCGCTGTCGCTATCGTAGCTGGTATCGTCGTCGCTAATGTCGTAGTAGTTGCTAACGTTGTCCGTGCCCGATAGCCAGCTCATGGGTGATGCATTAAACCTAGGCTGAGGTTTACGAGCTGAGTCTTTCGAATTTCCAGCTATCATAATTAAAAACATGCCTGTTGCAACGAAGACTATAATTACGGCAAGAGGTATAAACCTAGAATCCATGTCTTGCTGTTCCTGGCTATAGCCGGAATTATCGTAAGACTGGCTACTGTAACTATTATCGCTGGTCGAATCGTCGTAAGACGGATCTTCGTAGGTGTCATTGTTAGAGTCGTCGTAAGAGTGATCGCTGTCGTAATTGTTGTAATAGCGGTTGTAGTAATTAGAACTGCCTGAACGAGAGCTAGAACGCCCCCACCAAGAGTTACGTCGTGAAGAAGAACCAGAACCGCTGGAATTAGAGCCCCCAGAACTTGAACGACGCGAGGAAGAGCCAGAACCGCTGGAACTTGAACGACGCGAGGAAGAACCAGAGGAACTGCGTCCGCTTGAACCTCCACTGCTGCCTCCACGGCGTGCCGGGACCGCATTACGCCCCGTTGTGGCTGCGCCAGAAGTTGACTGGCTACCGCTCACTGAAATACTTGAGATTGGGGTAATAGAGCTGCGAGAAACGCTGGCGCTAGCACTAGGCGCGCACAGGCATGCGGCTGCGATAGTGGCCAAAGCTAGTAAAGCATGTTTGCGAAGGTGCGTATTTAATTTAGTGGCAGAAAGGGGTGAAAACACGCTCACGGTTATTCCTGAGGTAGTGCTGATGTAGTTAAAACTAGTTCCTAATCAGAATAACCGTTGCTCTAGAGGTGGGCATCGGGGAATTATCCCCTTACCGCAATGATATTGCCTCAGATTTTTAGATGATTTCGGTTTCATCTTCCTTAACTAAGCAATACAGCCCTAATCCACCTACGGTAAGAAGCCCAAGAGCCTCAAGATTATCTGTTGCTTTAGAGTCATTGTCATCAGAGTAGCTGCTGTAACTAGAGCCTACGTAACCTGAGTTGGAGTGTCCTTGCTCAGAAGAACCTGATCTGGAGTGCCCTGAGCTGTGCCCACCACTGTGGCCACCGCCGTGACCGCCACCATGGCCACCGCCGTGACCACCTCGTGTAGGGACCCTGTTATGACCAATAGCTGTGGTCGTAACAGAAGTTGGCTGGCTACTGCTTACTGAGCCGCTTGAAATTGAGCTGACAGCAGTGCGTACAACACTGGCACCAGCGCTAGGCGCGCACAGGCACACAGCTGCGGCAGTGGCCAAAGCTAAAAACGCATGCTTACGAAATTGCATATTTAAATATCTGTAGATATTTTCGTCCGAAAAATTATGGCTAGGCTTCGCTCATTGCTTTAAGCGTGCCACCCACTACTACTAAACCTACTAATACAGCTAATATGATTAAAGTCGTGCGCTTTGAAAATTCGATTCCTAGTCCCTCGCTGTCGTCATAGCGGTCGTAATTGTAGTAGTCGTCGTAGTCGTCATAGTAATAGTTGTTATAGTAATTGTTGCCGTAGCGGTTGTAGTAATTAGAGCTACCTGAGCGCGAGTTTGAATAACCCTGCGAGTTGGAATTGTCGGAGTAGTAGTTTGAGTACCCCTGAGATCCTGAGTTGCTTGAGTAAGGATCGGAATAGCCGCGTGAGCTGGAGCCGCCGGAATTAGACCCCGAGTAGCTCTGAGAACCGGAGTTACCAGAGTACCCCTGCGAACTAGAGCTGCCAGAGTTAGACCCCGAATATCCACGCGAGCTGGAATTTCCAGAGTAACTGCGCGAATTGGAACGCTTGGAGCTGGAGCTGGAGTTTGCGGAGCGAGAGCTTGAACGCCCAGAACTGGAACTGCGACGCGAAGACCCTGAACTGGAACTTTTTGAGCTGCGACCTGAAGAACTTCTGGAGCTAGAGCGTCCAGAACTTGAACTTCCAGAGCGCGAGCCGCTAGAGCGAGAGCTTGAGCGCCCAGAACTGGAACTACGACGTGAAGAAGAACTAGAGGAACTGCGTCCGCTTGAACCTCCACTGCTGCTCCCACGGCGTGCCGGAGCCACGCTACGGCCAATTGCTGTGGTTAAGCTAGAACTTGACTGGCTACTGCTTACTGAGCCGCTTGAAATTGAGCTGACAGCAGTGCGTACAACGCTGGCACCGGCGCTAGGCACACACAGGCACACGGCTGCAGCAGTGGCCAAAGCTAGCAAAGCGTGTTTGCGAAGCGGCTTATTTAATTTAGCTGCAGATATGGGCAAAAATGTGCTCACGGCTATTCCTGAGGTAGTAGTGATTTAGTTAGAGGTCGCGCCTGACCAGATAGCCAGGCGCGACCTAACTGTCAGTGGCTACACGCGCGGAGGGTAATTCGGGTAACCAGGTGGTGGCGTAACCGCTTTGGTTGCCTTGTTTTTACGCGCAATAAGAACCGCGCACAACACTGCAGCAATTACCCCAATCGCAACAACGGCTATCAACACATACATGACAGTGTTGTCTTTAGTGGAAGAAGTAGACTGCGCTGCGCTAGTAGTGAGTGTTGGTGTAGCAGACTCAGTTGTAGCATAGCTGCTTGCGCTAGGGGTAGGTGTTGGGGAGTCACCCCCATATACGCGGAAGTAGGTGGCGGCGGTAGCGTCTAGTTTTACGGTTCCCGAAGCCTCCACATTAGGGGTAGAGATAGCCCAGTCGTATTCGATGAAGGTGTTGTTAAGGATTGGACGCGTATAGTCATAGGTTTTGGTGTCTAGACTAGATCCTTGCGGCAGGCTTAGCGTCACATATTTAGTGGTAAGCGTGTAGTCTGGGAAATACTTTTTAGCCGTTTCCAGATACTGCACATCTAGGCTCTTAAAAGACAAAGAGTACTTATTATCACCCAGCGGAGTTAACTTAATTGCTTGCGAGTCGCTGGGTAAAATTTCCCGGGTAATAGTGCAGAAAGTCTGGTCTTGCTCCTGGCCATACTCAACTTGGAAAAGGCTCGCAGTGTTAGTTTTAGTGCAGTTTTCTTTGGTTACACCAGAGCCGATCACCTGCACGCCTTCTAAGGTATAACCGTCAGGAAACAGCTTGTAAACGTAGGCGACAGTTAGCTCCGTATCTGCTGCAGATACGGCTGGCATAAAAACTGCACATATGCCTAATAAGCTAAGTGCCATTAGCACATTGAGTATACGACGCATCATTGCTCATCCTCATTGAGTTACTACAAACAACTGTGAGTGCAGTATATTCTATTAACGGCGCAGGGCTAGCGGGTATTAAGTCTCAAATACTCCGCCAGCCCTTCTAGAACACTTTACTTAGTGTTCCAACCATAATCCTTGGGATCATAGTTTTGCCAACCATTATTCTGGTTGTAGTTATTGTTTTGTCCGTAACCGGAATAGCCATCTTGGCTATAGTTACCTTGGTTGTAGCTATCTTGGCCGTATGAGTTGGGGGTGTAACCACCCTGGCCATAGCTGCTAGAGGCGTAACCGTTTTGACCATCATAACTGCCGGCGTCGTAGTTACCGGTGCCATAACCGCCCTGATCGTACCCAGTTTGGCCGTAACTGGTTTGTCCATAACCAGTTTGTCCATAACCGGTTTGGCCGTAGTTACCGGCAGAGTAATTTCCGCCAGAGTAGTCTCCCGTCGAGTAGCCTCCGGGAGAGTAATTTCCGTCAGAGTAGTCTCCCGCCGAATAGCCTCCGGAAGAGTAATCTCCCGCAGAATACCCACCCGCGTTATAGCCGCCATCAGGTGAATAACCATTAGGGTTATAGCCGCTCGGTCCGTTGCCGTAAGGGGTGTATTGCTCTGCCGCATAGGCGTTTTGGCGAGCACGCCTGATAATTACAAATACAAAAATGAGCACCACTGCCAATAATGCAAACATGATCATGGCTGTGCGAGCAGTCATGGTCGAGTTTGAGCTTCTGGGTCCGTAGTGGTTGTGGTGGTAGTAGCGGTAACGCGTGCGATTACCTGAGCGATAGCCTGAACGCCTGCGAGAAGAGCGGCTTCTGCTGCCCCGGCCCCTGCCGCCACCGCGACGGGCCTCAATGTTGGAACGCCCGGTTGAATTATCGACGCGTTCGCCTACCCCAGTAGAGAGCTCAGTTTCCCCAGTAGAGACCCCAGCCTCGCTCAACCCGTTAGCAACTAGTTGGCTAGAAGCTAACTGGGTTGAGCTGACTGCGGTGCTCGGGGCATCAGTGGAAGTGCGCGCGGCAGCTGCATCTGCGCTTGGAACGCAAAGACATGCGGCTGCTGCTACAGACAGTGCTAACAGCGCTTGTTTACGTAGCGGCTTGCGTCTTTTATCTGCAGCTGCGCGCGCATTCATACTCACTTTGAATCCTGGTTTTAGTTGTTCTGGTTGAAGCTCGGGTACTGGCGAGTAGGAGCCAGGCCCTCATCTTGTCCCAGACGGATGGTGGGGTAGTAGTCCTCAGCGTCGCCACCTGCTGCCGGCGCGGCGTCGTAATCCTGCGGCTGGGCAGGGGTTACCTGCGGGGGCAGGACGACGTCGTCACCAGCTGAGCTGGAAGGAAGCGGTTGGGCGGGGCTTGCGGGCTGAGCCGGGTTGGTAGCAGCGGGCTGGCCAGCAAAGGGGCTGCCGGCCGCAGCAGACTGAGCTGAGGGAGCTGCCGCGTATCCCGCTGACGGAGCTGACGGGCTCGGGGACTGATAGCCGCCCTGGGCAGCGCCGTTTTGGGCAGGCCCACCCTGAGTAGCACTGGGCCCACCCTGGTAGCCGCCAGGTTGAGGGTAGCCAGGGGCTGCAGGAGCGCTAGGAGCTACCGGAGCAGAGCTGCCGGCCGGAGCGTTAGGGCCACCATAGTTAGGGCCGCCAGCAGGGCCGTTGGGGCCGCCATAGTTAGAGCCGCCAGCAGGGCCGTTAGGGGCGCCATAGCTGGGACCATTTACCGGGCCATTGGGTCCGCCTACAGGGCCGTTGGGGCCGCCGTAGTTAGGAGCACCAGGAGCCATGCCGCCGGCAGGGGCACCGGGACCAGAGGGGCCGCCAAAGTTATTGGGGCCATAACCAGGGCCAGCAGGACCGCCAAATCCGCCAGGGCCGTTAGGACCAAAGCCGGTGCCGGGAGCGCCCGGGTAGGGGCCGAAGTTAGCCTGATCGTTCTTCTTGCCGTTCTTCTTGACCACCAACACAGTGGCAATGACGCCGATAACCGCAATCACGGCCACAACAGCAGCAACGATGTAAAGCGTGGTGTTGTCGTCGTCAGAGCTGGAGCTAGAACTGCTGGAGGTCTGCGCAGTTGAGGTGGCGCTAGGTGCGGGGGTAGCACCTTTCTGGTCGCTGGTAGGCGAGTCGCTGGGGGTGGGGGAAGTGGTGGAATTGCTAGAACCGCCAGAGCCACTAGAGCCGCTGTTCAGATCGCCGATACCAAGATCGCCGTTGCTACTGGAGCCACCGCCACCGTTGGAGCCGCCGCCACCATTAGAACCGCTGATGTTGACGGTACCTGAAGCTTCAGGAATAGAACCGCCTTTTTGCCAAGCGTAGAGATCAGCGCCAGAGGTGTTTCCTGTTTCAGCTCCATCAGCCGTAACGTTCGATCCCTTGGGGACCCCGAGCATGGTTCCTGCTAGCTTGATATTCAAGCCGCTTTTGCTTTGTACGGTGGAGTTAAGAATGTTTGAATAGCCCTTAAATGTAAAGTCATAAGAGCTAGAAGTCTTATTGGTGATATAGACCCCGACAGGAGGTGCGCTAGTACTGTAGCTCTTGTAAATTAAACAGGTAGAGCCAGAGCCTGAGGATTTGGGCGAAAAGTTCGCCTGGTAGTCGCCGCTAGCCTGGCAATCAGATTTGGTTAGTGTTCCAGTTTCATCGGAGATCAGCATGCCCTGGTGGATGCTTCCCAACCTGTCCATTATGGTGACGGCAATGCCATCATAACGGTCTGCCGCAGTTGCTGCAGGGGCAAGTAAGCAGGCAAGTATGAGTGCCAATACTCCTGTTAATGCTGACAATCTTGCGCGCATCTGTGTGTCCTCTTCTGTATGCCGCAGGTGCGGCTAGTAAAGCTGGACCCGGTCTTATAGATCTCTATATAGATCGGGCCCAGCTCTATCCTAGTGTCATAGGGCTAAGAATATCTTGAGTTTTTCTGGGGATAACTCCCCTTAGGGGTTTCCTTAGTGGTTTGTGCCGGTAGCGTTACCAGGTCCGTAAGGGGCCGACGGCGGCTGGTTGCCAGGGTTGTAAGGGGCCTGGTTGCTTGGCGCTGACGGGGCCGACGGCGGCTGGTAGGGCTGCGGTTGGCCTGAGGAGGGCTGGGGTTGGTAGCCGCCTGGATAACTGCCCTGAGGCGCGCCAAAACCTGTACCTGAAGCGCCTGCGGGGCGTGGTCCACCCATAGCACCTGCGCCCATGGCGGGGCCTGCGCCGGGTCCAGTTGGGCCAAAGCCTGCGCCAGGACCACCCGGACCACCGGGGTAAGCCCCTGGGTAAGGGCCGCGATAAGTGGGGCCAGTAGGCTGCTTCTTCTTGTTTACAAGCACAATTGCAGTGATTGCGCCGGCTGCGAGTACCACTACAGCAACGCCGATCCCAATGTACAAAGCAGTGTTGGAATCTGATTTGTTGCTGGCTAATGCGTTGGCAGTGGCGCTAGGAGTGGCTGATTCGCTGGTTGGGCTAGGGGTGGCTGACTCAGTGGTGGGTGTGGGTGTAGGCGTGGGCGATTCGCTTGTAGAAGGATCACTACCTCCAGTGATGTATTGTGCTGCAGAAGCATCTAAGGTAGTGGTCCCCTTGATATAAATATAGGTGCTAGTGTCATCCCACCTGTAGATATCGTATTTATCGTTGCTATCGTTTGTTGCCTTTTCCACCCCCGATGAGAAGGTAGTGCCTTTAGGCATGGCAAAGGTCATGCTTGTAAAGTTTAGCGTGTGGTCAGAAAGCAGGTTCTTAGCTTCTGATTTAAGCGAGTAAAAAGACAGGGCAGTGAAGTTAAAGGAGTACTTGTTATCTCCTAGGGGAGTTAAGCTAATTGATAGCGCCCTATAAAGTCTTTCTGGCTTATATTCGTAGCCAAGCGTGCAAGTACCATCTTTTTCATCATAAACTGGCTGATATGTTGAGGACTTGCACTCCTCGGCGCTGGTGCCTGAAACAGAAACCACCTCTAGGAATGTGCCGTCTGATTGCAGACCGGCTATATATTCTGCTTCTAGCTCTTGGGCAGCTGCGGTGGGTGCAATTGCGCCCGCGACAGTCAGCGTTAAGAGTGCCATTAATGCTGTCAGTTTGCGACGCATAATGTCCCCTCCTCGGATGATTGATTATTTAGAGCATAGCGCATAAGGCGCCTAGCTTTTAGACCTGTGGATAGTTTGAGCCTGATCCGTAAGGCGGCTGGCCTTGGCCGGGCTGATACGGTGGCTGAGGTGTCCCAGTTCCATTCTGGTACTGGCTACCAGTAGCTTGGTTGGCGTCCGGGTATGCGGGAGGGTTAAATGCTCCAGGAGCAGCGGTGCCTGGCATGCTGGAAACCATTGGGGCGCCCATGCCTGCAGCGCCTGAGCTGGGGTAGGAGCCGTAGTTGGGGGTGCTAGCCTGCTTTTTCTTGTTAATAATTACGACGGCGGCAATTGCGATCGCTGCAATTACTACTGCCGCAATGGTGATACCTACATACAAGCCGGTGTTGGAACCTGAATCCTTAGCCGAAGCTGCGGCGCTAGTGCTCTGAGTTGGCGCAGCTGAAGTAGCAGGGGTGGGGGTTGAAGATTCTGTCGTTGTGCTGGGAGTAGGCGTGGGTGAGGGAGTGCCAGCCGCTAAGTAGCCTGCCACAGAAGCATCGAGGGTGGTGGTGCCCGTTACTGACATTAACGGACTGTATTCGGTCCAGCGATAGGCGTCAGTATCGGTGTTGTCTAATTTTGTGGCATTACCTTTACCGTTGGTGATAACACTACCTACAGGTAGAGATAAAGTGATCTTGGTGATCTTGATGGTATCGCCTCGATACATATCGCTGGCAAGTGCCTCGTAGTCGCTGACAGAAAGAGTGCTGAACTCAAAGGAATAGCTGGTGCCGCCATTTGAGGTCAGCTTAAGTGTAAAAGCTTTGGTGATCCGCTCGCCTTTAAAAGACAGTCCAAGCAAACAAGCGTTACGTTTAGCGTCATAAACAGGCTTGTATTTCGTGGATTGGCAGCTTTCTTCAGTTACTCCCATAACGGCAATGAATTCCGTGATTGTGCCGTCGCTAGAAAGCTGGGTTACATATGATCCCTCGTATTCCTGTGCGGTAGCGGTAGGTGCGATCATACCGGCGCCTGCCAGCATTAAAAGCGCCATTAAAGCTGTCAATTTACGACGCATGTTATTTCCTTACCTGGTAGTGACTATTTTGTTGCCTAGATACCGATACTTAGCTACGTGGATAATTCGGGCCACTGCTGTATGGCGGCCGCTCTCGACTTGTAGGAGCTTGCCCGTTATGGGGTGAGCTGGGATAGGGGTGTGGAGTATTAGGTCTACCAGGGGAAGAAAATTGAGGTTTAGCTGGCTTTTTGTGTCTCTTGGAAAGCAGAACAGTCGCCATGATCCCAATCGTGGCAACTAGGCCGCCCACAATCATGGCAAGCAAGAGACTGTTGTCGGCTTGCCTAGAGGTTTTCTTAACACTCAGTGCAGTAGGAACAGCTGAAACTGGGGGAGCCGACGAAGCCTTACCAGTGCGTTTAGTTAGGCCAGTGGTGGTCTCGTCGGTAGCAGACGGGGTGCTTTGTGGGCTTACGCCAGAGTTGATCGTAGGGGCGCCATCTGCTGAGGCGGCCAGTTCCATAGTCCCTGTTACGGTAGCTGCACCGGTGTCAGTGGTGCTCCCATTCCAAGTGTAGTAAGCATATTTATTATCTTTACTTTCCACCGGAGAAAGTGTTTTAGTGGTGACTTTTGCTCTTAGCGGGATGGCGAGCACGGTCTTAGTAACGTTAAGATCGTTGACATTTATCTCAAGACCAGCCGCGATTTTAACGCGCATGGCAACTGAGTTTGGTATAAACATAAAATTGATATTATTTTTTGAACCGTTGGGGGTTCTTAACAGGGCTGCAAGGTATTCGTTCTCATCATAGTACTGATAGAACATACATTCGCTTTTACTACCTGATTGGCTGAAATCAGCAGTGTAATCATCAATATCGTCGCAATTGGAGTCATTGATAGTGCCGTCAGTGCTACTAAGAGATATTGCTTCGTAGGCAGTGCCGTCTTTTTCAAGAATATAGATAAGCTTGGCGGTGATGCTACCTGCGGCGACAGCACTAGGCGCGCATATGGCTCCAGCCATTAATGTGATAAAAGCTAGTGCGGTTACAAGTGCACGTTTCACTGCTTCTCCTTGAGTGTGTCGCTTAGGGGGAGCTGTCTTAACCGTATCAGGCTAGTAGTCAGGTTCCCTAGGTATGCCGGTTCCGGGGAGTTAGGTAGCCCGCTTGGGGCTGGTTGCCTGTGTAGCCTTAGTTTTCTCTTTGAATGATTGCAGTCGGCCTGGTTATTGGCCACCCTGGTTCTGCTGCATAGCAGATGGTGGACTTGGGTGAGGCTGGGACTCTGATGTTTGCGGGATTGGGTGGCTAGCTTGCTGTGGCTGCGGGCCGGAATGGGGTTGTCCGTTATAAACCCTGGTGGAGGCTGCAAAGTAGACGGTAGGAGTTGGTTCTTTACGTTTCTGCACTAGTAAAACGGTGGTTACTACACTCGTCAGGGCCACTACTGAAACCACACCTAGTACCACGTAAAGCGCAGTATTGGAGTCGCTGGACTTGTGGCTGACAGCTAGCACAGTAGTGTTATTGCCGGATGGCTTATCGTTGCTGACCCCGGTGTCTCCCGGGGCTGGGGCGATAGATGGAGTGATGGTAGTGCTAGAAAACGGTATGGTTCCTTTCAGTTCCGCAGTTGAATCAACAGCTGTGTTACCGTTCCAGGTGTAGTAGATGTTTTTGCTACCCTTGGCTACCTTTGGGGATAGTGTTTCTCTGGTGACAGTGGCATTTAAGGGTAGCGCAGCTACCGTATAAACCACGTTCAGGTCATTAGTTTTCTTTAATCCCAGAGCATATGCGACTTTGATTCGCATAGAAGCTGACAGGCTCATAAATGTGAACTCAAGCTTGTCGTCTACACGGTGTGTAGACCAGGCGTAGCTGTATTCATCCCTATCGTAGTGTTTGCGGAAAATGCATTCGTTTTTGCCACCTGACTGATTAAATTCCGCAGTGTATGTTTTGGTGTTTTTGCAGTTGGAAGAGTTTATGGTGTTATCTTTACTGTAGACGGCAGTTATTTCTTCACTACTGCCATCGTGGTTGAGTATGAACAATAATGTGGTTTCAATGTTCCCGGAAGCCGTGGCGGTGGGAGTGACAAGAGCTGCGCCAGCCAATGTGATAAAAGCTAGCGCTATTGCTAGTGCGTGTTTCACGGCTTCCTCCTTGAATGTGTTGTAAATACTAGGGGTGTTGGCC
>ERZ773207.911-NODE-911-length-10603-cov-6.693212_pt1 | contig 10603 bp, 6 predicted proteins | sample MGYA00580997_ERZ773207 | MGnify/ENA primary metagenome ERZ773207 (study PRJEB29015, sample SAMEA2738170) | human oral metagenome | biome: human oral; feature: human-associated habitat; material: saliva | place: China | collected 2239 ... | reverse complement strand
GACGTTTAATCAACTCCAACTGGATATAGTTGAGGATATTAAAGTAAGGCATACGATAGTTTAGACTGTCTTTTAGGTAAGAGTTTTCTGCCAAGAGTTCGTCATAACCTTCAATAGCTAAAATAACATCCTTGGTCAATTGCCATTCATCTAAAATAGTGTAGTAGATAGCTTGCACTTCTTCGTCTTCACAGAGCTTAGCATATTCAAAAGCAATGTTCATGTTAGACTTAGATAAGACCATGTCCACATTGGAAAGAAGAGATTGGAAGAAAGGCCAGTTCTGGTACATATCACGAAGGAACTCGATATTCTTTGGATCTTGATCTATAAACTCTTTAAAGCTTGATCCCACACCATACCATCCAGGGAACATGACACGACTTTGTGACCATGAGAAGACCCAAGGAATGGCACGCAAACCGCCAATTTCAGTGATGGTCTTACGAGCGGCTGGGCGAGAACCGATATTAAAGCTTGAAATAGCCTTAATCGGACTGGACTCAAAGAAATAGTCATAGAAATGTTCATTTCCAAAGACCAAATCACGGTAGATATCGTAGCTGCGATCCACTACTTGATCCATAATAGCTTCGTAACGGTTTGATGTGTTGGTATCACTCTTCTTCTTGGTAATCATACGGTTAATGGCTGCAGAAACCAACATCTCAAGGTTGTAATAAGCAGCGTCTTTGTTACCGTATTTGTTTCCAATCACTTCTCCTTGCTCAGTCAGACGGATACGGTCCTTAATCGACTTGAGTGGTTGAGATGTGATGGCTTCATAAGTTGGTCCACCACCACGACCCACAGTACCACCACGACCATGGAAGAAAGTGACTTTAACGCCAAATTCATCCCCAATAGCAGTCAGTTGTTGTTGGGCTTTATAGAGGGTCCAACATGATGACAGATAGCCACCGTCCTTGTTACTATCAGAGTAACCGAGCATGATTTCCTGATAGTTATCTTTTGATGCAATCCATTTTTTAGCCAAAGGAAGAGAGAAATATTTTCTCATGGTTTCTTCCGAATGATCCAAGTCTTCGATGGTTTCAAAGAGGGGAACAATCTGAACACGAGCTTTTTGAGCATCCACCAAGCCGACTTCCTTAAGCATAATGGCTAGTTCGAGCATATCGGATACACTTGTTGCGTGCGAAATGATGGTTTGACGAATGACGTTTTCACCCAGTTTATCCTTCAACTTACGCGCAGCTTTAAAGATAGATAGTTCTTTTTCAAGCAGTTCTGACTTTTCAGCATGAGTCGCTGAGAGGATACGAGGGTCTTCTTCCAACTCTTTTAAGAGGAGGCTACATTTTTCATCTTCAGATAGATCGCTATAGTGATCGTTGATACCAGCAGATGCTAGCAATTCAGCTACACAGGCTTCATGAACACTGGAATCTTGGCGCATGTCGATAGAGGCAAGGTAGAAGCCAAAGATTTCGACAGCTTGCATCAATTCGACAAATTCTCCAGAAATCAGGTATTCCCCTTTGTTCTCAAGGAGTGAATCGCGAATCGCCAACAAATCTTGATAGAATTCATCTGCAGTGGCATATCTAGGCTGAAGTTCCTTGTCTTCAATGAGATAAGCCTTGGTTGCCTGCATCTTAGCTTGGATATCAAAAAGAGCACGACGATAGAGTTCTTTTTCACGATAAATCGAGTTATCTTGTGACTTGAGCGCCATCTCACGAACCTTGTCGCTGACATTCACAATACTGGTTGAGAGTGAGAATTCACGATAGAGGTTATAAATCTTCTCATCGTAGTAATTCATGATGACTTCACACTGTGTCAAGGCTGATTTGTTGAGGGTTTCAGCAGTTACGAAAGGATTGCCATCACGGTCTCCTCCAATCCACATTCCCATGGTAATCGGTTTTGGATGTTGGAGTTCGATACCTTGTTCCTTAGCTAGTTTCTTATACTCAGCCGTCAAACGGGGAACAGCATTCAAGAATGAACTTTGATAGTACTCCATCACGTTGGTGATTTCGTTGGTTACTTTCAATTTCTTCTCACGAATCATGTCCGTTTGCATGATAATCTCAATATAACGACGGAGATCCGTGTGCCATTTTTCTTTGTTAATCAAACCTAGTTTGACATCACGGTACTTACGCAAAAGATTATGGATGTGATTTGTCAAATCCAACATACTCTTACGTTGGACTTGCGTTGGGTGAGCAGTTAAGACAGGAACGACATTTAACTTTTCTAAAATTTCAGCTGCATTTTCTTTTTCAGCTACCATCTTAATGGTTGTAGATAGTTTCCCTAGATAGTCTTGGTCCACATTGTTTTGGTGATTGATTTCATAGGCCAAATCCACATCCTCAGAGATATTGATCAAAAGTGGAAGGATAGAGAAATAGCGTGAAATGTAAATCATTTCTTCATTCGAAAGACTGGTCACTAGGTCATTGAGCCCTTGATAATTCTCGCTAGTCGATAATTCCTTCAACTGGATAATCTTTTCAAAGGTTTCTGGCGCAAGCATATTTTTTGTGATATCTTCTAATAGCTCCGTCAGAATCAAGACTTCTTCTTGGACGACTGCTTTATTGCTATAGTTTTCTAATTTTTGAAGTGACATAAACTTTCCTTTCCATATGATCCTTATAGGTTTTCAGAAGTTTGACCTTTAAATTCTCTGATAAGTTTGGCACGTTTTTCGCTGGCATCGATATTTAAAACAAAAGCTATGGCTACGGATAAGACTAGAAGGCTATTCCCACCTTGTGAAAGGAAGGGGAAGGTTACCCCTGTAGAAGGAATCAACCCTGAAATCCCACCGATATTGACAAAGACCTGAACAAGGATCATGCCTCCGACACCGATAGCAACCATAGAATTAAAAGGATCTTTAGCTCGAATTCCGACTAAGATAATTCTCAAAATCAAGAAGAAGACCAGAGCTAAAATCATACTGGCTCCAACGAATCCAAACTCTTCGATGACAATCGAAAAGACAAAATCTGTATGGGCTTCTGGCAGATAACCACGCTTCTCGATGGAATTCCCTAATCCTAGTCCGAACCAGCCTCCATTTACCATGGCATAGTAGGAATTTGCGAGCTGGTGTCCTGCCCCCGCCAAGTCATTAAAGGGATTAAAGAAGGCACTAAAACGTTTAGCAACGTAACCAAATACAGGAATTTGAGAGAACTTTTCAACCCCAACAAAGCGAATGACAGACAAGACTAACATTGAGCTCCCTGCCAAGAGAGCCAGAATGGTCGAGAACCAACGATAGGCGATTCCACTAACCGTATACATGATGAGCGCCACCAAGACCAAGATGGTCGCATTTCCCAAGTCTGGGAAAATTCCCAGGCTACCAATCAGAACCAGCAGAACAAAACGCCAATCATTAAAAGCTCGAGGCAGCCACTGATTCTGTGTCAAAACCTGGAAGTCATAAACCGCAATTTCATCTTGTTGTTTTGAAAATCGATGTGCCAGGTACCAAATGATGATAATCTTAAGGTACTCCGCAGGCTGAATCGTTACAGGTCCTACAGAGATCCATCCGTATGCTCCATTGACAGGTGTTCCGACCAGTCGCGCCAGAGCTAAAAGAACCATCTCCACAATCATTACGATAAAAATAAGACGTCCGTTTCTTAGGAAACCTAATTTTAATTTGTAGATTAAGGCAATCAGAATCAAACTAGCTATCCAGAAGATCCCCTGGTTACGCACCAATTGAAAGGCACTTTTCCCTTCTTCGATCAAGGTTGCACTCGTTGTCGAGTACACCACAATCAGCCCCAAAATCGATAAAAGGAAGTAAGGAATCAAAATGGAATAGTTTAGTAGGTGCCTTTTACTAATTTTCATATTTCACCACTCTAATAGGAACAGACGCTTCTGTTCCCAATTCCGTTTTATTTTCTAGTTTTGATTGCTATTATACCACTTTTTCAGAAAGAAAAAAACTCTTATCCTTTAATCCTTCGAATTTTACTCATTTTCTAGTTTCAAGCATAAAAAAATACAAACCTCTTTTGAGATTTGTATTTTAAGTTCTTAGTTAGATGAAGAGCTGCTGCTTGAGCTTGAGTCACCACCACCGATGTATTGGGTGAAGATATTTTGGAAGGCTTGGTCTTTAACCTTGATGTTTGCTGCTTGCAATTCTTTACCAATGATTCCTTGAACAAAGGCTGAATCATTTTGTTTTTGAGTCAAGATGATGGTCTTCAATTTTTCTTTGTAATCCTCTATATTAGAAGATTTTTCTGTTTTCTTCGTTACTTTGATGATGTAGAACTGACTGCTGTAGGCTTGTGTTCCAGTAGCTGTAATCACATCAGAAACTCCGTTCACATCCAAGGCAAAGGCTGCTTTCTTGACTTGTTCTGGAAGTTCTGTAGAAGCAGAGTCAAAAGTGATTTCGCCACCATTTTCTTTTGTCTTATCATCGTTAGAGTTGTCTTTTGCCAACTGAGCAAAATCTGCACCTTCTGCTTTAGCTTTTTCAAGCACTTCTTTTGCCTTATCTTCATTGTCCATACGGATGATTTGAGCCGTTACGTCTGGAGTGTACGCTTCGAAAGCCTTTTGGTAGGCTTCGTCTGTCAACTCGCTCTCAGCGGCCTTCTTAACAGCCAATTCAACCAATTTGCTAGTACGGATTTGAGCTTTACGAGTCTCAGGTGTCATACCTGCACGTTGAAGCACGCTGTTGTAGCTGTCGCCGTATTTCTTTTGTTCTTCAGCAACGGCGTCATCTACATCTTTATCCGTTACCTCTGATCCATATTGTTGTTCAAATACTTTTTGGATGGTCATATTGAGCAAGACTTGTTGTGCGGTTGGATTGTTCTTTACTTCTTCAAAGAATTGATGTTCTGTAATCACATCGCCCTTCATGCTGATCAAATCTTTTCCTTCAGAACTGTTTGAACAAGCTGCAAGTGTAGCTACTGATAAAAGTGTGATGGCTCCTGCCATAAGTTTTTTCTTCATGTTTACTCCTTTTACGGTAAGTGTTACCTTATCTATTTTACTATATTTTCTTAAATTTTTCTGAAAATCATTCACTCTCAGGAAGTTGGACATCTGCTACATTCTTGCGTAGCATGAGAATCCCATCCCCGAGCGGAACTAGAGTCGCTGTTAAATCTGGATTATCCAAAGTTGCGTCGAACAGTCTTTGCAAACCACGGTATATAGTTCGCTGACCCCGACGGACTTCCATGATATCCTTGGCAACATCTCCTCCTTGGAAAATATCATCCAAGATTACTACTCCACCAACTTCCAAATGTTTAAGGATTTCAGGCAGAAAGACGATATACTTGGACTTGGCCGAATCCATAAAGACAAAGTCATAAGTTTCTGTCAGACCAGATAAAACATCAACTGCATCTCCCTCTAAGAGAGTGATTTGCTTACGACTGTCAAACTGGGCAAAGTTTTCCTTGGCAAAGCCTATCATCTCAGGATTACGGTCAATGGTTGTAATCTTGGCATTTGGTGCATGCTCCGCCATCAAGAGGGCTGAAAAACCAATAGCTGTCCCAATCTCCAAAATGTTCTTGGGCTGTATAGTCTCCATGAGAAATCGAAAATACGCGACCGTTTCATGGGGAATAATGGGAATGTTTTCTTTGCGAGCGAAGGTCTCCAATTCTTTCAAAGAACCTGTCACCTGTTTTTGACGCTGGCGCATGAGTTCTACGATTTCTTCCTTGACGACGGGACGTCGCATATTGTGATTGGCATTTTTACTATAAGACTCTACCATCTTAAGCTAGTCCCAATTTTTCAACAAGGGCTTCAAACTCGTTCAAGCGACGTTCAAAGACTGCAAAGGCATCGTTGAGATAGTCTTCCTTCTCCATATCCACTCCCGCTTTTCTCATGACATTGAGTGGATAGTCTGATTTACCTGCCTTGAGGTAGTCGATATAGCGGTCACGATCGTCTTGACTACCATGGACAATCTTCTCAGCCAAGGCTGAAGCAGCTGCAAAACCAGTCGAATACTGGTATACATAGTAGTTATAGTAGAAATGTGGAATGCGTGCCCACTCGTATTGGATCTGAGGATTGTCTTCCTTGCTTAGTCCATAGTACTCTTGGTTCAAGTCGGCATAGAGTTTATTGAGGAAATCACTTGTCAAGACTTCACCGTTTTGATCTGCTTGGTGGATGGCGTGTTCAAATTCAGCGAATTGAGTTTGACGGAAGACCGTTCCACGGAAACCATCTAGGAAGTTATTGAGAATGGCAAAGCGAGTTGCATCGTCTTCTACTTCTTCCAATAATTTCTCCGTCAAGATATTTTCGTTGGTCGTTGAGGCAATCTCCGCTAAGAAGATAGAGTAATCTCCGTAAACATAAGGTTGGGTTTCACGAGTATAGCTGGAGTGCATACTGTGACCTGTTTCATGGACAAGGGTAAAGAGATTGTCTAAATTGTCCTGCCAGTTGAGAAGCATAAAGGCATTGGTATCATAAGAACCACCAGAGTAGGCACCCGAACGCTTGCCTTGGTTTTCATAGACATCAATCCAACGCTCGCTGAAGGCACGTTTGACACGGCTCAAGTAGTCGTCACCCAAGACTGCCAAGGCCTCTTCTGCCTTTTTCAAGGCTTCTTCGTAGGTAAAGCTGTATTCTACTGAAGATAGTGGTGTGTAGACATCGTACATCTTGAGATCAGAAATACCCAAGATTTTTGAACGAAGCTCGAGGTAACGATGCAAGAGTGGCAAGTGCTTGCGAACTGCTGCTACTAGATTGTCATAGACACTTTCTGGAACAAAATTTGCTGCGAGGGCTGCATGGCGAGCACTCTTATAGTTGCGAACTTTGGCACGGTAGTTTTGCACCTTAACATTTGTCTGCAAGGTCTTAGCATAAGTGTGTTGGAATTGCTCGTAAGTCGCATAGAGGGCTTCATAGGCACCACGACGCACTTCACGGTTTTTAGACTCCATCAAACGGATGTAAGTACCGTGTGAGAGTTGCACTTCCTTGCCTTCGTCATCAAGAACGTATGGGAAGCTAATATCCGCATTATCCAAAATAGCGAAAGTTTCACTAGCAGCGCTAAAGATTTCTCCTGCTCCTGCAAGCAATTCTTCCTCACGTTGCGAAAGAACATGGTCTTTCTTTTGCAAGAGCTTGTCAAAAAAGTGTTTGTAAACTTGGAGTTTTGGTTGAGCTTCTAGGAAGGCCGCATACTGCTCTTCGCTAATCTCCATAAACTCAGGTTCATAGAATGAAAAGGCTTGTTCTAACTGACTGTATAGGGTCATTGCCTTGGCATAGTACTCTTGATACTTGGCTTCACGCGTGTCCTGGTCATTTTTCATATGCGCATAGACATAAAGCTTTTCAACTTGGCGTTCCAAGTCAAGTGAGAATTCTGTGATCGCAAGCAAACTGTCTGCGCTGTCCAAGAGATGTCCCTCATACTGGGATGCTGTTTGTACTTTTTCAGTTAAATCTTTCAAGGCTTCTTCCCAAGCCTGGTCTGTTGGGTAGATTGTCGAAAGATCCCATGTATCTTTTTCATTTATTTCATGTCGTTGTAATACCATAAGATTCCTCCATCCTTTCTATTTTACCACATTTTTTGAGAAATATAAGTGATAAAAGGCTGGTGGATAGAGCTTTTGGCGATTATTTTTCGGATTTTTTTGATAGTAAGCCTGAAAATTTCTATAATAGCTAGTCAAATCCGTTTCAATCTGCAAAAAATCACCTGACTCTATCGGCTTGACTTGAGGATACCAGTCGTCCAGTTGATGGTTTAATAGATTGTCTCCTTGATGATAAGCTTCCTCCTGCTTCTTCATCCAGTAAGGGGTTTGGTAGTACAACTGTTGGCGAATGTAGTGACAGATAGTTGAATCTTGAAAAACTGCAAAACGAGGCATTTTTTGTTTCTGATAAGGAAATCGTAGAATTTCCAAGAGATTTCCTTGACCATAGGGAAATTCTTTGACCTGAAAATGAAGCTTGCCACGTAGGTCCTGATGCAGAAGATATTTGAGTCTTAAAACTTGCTTTTTGAGATCTAGTTCCCAAGCATAGAATCCCATATTTTGACTAAAATAGAGAAATCCCCTTTGAAGTTGTGTAAGTCGCTCTTTTAACCAGAGTTTTTCTCCCAGTAGCCAGATAACCTGATAGCCCTGGCTACGGTAGCCTTGACTTCTATGACCTAAAAGCTTTTGAGACAAGGGGCTACACTGAACCTCCAGAGCTAGTTTCTCATTGACGAGAACATCCGCAACCTGCTGGATCCCGGGCAGACTGTATTCTAAGGCGACCTGATTGTCCTTCTTGGCCCAGTGATAGAGAGCCTCTTTATTGCCCAAGTGTTCTGGACTTTCATTTTCAAAAATAGCCATACAATCTCTTAAAGATTCATGAGCGAAATGCGTTCGAATGCTCTGTCCTTGACGTAATCGTAGTCCGCCTCCACAGGCTGGACAAGTATAATCTTGCTTAGTCACGTCTTTTTCGAGTGCATTTACCAAATTTCCCTTGGCATCTCTGGCTACAAACATGGTCTACCTCCTTTTCTCATTTATTCGAAAAAGAAGTGAAAAAGGCTGGATTTCCAGCCTTTCATGATACTATTTCTTATCTTTTTTGTCTCTTAGAATATTTTTTTAGCATGGGAATGAGATTAGGAATCTGCTCACTTCTAATGGCCAGCACGCCGTATTCCTGACAACGATTGGCATAAGCTGGATTGATTTTTCCCGTACAAACAATCAACTTGAGGCAACTCTCCCCAGCAAAATGATTGGCGTAGACTTCTAGTTCGTTAATGGCTTCAACTGATAAATCTGTCATCTTGCAAGAGATAAAGGTAATCGAGCGTCCCTTTCTCAGAATGACATCAATCTCATTTTGAACATTGTCTGCCTCTGGAAAGATACCATTCCAATCAATCTCACCGCCTATCATACACTCATCAAACAGCTGAGACTCAAGCGCTAAGAGATAGAGATATACCTCTAAAATATGTCCCTTGTTGCGGCAAAAGACTTGAGCTTCTTGACTTGGAAAGCTGTAGCTTACTCGCTCCTTGTCCTCGCCTTCAATACGAAGCATCCCCGCTTCTACTAGTAAGGGGATCAGGGATTCTGGATAGAGGTAATACTTGCCGTTGTTTTCCAGTATCTTTTCGGTTCCAGCATGCAGGTCATTGGTCTTAGCTAGAGAGAAAAATTGGGTTACTTGGTACCAGTGGGCGGGATTGGCAATGGCAGAGCTGGCTAGCTTTTTGATGGCTGCAATTTGCTGAGCTGAGTGGATAGGGCGTTTGGATTTGAGGATTTTTCCACCACGCAAGGCTATCAGCTGTTGGATGCTTAGGGTTGGAATGTCCAAATCTTCTTTTTCCAGCTGACCGGCTACCCACTTGTATTGTTTTCCCCGCTCGACATCCATGGCAACGATGGGGAGCTGCCGATCCAAGCCATATTGATAGAGAGATAAGGCTAGTAGTGAATCCCCGCCAAAAACATCAAGAAGAACCTGGTCATAGCCTTCAAGGCAATAATCTAACTGGTCTGTTAATTGTTCTAAAGACAGCTGACGAAAGGTCACACGCTGGATATGGGGGACTTCTTCAAGGATAAACTGACGGAGAGAAAGCTTCTCATCATTGCTTATTTTCGTCAAAGAAAGAAAGAGAATCTCGTCACAATCACTGACGAAGGCTTGGTAGACATTCTTTTCCAATACATGCCGATCATACAATTCCACCAAAAGACTCGCCATTGGACCACCTCCATCATAAAGACTTTCTTGCGCTGAGAGTATCAGCAATACAACTCTAATGCTCAGATTTCCTACTTCTAGTATAGCATAAAATTAAGTTTGTCCCATTCTGCTGCCACAAATAAAAACGAATAGAAACCTTGCAAAGTGGTTTCTATTCGCTGGTATAGGTTTGATTTACTTGATTTACTTGATTTTCTTGGCTAGCATGGTCGCAAATCGGAGTTGAATGCGATTGCCATTTTCATCACGACGGTGCAGCTGTCCTGGATTTTCATTGTACTTGACCAACTCCCACTCCTTGTAGTAGTCAGCCAATTCCCCTTCTTTAAAAGTAAACGGGAAGTTAACCGAGCAAGGATAATCCTCCGTGTCCATGGCACAGACGATAAGGTTGTATCCTCCAACAGTAGTTTGCTCCTGCATATTTTGGATGATAGCTGGAATACGGTCAGCTTGAAGGAACATGAGAACAACTGTCGATACGATGAAATCATAGTCTTGGCTAATGCTGGCTGAATTGATATCATAAAGTCCGACAGGCATGTCTAGATCCTCTTGCTCTACGATGCTTTGCAAGATTTCAAGGGACAATTCATTTTGATCCACAGCTGTCACATCAAAACCTTGTTGTGCTAAGAAGAGAGAGTTACGGCCTTGACCACAACCCAAATCCAAGGCTCTTCCTGGTTTCACCGTTTGCATAGCTTCTAGAACCTCTGAATGGACTGGATTGGTCTGGTATTTCTTAGGGAAATAATCCTCAGGTTTACAATAAAATTCCAAGTACCACTCTACATCGTCTGTTGCAGCCTCTACTCGGTGCCAGGCT
>ERZ773207.910-NODE-910-length-10606-cov-2.236565_pt1 | contig 10606 bp, 7 predicted proteins | sample MGYA00580997_ERZ773207 | MGnify/ENA primary metagenome ERZ773207 (study PRJEB29015, sample SAMEA2738170) | human oral metagenome | biome: human oral; feature: human-associated habitat; material: saliva | place: China | collected 2239 ... | reverse complement strand
ACGGGAGAAAATACGGCTCCTCGAGAGCGAGCAGCGTTCCGCGCGGGAGGCCGAGCAGAGCCTTGCTGAGAAAACGGCCGCGGCCGAGCAGGCCCTGAGTCGTGCGGAGGGCGAGCTTAAGGCTCTGGCCGCAGCGGAAGGCAAGGAAGAAAGTTCGGTGACGGCCGCAGAGCTCAGAGAGAAGAAGCTTGCCTCCGAGGCAGCGCGCGCCACACTTTCCGAACGCACGGAAGTCCTGGGGGCGCGTCTCGGCAACCATACCGAGACCCTGGAGCGCCTGCGGGTGCTCGAAACAGAGCGAAGCGCGCTGCTACAGCGCTTGCAGGCGGCAAAGAGTCTCGCGGACACCGCGAGCGGCCAACTCTCCGGGCAGGATAAAATCATGCTCGAAACCTACGTGCAGCTCGATTATTTTGAGCGCATGCTGCTCCGCGCGAACATACGTCTCATGGAGATGACAGAGGGGCGTTATGAGCTGGTGCGGAGCAGGGAAGCCGAAAATAAGAGGTCGCAGTCAGGGCTCTCGCTCGATGTTGTGGATCACTACAGCGGCAGTGAGCGCAGTGTGAAGAGTCTTTCCGGCGGCGAATCCTTTCAGGCCTCTCTCGCTTTGGCGCTCGGTCTCTCGGACACCGTGCAGGAGGAAGCGGGCGGTATACGCCTCGACGCGATGTTTATCGACGAGGGCTTCGGCACCTTGAGCGAGGGGGCGCTCCGCGCCGCCCTGAATACCCTCTTGGAACTCGCAGCGGGACAGCGCCTGGTCGGCGTAATCTCACACGTCCCGGAATTAAAGGAAAAAATCGAGCGTCAGATTCGCATTCGAAAGCAGGCGGACGGCGGCAGCACGGCGGAAATCATACTGCCCTAGTCCGAAATCGGGAAAAGAAGCTGTCGAGGGCCCTTTCCTATGTTATACTTGCCTTGCTATTGCACCGAGGTTTGTCAGAGAAAGTAGAGTATCTGCAGAGATGAAAATCCGTTTTATCGGACATTCCGGATTTTATGTGGAACTGGAAGAGATGAATCTGCTCTTTGACTATTACCGAGGAGAGCTTCCCGAAATCGATCCGAGCAAACCGCTCTTCGTGTTTGTGAGCCATGCGCATCCGGATCACTTTCAGAAAGCGATTTTTTCGATTGCCGAAAAGGCAGACAATGTCGTCTATTTTCTCTCGGATGACATACGCCGCTCTGCCCTCCCGCTACAGATTCAGGAGAGTGTGCGCCTTCTGGCTCCCGAGACCGAGACGGAACTCTGCCGTCTCGTGCAGGATGAGAGCGGAAGGGAACTTCGGCAGGAGGTTTTTTTGACCGTCAATACCTATCGCTCGACCGACGAGGGCGTCGCCTTTCTCATTGACTGCGATGAGGCGCGCATCTACCACGCGGGCGATTTAAACGACTGGCACTGGGAGGAGAACACCGAGGCCGAGAACAATGCCCAGCGGACGCTTTATCTGGAGGAGCTGCGGGAACTCAGAGCCGAGGTCGAGCGGAGCGGGCGCGTGCCAGACATCGCCTTTGTGCCCGTGGACTCCCGGCTCGGGGAGGGCTATTGGCGCGGCGCGGATACCTACATGCGGGAGGTCGGCGCGCGCTATCTGATTCCCATGCATCTCTACGGCGATACGACGGTGATTCGGAAACTCCGGGAGCGCAGCGAAGCGCGCGACTACCGGGATCAAATACTTGGCACAGGAGAGGAAGGCGAGGTGTTTTCGCTATGATTATGTTGCAGGGCGTGCGGCTCCTGGATCCGTCGACGAGGACGGACGGGATACGCGACATTTTGATTGCAGAGGGCAAGATTATTCGTGTCGGCGAGGATCTCTGGTTGGACGCCTCGCTGATTGCGCGGGCCAAGGGCGAGGTGCTCGAGGTATTTGACTGTGCGGGTCTCTGCGCGGCGCCGGGTTTTGTGGACGGCCATGTCCATTTCCGGGATCCGGGCCAGACACACAAGGAAGATATCTTAAGCGGCGCGCGCGCGGCGGCAGCCGGCGGATTTACCTCGGTCGTCTGCATGGCGAACACAACGCCGCCCATCGACAGCGAGGAGTTGATGGTCGAAAATATCCGAAAGGGCAGAAATGCGGCCATCCATGTATACAGTGCTTCCACAATCAGTCAAGGCATGAAGGGCGAAGCCTTGGTCGATATGAAACTCATGAAAGAGAGCGGCGCGGTCGCCTTCACCGACGACGGCAGACCGCTGACCAATGAAGAGCTGATTAAGGAGGCCATGCAGAAGGCGCGGCGCTTAAAGCTGCCGCTCTCCTTCCACGAGGAGGATCCGCGCTTTGTGAAAGAGCCGGGAGTGAACAGCGGCCCCGCCGCGGAACGCCTCGGCTTAACGGGCGCGGACCGACAGGCTGAGATTGTGATGGTCGAGCGGGACTGCCGCCTCGCGCGGGAACTCGGTGCGGCAATCGTAATCCAGCACATCAGCGCGAAGGAGTCCGTGGAATTGGTGCGCCGCGCAAAACAGAACGGCGCGAGGGTCTATGCGGAGGCAACCCCGCACCACTTCTCTCTGACCGATGAGGCCGTGAGTCTCTACGGCACCAATGCGAAGATGAACCCGCCGCTCCGGAGCGAAGAAGACAGAATGGCCATTGTCCGGGGACTTCAGGACGGCACGATTGACATGATTGCGACAGACCATGCGCCGCACGCAAAGGCGGAGAAGGACAGACCCTTTACCGAGGCGCCGAGCGGCATCATCGGCCTTGAGACCGCGTTTGCGCTCGGTTGCATGCACCTTGTGGAGCCCGGGCATTTAACGCTCCTGCAGCTTGTGCAGCGCATGAGCACCGAGGCCGCAAAGCTCTATCAGCTGGATGCGGGCAGCATCAAGGAGGATAAGACAGCGGATCTTGCGATTTTTGATCCGGCGCAGAGCTGGGCCTATCTCGTGCCGGAATCAAAATCCACCAACTCGCCCTGGCTCGGCAAAACCCTTCGGGGCAAGGTGCTTTTGACCATCTGTGCGGGACACATCGTCTACGAGGACGAGCGTCTCTTTGCGGGAAGAAGGTTGCCGATCGGCAGCAAGAAAAAAGAACTGTGAGATGAAAGGAAAGAAGCTATGATCAGTGCAAACGGAATTACCTTCCGCGTCGGAAAGAAGGCGCTCTTTGAGGATGTGAACATCCAGTTTACGGAGGGAAATTGTTACGGCCTCATCGGCGCAAACGGAACGGGAAAATCCACTTTCCTGAAGATACTCTCGGGACAGCTGGAGCCCACCAACGGAAACATTGCGATTACGCCGGGACAGCGTCTCTCCTTCCTCGAGCAGAACCACTTTAAGTACGATGAGTTCACGGTACTGGATACCGTCATCATGGGCAATCAGCGTCTCTACGACATCATGCAGGAGAAGGATGCGCTCTACGCGAAGGAGGACTTCACGGATGAGGACGGCATCAAGGCTGCGGAGCTTGAGAACGAGTTCGCAAACATGAACGGCTGGGATGCGGAGAGCGATGCCGCAAACCTCCTGAACGGCTTAGGCGTTGAGACAGACTACCACTACTCGCCGATGAAGGATTTGCCGGGCGCCCTGAAGGTCAAGGTGCTGCTTGCGCGCGCCCTCTTCGGAAATCCGGATATACTCCTGCTCGACGAGCCGACGAACCACCTGGATCTCGAGGCCATCGGCTGGCTTGAGGAGTTCCTGATTAACTTCGAGAATACCGTCATTGTCGTCTCGCATGACCGCTACTTCTTAAACAAGGTCTGCACCATGATTGCGGATATCGACTACGGTAAGATTCAGCTCTACACCGGTAACTACGATTTCTGGTACGAGTCCAGTCAGCTCATTGTGCGCCAGATGAAGGAGGCGAACCGGAAGAAGGAGGAGAAGATCAAGGAGCTCAAGGAATTCATTCAGCGCTTCTCCGCAAATGCTTCGAAGAGCAAGCAGGCGACCTCCAGAAAGCGCGCCCTTGAGAAGATTGAGCTTGACGAGATGAAGCCCTCGAGCCGTAAGTATCCCTTTATCGACTTCCGCCCGAACCGTGAAATCGGAAACGAGGTGCTTACGGTCACGAATCTCAGTAAGACCATTGAGGGCGTCAAGGTGCTCGACAACATCAGCTTCACCTTAAACCGCACGGATAAGGTTGCGCTGGTCGGACCGAACGAGCGCGCAAAGACCGTGCTCTTCCAGATTCTCTCCGGACAGATGGAGCCGGATTCCGGCGACTACAAGTGGGGCATCACGACGACGACGGCTTACTTCCCGAAGGACAACACAAAGGATTTTGCCGGAGACGAGACCATAGTCGAGTGGCTCACCCAGTACTCGGAGAACAAGGATGCGACCTATGTGCGCGGATTCCTGGGTCGTATGCTCTTTGCGGGCGATGACGGTGTGAAGAAGGTATGCGTGCTCTCGGGCGGTGAGAAGGTGCGCGTCATGCTCTCGAAGCTCATGATCACCGGCGCGAATGTGTTGATGCTCGACGAGCCGACGGACCACCTGGACATGGAGTCAATCACGGCGCTGAACAACGGTCTCATCAAGTTCCCGGGCGTACTGCTCTTCTCCTCGCGAGATCACCAGATTGTCGAGACCACGGCAAACCGCATCATGGAGATTATCAACGGCAAGCTGGTCGATAAGATCACGACCTACGATGCTTACCTTGACAGCGATGAAATGGCGAGAAAACGCTTCACCTACACGGTCAGCGATTCCGACGCGACGGACGACTGAGGAGAGCCATGGGCGTAAAGAAAATGATTTCCTGGAACGTGAACGGTCTCCGCGCTGCGGCGGGCAAGACCTTCTTTGATGCGTTCCACGATTTGGATGCGGATATCTTTTGTATTCAAGAGTCGAAGTTACAGGAGGGGCAGATTGAGCTGGATCTCCCGGGCTACTACGACTACTGGAACTATGCGGAGAAAAAGGGCTACTCCGGCGTTGCGATGTTCACGAAGGAGAAGCCGCTTGCGGTGTATTACGGGCTCGGCATTCCGGAGCACGACAAGGAGGGAAGTGTCATTACCCTCGAGTTTCCGGATTACTATGTGCTGACCTGCTATACCCCGAACTCGCAGAATGAGTTAAAGCGTCTCGACTATCGCATGGAGTGGGAGGATGCCTTCTTTGCCTATGTGAAGGGGCTGGATGAAAAGAAGCCGCTCATCTACTGCGGCGATTTAAATGTTGCGCATCAAGAGATTGACTTAAAGAACCCTTCGACCAATCGGAAAAACGCGGGCTTCACCGACGAGGAACGCGCGAAGATGAGCCGCGTGCTGGAAAACGGCTTTACGGACAGCTTCCGCTATTTGTATCCGGAGGTGAAAGACGCCTATTCCTGGTGGTCCTACCGGATGAAGGCGAGGGAGCGGAATGTCGGCTGGCGCATCGACTACTTTATCGTGTCGGACCGCCTGCGCGACAAGATACGCGGGGCCTCGATTCACAGTGAAATTTTGGGCAGCGACCACTGCCCGGTGGAATTGACCATCGATCTTTGAGAGGAGAAGAGCCATGGCGCTTGGAGTACAAATCGAGAAGGAGGGGATAGCGGTTTCCGTTGTCGCAGAGACAGCACCGACTTTACTGCTCTTTCTTAGAAACGAGGAGGTGCCGCGGCTTTGCATTCCTTTTCCGGAGGATACACGACGGGGGGCGGTTTACAGCCTGAAACTTGGCTTTCGGGAGCTCCGCGAGGCCGGTTTTCGCGGCGCGGCCTTAAAGAGCGCGGAGTATCAATTCGAGGCGGAGGGGCAGCGCTTTGCGGATCCGTACGGAAAGAGCTTCAGCGGACACGACAGCTTCGGAAAGCCGCTCAAGGAAGCTTCGGTGAAGCGCTCTCCGCTCTTTTTGAGTGAGTTCTCCTGGGAGGATGAAGGCGCACCGAAGGTAAGTCCGCGGGAGCGCGTCATCTACCGCCTGCATGTGCGCGGTTTTACCGCGGCAAAGAACAGCGGTGTTATTCAGCGAGGGACCTTTGACGGTGTCGCGGAGAAGATACCCTATCTCCGCTCCCTCGGCGTGACGACCGTGGAACTCTTGCCGGCGGAGGAGTTTGAGGAGCTGCCCTTCGGGGCCGAGCGCGTCAACTACTGGGGCTACGGAAAGACCTTCCATTTTGCGCCGAAGGCGAGTTATTGCAGAAAGCGTCAGCGAGACCCTGCGGGTGAGCTCCGTTCCCTCGTAAAGGCGCTCCACGCAGCGGGCATGGAACTTGTGATGGAGTTCTACTTTGACGGGAGCGAGCGCGTCGACTATGTGCTCGAGGTATTGCGCTACTACCGGAGCTTCTATCACCTGGACGGCGCGCGCCTAAGCGGCAGCTTTCCGCTCCGGGATATCCTCAGGGACCCCTATCTCAAGGGTTTTCTCCTTTTTGCGGAGGAGAGGCGCACGGAGCCCGGCGCGAGCTTCTACTGCTGCGACCGCTCGTTTCAGCGGGAGATGCGCCGCTTCTTAAAAGGGGATGAGGGCATGGTGCCCGCCGTGCTTTCTTACAGCCGCCGGGAGCCGGATATGCCGCCGCGCGTCAACTATCTCGCGCACACCGACGGCTTTACGCTCGCGGATCTTGTGAGCTACGAGAGAAAGCACAACGAGGCAAACGGCGAGGGCAACCGGGACGGCAGCAACGAGAACTTCAGCTGGAACTGCGGTGTCGAAGGCAAGACCAAGCGGCGGCTGATCCTCGCCTGCCGTGCGCAGCAGCGCAGGAATGCGTTTTTACTGCTCTTCTTAAGTCAGGGCACGCCGCTCTTTCTCGCGGGCGATGAGTTCGGCAACAGCCAAGACGGCAACAACAATGCCTACTGTCAGGACAACGCGGTTTCTTGGCTGGACTGGAAACAGGCGACGCAGGAGGTAGAGAGCGTCGACTTTGTTCGGGCGCTGATTGCCTTTCGAAAGGCACACCGAACCCGCCGCTCTTTCTCGATGTCGATGCCGTGGGCAGACCGGATGTCTCCTACCACGGCGAGAGGCCGTGGAAGGCGGAGACCGAGCCCTTCCGCCGTCAGCTCGGCATACTCTACAGCGGACATTACGCGAAATTGGAGAACGGCGAGGCAGACAACAGCCTTTTCTGTATCTATAATATGCACTGGGAAGCTCACAGCTTTTCTCTGCCGCACGCCGAAAAAGGGACGGCTTGGCATCTCGCAATCAGAAGCTACGGCGAGGCACCGCACTGCGTAAGTGCGGGAGCGGAGGAAATGCTGGAGAATCAGAGCGAGTTTTTACTTCCGGGACGGAGCATCGTCGTTTTGATCGCAAAGCCCCTTCCGGCAGAGACCAAGACAAAACGAACGAAAAAGAAACAGGGAGATAGCAATGGCAGATAAGATTATTTTAACCGGAGACAGACCGACGGGCAGACTGCATGTGGGTCACTATGTAGGTTCGCTCCGCAGAAGAGTCGCGCTGCAGAATTCCGGCGAGTACAAGAGGACCATGGTCATGATTGCGGACGCGCAGGCGCTCACCGACAACTTCGACAATCCCGAGAAGGTCAGACAGAACATCATCGAGGTGGCGCTCGACTATCTCTCGGTGGGACTTGACCCGGAGAAGTCCACCCTCTTCATTCAGTCTCAGATTTCGGAGCTCACCGAGCTCACCTTCTTCTACTCGAATCTCGTCACAGTCGCGCGACTGCAGCGCAACCCGACCGTGAAAAACGAGATCAAGCTCAGAAATTTCGAGGCGGATATTCCGGTCGGCTTCTTTACCTACCCGATCAGCCAGGCGGCGGATATCACGGCGTTTAAGGCGACGACAGTGCCGGTCGGTGAGGATCAGCTGCCGATGATCGAGCAGACGAGAGAGATTGTCCGGAGGTTCAACTCGATTTATGCGCCGGTGCTCGTTGAGCCGGAGGCGCTGATTCCGAGCGATGCGGCGTCCCGCCGTCTCCCGGGCACGGACGGCAAGGCAAAGATGTCCAAGTCCCTCGGAAACTGCATCTACCTCTCGGACGATGCGGATACGGTCGCGGCGCGCATTAAGACCATGTATACAGATCCGGAACATCTCCGCGTGAGCGATCCGGGTCATCTGGAGGGGAACACGGTGTTTACCTATCTGGAGGCTTTTTCGCGCCCCGAGCACTTTGCCGCTTACCTGCCGGAGTACGCTTCTCTCGACGAGCTGAAGGCGCACTATACGCGCGGCGGTCTCGGCGATGTCAAAGTGAAGAAGTTCCTGAATGCCGTGCTGCAGGAGGAGCTCGAGCCGATTCGGAAGCGCAGAAAGGAATACGAGCGCGATATCTCCGCGGTCTATGAAATCCTGAAGAAGGGATCCGAGCGCGCGCGTGAAATCGCGGCGGAAACCTTGTCCGAGGTAAAGGATGCAATGAAAATCAATTATTTTGAAGACAGCGAGCTGATCCGCGAGCAGGCGGAGCGCTACCGGCAGGCGGCGGAATGACGAGCCGAATTCTGCTGTGCAGCTATCAGGGGGAGGCATACCTGGAAGAGCAGCTGGCTTCGATCGAAGGGCAGACGGAGAGGAATTTCCGTCTGCTTCTTTCGGATGATGCCTCGACGGATCGGAGCTTCGCGATTGCGGAGGCGGCTGCTGCGCGGGATGCCCGCGTGACGGCATGCCGTCGCGATTGTGGGAGCGGAAGCGCCGCAAGGCATTTCTTGGAGCGGCTTCGGGATCCGGCCTTCTTTTCCGCGGCCGATGTCGGCGACTACTATCTCTTCTCGGACCAGGACGATTGTTGGCATAGGGATAAGCTCGAGCGGGAAGTCCGTGCCATGCGCGCAATGGAGCGAAGATACGGGAGCGAAGTACCGCTGCTACTGCACTGCGATCTCCGCGTGGTCTCGGCAGACGGGGCGGAAATTGCGCCCTCCTATGTGCGCTACCAAAAGATGAGCCCGGCGAGACGGCGCTTCTGCCAGCTCCTCGTGCAGAACAATGTGACGGGCGGCGCCATGATTATGAACCATGCGCTCATGCGTCTTTTGGTCGCACACCCGGTGCCGGAAAACGCCGTGATGCACGACCATTGGATTGCGCTGGTCGCAGCGGCCTTCGGGAAAATAGGCTTCCTGGACCGCGCGCTCTATGATTATCGTCAGCACGGCGAGAACGTGCTCGGGGCAAAGAGGGGCGGCGTGCTCTCGGAAATCAAGCGACGGCTCGGGCTCTCGGGGGAGAGCCTCGAAGAGATGAACGAAAAATCGGGAGCGGCCTATCGCGCTCTCTTTTTGCAGGCCGAGGAGTTTCGGCGGCAGTACGGCAGGGAACTTCCGGAAGAGGCAAAGAAGACGCTCTGTGACTTCCTCGCGCTGCAACACAAAACAAGAATCGGAAAGGCAGTGGGCATTTTGCGCGGCGGTTTTACTTTTAACCTGCCGCACCGCACACTGGGTGAACTACTCTTTTTATGAGACAGAGAGAAGAGAGCGTCGCAGGGGGGCTGTTCTGGAAATTGCTTGAGCTCCTCGGTGCGCAGGGCATCCAATTTGTCGTAGCCTTGCTCCTCGCGCGGCTCATGACGCCGGCGGAGTACGGAACCATAGGGCTGATCATGATTTTCATCACCCTCGCCAATGTCTTCGTGCAGTCGGGCTTTGCGACCGCTCTGATTCAGGCGGAGCGGGTGGAGGAAGCCGATTTCAGTTCGGTCTTTTGGATCAGTCTCGCGGTTTCCGTGCCGGTCTACGGACTTCTCGTTCTGGCGGCTCCCTTCATTGCCGCTTATTACGAGACCCCGGTCTTAAGGCCCCTGCTCACGGCAATGGGTCTGGTGCTGTTTCCCGGCGCCGTGATTTCGGTGCAGACCGCCTATGTGGCGCGGAAACTGCAGTTTCGCAAACTTTTCGAGGCGACTATGGTTGCGGTCATTCTCTCCGGTGCGGTCGCAATTGTCATGGCACAGCACGGTTACGGCGTGTTTGCAATGGCAGCACAGCAGTTGGTCTACCATGTCGCACTGATGTCGGGACTCTTTGTCGCGGTCTCCTTTCGGCCGCGCGGCGGCATCGCCTTTGCGCGGGTGGAGCGACTCTTCTCCTTCGGGTGGAAGATACTGCTCTCCGGCCTGCTCGACACGCTGTGGAATAATCTCTACGGTCTTCTGATCGGAAAGTACTATTCCAAGACGGCGCTCGGCGGCTACAACCGCGCGGAACAGTTTCCGAAGCTCATCACCTCGAATCTCTCGGCCGCGATGCAGTCCGTTTTGCTGCCGACTTATGCGAGACATCAGGGCGAGAAGGAAAGCTTAAGAGAGCTCCTCTCCCGCAGCTTACGGCTATCCGCCTTTGTGATTTTCCCGATGATGGCCGGCATGGCTGCGGTCGGGACGAGCCTAATCCGCACGCTTCTCACCGAGGACTGGCTCTTCTCCGTACCTTATTTAAGAATCCTCTGCCTCTGTTATGCCTTCTGGCCGCTGCATGTCAGCAATCTGCAGATGGTCACGGCGCTCGGGCGCAGCGACTGGTTTTTGAAACTCGAGTGTATGAAGAAGCTGCTCGGTGCCGTACTCCTTCTGCTGAGCCTGCGCTACGGCATGATGGGACTGCTTGTTTTTAAGGCGGTCGATGAGGCGCTCTGCACGGCCTTAAACGCCTATCCGGTCGGCAAGTT
>ERZ773207.909-NODE-909-length-10606-cov-2.555966_pt1 | contig 10606 bp, 6 predicted proteins | sample MGYA00580997_ERZ773207 | MGnify/ENA primary metagenome ERZ773207 (study PRJEB29015, sample SAMEA2738170) | human oral metagenome | biome: human oral; feature: human-associated habitat; material: saliva | place: China | collected 2239 ... | reverse complement strand
ATCACTCTCGGTCGATTTTTGGATAAAGCTGCAAACAAGGACCTAGAGAAGGCTGAAGAATATCTCAAAGAGCAGCTGGTTTCTGCAATCTCAGAATTACCCAAAGAAGATTTTAGTGGAAAAGAATTTAGTGGTTTTGGTATGACACCAACCACAATTCCTTCTGTAAACTATACAGATTTAAAAACGATTAAAGAGCCTAGCGACGAGATTTCTTTGGCGGACTTGAAGAATCTGGAAAATAAGGCGATTACTAGTACAAGTGCTGTTGGACGAACAGGAACAAAGGCTAAGGTATCATGGAAGGCTGGAACAGGAGTGACGGTTCATTCGGTCACTTATGATGGCACACCAGTTGAGTTTGGCCAAGAAATTGATTTGAAGACTGGTGGGACTTTCAAAGTAGCCTATAGTCTTGCAGAGGCAGCTCCAGCTCCAACTCCAATTCCAATTCCGACTACAGATTCAACTGGGGGTCCAAGCCCAACTCCAAAAGCGGAGCCAGAGACTGTTGATATTTCCTTGAATGATGTTCAAGCAGTCAGTGCTCCCATAGATGTCTTAGCCGTTCAGCAAGCAGCAGTGACTTACGGACAAAAGGTTCAGAAAATAGCTTCTGCCTACCAAAAGGTAGAATCGCTAAAAAAAGCATACGATACCGTCAGAGGGTTAAAAAATAGTGATGTGTCTACAGCATTATCAGATATTTGGTTTGAAGCTATTAGTTCAAATCTGAAGAAGTATGAAGACAGCTTAACTGCACCTGCTAGCGATAAAGATAAAGATGGTGCTAAAGAGAAAGTAGATAAAGCCTTGTCAGAATTGACTACTCTGAAGCCTGTTTTAGAAAAAAATGTGCAGGATGTTTTGACTACCAACCAAGAATTGAATAAAAAAATCAAGAAACAGTTAGAGTTGTACGAGCAGTTGGAAGGAAAGCTAAAGGATTTGGTTGAGAAGCAAGGGAAAGGCAATGATGCTTTTGAAGATACTAATAATCAATTGGCTACCCTAAATACTGATTATGCGGCTCTCTTATCAGAAACTAAGGGTGTGAAGGAGTCCTCTCAAAGCAATGTCAAAGCTGCAGAGTCTGTAAATGAGACTTTAGGTAATTTCAATCGTGAATTGTCAAATGCTCAAACAAATACTGAAAAGTTGTCTCAAGATGCTGACTCCTTGATGACGCAGTTTAACGAAGAATTGTCTAAGAATGGTAACTTTGTAGAGTCCTTCGTGAAAGTTCTGAATAACGCCTATGACAATGGGGTACCAAACGAAGTATTGCTTAACTTCTTATCAAACCCTGTTGCGCAAAATTCTACCTCGGTAAAAGCGACTGTCAACGTTTATCGTCCATTTACATGGATTCTCTTACTTGAAATTGTTAGTCTCTTTACAGGCTATTTATTTGCAACGCAAAATATTGTTCGTAAGGTCAAAGATAAATTTAAGCTAGACAAGTTGCATGATACAGATATTATGACAGTTGGCCTACTATCTATTTTAGCTATAATAGTTGGTCTAGTCGTTGGTATTGTATCGAGTGCTCAACTTCACGTTGGTCGTGAATATCAACCGTCATGGGTATTGCTAATTGTTTTAGCTGCTTTGGTACTGATTCAAGGGCAGTATTTATTACTTAAACATTTCCGAGTAATTGGAATGGGTCTCGCCTTCTTTATGATGATTAGCTTTGTCTATCTATCAAATGCAATTGGGACGACTGCCAGTCTAACAGGTTTCCCAGCCTTCATCAAAAATCTTAATGCTTTATCAATATTAGAAGCTTTCCTTTCAGGATATTTTGATGGACAACCAGCAAATATTTTAGCATTTATTGCAATGATGATTGTCGTAGCTGGATTACTTGTTATGAATATTTTTATCAAAGAAAGAAGCTTTTGGCCTCAAGTATTTCAAACTGAGAAAGAATAGGAAATGAAAAAAATAATTCTTTTACTTCTTACCTTAGTAGCATGTGCAGCAGTCTCAATGGCTGCTGCAGATGATTTGAAGGATAATCGTTTACAGATTGATGATTCTCGACTTGAGAAAAAAGAGGGACTTAACTTTGGTCTACAATCTGAAGAAACCAAGGAGCTTTTTAACGAAGCGACCCAAAAGAAGTTGCAAGACATGCAGCAGCATCAAGAGGAACAGTTGATCACAGAAAGGGGCCAACTGTTTTCTGCTATACAGGGACCAGTTAAAAAAAATCCTGCAGAGCAGTTGTTTCAGCCAAATTCAAAAATAACATCTAAATTTCAAACAAATATTGGTCAGTTAGAAAAAGATGGTTTGAGTGATTTTCTTCCGGAGTTAGCATATATATCATTGTTTTTATTACTTTTCGTAGCTACAGCTGTGATGAGTTATCGCCTTATGGCCGAAGGGATAGAATAATGTTTTAGCAAGTCCGTCTTAACAACTTAGTAAGAACAGAATCATATACAGGAGGTATATAAACAGTGGAGCAACATATCAATATTACCCTACGCTTGAGAGAAAAAGATGTGGATATTCGCATTCCTAGTCGGATTGAAGTGCGACGGTTAATCCGAGAAGTGGATACGATTTTTACTCCAGGTAAACAGAGAAAAAAATATCAACTTAGAATTGTCAACAAAGGATTATTGATTGATGAAGGAAAACAACTATCTGATTATCCAATGACAACAGGGGATTTAGTAGAGATAGAGGAGATTTAGGTGACTGAGGAAAAATTTATATTTGGCGAACAGCCGTTTGTATATGAAAAAAATGAAACAACTTGGAAATTGAGCCTTAAGCGTTCAGATGTAGCGAGTCAAGATTTACGGGAACTGTTACTGTTGGATTTGCATCATCCGTTCTTTTTGGAGCAATCGATGGTCTCTGATGAGGATAGTGTAACCTTCTCCTATCAAGTCGAAGCTCATGGTTTGACTTATGAAGAAATAAAGAATCGTACCATTTCGGAGAGAATTCGTTTGGCCCTAAACGTTTTTCGTCTAGAAGGAGCCTTGGAGTTGCCAGTGACCTTCCTTTTGCATCCAGTAAACCTCTTTATTACCAAAGATGCTCAGGCTAAGATTGCTTATCGTGGAATTCCTGGTCTGATGGTTCCTCAATCAATATCCTCAGAAGATTTTCTACGTCAGGCTAAGTGTTTTACCGTAACACTATTTAGTGATTTTGACTTTATGGACCTTTACAATGGGTCCTTGGAATTAGAGACCTTGCCAGACTTTTTAAATGACCTGTGTCAGGCAGATGATATTGCTACAGCAGTTACTATTTTGGAACGGTATTATGTAGAGAAATCTGCGAAAGAACAGGCGGATTTGGTATTGGTTCCAAGCAGACGACACCGAGTGTTTAAATTGGCAACGATTTGGTTGACAGCGAGTGTTGTTTTGTTGATCGTTCCGCTTATCTATTTGATTTTCATGCAAAATCCTTTCAAAGAAAAGATGTTGCAGGCGGATACAGCTTTTATTAAAGTAGATTATAGCGCAGTTATTACAGAATTAGAGGGAATTGCTCCTGCTAGCTTGCCTAATACGCAGAAGTATGAGTTAGCCTTCTCTTATATTCAGGGATTGGAATTTTCTTCTGAACAAAAGAAGGTCATCCTGAATAATGTAACCCTCAAGTCTGATGAGCTTTATTTGACTTATTGGATTCAAGTTGGGCGAAATCGCTTTGAAGAGGCACTTGATATTGCCAAACGGATTAACGACAGTGACTTGATTCTCTATGCTTTGACTCAGGAAATCAAGCAGGTTCGGGAAGATGGTAAGTTGTCAGGGAAAGATCGTGAAAGTAAACTGAATACTTTGGAGAGTGAATATAAGAAATACTGGGATAGCCGAAGTCAGCTATTAACAAGTGATTCTAGCTCTAATGCATCTACTAGTTCTAGTCCTAGTTCACAAGACAAGCCTTCTGAAAGCAAACCTTCATCTGAGAAGAAAACTAGCCCTAGCAGATCCTCTAGTAATTAAGGTAGACCAAGGAGAGAAACTATGAAAAAACAAATCATTTTCTACAGCCAAGGTCTGCGTTATGAAGTAGAACTGAGTGCAGATAAGACGGTCTTGGTTGGGGCTACTGAAAAGGCTCAAGTCTACCTTTCTCAACAGGAGAGTCCGATTCAGCTCAAGCTTGACGGTGGCAAGATCTTTTATCAGTATGAGAACGAAGCAGGATTATTGAAAGATGGTCTACGTTTGGGTGAGGTTGTCTTTTATATCCGAGAAGGGGGTCCAAGGGTCTATGATCTTTTGGATTTATCAGAGTTTCAGATTGGTTCTCATAAAGGTGCGTTGATCACACTAGATGAAGATGTCGAACTCTTACTCCAAAAATCTCAGAATCAATGGATGCTAACTCGATTAAAAGGCGCATTTTATCGAAACAATCACCTGGAACAAATGGATCAGCAATTGATTGGTTTTGGAGATGAGTTGAGTTTAGGAGCGGTGACAATAAAGCTCTTTCCAGACGAAGTATGGGTTTTGGGACCAGCTCAAGTAGGGAGACAATTAACGCTGAGAGAACCCTCTCGATATGGTTTTTATGAAGATTATCCAGATTATCACCGCTCTCCACGAATCATTTATCGTGGAAGTGAAGATAAAATCTTGATTAACCCTCCAGGTCAAGAACCAGCTAAGCCAAGTGATGAACTGTTAAAGCTAATCGTTCCTCCTCTTACGATGGTCGGGGTAACCGTCTTGATCACCTTGGTTCAACCTCGAGGGATCTATATTCTTGCGACAGTAGGGATGTCCATAACCACAATGATTTTTTCTATCCGTGGTTTTATCAAAAATCGTAAAAAGTACAAGGCTGATAAGAAGGAACGGATCGATCTTTATCGTCTTTACCTGAAAGATAAGGTCATGGAATTGACTCGCCTGGAGCGGGAACAAAAAGAAGGGATGCACTATCATTTTCCAACTATTTTAGAGTTGACGGACTTGGTTGAGAGTTACAATCACCGGATTTACGAAAAAACTCCCTTACATTTTGACTTCTTATACTATCGTTTGGGACTCGGGAAAATACCGACTAGCTATGACTTGAAATATGGTCAACAGGAGCGCAGCGGTAAGAAGGATGCTCTTGAAGAAGAGGGTTATGCTCTCTATAGTCGTCACAAAAAAATTCCAGATATGCCGATTCCGGCAAACCTTAGCCATGGACCGGTTGGTTATATTGGACCTAGAAATCTCGTCCTAGAACAACTGCAGCTTTTGGTGATGCAGTTAGCGACTTTTCATTCTTATCATGATGTGCAGTTTATTACGATTTTGCCAGAAGAGGAAAAAGAACAATGGTCTTGGATGCGTTGGCTACCTCATGCCAAACTGCAAGAACTCAATGTTCGCGGTTTTGTCTACAATCAACGGACACGAGACCAGGTTCTCAATAGTTTAAACCAAATCTTGAAACTACGTCGTAGCCAAAAGGAAGAAGCATCCCACAAGGAGAGCACCCTCTTCCATCCTCATTACGTGGTTCTAGTAACCGATGAGAAGCTGATTTTGGACCATATTATCATGGAATTCTTTACCGAAGATCCAACGGAATTAGGCTGTTCTCTCATCTTTGTAGAGGATGTCATGAGTTCCTTGTCTGAGAATATCCAGACAGTGATCAATATCAAGGACCGAAATACGGGCCAACTGGTCATGGAAGAAGGGGTCTTGAAAGAGACGGACTTCCGCTTGGATCATTTCCCAGCAGATTATGATAAGGAGCGGATCGCCCGTACCTTGGCACCGCTCAATCACCTCCAAAACCTTAAGAGTTCGATTCCAGATTCCGTGACCTTTATGGAAATGTATGGTGCGGAGACCTTTGAGGATTTGCAAGTATCGAGCCGTTGGAAAAAGAACGCACCCTACAAGAGTTTGGCTGTGCCGATTGGTCTGCGTGGTCAGGATGACCTGGTTCAGCTCAATCTACATGAAAAAGCTCATGGACCTCATGGTTTAATCGCAGGGACGACTGGATCAGGGAAATCAGAAACGATCCAATCCTACATCCTATCCCTCGCTGTCAACTTCCACCCTCATGATGTGGCTTTCTTGCTGATTGACTACAAGGGTGGTGGGATGGCCAATCTCTTTAAAAACCTCCCCCACCTCTTGGGAACCATTACCAACTTGGATGGTGTCCAATCCATGCGGGCCTTGGCTTCGATCAATGCGGAGATTCATCGTCGTGAACGACTCTTTGGAGAGTTCGAAGTCAACCATATCAACCAATACCAGAAGAAATTTAAAAACGGAGAAGCGACAGAACCCCTCCCTCATCTCTTCATCATCTCAGATGAGTTCGCAGAGCTCAAGGTTAACCAGCCCGACTTTATCAAGAAGTTGGTATCTATTGCGCGTGTCGGACGTTCCCTCGGGGTTCACTTGATCCTAGCTACTCAAAAGCCATCAGGTGTGGTGGATGACCAGATCTGGTCCAACTCACGCTTTAAGATAGCCCTTAAGGTGGCGGATCGTTCGGACTCCAATGAAATGCTTCATACACCGGATGCGGCCGAGATCACTCAGACGGGACGTGCCTATCTACAGGTCGGCAATAATGAAGTCTATGAACTCTTCCAGTCAGCCTGGTCAGGCGCAGATTACCAGCCAGAAAAGGATGATATGGGAATTGAAGACCATACCATCTATCTGATTAATGAATTGGGGCAATATGAAATCCTAAATGAAGACTTATCGGGCTTAGAGGATGCGGACGAAATCAAGGAAGTTCCGACAGAGCTAGATGCTATTGTGCACAATATCCATCTCCTATGTGAAGAACAAGAGATCCCTCCAGTACCACAGCCATGGTTGCCACCACTTAAGGAGCGCATTGCGCTAGAGGAGCTGGAAGAAGTGCAACCAGCAATAGCCTGGGCACAAGAGAAATCACTCTCAATTCTACTTGGAATGGCAGATATCCCGCAGGCTCAGAAGCAGGAAGCCGTCTCTATCAATCTCGCCAAGGACGGACATGTCCTTCTCTATGGAAGTCCGGGTACTGGGAAGACAACCTTCCTTCAGTCAGCAGGTATGGACTTGGCTCGTAAGTTCAGTCCTAAGGACCTTAACATGTACTTGATGGACTTTGGGACCAATGGTTTGGCTCCATTGTCTAAGCTTCCTCAGGTAGCGGATACCATGTCTCTGGACCAAACGGAGAAGATCTCTAAGTTTGTACGAATCATGGAGAAAGAACTCAACCGCCGTAAGAAACTGCTTGCGGACTATGGAGTTGGGACCTTGGAACTCTATCGTCAGGCTAGTGGTCAGGAAGAACCGGCTATTGTCATCCTCTTAGATAGCTATGAAGCTTTCAAGGAAGAAGCCTATGAGGCAGAACTCTTCAAGCTCTTGGTGCGCATCTCTCGTGAAGGTCTCAGCATCGGAGTGCATCTCTTGATGACAGCAGGTCGACAGTCCAACCTTCGGGCCCAACTCTACTCGAACTTCAAGCACCAGTTGAGCCTACCACAAAATGAAGCTAGTGAAGTGCGGACGATTGTGGGCTCTACCTCCCTTGCCATGACTATGGAAGACATCAAGGGACGGGCACTCATGAAGCGTGAAGACGTGGATGTCATCCAGCTGGCACTCCCAGTCTCTGGAGACAACGAAAACCAAGTCCTCAATAACCTTCGTCAGGAAGTGGCTTCCCTCCAAGAAGCCTGGACAGGACAGCGCCCAAGTGCCATCCCGATGGTGCCAGAGGAGTTGATGGTGGAAGAATTTTTGAAATTGCCTAGTGTACAAGAAGCTATTGAGAATGGTCAGATTCCTATCGGTTTGGAGCTAGAAATGGTTGGAAGTGTCAATATTTCTCTTAGCAAATTTAAACACATGGCTTATGTATCAAATGCAGAAGATGCTTTTGATAATATAACTCATCATTTATTAAGAACTATTCTTAAAATGCCTAACGTTCATATGATGTTGATTGATGCTTTCCAAGAATATGAGTCATATAGTAATCAGGTGAAAACCTATGTTGGAAGTAAAAAGGAAGTATCTGACATAGGAAATCAGCTAATCTACGAAATAGAGCGCCGTCTTGAAAAAGGAATCTCATCTGAGTGGATTGTTTTTATACCAAATATGAGAGCACTTGTATCCGAAAGCGATTTAAATGTTCAACAGCTTCAATTTATGTTTGAGAATGGTTATCGAGTAGGGATGAGGTTTATTATTGGTACAGATTATACTTATATTGGAACAAGCGTTGACCCAATTCCAAGATACCTCAAAACAAATGTCCAATGGGTCATCTTTGGTATGCGCCTAATGGATCAAACCTTCTTAGATAAAGGAATATATAGCAGAGATGTGGCTCCAGATCCCGATCAGGTTTATTTACATTCTCGGAAAGAAGTCATCAAACTCAAAATTAGTAAGAATAAGTAACAATATTATTTGATACTTAAGATTCAACCCTGTCTCTTGACGATTTGATAGTAGAAAGGATAATTGAAAAGGTTATTGAATATGGGACAAGTAAAAAGTGAAAAAGGCACGGCAAGTACTATTGCAACTGGAATTGTATCAGCAAGCAATAGCATTACAACTGCCGGTACAGTTACTAGAGATAAGATAAGCTATTATACCGCTAATACGGTAGGAAGAAAATTGATCATCAATGAGGCATCTATTGCTCAAAATATTCAATCAAAAATAAGTGAATTCGTAAAACTAATTCATAGTGTCGCAAATGAATTCGAAGTAGTAGATGAGAATATAAGTACAATGTGGCAGAATAATTTACCGTCGAGTCAAAATAAGGGGACAACTGGTCTATCTTCGCCATACACAAATCCGTCATTTGTTCCTCAAAATAATTTGTTTAAGGAGTGAGGATGGAAAAAACTAGAAAATTAGAAGATATTCAATGTAGTGTTCAACAGATTCAAACGAAATTATCAAAGCTAGAAGAAGAAAGAAATCAGTTTCTTTCCGTTGCGACGGAGATCTTAGATCTTTGTCAAACGAACTTCATTCCATATAGAGAATTAGGCTATTATCCGTTATCCGTTAAAGATGAGATGGATCGTCTTGAAGATATAGAGATGTTAAAAAGGAATGAACAGCTACTTGATGATTTTGTCTCTGAGAGGAAAGAAGAATTAAAAAAAGCAATGAGCAAGCTAGAGGGCGAAAAAGAGGAACTTCTTTTTCAACAACGCCGTCTTGAATTACAAAATGAGGAGAAGGAGGAGAAGAATGGGGATTAAAGTAGATATAGGCTCAGCAGATTCGCAGGGTAGTACAGCAAATAGTGTATTAAGCAGCCGTGTGAATTATTATAACGATGTCATTAGTGCCTTTAATAATTTGATTACAGAGGAGGAGTTGAAAGGGGCAGCCTATGATAGCGCTAAGTCCTATGCGGAAAATATAATGGTTCCCCTACTTAGAGGAGTTATCCTCTTTTCAGAGAGTCTAGGAGGAAAAGCCGGTGAACTACCGACTCTTTACTATTCACAAGTCGGTGGAGAAAGTCTAGATGAGGATATACTTCAACAGCAAATTGAAGCGAAGAATACAACCATTTCGACTTATGAATCTATTTTATATAGTTTATATAATCTAAAGGACGTCAATCCTATATATATAAGTAATGTTCGAGGAGTTATCTCAAATGCGACGAGTAAGCGAGATGAGTTACAAAGGAAATTAGAAAAATTGCAGTCGTTTGCGAGCTCGACTAGTGGTCAGTTTTCGGATTCAGAAAGCTTACAGAGTTTAGTTTTCCAAGGTTTCGAACAAGTCACAGGTGACTTTGGAAAGTTTGATGGGACATTTAAAGTAGAGGGACAAGCTCCTTGGGCTAATACTATTAATAATGAGTGGACGAAACGTTCTGAGGTAGTTCAAAATTATCAAAATGTTTTAGATAAAATTAAAAATAAAACCGAATTAGATGAGAAGGATATCGCAGCGATTGCAGAGTATGGAAAACGTTATCCAACAGAATTGGCAAAGCCAGAACTATTAAGGTTAATTAACGACTCTCCATATAGCAAAATTAGCGATTTATATAGTAAAACTACAACCGTTTTAGATGCTGCTAATGTTTTGTATTTGGGTTCTCGAATTACAAAAGACAATAAAGGAAATTTAATATTTCATCATGGTACAACACCTATTGGGCAAAAGCTAGATAAATTGTTAGGATATGATAAATTTTACAGTCGCAATAGTATAAACCGACGTCACAATTACAGTAAGATTACTACAAATAAGGGAACAAATATTCGAGGTCAGTACGAGGATATGATGCAACCTTTCCGTCCTAATATCATTAAGGCTGGGAAAGATAGTGCACTTTCCTCAGCAACAGCTGGTTTGTCAAACATATTTTCAATACATCCTACTGAAGGGATTAAGATATCAGATAGCTTTAAAAATATGGGCAAATTGGGTAAAGGTATGGCGATTGCAAATGTGGTATTTTCTGCTGTAGATATTGTAGACGGAATGGGAGAAACACATGATATTGCTGTTAGCAAAAATATGACAGTTGGAAGTGAAAAGTATATAACGACTCAATTTGGAGGTGTTACGATTGACACTCTGAAGAA
>ERZ773207.908-NODE-908-length-10615-cov-11.341667_pt1 | contig 10615 bp, 9 predicted proteins | sample MGYA00580997_ERZ773207 | MGnify/ENA primary metagenome ERZ773207 (study PRJEB29015, sample SAMEA2738170) | human oral metagenome | biome: human oral; feature: human-associated habitat; material: saliva | place: China | collected 2239 ... | reverse complement strand
CGGTGTAGGTGGACAGGTCCACGTCCTCGAGCATGAGGTCGGCGACGACGCGGATGCCGTGCGAGCTGGTCACGTGGCGTGCATCGGTCACGGAGATCAGGTCGGAGCGCACTCCCGCGCGGTACAGGAGGTCGGCGACGGCCAGGGCCTCGACCTCTTCGAAGCCGTCGGCCAGCATGATGGCGACGGTGGCGTCGGTGGCAAGATTCTCGGGAGTGGGCATGATTCCTCTTTTCTCATCGATCGCGGCGGGCGTTACCCCCAGGTTAGCGCAGCCGCGCCCACCCCGTGAGCGCACCACGGCCTCGTCCATGGGGCCGAGGCCGTGGTCCTTATTCGGATCGCAGCGCCTCGACGGGGTCCTGACGCGAGGCGCGCGCGGCCGGGATGATGCCGGCGATGACGGTCAGGCCGACGGAGACGGCGACCAGCACCACGGCGGTGACCGGCGAGAGCTGCGCGATGTTCTCCACGTTAAAGGAGGAGTAGGCGATCGAGTTGGCGATGGCGCACAGCCCGTAGGTGACGCCCACACCGATCGCGCCGGCGAGGAAACCCTCGATGACGGTTTCCGCGTTGAACACGCGGGACACGTCGCCCTTGGAGGCGCCGATCGAGCGCAGGATGCCGATCTCCTTGCGACGCTCGAGCACCGAAATGTAGGTGATGATCGAGATCATGATCGAGGAGACCACGAGCGAGATGGACACGAAGGCGATGAGCAGCCACGAGATGATGTCGACGATCTTGGTCACCGAGCTCATGAGAGTACCCATGACGTCGGAGTAGGTGATGACCTTGTCGGAGGCGCCGGCCGCCTCGTTGTCCTTGTTGTAGGTGTCCAGTGCCGCCTTGACCTTGTCCTTGTCCGCGAAGGACTTGGGGTAGATCGAGATGTTGGAGGGCGAGGCGATGTCCGCCCACCCCAGGTTCCTCAGGTTCGTATCCAGGGTCGGAACGTTCGTGGAGAACATGGTCGCCATGAGCGCCGCGAGGGATTTCTCGTCCACGTTGGACTTGAAGGCCTCGGCAAAGGCGTTCGGGTCAATCGAGAAGGCGCTGGACATGTTGGTTGCAAACTGGTCCATGACCGTGCCGATCTGCGTGCTGATCGCGCCGGAGAGCTGCGTCATCATCTGGGTCATCGCGGTCGTCATCGTCTCTTGCATGACCGCCCCGATGGCTGCGCCCACGCCCTGCGTGAGGGTCGCGCCCAGCTGCGTCGCGATCTGCGTGGAGATGGCGTTCATGACCTGGGTGGAGATGTCGGTGCCGATCTTCGCCAGGGCCGGGTCATCCCCGATGGCCTTGATCAGGTTGGCGCTGAGCTTGTCGGCGTCCACGACCTGGTCGGAGGTCACCGCCGTGCGGATCTTCTCGAGGACCTCGGGTTGGGTGAAGTAGTTCGAGGCCAGGGTCGCGAAGTCGGTCGTGCCGCCTTCTTCGATCTGCTTCTGAGCGTACTCCTGGAAGCCCTGCGCGATCTCGCTGGCCTGGGTGGCCAGGTATTCGCCGGCCCCGTCCTTCACGGCGCCGTCCGCGAGCGCGGAGTTGATGATCGTGGCGAAGTCGACGTCGGCGAGCTGGGGCAGGTCCTTGGTGAGGTCACCCAGGTTGAGGTTGGACAGGTCGAAGGCCGGGCCGGACTGGGCGCCAGACTGCGGGACGAGGGCGGACAGGTCGAGCTTAGATAGGTCCATGCCCGACATGTCGAGGGTGGAGAAGTCAAGGCTGGACAGGTCCATGCCGGAAAAGTCCATGGCCGACAGGTCCATCTGCATCTTGTCGGGGTCGATCTGGAAGGCGGCCGACAGCTTGGTTTCGTCGACCGTGAACAGGGAGGACATGTCGAAGCCGCCGGACTGACTCTTCTGGTTGTCCGCCAGTTCCTTGAAGGTCTTGCCGGTGAAGACGTCGACATCGGGCTTGGCGCGCTGGGCCTTGACGATGGGGCTGGCCGCGGCTTCCTCGATCATCTGGTAGGTCAGGGCGGGCGTGTAGGCGATGCCCTGGCGCAGGGAGCCGCCCTTGTCGGAGTTGGGCTTGACGATGCCCGAGATGGTCAGTTCCTGGCCGCCGTCCACGAGCTTCTTCATGTAGTCAGCATCGTTGGAGCGGTCGGTCCACACCTTGTAGGTGTCGTCCCACGTGTACTTGTCGAAGGCGTTGACGCGGCGGAAGGTGGTGCCCAGGATCGTCGAGTAATCGTAGGTAGTGTCGTTGGCTGTCCCGGACTGGGCGCCGGACTGCGCGCCCGACTGGGAATTACCTCCGAGGGCGCCCTGGTAGTACTTGCGCATGAGGTCGTCGAATTCCTTGTGGTCTTTGAGACCCAGGGTGTATTCGAAGAGGTTGGGGATGTTGCCGTCCTCGTCGAGGACCAGGACCACCTGGTTCGCGCCCGTGGGCCAGTTTCCGGCGACCACGGTGTACGCGGATGTGTACAGCGAGGTTGTGGCGGGCATCTGGTAGAAGGGGTTGGTGACCATCATTGAAGAGAAGGCCCCGGAGCCAAAACCGGCCTCCATCTGCTTCATCGACTGGTCGGGGCTGACCTGCACGGTCGTCTTGGAGGTGTCGGACTGGTAGATCTGGGGGATCACGTCGTAGTCGTATTCGATGGCGTTGGTCATCGTCTCGATGCCGCCGCCGTTGTTGTCCAGGAAGACCTTGAGGGAGGCCAGGTCGTTGGTCTTCGCGTCGCGGATGGTGTCCGCGAAGGTGCGCATGTCGGACACGCCCACCTTCCCGTCGGGCGCGGTTTTCGCCTTTGCGGAGTCCGAGGCCGACACGGAGAGCGCGGCGGTCATGTCGACGCCGCTCTTTTGGATCGTCAGCGGGTAGGACCCAAGGGTTTCCTCTTCCGTCTTTTGGATGTAGGCGTTCGTACCGTTGGCCAGCGCAAGGATCGCGGCAATACCGATGATGCCGATGGACCCCGCGAAGGAGGTCATGAGGGTGCGGCCCTTCTTGGTCATCAGATTGTTGGCGGACAGGGACAGGGCGGTGAGGAAGCCCATGGAGGTGCGGCGCGCCGGCTTGGCTTCGCGGCGGTCCTCGGCGGCGGGCACGAAGGGGTCGGAGTCGGCGACGATGGAGCCGTCGGCCAGCTCAACGATGCGGGTGGCGTACTGGTGGGCCAGCTCGGGGTTGTGCGTGACCATGATGACGAGGCGGTCGCGGGCCACGTCGCGCAGCAGGTCCATGACCTGGACGCTCGTCTTGGAGTCGAGGGCGCCGGTGGGCTCGTCGGCCAGCAGGATTTCGGGGTCGTTGATGAGGGCGCGCGCGATGGCGACGCGCTGCATCTGGCCGCCCGACATCTGCGAGGGCTTCTTGTGGACGTGATCCTTCAGGCCGACCCGTTCCAGAGCGTCGAGGGCGCGCTTGCGGCGCTCGGAGCGGGAGACGCCCGACAGGGTCAGGGCCAGCTCGACGTTGGCCAGGACACTCTGGTGCGGGATCAGGTTGTAGGCCTGGAAGACGAAACCGATGCGGTTGTTTCGGTACGCGTCCCAGTCACGCGCCTTGTAGTTCTTCGTGGAGATGCCGTCGATCACGAGGTCGCCGCTTTGGAAGCGGTCGAGGCCGCCGATGACGTTGAGCATCGTCGTCTTGCCGGAACCGGACTGGCCCAGCACGGCCACAAACTCGTTGTCGCGGAACGCCACGGAGACCTTGTTGAGCGCCACCTGCACCAGGTTGGCGGTCTGGTAGGCCTTGACGATCTCCTTGAGCTCTAGCACGCTTCATCCTCACATTTGCTGTTGAAACCTCTACAAGTTTAGGTGAGCGAACGGCGTGTCTGAGCGCCGATGGTCACTGAGTGACCCCTGATCGCTCCCTGATGAACCCCTGAACTGGTATCTCCCACATCACATCACGGTCCCCAAAGCCCCGCCCTGGCCTCGTCCATCGACTGCCTACCCGGGTGCGCGAGACCGAGCGGCTAGACTGATCCCATGACCGACCTCACTCAGATTCCGGTGCCCAACGAAGGGCCGATCACCGACAAAGTCAAGGAGATCTACGACCGCTCCTTCCCGCCCGAGGAGCAGATCCCGCTGCCCGAGCTGCTGGAGAGCGCCGAGCTGGACGAGGTCTCCTTCGTCGCGTGGGTTGACGACTCGCTGCCCGCCGGCGAGACCGGGGCGGACAACGTGGTCGCCCTGACCTTTTCCTTCGCCTTTCATGACCTGTTCTACCTGGGTTTCCTCGCCGTCGATGGGCGCATGCGCAGCGCTGGCTACGGCTCGCGCATCCTCACCCACTTCCGCGAGCGCTACGGGGATGTGCCCCAGCTGCTGGAGATCGAGCCGGTCGTGCGCGAGGCCGGGAACTACCAGCAGCGCGTGCGCCGCCTGGCGTTCTACGAGCGCAACGGCTTTGAGGTTACGAACATGCGCACGCACGAGGCCGACCAGACCTACCGGGTCCTGGCGCGCGACGGGATCGTGGCGCCGCAGCGCTTGGAGGAGGCCCTCAATTCGGTGACGGATGACCCGGCCTACGCGTCGCGGGTGACAACCGACTGACGCCTCGCCGCTCATGCACTGATCGGGCCATCCCCTCACGGGGTGCGGCCTGATTCTGTGCGATCAGCGAGGACGGGGGGTTGACCATCCGACTTCTGCTGCCCGCCGTCAGTGGTCGCCGATCAGTGGTCGGTGCCGGGGCTAGAGACCAGGAGGATTTCCTCGTTGTCGAGCCTGGCGAGCGCACCTTCGAGGGCGGCCGAGGAGAAGACTCCCTCGTCGCGGGCTTGCAGGAGGGCGTCGCGCTGGGCGTGGATGGCCTCAAGGGCGAGTTCGCGGATCTGCTCGCGGGTAAAGGAGCGCTCGACCTCCTCCTCGCTCATGTCGACGGTGGCGTTGCCTTCATCGTCGCTGGCCTCACTCGTAGGAGCCACACCCGGGGAGGCAGCGGTCTCGAGGTCGTCGTCCGCACATTCGGGGCACAGCCCGTCGCGCGTCGCCCCTGCGTGAGCAGCGCCGTCCTGGAGGATATCGGTCAAGACGCGGTCGGCCATTCGCGCGATGCGGGTCCCCTCGGCCTCGTCGGTTGTGGAGACCGCGTGCCCGATGCGCGACAGGGTGCGAGAGACGCCGGCGGAGAGCAGGGTCTGCCCGTCGACCTCGTGGATCGCTTGGGCCAGGGCGGTGTCCACGAGCGCGGAGCCCATGACTGTCAAGAGCTTTGCGCGCTCCTCCTCGGAGATGTCGCCCGTGGCCATCTGGGGCTTGACGATGCGAATGAGGCCGGGCAGGGTCAGCCCCTGGATGATGAGGGCCCCCGCCGCGATGAACAGGGCGATCGTGAGCAGCAGCGCGCGCATCGGGGCGTGCGTCGAGATGGTCTGCGCGGCGGCCAGGGTGATCGCTCCGCGCATGCCCGCCCAGACGATGACGCTGCCCTCGCGCGGGCCCAGCGGTTCATTCTCGAAGTAATCCAGGTCGGATCCGCGCATGGCGTTGCGGCGCGCGCGACGCTTGAGTCGGCGGCGATAGTGGTTGAGCGCCTCTTCCCAGCGTTCGGGACTCAGGTCGCGCGCCTCAAGCATGTCGGCATCGACCTCACTCGCCTTGTGCATGCGCTTCTCGAAGCGTTCAATGCGGGCGGCCTCGGCCTCGTAGCGGCGCTGACGGCGCTTGTGTCGGTGATCCAGCCAGGCGAGCATGATGGCGATAAAGATGGCTCGCATGACCATGATGAGCGCGCCGAGGGTGACGGCGAGGAAGGCCGCGAAGGCCAGGCCACCGGAGAACGCGGCGGTTTCCTCGACAATGCCGAAGGCCTGCAGGCCCATCGTCAGGAAGATCCCGCTCTCCAAGACGAGCGTCATGGTCTGCCAGTTCTGCTGGGAGAATCGCCTGTTCGCCGCGGAGATCATGGCGGCGCGTCGGCGCGAGACGACCAGGCCGGCGACGACGGCCGCGACCAGGCCGGAGCCTCCCAGGTGCTCGGCGGGGATCGAGGCGATGAAGGGCATGGTGAAGGAGAAGACGGTGTCGGCCGAGGGGTCTTTGATGAGGGCGCGCAGGCGCACGCCGACCTCGCCGACGACCCATCCGATGGCGGCCGCGATACCGAGGGCGATAGCCACCTTGCCGATGAGCAGGCCCGGGTGGAGGGCGTGTTCGTCGGCGGCCAGGCCCGCGCTCATCGCGGCGGACAGCAGGACGAGCGAGGTCGCGTCGTTGAAGAGCCCTTCGCCCTCGAGCACGGTGATGATGCGGTGGGAGACGCCGGAGCGTTTCGCGATCGAGACGGCGACCGCGTCCGTCGGGGACAGGACCGCGCCGAGCGCGACGCCCCAGGGCAGGGAGATCGCGGGGACCAGCCAGTTGATGACGAAGCCGACCGCGAAGGCGGAGAGGAACACGAGGGGAATCGCGAGCATCGCGACGGCTTGCATCTCGCGCCGGAAGTCCATGGTCGGCATACGCACGGCCGCCGAGAACAGCAGGGGCGGCAGCACCATCTCGAGGACGATGTGCGGTTCGATCTCGATGGCCCCCACCTGCGGGAGGAAGCCGATCGCCAGGCCGACGGCGAGAAGGATCAGGGGGGATGCCACACCCACCTTGGGCGCGACGAATTGGCATGCCACGATGATGAACATTCCGGCCAGGGCGATAAGAAGGGGATCCACAGGTTAATTGTATTGTGCGCAAACCCTCCAACGCCGTTGCCACCTCACCACAGCGCCTACGCGCACGGCGAACTCGCGCGAACCACGCCACCCAACTGCGCTCCATACCAGTCCCAGATGTCAAACAGACCCATACGAGCAGAGCGCGTTCTATCATTAACGCATAGGATTGAGGAGGTTCTCATGACCGCTTACGACCACTCGTCGGGGTACACCTACGGCACAGATGCCGTCCCCACGTCCCCGCTCACACTCGAGGATCTGCGCCAGATTGAGGCTGCCGCGCACGTCCAGCCCGGTGACGCAGAGCTGCTCTCACGAGCAGAGCCCGTCCTAGCGCCGCATGCCATGGAAATGGTCGACACGTGGCGCGGGATCCTGGCTCAAAAGACCTACCTGGCAGCCCATTCCGCGCACCCTGGCGGGCAGCCGAACCCCGAGTATGCGCAGGCGTCAAAGCCGCGATTCGCCCAGTGGATCATCGACATGTGCACGCGCGAGCGGGATCAGGCGTGGTTGGACTACCAGTACCTGATCGGCGCACGGCATATGTCTGCAGCGAAGAACGCGACGGATGGGGCGGACTCGACGCCATTCGTGCCCCTGCGCTATGTGCTCGCTTTTATCGCTCCGACTGTGGAGGTCGGCCACCGTCTCCTTGCGGAGGGCTTCGAGGGCGAGGAACTGAGCGCCGTCCGTGACGCGTGGACTCGCGCGGTCACCGTCGCCGTGACAGTGTGGGCGTATGCCTACCGCGATCACCCCGAGCAGTTCTGAACCGGTACTCGCCACCTACCGCTCCCCCATCGGCCGCCTGACGCTGGCCGCGCGGGGCGGTGCGCTCGTCGGTTTGTGGGTGGCCGGGCAGCGCTTCTTCGGGTGCCCCTTCGGCGTCGACGAGGCCATGGCCGCTTCCGCGGAGTCGGCGTCCTCCCTCGATGGTTGTGGGCGTAACGCGGTCGTTGGAAGAGACGAGGACGCGGCCGCATTGGCTGCGGCCGCGTCCTGGTTGGACGACTATTTCGCCTGGAGGGTCCCCTCCCCCACCCGCGTTCCGCTCTCGCCCGTGGGCAGCGAGTTTCAGCTCCGCGTCTGGGAGGCCATGAGCGCCATTCCCTACGGACACACAATGACCTACGGCCAGCTGGCGTATCGCCTGCGCAACTCCGGGGTCGCCGCGTCGGCGCGCGCAGTCGGCGGGGCGGTGGCGCGCAACCCGTTGCTCCTCATTCGTCCCTGCCACCGCGTGGTCGCGTCTACCGGCCCAGGCGGCTACGCGGGAGGTGCCCCCCTGAAACGTTGGCTCCTCGAGCGCGAGGCAGCCACGGCCTCGTCCCTTTCGCGAGTCAGCCACGCACCTGACCTGCCCTGATCGCCTCGGCCGCCGAGGCCTCGTCGACGGGCCGCCCGGCGCGCGATCCGCGCGTTAGCCCTCACCCGCGCCCTGCGTAACCAGTTCGGAGGGCGAGGCGTTGGGCTTGCGATCGGCAATATCCTTGGCGAGCGCGCTGGCGTCGCGGCGCAGCTGCTTGGAGTCCGCAACCGACGCTCGGGAGAGCTCCCGGGCCTTTTCGCGATGCTCGTCCGTGTACTCCAGGTGATCGGCGTGCTTGTGGACCAGGAGGCGAATGAGCGTGCGGCGCAGCTTCTCCTCGTGCGAGACGCCCGCACGCTCGCGCAACCAGCCCGCAGCGAGGACCACCAGGAGCGCGACGCCCAGCCAGCCAATGATCGGATACATGCCGCCGATCAGCTTCTTGAAGCCCATCAGCGAGGCCGCATAGCCCAGCGCGACGACGCCCATGAGGACGATGCGCATGCGCTTTGTCGACCCACCCGAGAAACGACGCGCCGTCGCGAAGAAGAGCGAGAAAACCGTGTTGTAGATGAGCGCGAAAATGATGAGGGTGTAGACGAAGGCGAAGGCCGGGTGAATCATGCGCGCAATCTCGAGGGCCGGCACGTTGACGTCCCAGATGCGGTCCATGTTCAGGTAGAGGGCGAGGGCATCGCCGCCGATCACCAGGGCGATGATCGCGCCGCCGATACGGCCCGCGAGGCGAGCCTCGCGGATGCGCAGCACCGAGCCGCCCAGCACGAAGGCCATGCCGATACCGTTGACGACGCACAGCGCGAAGTAGTTGATCGCCGAGAACCACAGGTTCGGCAGAGCCGGGGTGACCTTCGTGGCGGTCGCGTTCAGCTCGGCCACGCTCGGGTGCGGGGTTGCCAGCGAGTAGATGACGAGAATGACGATCGCGATGACGATCATGGGCGTGAAGACGCCGATCACCTTCATGATTCGGTCGAAATCCAGGAAAGCGGTGAGGATCACGAGGCCGGCGCACACCGCGCTGCCAGCCCACGCGGGCAAACCGAATTGCTGCTCAAGGTTCGCGCCCGCGCCCGCGAGCATCACGAAGCCCATCGCGAAACCAGAAAAGACGAGCACCACGTCGATAACGCGGCGCACGGCCGGATGGGTGATGCGTTCAAAGACTTCGTCGTGGTGGCCAGAGCGGAAGTAGGAACCCAGCTGGAGGGCGACAACGCCGAAGATGATGTTGAGGACTCCCAGGGCGGCGATTCCAATCAATCCGGTGGCGCCGAAGGAGAGGAAGTACTGGAGCAAATCCTGGCCGCTGGCCAGTCCCGCGCCGACGATAACGCCCACATAAGCAAAGGCAACAGAGAGGTACTTTTTTGACATGGCGGTCCTTCCGATCGCAAACATGCACCGAGGGACGACCTAGTTCCTCGGCAAGCACTGGTTTGACAGCGCCTGCCGCCATTCTATGCAGAATTACTTATAATTGATTAAAGATAGCCTTACTTAAGCTTGTAGAAACGGGACTAAATACCTAACACTCAACCTAATCCCACGAAAACGGCGCTTTGAGATCTTGGTCTCAGTCGAGGTTGCAGGAACCTACCTGCCCCGATCCACGGGCGTCGAAGCCCCACATTCGATCCACATTGAGGTACAGGGCCAGAGCATCCGTGCCGAGGACCAGTGCAATCAACACACCGCCAATATGACCGGCACGACGAGCTTCACCGATACGCAGCATCGAACCACCGAGCACGAATTGTGAACGTTTCACGAGGCCGAAGCCCCGTTCCATGTTAGACGCTCACCTGGGTGCCACGTATGTCCGTGGGAAACTGTTCACGCCCAGGAAGGCTCATCCAGACACAGACGTGTACACAAGGCATTAAACTGACACTATGAACACACTTGCCACAACCCTATCGACTCGGGAGCTGCGCGCGAACCTCTCCGACGTCCTCGGACGAGCGTCCTACGGCGGCGAACGAATTGGTGTGACGAAAAACGGCCGCCTCACTGCGATCGTGATTGGCGTCGACGACTTGTTGGCCCTGGAAGAACTCGAGGACGCGCGCGATCTTGCGGCGTTCCGGGAGGCAGCGCGCAACGACGACGGGCAGCGCGTGAGCCTGGCCGACCTGCGCGCTGAACTCAACGACTAGCGATGTACCGCATCGAATTCACCTCGGCGGCGGCGCGCCAGGTACGCAAGCTGGACCGCCCGGTGCGAACCCGCCTACTGGACGCCATTGAATCGCTCGCCAGTTCTCCTCGCCCCGACGGGGTCACGAAGCTCGCGAGCACGGAGAACGCGTGGCGCATCCGCGTCGGTGACTACCGAGTCATCTACTCCATCGAAGACGACGTCCTCGTTGTGACGGTCGTGCGCGTCGCACACCGTCGGCAGATGTATCGCTCGTAGCGTTACTTACCTTCGAGGAGCTGGATCGACGGGCGCGGCGCCTGCATCGAATTGATCGGTGCGTCCGGATCGGCGTAGCCGAGGGCGAAGCCGGTGATGAACTTGTAGCCTTCGGGGATCTCAAACTCTTCGTCGACGGGGGCGCGCCAGGTGGCAAGGATGCCGACCGGGCACGAGTCGATGCCGCGCGACTTGGCGGACAGGAACAGGG
>ERZ773207.907-NODE-907-length-10623-cov-15.948618_pt1 | contig 10623 bp, 8 predicted proteins | sample MGYA00580997_ERZ773207 | MGnify/ENA primary metagenome ERZ773207 (study PRJEB29015, sample SAMEA2738170) | human oral metagenome | biome: human oral; feature: human-associated habitat; material: saliva | place: China | collected 2239 ... | reverse complement strand
GGCCTATTGAGGTCAAGGAGATTACAAGCCCTCGTTCTTCTACGACCTATGTGATTACCTACCTCGAGAAGTAAGCTCCGCTCCCACACATATCTATACGACGACACCCCGCAGGGTGACTGCCTCCAGAGAAGGCAAGTCCCTTGCGGGGTGTCGTATGTATGGAGTTAGGCTAAGCCTTAGAGGCGGCGAGCACCGTCAGAGATGACGACGTCGTAGAACTTAGGCTGGATGCCGTACTTGGCTTCGTAGCGCTTCTTGACTTCGGCGATGAAGCTGTCGTGAAGCTCTTCCTTGAGGAGGTTGATCGTGCAGCCACCGAAGCCACCGCCCATGACGCGTGAGCCGGTGACGCCGAATTCACGAGCGAGGTCGTTCAGGAAGTCGAGCTCTTCGCAGCTCACTTCGTAGAGCTTGCTCATGCCGTGGTGCGTCTCGTACATCTTCTCACCGACGGTCTGGTAGTCACCCTTGTCGAGGGCTTCGCAGACAGCCAGGACGCGCTCGACTTCGCCGATGACGTAGGCAGCACGCTTGTAGTCCTCTTCGCTGACTTCATTCTTCACCTCTTCGAGCTGAGCGAAGGAAGCATCGCGGAGGAACTTGATCTCGGGATAGCGCTTAGCGAGGACGGCGACGACATTCTCGCAGCTCTCACGACGCTTGTTGTAGGCCGAGCTGGCCAGCTCGTGCTTGACGCAGCTGTCGACGAGCAGGAGACAATAGCCCTTAGGATCGAAGGGGTGCTCTTCGTACTCGAAGCTCTTACAGTCGAGGCGAAGGAGCTTGCCAGCCTTACCGAAGACCGAAGCGAACTGGTCCATGATACCGCACTTCACACCGCAGTAGTTGTGCTCGGTAGCCTGACCGATCTTCGCCATATCCCACTTAGAGAGGCCGAGAGAGAAGAGGTCATCGAGAGCGAAGGCGAAGGTGCTCTCAAGTGCAGCCGATGAAGACATCCCTGCGCCGAGAGGTACATCGCCAGCGAAGACCGTGTCGAAGCCAGCGATCTTGCCGCCACGCTTCTGGATCTCACGGCATACACCGAAGATGTAGCGTGCCCAAGACTGGCTGGGTGCATCCTCTTCCTTGAGGCCGAACTCTGCAGATTCGCCGAGGTCGAGTGCGAAAGCACGGACGCGGTCCGTACCATTGGGGCGGATCTCAGCGACCATAGCCTTGTCGATAGCACCGGGGAAGACGAAGGCGCCGTTGTAGTCGGTGTGCTCACCGATGAGGTTGATACGGCCAGGAGACGTGTAGAGGGTACCGGCTTCGCCGTAGAGAGATGCGAACTTGTCGCGGATAGCTTGTGTATTCATCTGAGTGATGGAGCTTGATAGGAGTGAGTAAACGTGGTATGATAGCAGTCCCCCTGACGCACCAGCAGGGTGCGGGAGGGGGACTGATGGGATTGTCCTTAGAGGACTAAGGGAGCTGGCGAACCTTGTGACCTACGAGAGCGTAGTAGAGGAGGTAAGCTTCACCGATGAGGACGATGATCCAGGTGAACTGCCAACCGCCGAGGCTGTCAGCGAGGATACCCTGAGCGAAAGGCAGGATAGCACCACCGACGATACCCATCATCAGGGCACCCGAGCCAGCGGACGTGTACTTGCCGAGCTTGTCGATAGCCAGTGAGAAGATAGCACCCCACATGACGGAGTGGAAGAGACCTGCACCAGCGAGGAGGTAAGGATTGTCCAGGACCATACCGCCGAGGACGAGGAGACCTGCACCCAGAGAGGTGATGAGGAGCTGCTTGCTGGCGCTGATGCTGCTGAGGAAGCTACCACAGAGACGGCCGACGAGCATCAGACCCCAGTAGATGGTAGCGAGGAGTGCTGCATCCGAAGGCTCGAAGTTGAGGCTCTTACCATAGAGGTTGATGTTGTTCCCGATACAGACTTCGACACCGACATACATGAAGATAGCGACGACACCGAGAGCGAGGTGCGAGAAGCTCCATACGCTCTTTTCGAGGACTTCGCCTTCCTTCTTCTCCGTGCTTGCGATCGCGGGGAGGTGGAGCTTAGAGAGCGCTGCGATGAGACCACCGACGAGGACGATGAGTACGAGGAAGGGGATGTAGAGCGAGCTCAGTGCGATGTCCAGACCGCTCTTACCTGCGAAGATGACCGAAGCCACGAGGATAGGAGCGATGGTAGCCATCGTAGAGTTGGCCGTACCAGCGATAGACTGACGCGTGACACCCGTCGTACCCTTCACGTCACAAGCGACGATGTAGGGGTTCAGCACTGCCTGCAGGAAGGTCATAGCAGAGCCTGCTACGAAGCCAGCCAGAAGGAAGATGTAGTAGGCCACGGGGATGATGACGACATTAGGATCGTCCGCAGCAGCCTGGAACTTCGCGAGGTCTACTGACTCGAAGACATAGGCTGAGAGCTCATACAGTCCGAAGGCAGCGATCAGCCCAAAGAGACCCGTGATGAGGGTGTTCTTATAGCCCTTCTTCTCGATGCACTTGGCGCTGGGGATACCCATAGCGAGGTAGCCGAGGAAGAAAGCGAAGGTGATCAGCGTGGTGAGCGCATTGGTGAGCGAGCCCGATTTCTGCAGGAAAGCGGCCTGCATAGGTGCTTGGAACTGCCCGTTCAGGTTCGTGATCAGACCGACAAGGGCCATGAGCACGACCATGATGATGAACGGCACCAGATAGCTCTGAGTCTGTTTCTGTTGTGTCATTGCTTACTGTTTATGTGAATGGATTTTGTTTGTTAGCTGGCTAAGCTTCGAGCGTGAAGCGGAAGATCGTCGTCGAGCGGAAGGTCTCTCCGGGATTCAGACGCGTCGAAGGGTATTCGGGCTTGTTGGGGCTGTCGGGATAGTGCTGCGTCTCTAAGCAGAGTGCGGCACGTGCAGGATAGCGGTGATCGTGCTTCCCGCGGAGGTTGCCGCTCATCCAGTTACCCGTGTAGAGCTGTACCCCAGGCTGGTCGGTGTAGACCTCCATGACGATGCCCGTCTTGGGGGAAGAGCAGCGCGAGGCAATAGCGAGCTTGCCCAGCTCCTTGTCCAATATATAGGTGTGGTCATAGCCACGTGCCCAGCGAAGTTGGTCGGTATCCGTGTCGATACGCTCGCCGATGAGGTGGGGCGTAGAGAAGTCCATGGGCGTACCTGCTACTGCAGCGGGAGCACCATAGGGGATAGCCGTCTCGTCGGTGGGGAGGTATTCCTTGGCGAAGATCTCTAAGGTGTGGTCATGTACCGAAGGATCGCCTTCGCCTGAGAGGTTGAAGTAGGCGTGATTGGTGAGGTTCACTACCGTAGGACGCGTAGTCGTAGCCTCATATTCGATGCAGAGCTCACCTTCATCGGTGAGTGTGTAGACGACACGTACAGTGAGCTCGCCTGGGTAACCTTCTTCGCCGTCGGGGGAAGTGTAGGTGAAGGCGACCTTGTTAGGTGCAAGCTCTTCGCCATCCCAGATGACGGCATTGAAGCCCTTGAGTCCACCGTGCAGGCTGTTTGGACCATTATTGATGGGGAGCTCATAGCTCGTGCCATCGATGGTGAAGTGACCTCGGGCGATACGATTCGCATAGCGCCCGCAGATAGCACCGAAGTAGGCTTCTTCGCTGTGGATATATTCGTCGAGACTGTCGTGACCGAGGACGACGTCTGTATAACCTGTGCGGCTGGGGACTACGAGAGAGACGAGCTTAGCACCTTGGTTGATGAAGTGCGCTTCGGCTCCTGCCTTATTAATCAGAGTGTAGAGCTGGACGGCTTTACCGTCTACGACTCCACGGAAGGCCTCATGGGAGAGCCCGGCTTTATTCTGCTGCATCGTTAGTTTGTAGTTAGTTGGCTGTGAAAGCCACTCAATTGAAGCTTTAACGTGGTCAAATATACGAATAAGTACGCATACAGCCACGGCTCTCGGTACTTTGTCTTGGAGCGGAATGAATAGATAAGCCGACGCCCCGCATCAAGTAGTTGGTGCGGGGCGTCGGCTTGTATTTGGTAGGGAGTGTAGGCTACTTCTTCGGGGTGTAGAGGCGCATGCTCTTGATGATGACGTTTTTCAGTGGGCGGTTGTTGTCATCCGTCTCGACGCGCTGGATCTTATCCACGGTGCCCCAGCCATCGAGCAGACGGCCAAAGACGGTATATCCGCCGTCCAGATGCGCTGCACCGCCCTGGAGCTTGTAGGCTTCGCGCTGCTCGGGCGTGTACTTCCACGAGCGACCAGCTTCCATCTCGTCCAGATCCATGTCGGTATAGTACTTCCCCGTGACGATATAGAACTGGCTGAAGGACGACTTCTTCTCGGGGTTGGTGTCATCTCCCTCGCGGGCTGCGCCGATATAGCCACGGACATGGACGAACTTCTCAGGCATGGTCTCCGCCTTCAGTGTCGCTTCGTCGGAGTCATCGGGTAGGGGCTGCTCGCGGGAGAGACCACGGGTCTTTAGGTTCCCGACCTGAATCATAAAGTCCTTGATGACGCGGTGGAACTGTACGCCGTCGAAAGCATGCTCGCGGACAAGCTTGAGATAGTTGTCACGGTGGACGGGTGTCTCGTTGAAGAGCTCAATGATGAAGTTACCCTTCGTCGTCTCTACGAGGATCTGGGGGCGCTGCTCACTCTGTGCGCTGACGATAGAGCTTAGGCTAAGGGCACAGAAGAGCGCGAGTAAGGGGCGGAAAAGCTGTCGCATGGAGTGTGTGATGTGTGAGATTAGGGGAGGAGTGGCATGCTGTCGTTGGACGCATCAGCTGTCGTGATGAAGGCCTTGGAATCAAGATCCTTGACGAGCTTCTTGAGCATAGCGAAGTGTTTGCGTTCGATGATGATGAAGAGTACCTCACGGGGCGTACCTGAGTACATCCCTTGGCCGTGGAGGAAGGTGCCACGCACGCCGACTTGTCCGATGAGTACCTCGCGAAGCTCCTGCGTCTTGTCCGAGATGATGAAGACCGACTTGTGGGGATTCTGAGGCTGGAGTGCGTCGACGACCTTGCTGTAGACGAAGATAGCGATCCACGAATAGAGGGGGACACGCCAGTCTTGGAAGACCCACAGCCCCAGTAGGACGATCAGCGAGTCGATGAGCATGATCAGGGTGCTGACCTTCGTGTTGAATGCACGAGATAGTACGCGAGCCAAGGTATCGGTACCGGCGCAGGTGCTTTGTGCAGTGAAGATCATCCATACACTTACTCCGAGCAGGGCCCCGCCGTAGAAGCTACAGAGAATAGACTCTTCGACGAGCGGACGACCGCCTGACCACGTCTCGATGAGGTCAGAAAAGAGAGCGACGAGGACGAAGGTCACGACGGTCTTGACTGCGGTGATCTTCCCAAGTCCCTTCATCGCCAGGAGGAAGAGCGGGATGTTGAAGACAAGAGCAATGGTACCGAGACCCAATTCCAGCCCAAAGAGGCTGCGAGCGACCTCGCGGATGACGAGCGCTAAACCATAGACACCGCCCGGGCTAATGTGTGCGGGGGCGAGGAAAAGACTGTAGCCAATGGCCAAAATAAAGGAGCCGAAGACGATGAGAAAGGCATCGAGCAGGAGCTGCTTCTTCGTTGTCGGAGCGGTAGGCATAGTGTATGAGGTAGATGTTTCTCTCACAAAGATAATTCCTCTGGTTGATTCTGCAGCCTCCCGTAGGGAGATCCTGATGAAGCTGCCTGAAGAGGGTGGCCGAAGTGATATTACTTTCGGCCGGGTGTTATTCTACTTTTCGCCGAATGTTATATTACTTTCACTCAAATGTTATATAACTTTTCACTGAATGTTATATTACTTTTGGACGAAAGTTATATTACTTTTTCCAGCCCCTCCGAATAGCCCGTGTAGATAGGCTTTGTAGAGGCCTCCCGAATCGCCTTCTGCCCCGGCATAAAACGCCTTCCCCTCCCTCCGCTTTTAGGCGAAAGAAGGGGAAGGAAAAGGGCTCTTTCAGCCGAGCGATGGCGGCGAATTAGATGTGAAGTGAAGCGGTGAACTGGACGTTGCGCCCTTCGGCGGGGATGAACTGCGTGCTGTTGATCGTCGTGCTGTAGTAGACGGTGTCGAAGAGATTGTTGACATTCAGCTGCAGGCTCAGCGCCTTCATAGGCGAGAAGCTTACGACGGTGTTGAAGATCGTACTGGGATCGATCTTATAGATATTGGTCTCGTCGGAGTAGAAGCTGCCCGTGTGGATCGCACCGAAGCCCAGTCTCAGGACGGTCTCGCTACTGAAAGGAGCGTTGTAGAAGGCCCAAGCGGAGACCTTATCACGAGGAACGCGCTTGAGGCGATTGCCCGCGGAGACGTTTTGCGTGAAGTTGCTCGACGTGTATTCGGCGATACGCGCGTCGGTGAGCGAATAGCCGAGGTTGAAGTCAAAGGCAGAAGAGGGCGCGTAATTCATCTCCAGCTCGACACCCTTACTGATGGACTTACCGATAGGACCACCGATCTTGCGGCCGTCAGCAGCTACACCGAGGTTGGTGCGTACCATATTGTTCAGCGTGATATGGTAGGCGGCGGCGTGAAGCGAGAGTTCGTTGCCGAGATCCAGATGCAGACCGGCTTCCCACTGGCGACCCGTCAGCGGCTTGAAGCTCTTGAGCTCTTCGGCACTCATCTCATGTCCGTCAGCAGCCATATAGACTACCTCGGGTGAGAGGGTGATGCGCTGGGGCTTGAAGAAGGAGGATACGGAGCCGTAGACATTGAAGCTGGGCGTGATGTTATACACAGCGCCGAGGCGATAAGTCAGTGCGGCATTCGTAAGTATCTGGTCTGTGGTACGGTCGAGGAGCTTGCGGTCATCCGTATTGTAGATGCCGAAGTCACGACGGAAGAAGTCCATACGTACCCCCGCAAGGAGTCGCAGATTCTGCCACGTCATGAAGTCCTGCAGAGATACCCCATTGACCAGATCCTTGAAGACCTGCATACGGCGGTACTTCATATAGATCGGGCCCTGATCGAGGATAGGATCCTTCAGCGTCACGATAGACCCGACGCCAGCACCGGTATAGAGTGCGCGGTCAGAGCGACGAAGATCCATATAGGAGAAGTTGTGAGCGGCGAGGATCGCGTGGCTGGTATTGCCCCAGCGTAGACGTCCCGTCAGCTCGATCTGATTCTGTGCCGTCAGCGTCCCATAGGCAAAGCCGAAGCCATCACGCTCTACGCGGTCGATGAGTACAGGTACCTTCGTCGTGCCGTCGAGGTAGTAGTGCTTAGCACCGGTGGCTTTTGCTCCCGTGAGATAGTTCAGCCCGTCGGTGGAGTAGTAGTTGAGGCTATCGTAAGCGAAGAAAGCGTGCTCAGAGAGTCTCCAGCGCTCGTCGATCGCGTAGTTGTACTTGGCGTGGAACTTGACCGTCTTATTCGTCAGGAACTCATTGGGGTCGGTGTAAGCTCTCGAGGCAGGTTCGCTGCTGGGGAAGGTACCTCGCTTGTAAGCCAGCTCATCGGTCGAGCTATCATAGACATCCCACTTGAGGTGAGGCTGACCATAATCACCACGGAACTGGTCGTGGCTGATGATCGCAGCGAAGCCAAGCTTGTGCTTGGGCGAAAGCTTAATGTCGACAGCGGCATGTGCATTGGCGATCTTCGTGTAGTTACCTCGCCAGCCATCACTGGTCGAATACTCCACGTCGGCACGTGCATTGGCCTTGCTTGAGATCGCACTTGTCCCACCAGCTGTGATACGATGCGTGCCGTACGAGCCGATGGTATAGCTTGCGTCGAAGGCTGGACGGGCCTTAGGTTGCTTATTGATGATGTTGATGACACCACCGAGAGCGGAGTGACCTACGCTCATCGAGGCAGCACCCTTGAGTACTTCGATGTGGTCTACCGCTGCCATCCCCGTAAGAGGTGCTGATTGCCAGAGCGCATGACGCTCATCGCGCATCCCATCGTTGAGGACTACGGACTCGTAGAAGCCTCGGAGGAAGAACATATGGAAGCCACCGTAGTCCTTGAATGCTCCTACACCAGGGACGGTCTGCATAGCTTGTGCGGGATCGGTGTAGCCTAAGAGGCGGATCTTCTCAAGAGGAAGGATATTCGTCGTCAGGGGGATCTCACGGCGTGGAGCGGGGATCTTGACGACTGTACTCGGTGCCATCACACGGGCACCACGTACTACGACCTCGCCGATGACCTGAGCCGAGTCGGCAGTGTCTGTAGTCTGGCCAGCCAGCGTCATGGGTAACGCCAGCGCCATGAGGCAGATAAATCGCTTCATGATGTACAGGTTTTGGTTTGTATAAATAGGTTTGGCGCCTGCTGGGGGTAGGAGTGCACGCATTCACGTGCTGGGAGCTCCCTCCCGTGAGGCAGTAGCAAAGGTATAGCTTTCCTGTGAGAGGAAAATAAATGCGCAGGGCTGTCAACTGACAGCCCTACGCACCTATATAATAGGTATAGCCTCTCCCTAAAGCACCTCGAGCTGGGCAAAGAGGCTCCTTCTTATCTCAGCGTAGGCAGAGGAACAGCTAAGCGATAGAATCCCCAAGCCGATTTCTCTTCCTCTATCTCATGGAGTAGCTCACGAAGAGGCTTGTCTCGGAAAGGATTTCTCTCGGCTCCTTCTTCGGGATAGATCACAAGACAAGGAATTGGCTCCGTGATGGGATCCTTGAAGAGCTTTCGATCGCGTGCATAGCCAGAGAGCTGTCGGATGATGTCGGAGCTGATCTTGGATTTACTCCCCAGGCTGGGTATATACTTCGTGTCTATGACAAGCCGAGGATCAAGGCAGATGAAGTCTGGATAACCTGTACTCCCCTCTGCCTGATATAAGATCTGATCTTCATAGGCTTCACGGAGTAGGCCTAAGACATAGTGCTCGTAGAGTAAGGGCATATCCAGCCAAAAGACGGGGCAGTCCTCTTCGCTGCTCTGTATGTTCGTCAGGCTATAATCGTAGCGACGCAGGATGAGCTGCGCCAGACGTATAGCTTCGGAATAGGTGCGGAAGAGCTTCTGATGCTTGAGATGCTTGAGTTCCCATACCTCGATCTCGTCGCTGACGTGGGCGAAAGCCGAGAGACATTGATTGAGTGTGTGCTCCAGCGACGAGCGGCTCTCCGAGTGAGGGAAGGTTTGCAGGAGCTGTCGGACGAAGTTCAGTGCCTTCTTCAGTAGGCGATTCTCTGGGATATCTACAGAGTATTCTTGGTAGCGACAGAAGACTTTGTCGGGGCGCTTGCGTAGGACGTTCGTGCGCTCGTGGTGAAGCACGCTGATATGTCCCTTGACCTTCTTGAGGTTCTCTTCTCGCTGGATGTAGTCTTTCTTTAGTCCACCCTGCACGATCGCTCTCACCACAGAGAGGAAGTGCACGACGATGAGTGGACTGAGTACACTCTGCAGCTCGGGAGCCTTGATGCGCGGCTGCTCCATATCGATCCCATAGATCTCAGAGAAGGCTTCTAACTCAAACCCCGCCTGCAGACAGCGGCTGAAGAGCTGGAGGAAGTCAATCTTGCTACATCCTGCTTTGGGCGTGATGACTAAAGGCTCCTCATCATCGAACCACTGCGCTCCGATGACGTAGGAGGTGTAGTAGCCAGGCCCTTTATCAGTCTCAGCTTGCTCATCTTCCTCTCCAGGGAAGACGCCATTCCACTGCCAGCGAAAGAACCAGCGGTCTTTTCCCTGCTTAGACGGCAGACGCATCCCCTCCTTCCACTTCTCGTGGGGGGAGGAGATGCCATCCAATCGCTGATGCTCTTGATGTCGCATTAGGCTTCGCTATCCGAAGATGCTTCGGTCGCCTCAGCGACAGAAGGATTAAAGCATTCGCCCTTCTCCCAAGCCGCGAAGTACTCCTCATCCTCTTCCTTGCCTTGTAGGATGCCGTCCTTGATATATTCTCGGAGGAGCGGGATGACCTCGTAGCGCATCTTCATCTGGAGTGCTTCAAGTGTCTCAGCGATGAAGTAGCTGTGCCCGACCTTCAAGTCCTCAAGGTCAAAGTCGCCTGCCTTATGCGTCGCGATGAAGGACCTCGTATCGTCTGTGCCATCGCCATTGATCTGCTTAAAGAGTGCTAAGGCCTTGATGCGCACCGCGTCATCCTTGATACAAGTCTTGATGACCTCGGGATCCGTCTTGAGTGTGATGAAGGCAAAGCGGCGACGCACGGCATAGTCGATCGACCCTGTAGAGCGGTCGGTCGTGTTCATCGTCCCAATGATATAGAGGTTGGAGGGGACAGAGAAACTATCCTTAGAGTAGGGTAGGGTGACCTTAATGGGATGCTTCCCGTCCCCCGTACGCTTATCAGCTTCGAGGAGCGTAATCAATTCTCCGAAGATGCGCGAGATATTGCCTCGGTTGATCTCATCGATGATCAAGACGTGAGGCGTGGTGGAAGCCTCGTCTTCTAGATGGTATTCATCCTTGACAGCTTTAATGAATGCACGCGCATAGGCGGGCCAGTTATTTTCCACCCCTTCTCCTATAGCATGCGCTTTAACTTTTTCTATGTTAAGCGGGGAGGGTGAATGTTGCTCACCCTTTGTAATCTGAGAGAGTGTGCTTCGGGTACTTATCGTTTTATTCCCCTCTTCCCACCAGACCAAAAGCTTTGATTTTCCTGAGATCGTTGGTATCTCTCGTCGGTT
>ERZ773207.905-NODE-905-length-10643-cov-2.855969_pt1 | contig 10643 bp, 8 predicted proteins | sample MGYA00580997_ERZ773207 | MGnify/ENA primary metagenome ERZ773207 (study PRJEB29015, sample SAMEA2738170) | human oral metagenome | biome: human oral; feature: human-associated habitat; material: saliva | place: China | collected 2239 ... | reverse complement strand
AGATGAAGCTTAGTTTGAGGATGGTATAATGATTTAAAATCCGGTAAAAGTAAAAAAGTAGAATTTTGTAGTGATTATAGTAACAGGAGAGACTTTATTGTGTTATTGAAAATGATTGATATTTTTTTCAAAAGGATAAGCATGTTTCTTGAAGTATTCAAGCTCTAAGTTATTAATCTTTGAAAAAAAGTGTGGTAAGCACTTTTCTTTCTTCTTTAATATCTTTTTAATGTCTTATAATGAATAAACGACTAGTCTGATTTTTTTCTTTGTTCTTTCTCTTGATTTTTGGAGTTGTTTCGTGTTTTTTTATTGGAGCAGAGGCGGAAGATCCTTATTTTGATAAAACAATCGTTTTGGGGAGATGAAAGAGTTATAATCTCAAAGACTTTCGTGTTGATATTGATGAAAATCCAGAAAATGAAAGAATGATTTTTTCTCTCAAAAATGATGGTAAAAGCTATATGCTGACTGGATTTTCAGGCTTTAATTTTACAGGAGGAGATGTGATACCTATAGCAGAATATCAAAATATTTTTGGACAAAGATTTTATTTGCATTATGTTGATGATCTTTTTCTTGAACAGACTAAGCAGTCCTATTTTACGCTTGATCCTCATCCTCAATGATTGATAAGAAATGATTTTGAACCTACTGCTTGTCAGTTGTTAGGTTTGGAGCAAGATTGTATCTTTGTGGGGAATTTAAAAAAACGAACTGTTGTTGTACGTCCCAATCCAGCAGTTCAAAACTCCAAGATCAGTATTGAATAGCAAAAACTCAAAATCTTTTTCCTTGCAAAAAGAGATCAAACCTTTATAGTAACTCAGGTTTTGATCTTTTTTATTTAGTTTGACAAAATGGCAGAGCAAAAGCGATATGTCGTTCGAGTGGGGAAGAAAACGGGAATTTTTACAGATCGATCTCAGGTCCAACCTTTGGTGTCTGGTTTTGCTGGTGCGAAATACAAATCGTTTAAGTCGGCTTCAGATGCTGATGAAGCTTTGCAAAGAGGACGAGAGGATTTTTATCAACCTGAGAAAAAGTGGTTTGAGAGAGATATTCCCTTTGTCAAAAAGAGTATTGCTGTGGATGCGGCGTGTTCTTCAGCGAGTGGAGAAATGGAATATCAAGGGATTGATTTAGAGGCACAAAAAGTTGTTTTCTCCTATAAATCTAAGGTATGAACTAATAATATTGGAGAATTTTTGGCGATAGTACACGCACTTTCATATTTGGAAAGGGAAAAAAAGTCTGACTTTGTAGTCTATTCAGATTCCAAGATTGCAATGAGTTGGGTTTTACAATGAAAGTGTAAGACGAATTTTATCCCTAATGACCAAAATAAAGAATTATTTATTTTGATTAAGAGAGCAGAGTCCTGGCTCGAAAATCATCCAGGAGAAAGAAAATTACTCAAGCGAAAGACAAGTGAGCGATGAGAAAACCCAGCAGATTTTGGTAGAAAATAGTTGAAAAAAGGAAAAACACTGACGAATATCAGTGTTCTTTTTTGTTATGATAGTTTTTCAATGAGCTGTGCTATATTGAGTACTGTTTGGTCTGATCGCATAGGTCAGATAATTTGAAGACCTGTTGGAAGCTCTTCTTCTTGATGAGAGATTGTTCACATAGGAACTGAAATGGCAGGTAATCCAGCAAGATTTGCAGGAACCGTATAAAGATCTGCAAGGTAAGACTTTAGAGGATCGTCTGATTTTTCTCAAATTTTTCGAGCAACTTCAGGAGATGTTGGGGTGAGCACAGCATCGTAATTGTTGAATAGATCTTCAAAGTCAGATTTTAGCTGTTTTTGAGCTTGTAAAGCTTTGAGGTAGTAGCTTTCGTAGTTTGCAGAGCTGAGGATATAGGTTCACAAAAGGATTCTTCTTTTTGCTTCTTCTCCAAACCCCTTTGCTCTCATAGCTGAATAATACTGATCAAGACTTGGATAGTCATGGGTATTTCCTTGTTGTCAGAATCTAATACCATCAAAGCGAGATAGATTAGTACTTACCTCAGATGGCATAAGGGTATAGTAGATTGCTAATGAGGATTTGAGCATAGGGAGGGACTTGATCTCTACTGTGTGTCCTAATGCGCGGAGTTGATCAAGTTTTTGGAGAAATAATGTTTTGATCTGTGGATCAAGTCCTTCATCTAGGGCTTCCTGAGGAATGAAGAACTTATAGATTTTTGAGTCAGTTTTTTGGATCTTTTTGATTTCATCTGCTTTGGGTGCGCTTGTTGAGTCTTTGGGATCATGAGATGCAAGAAAAGAGAACAAAATCTGAGCATCTTCTGCGGTCTTGCTAAAGATTCCAACTTGATCAAGAGATGAAGCCATTGCAACTACTCCATAACGAGATACCGCTCAATAAGTTGGTTTAAATCCAACGATTCCACACATTGCAGCAGGCTGGCGCACGCTTCCTCAGGTGTCTGTTCCAAGAGCGGCAATTGCCATATCTGCAGCTACTGCAACGGCAGATCCTCAACTACTTCCTCATGGGATGCGGTTGGTGCCGTTTGGGTTTTTTACAGGTCAGAACGCGGATGTTTCGTTGGACCCTCCCATTGCAAACTCATCCATGTTGGCTGCTCATAGAGGGAGTACTCAGGCATTGAGGAGATTTTCCATACAAGTTGCTGTATAAGGAGCTGTGAAATTTTCAAGCATATGAGATCCACAGCTAGAGATTTTTCCTTTGATGAGGATGTTGTCTTTGATCATAAGTGGTAGTCATGCTAGAGGAAGCTGAGCAATATCTGCTGGTACTTTCTGATCGAAAAAACGTACTACTGCATTGAGCTCTGGATTTAGTGATTGAGCTTTCTTGAGATAATGGGAAAACACCTCTTGAGGTTTGAGGTTTCATGTAGAGACTCCTTTGATGTATTCTGAAATAGTAAGTTGCATTGAAAAAGAAGAAAGGATAAAATATTTGCTTTTGTTGTTATATGCTTTTATAAGAAGCTTAAAGTCTGACTTTATCTGTTGATAGTGTAGTTATTTCATAGTTTTTTTCAACTATAAAAGTTTAACTCCTATCTTGACACTTTCTTAAAATATAAAATAGTATTGATTTTTGATTTTAAAAAGGTATATAAGAGTTATAAATAAAACCACTTAATAATTAAAGATATGGCTACTAAGAACTATGTTCTTGACACCAATGTGGTGTTGTCCGATCCTCGTGCGATCTATGCTTTTGCAGGGAATGTGGTTATTCCGATTCCTGTGCTGAAAGAGATTGAATCCTTAAAGGAAGGGCAAGCAGAACGCAATCGCCAGGCTCGTGCTTTCCTCAGAGAGCTTAAGAAACTCAAAGAGGGAAATTCTAAGATGTCTAAGTCTGGGTATCTCTTGAAAACAGGGGGGAAGCTGATCTTTAAGCCTACCTCTCCTCAAAAAGCAAGACTTAAAATTTTTGAGGAGAATACGGTTGATCACCAGCTTTTGGATCTGGTTCTTTCAATGAAGAAATCTCAAACTAAGTCAAACAGGAATGTTGTCTTTGTGACTAATGATGAGGCTTTACAGATCAAAGCTGAGATCTTAGGACTTCCTGTAGAATCTTACAAGAATGCTCAAGTCGCAGATGTGGAAAAACTCTATGGGGAGATAGAGGAAGTGTGGATTTCTGAAGAGGAAGTGGCAAGTTTTCATCAGGATAAGAAAGGTTTTTGTAAGAAATTCCTCTCTAATAACCCCTCTCTTGAAGAACTCCCTCTCAATACACCTGTTCGTTTGCTTTATCAACCGAAAAACTCGGATGATACGCACGAGATTCTTTGCCTCAAGACGGCAAATGGTCTGGAGGAAATCCGAGAAAATGATGAGGTCTTTGGTATCAATGCAAGAAATGTAGAACAGCAATTTGCGCTACATGCATTGCTTGATCCTAGGATTCCTATCGTAGCTCTGACTGGAGCAGCAGGAACAGGGAAAACTCTTCTTGCTTTAGCAGCAGCCCTCAAGATGCTTAATTCTTGTCAGTATGAGAATGCAAAACTTGCACGTCCTATGGTCGAACTCTCGGACAAGACGATGGGCTTTTTGCCAGGTACGGTCGAGGAAAAGATTGATCCCTATTTCGGTCCGATCTATGATAATTTGGAATTTTTGAGGTCTCTCAAGCAAGAGAAGCAAAAGAAGACAGAGAAGTCAGAGAAAAAAGGCAAGACTACGGAAGTAACAGAAAGCAATGAGTCTGCTAGTCAGTGTGTTTTGAAGGAATGGATGAAAAAGCATAAGCTTGAATGTTTTGCTCTCAACTTCCTTCGAGGACGAAGTTTGCCTAAGAGCTTGATCATCATTGATGAGGCACAGAACACCACTCCTCAAGAAATGAAAACGATTCTGACTCGTTTGGGCAAGGGATCGAAAGTGATTGTGACCGGTGATATTTCGCAGATTGACAATCCCTATTTGGGAGAACGGAGTAATGGTCTTGCTCATCTGATCGATGCATTCAAGGGGCATGAAAAATTCTTCCATATCCACTTGACCAAAGGTGAGCGAAGCGAAATTGCAACGCTTGCAGCAGAGCTTTTGTAATTCAGAAATTCTGCATCAACTATGTTTAACTTTAGAGCCTGGGGTATTTCCCCAGGTTTTTCTTTTTATAATTTATGTATGATAGAAAATAAGAAAAAACTGATTTTCGATTTTGAAAATCAGCTTTTTATTTTGGTTATATTTATTCTCCAATATAAGCATAGGTTCCTTTATCTACTCTTTGGAAATCTTCTTTGAATTTTTGAAGATTGAGAACTACAGTATTTGGACTTACCATTTTTTCTCTGAGAACTTCCTTGGTGAGTTCTTTTGCCGTCATTGGATGGTTATTTTTTTTGAAGATTCTAATTAGGATATCTCTTACACTTCCTCCTTGGAATCCTCGTTCTTTAAGACCGTAGGTTCCTAGTCCTAGATTGATAAATAGGTCATTATTTTTTACAAGTTCATTGTGAACCGTATTGATTTTTGTAAGTTCTCCCGGAAATCGTTCTAGTATTTTTGCAGGGAGCTCTTGATAATGAATTGGTTTGTTAAGTCTTCTGATAGTATAGAGCATCTTGAGCTTTACTGTTTTTGGATTGATGTCATCAAAATCAGAAAGTCAGATTTTTCCGTCTAGTATCGTAACATTTTTTACGATGTTGAAGAAGTTAACATAGAAAAGATCATTTTTGAGTGATGGAATTTCCTTAGTATCTTCAGCAAAGTATTCTTTGAGTTCAGAGATGAATTCATAAAGGTCTTGAGACTGATTTCTCTCCTTGAAGTGCTGAAGAGTAAAGAGTACAAGTTTGGTCAAAAGATCTTCGTAAAGAGGTTCGATATAGAAAGCTCTATTGATTTCTTTATTTCTCTTGAGGTAGGTGATATCAAAATCAGATACGAGGATTAATTTGAGCTCTTGTTTTGAAAACTTGAAAAGATTTTTATTGATGATTTTTGAGATCAAAACATCTTCTCCTAGGATTCCTCCGTGTGATTCAAGAATGTTTTTGCTTTCTTCAAGCACGTTCATATATACCTCATTACCTACGATAAGTCTTCTAAATCTCATCAACGCTTGAGTTTCGATTTGTCTTACTCTTTCTCTGGTAAGGGCGTATTCTTTTCCAATTTTTTGGAGGGGAGTTTCTTTGCTTCCATCTAGTCCAAATTTTCTCATCAAAATGAGTCTTTCCTTTGGCTTGCAGTAGAGGAGGACTTCTTTGAGTTGAGTAGATTCTAAGTCTACTTTAATTTTTTTGTCATCCATTTTGGTATTGAAATTCATCGCAGTTAGAAAGTCATGATCTAAATTGGAATATCTCACTTTTTTGCACCTTTTACTTTTTGATAGTATAAGAATGCGCAAAAGAATGTCAAGTATTTTCTCCTAAAAAAAAGAGGAATGTAAAACAAGGGAAATGAGGAAAAAAGTCAGATTTTTTTGACTTTTTTTAGTTTTTTGATTACAATTGAACTGATTTATATTTTGTGGAACTCATGCTTGATAGGCTTCAAAATATTGTGTATGATACCAATTACACTACACAGATCTCAGATTGAGGTTATGTTTTTCTTGAAAATCAGAATCAGGCGTTAAATATTCCTTCTTTGGATAAGGAAGGTGTTTCGTGATCTGCAAAAAATCTTTCTTTTATGGATAAAATTTTGGCAACTCTCGGGCTTTTACCACCAGCTGAAAACAAAGATAAAAAATCAGATCTCCCTTTACAAACACAGGAAAGCCCATTAGATTCTAAATCTAATCCTCAGTTTGCACAACAGGTTAAGGATCTTTTGAATTTGTCTGATGCCGAATATAGTGATAAGATGTTAACTTCTCAGCTTAGACAGTATATTAAGGAGGTAGATACTCATTATACTTCTTTGCTTTCGGACTATAAGTCACATATTGCACCTTCATACTGGGAATTTAATGTTCCTCATTTTAATGTTTCAGGACTATTAGGAAAGGCTTATTATACCCAGTCTTATCCTAGTTATATTGATATGCTCTGGACTAGGGATATTATGGGGCTTCATGCAAAGCGAGATATGAGTTTTTATCTCTATCCCGAAGACGATAGTGATATGCAAGTAATGCTTAAGCATAGATCTACTCAGATTAAAGCTGAGCTTTCAGAGGCTATGCAAAAGGGGATTACTACAGATAAAGAGCTAGAACAACAATATCGTGATGTAGAGATGATTAGAGAAAAGCTGACAACAAAGGAAGAGAGATATTTTGAACTCTGAAATTATACTACAATTTATGCTACAGATGAAGAGAAGTTAAGAGAAACGGGGAAAAAATTTGAGCAAAAAATTTCTGGATATGGAATAGGAGTAAAATCAGCAATTCATAGAATGGATGAGGGATTTACTTCAAATTTGCCGATTTGTCTAGATAATCTTGGAATTGTGAGAAGTGCTGTGACTAGTTCATTGGCAGCGAGTTTTCCTTTTATTTCAAGTGATTTGATCACCGATACGGGGATTTTGTATGGGGTAAACTCTCATACGGGAGGGCTTGTGATTTTTGATCGTTTCAATTCTAGGCTTCCAAATATGAATAGTGTAATCTTGGCGACATCTGGAGCCGGAAAGTCTTTTACGGTTAAGCTTGAGATTCTTAGATATTTGCTCAATGGAGTAGATGTAATTGTAATCGATCCAGAGAATGAATATCAGGCATTATGTGAAAAGGTTGGTGGAACTTATGTGAATATTGCAACCTCTTCTCAACAGTTTCTTAATCCATTTGATTTGCCTCCGATGATTGAGGATGTAGAATATGGAAAAGGAGATTTGCTCCGTTCTCAAGTGATGAACTTGGTTGGATTGATTCAGATTTTGATTTGAAAGTTGAGTGCAGAGGAAGAAGCTTTGCTCGATAAGGCGCTCCAAAATACTTATGCTTTGAAGGGTTTTACTTTTGATATGGATGATTATACCGGTAAGCAGCCTCCTTTGATGGAAGATTTGATGAATGTGCTTGATGGAATGCGTTGAGGAGAGCAAATCGCACTTAAGCTTAGTAAATATGTAACAGGAACTTTTGGAAAACTCTTTAATAATTATACCAATGTGGATATCAATAATGCAATTACTGTCTTTAGTATCCGTGATGTAGAAGAAGCCCTCAAGACTCCAGCAATGTTTAATGTGCTTAGTTTTATTTGGGCAAAGGTAAGATCTGTTAAGAAACAGAGACTATTGGTATGTGATGAAGCTTGGATTATGCTTCAAAATGATATTTCAGCAAACTTCCTTTTTGGACTGATAAAAAGAGCAAGAAAATACTGACTAGGAATTACGACAATTTCTCAGGATATTGAGGATTTTATTCGTAGTCCATATGGAAAGCCTATTGTTTCAAACTCTTCGATGCAACTCTTGCTCAAGCAATCGGTTACTTCGATGAAATCGCTCAATCAGCTCTTGTGACTTTCAGAAGCTGAGCAACAAAGATTGATTTCGGTAGGAGTCGGGGAGTGATTGATGTTTGTGGGGAATCAGCATGTTGGAGTGCAAATTCTCGCTTCACCGTATGGGAAGCAATTTATCACTACAGATGTTAAGAATACAAACTAATAAGAATACTTTAACTCTTGTGGATTTAAAAAAATAGCTTTTTATTTCTTTATTTCTTGGATATGAGAGATCAACAGCAATATCCCTTGCAAGTAAAATGGGCCGCATATGCAGGATTGCTGTTTTTCTCGTTTTTGGTTCAGTGGCAATTAGATAATCGTTCTTTAGTTTTTGAAACACAAGATGAGACTTTTGTTCGCTGATATATCAAATTGGGGAAATGGGTACTTGTCTTTTCGTTTATCATTGCTCTTTTGTGGTGAATCCAGTCCCGATTTAGTATTCCCTTTTTGTCTTGGTGGATTTGATCTTTTTTAGGGATGCTTTTCTGGGTGGTTCTTGTTGGTATGGTTATGATTTCTCAGTGAAAGTCTTTTGTTGTGGTAACACAAGATATGAAAAAAGAAGAAAGAAGTCAGATTTTATCTCTTTTTTTCCCTGGAGTTTCTACAAAAAAACGATTTGATGCTTTGTCATCTGGTAAAGTAAATTGGTGGGTTAAAGAGGCGGAATTGTGGTGGTTTATTTTGATGGTTGTTGGTGTCCTAGATCCTGTACGATATTTGTGGCGGTGAGGTGTACTTCTCTTGCTATTTAGGTGTGGTATGCTATTTTGAGGGAGAGATATTCTTCCTCAAGAGTGGAAAGTTGGACTTAATATGTGGATGCTCAGGTGGGGGGAAGAAATATTCTTGTTTCTGCCAGCGCTATGGAGCTGGTGAAAAGATGAAGGATCTCTTTATCTTAAATATCAAGAGCAGCAGAGATCTTTTATACAAAAAGGGAAAATGCCCTTGTGAGTCTGGTTTTTCTTTGTTTCTGTAGCTGTTTTGTTTTTGATATGGGGAATATTATGATGAGTGCTGTGGAAATTGAGCGTTGTGGTGTATTGGCTTATGAGAGGGATGATTTTGATGACAAAAGAACAATTATAAGTATTTTATTTTAATCATATAGTATGATGAAAAAGTCGTTAGTAAAAGCTTTTTTGATGGCAATGGTTGCTTTTGCGCCAACCTTTGCTATGAATGTAAGTGCTAATGGTTCACAACAGGTAACGAATAATTTTACCTCTTCAATTGATAGATCTACGGAGACTATACAAAAGCATTTGGATACCGCACCAACGGACATCAATATGAAGGCGTGATGGGTGAGTTGGGCGATTGGTAAAACGGTTGATGTTGTTTTTCCTGTGCTTGTAGTCGTTGCTGTTTTAGTTGCTATGTTTGGTCTTTATACGGTTCTTTCAGATCCGGCAAAGGTCAAAGAAGGAATGATGACGATAACCTATGGTATGATTTGAATTGTTTTACTTTTTAGTGCTAATTATTTGAGTACAACTATTTTTTCAGGCCTCTGGGGATGATGAGCAACAGAGACGACTAACATTGATATGGCAACGCTTTTGACCAATATCTACTCGATGATGGTGTATCCGTTTCTCAAGATTGCCATTTACTTTTCATTGGGTATTTTGGTAATTATTATGATGAGTCGTGTTTTTACTTATATTACTTCACAGGATGATAAGGTAAAGATTAAGGCTACTGGGGTGATTACTTGGTCTGTAGTCGGGATGTTGATTATTACTGGTGCGAAACAGATTGTTGAGGCGATATATGGAAAGCAAGAGGCAGTACTTAAAGGGGCTCCTACCTCATTGACACAAATTGGTTCGCAAATTCTTAATCCTAAGAGTATTCCAATTGTATTTCAAATTATGAATTGGGCACTGGGATTGATCTCTTTGATTCTCTTAGTAATGATTATTTGGCAGACCTATCAAATGCTGACTAAGCCTGATGATGCATCGACATTTAAGACGCTTAGAAGTACGATTTTGTATGCGTTTATAGGACTTGTGTTGATAGGGGCAGCATATCTTTTGGCGAATCGGTTGATTATTACTTAGCAGACTCGCTTATAAAAAATTGACAGAAATCAGACTTTTCATTATACTTATTCTATCTTTATTGTAGTAGAAAATACAAAATGAACAATAAAATATTGCTTAGTACCGATACAATGGTTGGTTATGGGCTCGATATGATCTTTGAAATGGCAAAAAAATGTGGATATGATGGGATTGATTTGGCGGTTTCAAAGTGATTTGATGCGTGGAATGAAAATTATGTAAAATCGCTTGTCAAAAAGCATCAACTACCAATCTATTCGATTCAGACTTCAGCTTCTTTGAATAGCAAGGAGATGAACAAGGTGTTGGATTTATGTGAGGCGACTAATTGTGATTTGATTACGATCAATGCTCCGAAGTTTTTTGATTTCAGATCGTATGCGTTTATAGCAAACAATATTGGGGAATATCAAGCTCAGAATCCAGCTCTCAATTTTGCAATTATCAATCCAGAGGATAATAATATTTTTGCATTGCCGATCCCTGCATATCGTTTTAGTAATATGTTGGATATTATCAAAAAATACAATTGTGCATTGGCTTTGGACGTTGCAAATATGGATAGTCAGGAGCTAGAGGGAAATTTTAGTAATAAGCTTGATGATTTTGCCCAGTATCTTGCTA
>ERZ773207.904-NODE-904-length-10652-cov-3.085685_pt1 | contig 10652 bp, 10 predicted proteins | sample MGYA00580997_ERZ773207 | MGnify/ENA primary metagenome ERZ773207 (study PRJEB29015, sample SAMEA2738170) | human oral metagenome | biome: human oral; feature: human-associated habitat; material: saliva | place: China | collected 2239 ... | reverse complement strand
GACTTGCTCTAGCAAGAGGTCTTCTGCATGATAGCAGGTTCTATATCTTTGATGAATCGACATCGAATATCGATGTGGAAAGTGAAGAGGTTATTCTAGAGCAAATCAAGGAGCTTGCAAAGCACAAAGGCGTTTTGATGATTTCTCATAGGCTTGCAAATGTCGTAAGCTCAGATAAGATATTCGTCTTGGAGAAGGGCCAGCTAAAGGAAGAGGGAACTCACGAAGAGCTATTAGCTATGCATGGGACATATAGCATGCTGTGGGAAACTCAGCAAAGCTTAGAAAATATGAGAGGGGTGTAGGATATGAAAGTAATGATAAGACTGCTTAAAATGATAAATCCCCTCAAGTATGTGATGCTTTTAGGAATATTCCTAGGAACTCTTGGTCATCTTGCTGCGGCATTTATTACCATCCTTGGCGGATTTGGAATAGTTAATTTTGTAAATGGTGATATCGATGGTTTGACTTTTATCTTCATAATCATGGGTGTTTCAGCACTTGCTAGAGGCTTTCTCAGATATGGAGAGCAGACATGCAATCACTACATTGCTTTTAAGATACTTGCTATAATTAGAGACAAGGTATTTGTAGCGCTCAGGAGGCTCTGCCCAGCAAAGCTTGACGGTCATGGAAAAGGAAATCTAATTTCAATTATTACAGCTGATATCGAGCTTCTAGAGGTATTCTTTGCACATACTATTTCGCCAGTTGCAATAGCGACAATCTTTTCGATTATAATGGTTGCCTTCATTGGAAGCTATGGATGGATTCTAGGACTATGGGCTGCAGTGGCTTATGTATGCGTAGGCCTTGTAATTCCAGTGATTATGTCAAAGCTAAGCGCTGGTATAGGCGATGAGATGAGAGAAAGATCTGGAGATATGAGCAGCAATATGCTTGATAACCTCAGAGGATTAAAGGAAATAATTCAGTTTTCTTACGGTGATGAGCGCATAGAGCAAATGGCTGAGAAATCACTTCAGCTAAGTGAAACTGAAAAAAAGCTCAAGGCAAATCTTGGAGCGAATATAGCTCTCACAAGTGGAGTTATAATGTTCTTTGACTTTGGAATGCTGTTTATTGCAAGCTACCTAAGCAAGGGTACAGGAAACCTCGAAGGAGTTGTAATACCTGTATTTGCCATGTTTTCATCATTTGGACCAGTAATTGCCTTAGCAAACCTAGGAAGTTCTTTAAACAATACTTTAGCTTCAGCAAGGAGAGTGTTTGGCATCTTAGATGAAAAACCTGTGGTAGAGGACATTGCTGGAAATGAAAGTGTTGAGTTTACGGGAGCAAGGGTTGAAAACCTGAATTTTTCGTACACGGAAAAGGATCAAGATAATATGATTCTTGAAGGCATCAATGTGGAAATCAAAAAGAATGAAATTCTGGGAATCATCGGTAAGAGCGGTAGCGGTAAATCAACATTACTAAAGCTCCTAATGAGATTTTGGAAGGTCGATAGAGGACATATCTATATTTCAGATAGGGATATTGATAAGGTTAATACATCAAATCTAAGAGAACTCGAAAGCTTTGTAACTCAGGAAACAGAGCTGTTTAGAGATACAATAGAAAATAACATTAAGATAGCAAAGCTTGATGCAACTCGTGAAGAGGTTATCGAAGCCTGCAAGAAGGCATCGGTTCACGACTTTATTATGACTTTGCCAAATGGATACGATTCAGAGGTAGGAGAGCTGGGAGAAACACTATCTGGTGGAGAGCGTCAGAGGCTAGGTGTGGCAAGAGCATTCCTTCATGATTCACCGCTTATTCTCATGGATGAGCCTACATCAAACCTAGACAGCCTAAACGAAGGTGCCATACTCAAGGTGCTCAAAAACGAGGCGAAAGGTAAAAGTGTAGTGCTTGTATCACACAGAGAATCAACGATGAAGATAGCAGATAGAATTTATAAAATTGATAACGGCAGAGTAAGCTAGGAGGATAAAATGACTATTAAAAAGGTGTTTCTCGTTATAGTTGGGTGCATCAGCCTTGGAATAGGTGCGGTAGGTGCTGTTTTACCGTTTCTACCAACATTTCCATTTTTGATGCTGACAATGGTTTGCTTTACGGCAAGCTCTGAGAGGTTAAATAACTGGTTTAAGTCGACCAAGCTATATAAGAATAATCTAGAATCCTTTGTTGAAAAACGTGGCATGACCAAGGCAACAAAGATAAGAATAATGGTTATTGTAACAGTGCTCATGGGCTTTGGATTTTACATGATGCACGCAGTTCCGATTGGAAGAATTGTCCTAGCCATAGTTTGGCTTGGACATATGCTTTACTTCGCATTTAGAGTAAAGACAATAGAATAAATTAATGAACTAAATAAGACAGGCTATGCCTGTCTTATTTAATCTACAAGTTTTCCTTGCCAGGAATCTCTTTCCTTCAATTTTTGATTTATGGTATTTAGGACGAGTCTTTTGCGATATGCCCATTTTGGTGCTATTAAAGTCTTGGCTAGCGAATCTGCAGAAAGTCTGTGCATAACGATGTTATAAGGGATTATTTCTAACAAGTCGCATACGAGCTCTGCATATTCGTCCATGGACTCAAATGGCATATAATCAGGATATTCTTTAGCGAGTTTAGTTCCTGAAATCATATTCAGAAGGTGTAGTTTAAGACCCCAGGGATTGCTCTTTATTGCGTGTTTTACGCTCATTTTCATATCTTGCTTTGATTCGCCTGGCAGTCCCAAAATAAGATGGGTAACAGCCCTTATATTATGAGCATTTAACTTTGATATAGTCTCGTCATAGTCTTGCAAGCTATGGCAGAGATTAAGTTTTTTTGCACTATCTTCGTGTATTGTTTGTAGTCCTAGTTCAACCCAAAGAAAATGCTTCTTGTTTATCTCATCTAAAAGAGCAAGACAATCATCGTCTATGCAGTCGCTCCTCGTTGCAATGGCAAGTCCCAAGATGCGAGGATCATCTAAAGCACCATAGTAGAGCTCTCGAAGTTTTGATACAGGGGCATAGGTTCCTGAGTAGTTTTGGAAATAGGCTATATACTTTGCGTTTGGCCATTTTTCGGAGAGTAAAGCTATCTGTTCATCTATGCTTGATGCGTTATCTCCGCTACCGCTTGCAGAACAAAAAGTACAGCCGCCAAAACCCTTGCTTCCGTCTCTGTTTGGGCATGTAAAACCGGCGTCAATCGAAAGCTTGACGACTTTTTCTCCAAACTCTTTTTTGAGCGCTTGATTAAGCGTGTTTATTCTCAATAGTCCTTCTGAGAAATTATCAGAAGAACGTGTAAAATCAACATTATTTGGGGTGTGGCTGTTCATGGTTAATCCTTTTATTTGAGCTATCTATATGCTATAATATACTAATACACATCGACTGAAATGTGAAGACAAATTTATCAGGAAGATTGGCAATGAATAAGAATAAATGCAGGCAGGAAAATATGGATGGATGTTGCTGTGAGCGCGAGGATATTTGTGGAGAAATCGTTAAGATTGGCAAAGCGAATGTTAAGCCAAGGCTTTTGCTCCACAGCTGCTGTGGACCTTGTAGTACGGCAGTAATAGAGAGACTGTTTGGTGACTATAGCATAACGGTATTTTACTATAATCCGTGCATTACCGAAAATGATGAGTATGAGAAGCGTAAGCATGAGCAAATCCGCTTTATAGATGAATTCAATAAGGATTTAGACGAAGACCAAAGAGTTAGGTATATAGAGGGTTCGTATAGACCTGAAGAGTATCTTGATCTAGTTAAGGGACTTGAGACGGAACCTGAAGGCGGAGCAAGATGCACAGTATGTTTTAGGCAGAGGCTAGATGAGACAGCAAGAATCGCTAAGGAATATGGATTTGATTTCTTTGCAAGTACTTTGACTGTCAGTCCGCACAAAAATTACGCTTTGATCGCAGAGATTGGTAAGGAATGTGAGAAAAAATATGGAGTTTCCTTCCTAGATATGGATTTTAAGAAGAAGGCAGGATTTCAGAGAAGTATTCAGCTTTCCAAGGAACACCATCTCTACAGACAGAATTACTGCGGATGTAAATTTTCTAAAAGATAGATAAGAATTCGAAAGGATATAGATATATGTCAAAACTGATTAAACCAAAGAACTATGCGCCTGTAATTCCTCCAATGGAAACACAGCGCGCTATAAAGAAGATAAAGGACTACTTTCAGCAGGAGCTAGCCTACGGGCTAAACCTGCGAAGAGTTTCGGCACCTCTTTTTGTTGCACCAGAGACAGGACTAAACGATAATCTAAACGGCGTGGAAAGAAGAGTAAGCTTTACCATCCTAGATATGGATGAGAAGCAGGTTGAAATTGTACAGTCACTTGCAAAGTGGAAGAGAATGGCTCTAGGCAAGTATGGAATCAAACCTGGTCACGGTATATATACAGACATGAACGCGATAAGACGTGACGAGGAGCTAGACAATATCCACTCGCTTTATGTTGACCAGTGGGACTGGGAGAAGGTTATAACCAAGGAGCAGAGAACTACGGAATACCTTCATGAGACTGTAACGACCATATACAATGCAGTTAAGAATCTAGGCGATTATGTAAATAGACTTTATAGGGATATACAGACTGAGCTTCCTAACGAGATTTACTTTATTACATCTCAGGAGCTAGAGGATCTATATCCTGATAAAACACCTAAGGAGAGAGAGCAGCTGATAACTAGAGCACATGGGGCTGTTTTCATAGAAAAGATAGGTGGAACTCTTAGATCTGGAGAAAAGCACGATGGAAGATCACCTGACTACGATGATTGGGAACTCAACGGTGATATCCTTTTGTGGAACGAGGTATTAGAAATTGCTTTTGAGATAACTTCGATGGGAATCAGGGTAGACAGCGATGCAATGGAAAGACAGCTTAAGCTTGCAGGTGCAGAGGATAGAAAGAGCCTTTCATTCCAAAGCGCTGTCCTAAATGGTGAGTTGCCACTTTCAATAGGTGGAGGAATTGGACAGAGCAGACTTTGCATGTTCTTCCTGCGTAAGGCTCATATTGGAGAGGTTCAGGTAAGCGTTTGGCCAAATGAAATGGACGAAGAGTGTCGTAAGGCAAATATATTCTTATTGTAATGAAATATGCGAAGCTTGTTATAGAAAATAAGAGCAGACATACAGATAGGCTCTACACATATAGATGCGCTGATGACACTAGAATTGGTCAGGTCGTTAAGGTTCCCTTTAGCAAGGGAGATACCGAAAGGCGAGGTTTTGTCTTTGAGCTAATGGATGAATGTGAAATTGATGATACAAAGCTCAAGGAGATAAGCTCAGTTCAAGATGACCTTTCTTTAACAGAGGAGATGGTCGAGACTGCTGTATGGATGAGGCAAAGATACGGAATCAGATACCTTGATGCAGTGAACTGCTTTATCCCTAGAGGAAAGGCAGCAAAGAAGGGCAAGGAGAAAAATCCGCTAAACGACGCACAGGCTGAAGCACAGGACATAGATAATCTTACTGATGAGCAGAAAGCAGCATGCGAAGAGATAAATGCAGCTATAGATTTAGGAAGTCAGGCGAGCTTTCTTCTCAAGGGTGTTACAGGAAGCGGTAAGACCGAGGTATATATGCAGGCTGCTGCAAGAGCTATATCAAAGGGAAAGACAGTTATAATGCTGCTTCCAGAGATAGCTTTGACAAAGCAGATTACCGAAAGATTCATAGGAAGATTCGGAAAAGGTAGCTGTGCTATACTTCATAGCCATCTTACGGGAAGAGAACGATTCGATGAGTGGAGCAGAATAAGAAGTGGAGAAGCCAAGATAGTAATTGGAGCTAGAATGGCCGTCTTTGCACCGCTTGATAACATAGGGCTTATTATTTTAGACGAGGAGCACGAGTCGACATACAAGTCGGATATGACGCCTAAGTACGAAACGGTTGACATAGCCTTTAAGCGCCTTATGCATTATAAGGGAGTGCTTTTGCTAGGAAGTGCAACGCCTTCGATAGTCTCCTACCAAAGAGCTAAGGAAGGCATATATAAGCTCATAGAGATGAATACTAGATATAATGCAGTCGAGCTTCCGAACATGTCCATAGTTGATATGAGGCAGGAGCTAAGAAAAGGTAATCGCAGTATATTCAGTGATAAGCTCTATCAAAGCATGGAGGAACATCTTGAGAGCGGAGAACAGGTAATACTCTTTCTTAACAGACGTGGATATTCGAGCAGCATAAGCTGTAAGGACTGCGGAAACACTTTGATGTGTCCAGATTGCGGCATAAGTCTAACATATCACAAGAAAGAGAATGCAGCTGTTTGTCACTACTGCGGAAGGCATTTTGATATACCTAAAGAATGTCCTGAGTGCTCAAGCAAGTTCATCAAGTTCATCGGTGTTGGAACTGAGCAGGTTGAGGAATTTGTAAAGAAAGAGTTTAAGGATTACGAGACAGAGCGTTTTGATCTTGATACTGCCAAAAACAGCAGGGAGGTTTCAGCGATACTTAATAGATTTGCATCGGGAAAGACCAAGATTTTGGTTGGAACACAGCTTGTTGCAAAGGGACTGGATTTTAGGAATGTAGGACTTGCCTGTGTGGTGTCTGCTGATACCACGCTCAATATACCTGACTATAGGTCAGCGGAAAGAACATTTCAACTGATTACGCAGGTTGCAGGACGTGCAGGCAGAGGCCAAAAGAAGGGTGAGGTTATAATTCAAACATATAACCCAGAGAATCTAGCGATAACTACAGCATCCAAATATGATTACGAGGGTTTCTTTGCTGAAGAGGTAGGATTTAGAAAGCTAATGAAGTATCCTCCTTTCAGTGACCTTATACAGGTACAATTCATAGGAGAAAATGAGTCAGAGGCCGAAAAGCTTGCTCTAGAATGCAAGAATTATCTTAGCAAGAAGGAGATAGACAAAAGCGAAAATGAGATATTTGGACCTAAGGGCACGCATCAAATATCAAAGGATAGGGATGTATTTAGATATTCAATCCTGATCAAGGCTTCTAAGGGGAGCAGAAATAAATATATATATTATATAAGCAAATATGGAGAATACATTACATCTAAGACCAAGCTAAGCTTTGTAATAGATGTTAATCCGTACAGCGGATTTTAGGAGGAAAAATGGCACTAAGAAAGGTTGTCGTTCGAGGCGACGAGATTTTATCAAAGAGATGCAGAGAAGTAAGCGAAATTACAGATAGAATAAGGGAAACACTTGATGATATGGTCGATACAATGAGAGAGGAGCGAGGCGTTGGTCTTGCTGCACCTCAGGTAGGCGTCATGAGAAGAATGTTCGTTGCTGAGCCTGAGCCAGGCAGAGTTTACTACATGATTAACCCTGAGATTTATTTTGAAGAGGGTAGTGAAGAGGAATATGAGGGATGTCTTTCAGTTCCAGGTCTTATAGGAATAGTGGAGAGACCTCAGAAAATTAAAATTAGAGCTCTGGATAGAGATGGAGTTGAGCAGGATTACGAATTTGAAAGTTTTGATGCTAGAGTTATGTGCCATGAGAACGATCACCTAGATGGCGTTCTATATACAGATAAAGCATATGATATAAGATCAGCAGAACCACAAAGTGACGAGGAATAAGATTTATGAAAATAGTTTTTATGGGTACGCCAGACTTTGCAGCGCCTTCATTAAGAGCACTTGCAAAATCAAAGCATGAGGTCTGCCTTGTAATTTCACAGCCAGATAGAGCAGGAAATAGAGGAAAGATGACCATGCCTATAATCAAGGAGATTGCTCTTGCAGAAAATCTTCCAGTGTTGCAGCCTGAGAGGATTAAGCAAAATGAGGAGCTCATGAATACTCTAAGAGAGATAAATCCAGATATGATTATCGTGGCAGCATACGGTAAAATACTACCAAAGGAACTTTTAGATTTACCAAAGTTTGGATGTATTAATGTCCATGCATCTCTACTTCCTAAATTCAGAGGTGCATCTCCAATTCAACACGCAATTTTGACAGGTGAAACACATGCCGGTGTCACTATAATGAAGATGGCAGAGGGGCTAGATACCGGAGATATGTACTCACAGGCTTCGCTTGAAATCGCAGGCTCTAATTATCCTGAACTTAGTGAAAGGCTGGCAGAGCTTGGAGCGGATCTACTTCTAAAGACCATAGATGAAATAGAAAGTGGTAAGGCTCATGCAGAGGTTCAGGATGAATCAAAGGTTACACACACCGGAATCATCAAAAAAGATGAGGGAAGGCTAAGCTTTGCTGATGAGAGCGCTGCTGAAATAGAGCGAAAGCTTAGGGCTTTCACGCCGTGGCCAGGAGTATATTTTGAGCTAGGAGACCTTAAGATTAAGATTAAGATTAAGGCTGCAGAAGTTCTTGATGAGATTGAGAGCAGAGGAAGACCAGCAGAAGTCATAGCTGCTAATAACAATGGTATTGATGTCGCATGCCGCGAAGGAGTTTTGAGAATCAAAGAGCTTCAGGCTCCAGGAAAGAAAAGTATGAAATCGGGAGATTATCTCAGAGGAAATAAGCTTGAGATTGGTACCGTACTTGGGAGGTAATTTATGTATTTTGACAGCACTATAATAATACTAATTCCAGCAATCATTTTCGCTATGGTAACATCTGCTGGAGTAAAGAGTACATTTTCGAAGTACTCATATATCAGAAACAGCAGAAACATGACTGGTGCAGAGGCTGCACAGAGAATGCTAAAAGCAAATGGACTAACTAATGTTGGAATTAACCATATTCCAGGAAATTTAACAGATAACTTTGATCCTAGAACCAACACGCTAAATCTATCTGATTCAGTATACGATAGAGCTACGATAGGTGCGGTTGCAGTTGCCTGTCATGAAGCAGGTCATGCGCTTCAGCACGCATACGGGTATAAGGCTATAACAGCGAGAAACTCGATAGTTCCAGCTGTTAATTTCGCATCTCACTCATCTTGGTTTCTAATCATCATAGGCCTATTTCTTGGAGCTCAGGGTGCAGGAAACATGTGGTATATAGGAGACACGATTTTCAACATCGGTGTGTTTGCATTTGTAATTGTACTCGCATTTCACCTTATAACACTTCCTGTTGAGTTTAACGCTAGCTCAAGAGCACTTGCAAATATACAGGAGCTAGGGCTTGTAGATGAAGACGAATATCAGGGTGCCAAGAAGGTTCTTAGGGCAGCTGCTATGACATATGTTGCAGCTACTGCTGTTGCTGCAGCAAACCTTATCAGAGTGCTCGCTATTAGAGGAAGGCGAAATTGAAGATAGATATCGATAGGGAGGCCGCGTATAAGGCCCTGCTTGCAATCGAAAGGGACGGATCTTATTCGAACCTTGAGCTTTCTAAGCTACTAGCAAGTGATGAGCTTTCAAACAAGGGCTTCATAAGAGAAATCGTATATGGAGTAATCGAAAATAAAATATACCTAGACTATATCCTAGACAAATTCATCAAAAAAGGTTCAGCTAAGACGAAGCTACAGGCTCTTATAATTCTGCGCATGGGAATATATCAGATTCTATTTATGAATTCGGTTCCAAACTATGCAGCAGTGAATGAATCTGTTGCGCTAGCTCGCAGGTTTGCTAGGGGCACGGACGGATTCATCAACGGCGTGCTTAGGAATTTTATCAGGAATATGGATTCTGCTACTGAGGTTGATGTTGAAGGACAGCTAGAGTACCTTAGTATTCGATATTCATGCCAGCTAAAGCTAGTAGAGGAACTTGTGAGCATGCTCGGATTTGAACATGCTAAGGTGCTTCTAGAGCACGCAGGTCATAGGCCACCGCTGAGCATCAGGGTAAATGTAGCGAAGATTTCAGTAAAGGAGCTAGCTGATAGGCTTAGGGCAAAGGGCTTTGAGATTGAAGGTTCAAAGCTTAGCGACAGGGTGCTCTTAGTGAAGGGCGGAGCCCTTACCGAAGCGAATGAATACAAAGAAGGGCTATTTTCGATTCAGAGCGAGGAGTCGTGCGCCATTGCGGATTTTGCGGACGCAAAATCCACGGAGCTGGTGGTCGACCTTTGCGCAGCTCCGGGCGGCAAGGCCGCCGCAATGGCTGAACAAATGCTTGAGCCAAGGACTTCGACGGAGCCTTTGACCGAAACAGAGCCAGGCATCTCAGGTGGTAAGGTTATTGCGCTTGAACTTTATGAGCATAGAGCGGCTTTGATAGAAGCAACAGCGAGGAGGCTTGGACTAGAAAACATCGAGGTAAGATGTCAGAACGCGGTAGAACAGATAGATGAGCTAGTTGAAAAGGCAGATTTAGTTCTAGCAGATGTTCCTTGTAGCGGACTTGGAGTCATAAGAAGAAAGCCTGAAATGAAGTATCGAGATGAATTTGATTTTGATGAATTAGTTGAAATTCAAAAAAATATTCTTGAGACGGGGTCAAGCTACCTAAAGCCAGGAGGGAGACTCATATATAGTACATGCACTATAAATCCTAGAGAAAATGAACTTATGATTAAGAAATTTCTAGAGATGCATGAGGAGTTTATCTCAGAAAAAGAAGTGAAGCTGTCACCATTTGATAATGGATATGACGGATTTTATATGAACAAGCTGAAAAAGTTAGAAGGGAGATGCCCTAATGGATGTGGGGTTTAAGACCGATAAAGGTCGACGCAGATTTAATAATGAAGACGCATTC
>ERZ773207.903-NODE-903-length-10653-cov-2.398000_pt1 | contig 10653 bp, 8 predicted proteins | sample MGYA00580997_ERZ773207 | MGnify/ENA primary metagenome ERZ773207 (study PRJEB29015, sample SAMEA2738170) | human oral metagenome | biome: human oral; feature: human-associated habitat; material: saliva | place: China | collected 2239 ... | reverse complement strand
TGCTGCGTAATTATCCCCCCAAAGGGCTTCCACCACGCGCTCAGGATGTGCGGCTTGTAATTCGATGAACTGCTCACAATCGCAGCGATGAATTGAGATGCCACGTCCCATAGTAATGTAGCCTGCAATTGCATCGCCTGGAATCGGTTGGCAACAACGCGCCATATGATGCAGTAAATTACCGACACCTTCAACAATCACATAGCCTTTTTTCTGCTGCTGGTCTGCTTTTTGTTGTGCCTTTTGCTGTGCGGTATTCGCACTTTTGCTCGCCACATGACGGAGAATTTCTTGATCCGCCTCTTCAGCCGTCACTTTAATCAATCGGCTTTGTAAAAAATTCACCAACTGATTTAAACGAATATCCCCGCTACCAATACCCGCATATAAATCTTCAAGATTTTTTAAGTTATAACGAGGTAATGCAACCTGCTCTACTTGTTTTAAACTGATATTCAAACGCGCAAGCTCATTATCTAACAGCTCTTTACCCGCAGGAACGTTTTTATCACGATCTTGTTTTTTGAACCACGCTTGGATTTTCGCACGCGCTTTTGACGTATGCGTAAAACCTAAATTTGGGTTTACCCAATCTCGGCTTGGGTTCGGATTTTTTTGCGTAATGATATCCACTTGCTCACCCATTTGTAGGTGATAAGTGAATGGCACGATACGTCCTCCGACTTTCGCCCCAATACAACGGTGACCAATTTCACTGTGGATCGCATAAGCAAAATCAAGTGGTGTAGAACCCGCTGGCAAGTCTACAACCTCACCTTTCGGCGTAAACACATAGACTCGGTCATCAAAGACTTGGCTACGCAATTCCGCCATCACTTCGCCAGAATCCGTAATATCATCTTGCCATGCAAGTAATTTACGCAACCAAGTGATTTTTTCTTCGTAAGCAGAAAGGCTACCTGTCGTCCCTTCTTTGTATTTCCAGTGCGCTGCGACGCCAAGTTCAGCATCATCATGCATTTGTTGGGTACGAATTTGCACTTCAATCGGCTTACCGCCTTTGCCCAACACCACAGTATGAATGGATTGATAGCCATTCGGTTTTGGATTGGCAACATAGTCATCAAATTCTTTTGGTAAATGTTTGAAATGAGTGTGTACGATACCAAGCGCGGTATAACAATCCTGCAATTTTTGCACAATAATTCTGACCGCTCTTACATCATATAAACCACTGAATTCCAAATGTTTCTTTTGCATTTTTCGCCAAATGCTATAGATATGTTTTGGACGACCGTAAACCTCAACCTGATCAATATTTTCTTTTAAATAACCGGTTAATTCTGTCACAAAATCAGTAATATACTGCTCACGATCTAAACGACGCTCATGTAATAATTTGGCGATATTTCGATATTGTTCTGGATGCAAATAACGGAAGCAGTAATCTTCAAGCTCCCATTTCAATTGACCGATACCTAAACGGTTCGCCAATGGGGCGTAAATATTGGAACATTCTTTGGCTGCCAACACTTTTTCTTCTTCGCAAAAATGATTTTCCGCATCGCGAAGAAAGGTAATACGTTCGGCAAGTTTGATGATCACACAGCGGAAATCGTCCACCATCGCAAGGAGCATACGGCGTACATTATCCACTTGAGAAGCGTTGGCAGAATGACTGGCGTTGAGCTGACGGATGTTATCCATCTCTTCCACGCCTTTGAGTAGCTTGGTGATTTTAGGACCAAAATCTTCTTGAATTTGTTCCCAATCTACGAGTTGGTTTGCTACTAATGGAAATAGCATCGCAGTGAGCAAACTCTCACTGTCCATATTCATTTCATGCAGGATTTCCACCATTTCCACACCGGATTGCAATGTGAGCACTGCATTTTCCATTTTATCGGCATGTTCAGCTATTTTAGCTTGAGCGTAATACCAGGCATCAATCAGGGATTTTTCGGTAGCGGCAGGAAGTTTAAGGCTCGAACACCATTGCTCGATCACAAAATCTTGCGGATTTAATAAGTGAGAACCACGAACTGCAACCATAATACCCCCTTGTTGATGAATATGGCTCGGTGACATCCTGTCAACCGAGTTGTCTTTTTAAGACAACAAAAAAGTCTGACTATTCTATCAGAATTTACACCTTATTTGATAAATAATGTCACCGACTCCAAATGACTGGTATGCGGGAACATATCAATCATAGCAGTTTTGATGATGCGATAACCGAAAGAGCGGAGAATTTCAGCATCTCGTACTAAAGTTGCAGGATTGCAAGATACATAAAGAATTCTTTCTGCACCTAGCTCACATAACGCATTCAGCGCAAAAGCCGCACCGCTACGAGGCGGGTCGAGAAGAATTTTATTGAAATGTTGTTTTGCCCAAGGCTGTTCTGAAAAAGCTTGGTCTAAATCGGCTTGATAAAATTCAACATTCTCAATGTGGTTAAACTGTGCATTCGTTTGGGCTTTTTGAACCATGTCAAAAACACCTTCAATTCCAACCGCACTTTTCACGCGTTTGGCTAAAGGCAACGTGAAATTGCCCATTCCACAGAATAAATCTAAAACGTGATCGTCCTGATTCAAATCAAGCCAATCTAAAGCAGTCTCAACCATTTGTTGATTTAAGTAGGTATTCACTTGAATAAAATCGCGGATATCAAAAGATAAACGAATATCATCTAATGCATAATAAGGCATTTCACCATGCACAAGTTGAATACTTTGATCATCTTGCAGAAACAAATTTACGGCATTTATACGAGCAAACTCGAGTAATAAAGTGCGGTCAGTTTCAGCTAAATTTCCTTTATAGCGTAACAACATGCCTACGCCATTCTCAGCAGAAACCAATTCGATATGCCCTAATTGTTTCGGGGCTGAATATTGCGCCCAAAGTGCGGTCAATTTTGGGATAAGATCATTGATTGCTTGCTCTGCCACTAAGCATTGCTGAATGCTGACTAACTGATTGGAGTTTTTCTGACGAAATCCCATTTCAACGGTTTTGTTTTTCGCATTCCACAGTAAACTTAATCGTACTCGACGACGATAAGCCCATTGTTCACCACAAATCATGGGCATTAATTGAATGGGCTCTGCTTGCAGTTTACTTAAACGAGAAAAAAGGGCTTTCTCTTTCGCTTTACGTTGCATTTCTACCGGAATATGCTGGCCTTGGCATCCACCACAACGCCCATAATAACGACATATTGGCTCAACACGCTGATTACTCTCTTGTAGCCATTTTTGTGCAGTGGCTAATCCATATTGACGTTTTTCATCGGTCACTACTGCTTCCACTTTTTCCGTTGGCAACGCGTTTTCAATGAACCAGGTTTTACCTTGAATTTTGGCGACACCTAGCCCTTGATAATCTAAATCCTGAATTTCAGCGACGATTTTTTGCGTGGTTTTCTGTTTTTTTTGTGGAGCGTAAAGTAAAGCCATGATGGTGTTTTAATCTATTTGTATCAAAGAAAGGGATTATTTTAAATAAAGTACATTTTGCGTAAATAATTCTCGGCTTTTCAGCGGCTTATCACCTAAATAAGGTTTAAGCGCAATACGAGTAAAACGTTTTGCCGCTTGTAAGACTGCCTCATCGGTGAATTCTAAACGGTCAAAGGCGAGTAAATCTCGACCATAAAAGGTCAAGTTATCTTTCACTAACGAGGCGATAAAACCCTTTTCCGCACGATATTGGTAAGTCATCGATTCATCCACTGGCAAACCTGAGCCAGCACAATGCAGAAAATCAATGCCATAACCTAAGATTTTAAGTAAATGAAATTCAAATAGGCGTAATGTAGGCTCAACCTGCGGCTGAGTCGCTAAGCCTGTTAAGCATTGTAGATAATGCTGAAAAAGCTGTGGATTAGCCGTTTCTGGCTCGATCACACGCGTAATCAGCTCATTTACATAAAACCCGCTGTATAGAGCCGTCTGTTGTAAAGGTAATGTAATCGCAGCCGGCTCAGCTTTGGTGAGTGTTTTTAATGCGCCTTTCCCTGACCAACGCAGAAGTAATGGCGTAAAAGGCTGTAAGACAGATTTCCATGCAGAACGTTTCGCACGTGCGCCTTTTGCAATGACCGTTAAACGGCCGGTTTCTTCAGTGAATAAATCCACCAAAAGACTGGTTTCACTATAAGGACGACGATGTAGCACGAAGCCACGTTGGAGATCCATAAAAGAATTATTTGCCTGCTTTTAATTTATTCGTTTTTTCACACAGCGTTCTGCTAGCACTTCCCCTACACTGGTTTGTAAGCGACTGAAGTCATCACGCTCCTGCCAGTACCAACGAATATTGGCATAATTTCTACCACGTTCAGAAATCACACGCGTCAGTTTTTCTGTCACATCATTATAGGTTACCGTGACCTGACTAAGTGTTTTTTTACTTTTCTGTTTTTGTTTGGTATGAACCACACTCACTTCTTTATTGTCTTTGCACAAGTAAACGGTTGTTAACCCCTTTTGGGACTTTTTATCAACGGTTTGCACTTTCATTTTCTGTGGTGTGGCTTTATTTAACTCAACATTCTGCGAACATGCAGAAAGCCAAAGTGCGGTCAAAATTACGCTTAATTTTTTTAACATGAATTCTATTTCCATCAAGGTTTGTTTATGATTGCTCACTTTATAAAATGAGCAAGGATAAACAATCTCAGCTAGAAAAATGGGCGATTGCTCGCCCACTAAAGATTATTTTTTATATTGGTATGAACCATCAGCTTGACGAATGAACTTGCCGCCATTTGATAAACGAAGCTCACTCACTCGGCCTTGACTGTTCACTGAAACCTGTACTTTGTCACCAGGTTTGAAGCTGCTTAATGCATTACCTGCACCATTTGCTTTTGTCATTGCATTCACATCGGCAATATTCAATTTATTATCACGGAATACTTGCATCAGTGAAACACCTTGCGGCACAGTTAATGTTTTTGTTGCACCAGTTGAAGCAGTTTGAGCTACTGGTTCTGCAGCTTTCACAGTCTTGTTGGTTGCAGATTTCGCTTCCACAATTTGAACTTTAGTCTCTTTAGTCGCAACAGGTTTAGCTTCTTGAATTTTGCTTTGCTCTTTTTTCACGGTTTGAATCGGCTGAGCTGTCACTTTTTCAGTTGCTGGTTTAGGTTGTTTTTTCTCTTGAACCACAGCTGTATGTTCACGACGAGGTTCTGCTTTATGCTCAACCGTTGCGGTATGTTTTTCTGCCGTTGGCTGCAGTGTTCTTAGCAATGGTTCTTTACTTGTTGCATCAAGAGTTGGTTTAACTGGCGCAGGTTGAGTTGCTGGTTGTTGAGCAACAGTTTGTTGCGCAGGCTCTGCAGTTTGTGATTTAGCGGCGTCTGCTTTATCTCCTACATATTCCATTGCTGGAGGTGTATCTGATTTAGCGTCATTTGATGCTGGTTCTGTTTTTGCTGGTGCTACCGTATTATTGTTATCTAATATCGTCGTTTCAACTGGTTGAGATTGATCCAATGATTGGAATTGAACTGGTATTTCATTACCATTTTGTTGTTCGAAAGACTCCACCGTATCTGAGTTTGGTTTTAAGGTGAAGAAAATGATCAGTAATACCACTAAACCCAAAATCGCAATAAATAAACGACGATGTTTTTCTGGTAACATTTGTAGAACCTTCCATTTTTCAGGTGATTTCAAGCTTGCTGCCGCAGCGGCTGCCGGTGCAACTGTTTCGGCTTGAGTTGTCACTTCTTCCACAATCTCTTCTGCAGGAGAATTTTCAAAAATCACTTTTTCTTCCGCTACGTTTTCTACTTGAACATTTTCAACAGGCTCTTGAGATCCGAAAGCACTTGATGATGCTGACAGTTCAGTGTTTTCACTTTGAAATGCTTGAGAAGGTGAAAAAGGTTGGCTTGCTGCCGCACCAAAAGTTGGTTCGCGACGAACATGGAATTGCGTATCTGGTTGCTCTTTTTTACCAAATAAACCTTTGGCTTTATCAAAAATTGAGCCACTTTGTTGAACCGGTTTTCTTGGGGTCACAGAGTCTGAATGATTAAATCCTAAATCTAATTCATTTTGAGATGAATTGTCGTTAGGTTGATTTTTATTATCCACGGGATTACCTCGATTTGCTAAACTAAAGATCGCACAAAAAGTGCGGTGAAAAATTGGATCGTATTTTATCGGATCTTAAGCTGTGTATAAAGTCTTATTTGGCTCTCCACCAATTTCTCGAGCTAATTTGGGTACTAAATAGCCAGAAGTGAGCGCCTGTAATTCTTTATAAATTTGTAACGCTTTCTCATCTGAAATATAGAAATGGCTCGCACCTTGCACTTTATCCAACAAATGTAAGTAATAAGGCAGAATTCCCGCTTGAAATAGCTTATCGCTTAATACTTTTAATGTATGTGGGTTATCATTCACATCCTTTAAAAGGACTGATTGATTGAGTAACGTGACCTTAGCGCCTGCCAGTTTTTGCATAGCCAAAGCGAATTCTTCATCAATTTCATTTGGATGATTGATATGTGTCACAAACACTGTTTGTAATGGGCTTTTTAGCAATAAATCACAAAATTCATCCGTAATGCGCTCTGGAATCACGACCGGCAAACGAGAGTGAATACGCAAACGTTGTAAGTGCGGTATCTTTTCAAGGCGTTCTAATAGCCACGCCCATTCACTATCCTTCGCCATCATCGGATCGCCCCCCGAAAAAATCACTTCTTCGATTTCAGGATGTGCGGCAATATAGTCTATTGCTTGTTGCCAACTCGTTTTATTGCCTGGGTTTTGATCATAAGGAAAATGACGACGAAAGCAATAACGACAATTGACTGCACAGCCCCCTTTTGCCATGAACAGCAAGCGATTTTGGTATTTATGCAGAATATTAGGCACGGCATTTTTTTGCTGCTCATCTAAAGGATCTTGGCTAAACCCCTCCGCTTCAATAAATTCTTGTTGAGCTGTCATCACTTGTAAAAAAAGTGGATCTTTAGGATTCCCTTTTTCCATTTTTTCAACAAAAGGCAAAGGCACTCGCATAGCAAAAAGTTTACGCGCAGCGATGTCCTCGGCAAAATCTTCAACGGACAAATTTAAGGTTTTTAATAAGATTTTCGGATCAGAAATCGCATTTTTTAGGGTTTCTAACCAATTTTGTTCTTCTCTAATCGCAATATTTTGGGTTAAAATACGCACTTTCAAACAATCTCTATTTTTTAGGATATTTTTAATATGGCTACATATACTACCAGTGATTTCAAACCAGGTCTAAAATTTATGCAAGACGGTGAACCTTGCGTAATCGTTGAAAATGAATTCGTAAAACCAGGTAAAGGTCAAGCTTTCACCCGCACCCGTATTCGTAAATTAATTTCCGGCAAAGTATTGGACGTAAACTTCAAATCTGGTACTTCGGTTGAAGCTGCTGATGTTATGGATCTTAACCTAACTTATTCATACAAAGATGATGCATTCTGGTACTTCATGCACCCAGAAACATTCGAACAATACTCTGCTGATGCAAAAGCAGTGGGTGATGCAGAAAAATGGTTATTAGACCAAGCAGATTGTATCGTGACTTTATGGAATGGTGCGCCAATTACTGTTACTCCACCAAACTTTGTTGAATTAGAAATCGTCGATACAGACCCAGGCCTTAAAGGTGATACAGCTGGTACAGGCGGTAAACCAGCAACATTAAGCACTGGCGCTGTGGTGAAAGTACCTCTTTTCGTTCAAATCGGTGAAGTGATTAAAGTCGATACTCGTTCAGGCGAATACGTTTCTCGCGTGAAATAATCTTTCATCGCGAGATAAAAAGAGCGGTCAATATTTAATGAATATTGGCCGTTTTTTATTGTTTGCGCATTAATTTTATGAATATAAAAAATGCGGTTATTTCTAACCGCACTTTGATTGATTATTTCGCTTTTGAGCCTTCTAACTCTAAAGAAGGTTTTCTATCTGAGTTCACACAAATGATTTGTGCCGCCGCATAAAGCGTTGTATTAGGCTTCAAGCTGATTGTGTATTTCTCTTGTTTTTTCGGTGCAGCACGCAAACCTTCACCCCAGAAATCATCATAAAAATCAGTACGAACTTGGGTTAAATGGTAGTTCTTACAGTTTAAGATTTTATATTGGCGAACAGAACGCGCATAACGTCTTTTCTCATTTGGATACACATATAAACCTTTATCCAAATTCACCACCGCATCAAAATGCACTTGGTTTAAATCTTGGTTATCGACCCAAATAGAATCAGCATCAATGTAGTAATTTTTATCTTTTACCAATCGAACATAACCCACTCTATCTTTAGAAGGTGGGCTTAGTTTCACCTCTTCTTGAGGAAGTGGCGGTTGAACAGCTGAACAGCCTGCTAAAAGGGCTACACCTAAAAACGTTAATACTAATTTTTTCATTTTTCCTCCTTAAAGCTTTCTAAAGCCTACTGTTAATCTTTTTATACCTTAGCTTAATATTTTACCGTATGTCCATATCCTTCAAGAATCGTTTTAATATGCTCAAGCGATTCTTTCGTCGGTGGCAAAACATCTTCGAGCTCATACTCAAAGCCAAGGGTTTTCCATTTATGAGCCCCTAATCGATGATAAGGGAGAAGTTCGACTTTTTCAATATTGGTCATACCTTCAATAAACTGTCCGAGCAGATGAACATCATGATCGTTATCGGTATAACCTGGAACTACTACATAACGAATCCAGGTACGCTGATTACGTTTTTGCAAATATTTCGCAAATTCCAGCGTCCGTTTATTCGGTACGCCGATCAAATTCTGGTGTACTTTGTCGTTCAGTTCTTTTAAATCAAGCAAAACGAGATCGGTTACATCGAGTAGTTCATCAATAATATGGTCATAATGACGTACAAACCCATTAGTATCTAAACAAGTATTAATCCCTTCTGCTTTACAAGCACGGAACCAATCACGAACAAACTCAGCTTGAAGAATGGCCTCACCACCTGATGCTGTTACACCACCACCAGTTGCATTCATAAAATGGCGATAGCTCACGACTTCTTTCATGAGTTCTTCCACACTGATTTCGCGTCCACCATCAAGATCCCAAGTATCACGGTTATGGCAATATTTGCAACGCATTAAACAGCCTTGCATAAATAAAATAAAACGAATACCGGGACCATCCACGGTTCCACAGGATTCAAAGGAGTGAATTCTTCCTAGAACAGACATAAATAAATTTCCAAAAAATAAATCTAGCTAAATTTTACCAAAAATATCATCTATAAAAAATGAGCCTGACTTAAATCAGGCTCATAATTTTTATGTTCCCGCTAAAGTGCGGTTAAATTTTATCGTGTTTTAGAACGATTCTGTGAATGTACGAGTGACGACGTCTTGTTGTTGCTCTTTAGTTAAAGAGTTGAAACGTACTGCGTAACCAGATACACGGATGGTTAATTGCGGATATTTATCCGGATTTTCCATTGCATCTAATAACATTTCACGGTTTAACACGTTCACGTTTAAGTGTTGGCCACCTTCTACTGTTGCTTCATGGTGGAAGTAACCATCCATTAAGCCAGCAAGGTTACGACGTTGTGCTTCTGCATCTTTACCTAACGCATTTGGTACGATTGAGAAGGTATAAGAAATACCATCTTTCGCGTAAGCAAATGGAAGTTTAGCCACAGAAGTTAATGATGCTACCGCACCTTTTTGGTCACGACCGTGCATTGGGTTAGCACCTGGTCCGAATGGTGCACCAGCACGACGGCCATCTGGGGTGTTACCAGTTTTCTTACCATAAACCACGTTAGAAGTAATGGTTAATACAGATTGTGTAGGTACAGCGTTGCGGTAAGTTTTAAGTTTTTGAATTTTCTTCATGAAACGTTCAACTAAGTCACAAGCGATGTCATCAACACGGTTGTCGTTGTTACCATATTGTGGATATTCACCTTCGATTTCGAAGTCGATCGCTACGTTGCTTGCTACAACATTGCCATCTTTATCTTTGATGTCGCCACGAACTGGTTTAACTTTCGCATATTTAATTGCTGAAAGTGAGTCTGCTGCAACAGAAAGACCTGCGATACCACAAGCCATAGTACGGTATACATCACGATCATGTAACGCCATTAATGCTGCTTCGTATGAATATTTATCGTGCATGTAGTGGATGATGTTTAAGGCAGTCACATATTGTTTTGCCAACCAATCCATAAAGCTGTCCATACGAGTCATGACTGTGTCGAAATCTAACACTTCATCAGTGATTGGTGCAGTTTTCGGACCTACTTGCATACCTAATTTTTCATCGATACCGCCGTTGATTGCGTATAACAATGTTTTCGCTAAGTTTGCACGCGCACCGAAGAATTGCATTTGTTTACCAACAACCATTGGTGATACACAACATGCGATTGCGTAGTCATCATTGTTGAAGTCTGGACGCATTAAATCATCGTTTTCGTATTGAACTGATGAGGTATCAATCGATACTTTCGCACAGAAACGTTTGAAGTTTTCAGGTAATTGTTCAGACCAAAGGATGGTTAAGTTTGGCTCTGGAGATGGACCCATTGTGTAAAGGGTATTTAAGATACGGAAGCTGTTTTTGGTTACTAATGTACGACCATCTAAGCCCATACCTGCTAAAGTTTCAGTTGCCCACATTGGGTCACCAGAGAAT
>ERZ773207.901-NODE-901-length-10665-cov-67.763525_pt1 | contig 10665 bp, 10 predicted proteins | sample MGYA00580997_ERZ773207 | MGnify/ENA primary metagenome ERZ773207 (study PRJEB29015, sample SAMEA2738170) | human oral metagenome | biome: human oral; feature: human-associated habitat; material: saliva | place: China | collected 2239 ... | reverse complement strand
CCTGTTGAAAGCGGCTAACAGGCTAAGTGTGTCTGTAGCTGCCTAAAAGGCGGCCCGGATGCCTGATTAATCAGGTATCCAAGGGGGAGTAAGAGGGCATTTGGGTAGAATCAGGAGTGATTGGAGGAGAAAACAGCCGAAAACCTGTGTTTGGGTTTCGGCTGTCGGGGAAAAGGACTTTTTTGCAAAGGTCTCCGTCTGAAACTTTTCAGACGGCCTTTTCATTTTGCCAAACCGTTAACCCGGACGACCATCCGAACGCGGACGGATCAGCCAAGGAATATATTTCCATGCATATAACAGCAGAGACACGGCAAACAAAGCGGCGGAGCAACGGATACTGTGTATGTATGCCGTACCGCTCACAAAGGTAGCCAAAACACGGATAACCGTTGCGGCAATCATCAGCCAAAAGGCGACAGGAACCACTTTAGGCGGCGGATAAATAGAGTTTCCGGTATGGCCAAGCGCAGTTCGCGCCATCATACCCAAAGTCAGCACACCGATACCGCCAACGCCGATAAGGTGCACGCCCAGATTCAAGAAGCTTGGAATCCAATAAGAAATACCGACCGCAATCAAGCCCAAGCCTGTAAACAGATAGCCGGCAAACAAAATCCAAAGCATAGGCTCTTTCAGTACGGCTTTATACCACCAGCGGTACACCTGTACGGTAAAAATCACACCGGCAGCAATAGAGAACAAAGCAGCCAATTTCGGCAATATGTTATGAGCCATCATCATAGCAGTCAGCATAGGCAGCCAAAGCGATGCGTGCGCGACCCATTGAGGGCTGGGAATTTGCGGCACGTTCAAACGTTTGGACGTAAAGAACGAGATAATCCGCATACCGATCAAACCGATAAAACCGGCCACCATAATCAAACCGGATTGCAGACCGGTCATCAGCGCGATGGCATCAAACGGCTGCATTTTCATATGGAACGCGAAATGGGTACCGCCCAAAACAAAAATAGCAAATACGGCAACATAGTTACGCTTGTTTTGCGAACGGATTACCGGCAAAGCCATGCACACCGCGCCATACCAGAAAAAGATCGTGCCGAATATGCCGCTTGCCGTCGCACCCCAGCCGGGAATAAACGCACACAAACGCGCAAGCAGCCAAAATGCGGTCAAACCTGCCAAAGCCTTACCGCGTGTGGGCGGCTGGCCAGTCCAAGTTGCCACGGCAGTCAGCAAGAATGCAATGACAACCAATCCGGCGTAGCCCCAAATCATTTCATGAGCATGCCAATATAAACCCGGCAACTCAGGCGTACCCTGATAGCCGAAGCCCCAAAGCAATATAGACAATGCACCATACAAAGCCGCCAACGAATAAAACGGGCGGAAGGCCATTGCCCACACGGGATGTTTGAACAAATCATTCATGGTGGTTCCTTCAATTTTTATATCATCATAAAACAGCAACAGAGGCCGTCTGAAGCTTTTCAGACGGCCATCGATTCCCTTTCCTATTACACATTCTCAGGCAAAGGCAAAAAAGGTTCAATCGCAGGAAAAAGCTCGCGTTCCTCAAAACGCGCATGATCGCGCAAAGTCACCGCAAAATCCTTATTCCATGATTCATTCATATATTCAGGATGAGCCATCATCGCACGCAGCTTGGCATGATCACCTTCAAAACGCTGCCTCAACGCCGGATCAACCTTATCCCAATACGGCGCAAACATGGTTTCCTCTTCCAAAAAATGTGGCTCAAGTTCCGCAAAATGAGAATCCAGCTCCGCTTGATGGCTTTGCTCCGGCGTACGTAGAACACGGACGCACAACGACAGCGAGCCATGATGCTCACGGGAAAGTTCTATTAATGCAGGGTGGCGTTTCAAGGGTTTCATAAGTTCGTTATAATGGCAACAGTTTGTCAAACTGGATTAATTTAAATGTTTCAGATATTATGAAACCCAATCCCACATAAAGTCAAACAACCCTTTACCAAACACTACCCTTTTGACATATAAGAAAAAATATTCAAAGAACCAGCCATGTATCTGACCCAACATACCGATTATGGATTGCGCGTATTGGTTTATACCGCCATCAATGATGACTCCCTCGTCAATATCAGCACCATTGCCGAGACTTACAATATTTCCAAAAGCCATTTAATGAAAGTGGTTACCTCATTAGTCAAAGGTGGATTTCTGGTCAGCGTGCGCGGCAAAGGCGGCGGTTTGCGCTTGGCAGATAATCCTGAAAAAATCAACATTGGCGCAGTCGTCCGCCATCTGGAGCCGATGCAGGTTGTCGAATGCATGGGCGATAACAACGAATGCCTCATTACCCCATCCTGCCGACTGACCGGCATCATTACCGGCGCCATCAAAGCCTTCTTCAACCATTTAGATCAATACTCCCTACAAGATCTTCTGGACAAACCAACCTACGACATACTCTATACCCCGCGTATCCCCATCAACGAAATACGCAGAATGGTTGATTAAGTATTCAGGCCGTCTGAAAAACAGTCCAGCCATATCGAAATAATCATCAGCCTTTCGATATAGGCGCATGTGGTATTACTCGGAAAAATAAACAATGCCGTCTGAAATTAAGATTTTCAGACGGCATTGGTTTATAAAAAACCCTGCAGCTTAAATAAACGACTTTCATTTGATAGGTTAATTTTTATGCCAAATATGTCGAATATAAGACAACAGAAAAACATAAAATAAGAATAATCATAGCAACCGTAAAATTTATTCTTAATATTTTCAGATAAAATTTATTGGATATTTTTTGCATTCCAAACAGTATCTTGAAAAATTTTAATTGCATCCTTCTAGCAATAAATTGATATTCAAAAAAACCTATATCCAACCCTTCACAAACCAATAAATGCAAAAATGCCCGAAGCCAAAAGCCTCGGGCATTTTTAATATTTGGTGGGTCCGGTGGGTTTCGAACCCACGACCAAGGGATTATGAGTCCCCTGCTCTAACCCCTGAGCTACAGACCCGTCAAGAGTAGAAGCGGATTATAGCATAACTTGTTGCTTGTTCAAGATGCCGGGCAAATGTTTCAGACGGCCTGTTGGTTTTCTATCCGGGCATTATGCCGATACGCCCAATGCTTCCCAAACTTTCAAAGCATCTGCCGTTGCTTTAACATCGTGAACACGGATGATTTGCGCGCCTCGGGCGACTGTGGCCAAAGCGGCTGCCACGCTGCCGTGTACGCGTTTGGCGGCATCTTGTTCGCCTGTCAGCTCGCCAATCATGCTTTTGCGCGATATGCCGATCAGAAGGGGGAATCCGGTTGCTTCCATCAACTCAGGCAAATGTTGTATCAGGGTAATGTTGTGTTGCAGGTTTTTGCCGAAACCGAAGCCGGGGTCGAGCGTGATGCGTTCAGGGTCAATGCCTGCTTGAACGCATTCTGCCGCGCGTGCTTTTAAATAACGCGCGATTTCTTCGACGACATCTTGATATTGCGGATTAAGCTGCATGGTTTTGGGCAAACCCTGCATGTGCATGAGACACACGCCTGTCTTCGGCTGTTGCGCCAATAATGCGACTGCGCCTTCATCACTCAATGCGGCAACATCGTTGATAATATCGACGCCGCCTTGCGCCAAGGCTTTTTCCATGATTGCCGTGTGGCGCGTGTCCAAGCTGACGGGAACATTCCACTTGGCCACTTCCGCCAAAACCGGCTGCACTCTGGCCCATTCTTCTTCGAGAGAAACACCATCCGAACCCGGGCGGGTAGATTCGCCGCCGATATCAAGAATATCCGCGCCGTCTTTCAGCAGCTGCTCGGCATGTGCCAATGCTGTTGAGACATTTTGCGAATAGGTGCCGCCATCGGATAATGAATCGGGGGTCAGATTGACGATGCCCATGATTTTCGGTTTGTCCAAGGCGATTTCAAATCGGCCTGCCTGCCAAATGCGTGTGTTCATAATGCGTCCATTGATGAAATAATAGGATAGAGGCCGTCTGAAATTTTTCAGACGGTCTTTAGGTTTTGACTTCAAACAGTCAATTACATTCCGCCGTAATTCGGCCCGCTTGCGCCTTCGGGACAAATCCAAGTGATGTTTTGCGTCGGGTCTTTGATGTCGCACGTTTTGCAGTGTACGCAGTTGGCGGCGTTGATTTGCAGGCGCGGGCTGCCGTTTTCTTCGACGATTTCATATACACCAGCCGGACAATAGCGGGTTTCGGGCGAGGCGTATTCTTTGTAGTTTACGTCTATCATGACCTGCGGATTTTTCAGCACCAAATGGTCGGGCTGGTTTTCTTCGTGCGCAAGGTTGGCAAGGAACACGCTGCTCAAGCGGTCAAAGGTCAAAACGCCGTCAGGCTTCGGATAATCAATCGGCTTGCATTCGGCTGCTTTTTTAAGTTGCTCGTTATCTTTGCCGTGATGCTTCAAAGTCCACGGGGCTTTGCCTCTGAAAATCATCTGGTCGATACCGGTATAGACGGAGCCGAGGTAAACACCCCATTTGAATGACGGACGGACATTGCGTGCGGCATAAAGCTCTTGATACAGCCAGCTTTGTTCAAAGCGTTGCTGATAATCGGCCGCTTCTTTGCCGCTGTTGAAGCTTTCCACTTCTTCGAGGTTTTCCAACAAAGGAAATACGGCTTCTGCGGCAAGCATGGCGGATTTCATGGCCGTATGGATGCCTTTGATGCGCGGCATATTCAGGAAACCTGCGGCATCGCCGACCAAAACGCCGCCTCTGAACGAGAGTTTCGGCAGGCTTTGCAAACCGCCTTCAATCAGCGAACGCGCACCATAAGCGATACGGCGGCCGCCTTCAAAGGTTTTACGGATTTCAGGATGGGTTTTGAAACGTTGGAACTCTTCAAACGGCGACAGATAAGGGTTTTGATAATCCAAACCGACCACAAAGCCGACAGCGACTTTGTTTTCGTCAAAGTGATAAATAAACGAGCCGCCGTAGGTTTTGCTGTCCAACGGCCAGCCTGCACTGTGCATAACCAAACCGGGCTGATGTTTTTCAGACGGCACTTCCCAAATTTCTTTAATGCCCAGGCCGTAAGTTTGCGGTTCGCTGTTTTGATCGAGCTTAAATTGTTCAATGACTTGCTTGGAAAGCGAGCCTCGACAGCCTTCGGCAAATATGGTTTGTTGCGCCCAAAGCTCCATGCCTGGCTGGAATGAATCGGTCGGTTCGCCGTCTTTGCCCACGCCCATATTGCCGGTCGCAATGCCTTTGACCGAACCGTCTTCGTGATAAAGCACTTCGGCGGCGGCAAAACCCGGATAAATTTCTACGCCTAAATTTTCCGCTTGCTCTGCCAGCCAGCGGACAACTTCGCCTAAGCTGGCGATATAGTTCGCATGGTTGTCGAAATTAGGGGTAACCGGCAGGTTGAACGCTTTTTTCTCGGTCAGGAACACAACCCTGTCCTTCGTCACTGTGCGTGTCAGCGGCGCGCCTTTTTCTTTCCAATCAGGAATCAGCTCATTCAAAGAAATCGGATCGATGATGGCACCGGCAAGCGAGTGCGCACCGGCCTCCGAACCTTTCTCCACCACACAAACACTGATTTCACGCCCATTCTTTTCGGCAAGCTGCTTGAGTTTGATGGCGGCGGACAAACCCGACGGGCCTGCGCCGACAATCACGACATCGTATTGCATACTGTCACGTTCGATGGTTTCTGTCATGGCGGTTCCTGTATTGTCATTATTGAATTTAATCCGCTAATTATACAGCCTGGACATATAGTTACCAAATACAACAAAAGGCCGTCTGAAACTTTACTCAAATTTCAGACGGCCTTTATTGTGTTCAAAAGATTATTGCGCTTTGGTTTCCGTTACAAAACCGATTTTACTGATACCGGCTTCGCGTGCCGCTTGCAGGGCTTGGTTGACGTAATCGTATTCAACCGTTTTATCCGCCGCAATTGCCACAATCACATCTTCGTTTTTCGCTTTAGCCTCTTTCAGCTTGGCGGTTACCGTTGCCAAATCCACCTTGTTATCCGAATCGCCGCCAACGACATAAGCACCACTGGCATCAATGCTCAAACGCAAAGGATCTTTAGGCTGTTGCTTATCCTCTTTCGCCGCTTTTTCCGAAGCAGTCGGCAATTCCAAAGGAATCGAGTGGGTCAGCACCGGCATGGTAATCATAAATACAATCAGCAACACCAGCATCACGTCCACCAAAGGCGTAACGTTGATATCCGACATCGGCGCATCATCGCCGGAATTCATTGATCCGAAAGCCATGGTTTAATCCTTTTGGTTCAGAAGGCGGACATGCAGGTCATGTGCAAATGCGTCCATATCTTGCGCGATGGTTTTTGTACCGCGATTGAGGAAGTTGTACGCCAATACGGCCGGAATCGCCACAAACAGGCCGACAGCAGTCGATACCAAAGCTTCGCCAATCGGACCGGCTACCGCAGCAATGCTCATTTGGCCGCTTTCGCTGATGCCGATCAGAGCATGGTAAATACCCCAAACCGTACCCAACAGGCCGATAAACGGAGCGGTTGCACCAATAGAGGCCAAAGCGGTCATACCGTAGTCGAACTGGCGCATGGTTTGGGTCAAACTGTTACGGATGTGAACAACCAAGTATTCGTTCAAAGGCAATTCGTCAATCAGCGATTTGCTCGTCGTTTGACGGTAGTTTTGGTACGCACGCAGAGATTCATCGGCAACATTGCTCATCGGTGCTTCTACCGCTTTGGCTTTTTGTACGGCATCAGCCAGCGTAAACGCATTCAGCATCAGCTCTTTTACCTGAGCATTGCCTTTTTTCGCTTTACGGTATTTGATGCAGCGAATCACAATGACGCTCCAAGTCACCACACTCATCAACAACATCAGGACAAATACACCAATCAGTACCACATCACCTGATTTGAAAACTAAACTTAAATCCATAATTTTTCCAAGTTAAAAATAAAATTAAAATTTCTATCGGGTCATTTAAAATTATTTCCCAACAGCATATATTTTCTAATCAATCAGCTTAGGCCTAGATACTTATTCGAGCGTGAATTTGACAGGTACTTTAAATTCAGTCCAAACGCTTGCATTACAGCTACCATCTTTAACGGCTTTACGCGCTGCATTATCCAGACGACTATAACCACTTGATTTATTCACACTGATTGAATCCACTTTACCGCCGGGACCAACCAAGACTTTCAAAACAACCAAGCCTTCTTCACCATTTTCAGTGGATAGTGAAGGATACGGAGGTCTTGGAATATGGCAGGTTCCTTTTGCAGGATTGCCTTTACTGCTGCCGGCACCTGTACCGCTGCCACCACCTCCGCCGCCGGTACCGGAACCATGTTCGCCTTTCGCACCGCCGCTACCGGATCCGCTGCCTTCGCCACGGCCGCTGCCTGTACCTTTCGTACCGCCGCCGTTGCCTTTTCCTTCTCCGCCCAAGGCTTTGCCTTCGCCGTTGCCTTTACCGTTCTCCGCAGTATTCGGCCCGGTTTTGCTGCCTGAGTATTCAGATGCTTTGGGAGATGGTTTAGGTTCTGCCTTCGGCTCTGGTTTTGGTTCAGGTTTTGGCTCGGGCTTCAGCTCAGGTTTAGGTTCCGGCTTAGGCTCGGGCTTAGGTTTCTCGATAGGTTTCGGTTTTTCCTTTTGCTGTACGATATCCGCTTTTTCTTTTTTCGTTACCACAGGTTTGATAACGGGTTTGGGCGGCTCGACAGGCTTAGGTTTGGGTTTCGGCTTGGGTTTCGGTTGTTCGGGGGTAGGCTCGGGTGCGGCAGGTGCGCCTTCGCCTTCAGGGCTGCCGTCGCCACCGCCGAAATCGCCCAAATCGACAAATTCAATATTCGCCATTTCGACAGGAGGCGGTTTGTGCGCGTGCCATAAAAGTGCAACCAAGCCGACGTGAATCAACGCAACGGAAGTCACGACGGCTGGAGTTAAAATTCGTTTTTTATCCATAATTCCGTTATGTTAATAGCAACAATTCCCGTTTGCAAGTCGTTTTACAGTCAAAATAAGCATTAATGCTTATAGAGAAAGTTTATAGACTCGCTGTTTTAAAGGCTGCATATCATAATATGATATTAGCTCTCATTACTAATATTATCAAACAAACGGTCATCTGAAAAGATAAACGGTATTGCAAAAGCCATCGTCTCTTACAATCTTTATGCCATCCGCACATCAGGCCAATATTGAAACCTCGTCAGACCGATAAAAATTCAAATGGTTTCAAATCATCTGTATTTTTTATCCATAAAACATCAGGCCGTCTGAAAACATTCTTTCAGACGGCCTGACTCAAACAAAATCACTTTTTCCGTTTCGCCCTTGGGTGCGCCTCATCATAAACGCGCGCCAAATGGTCGAAATCCAGCTTTGTATAAACTTGCGTAGCAGAAAGATTGCTGTGTCCCAACAATTCCTGCACAGCGCGGATATCGCCCGATGCCTGCAAAAGATGGGTTGCATAGCTGTGACGCATCATGTGCGGAGAAATATGGCTGGCACTGCCCACGCGCACTGCCCATGCTTGCAGGCGTTTTTGGATTTGACGTTGCCCCAGCCTGCCGCCGTTTTTATTGGTGAACAAGGCCTGCTCGCCCTCTTTGGTAATACGCACCGCCAAATAATCACGCAATGCCGCAATGCTTTTAGCCACCAAAGGCACTTGCCGCTGCTTGCCGCCTTTACCCTTCACACTGACCCAGCCTTCGTCCAAAACGATACTGTCCAGATTCAAACCTTGTATCTCGCTCAAGCGCAAACCGCTGCCATACATCAATTCAAACATGGCCTTATCGCGCACGTCCAACTCGTCATCAACAGGCGCATGATCAAGGATATGGTTTAAAGGTTCTTGCGGCAGAGCTTTGGGCAGGCGTTCGGGCAGGCGCGGCGCTTTCATATTAAATGTCGGGTCGCTTTCCATAACTTCTATCTGCACCAGCCAACTGCAATACTGCCGCCACACCGACAATTTCCGTGCCAAGCTACTTTCGCTCAAGCCCTTTTGCGACAGCTTTTTCAATACCGCCACAAAATCACGGCGCGTCGGCAGGTCGTTTTCAAGATTATCGGGCAACAGGCGCATCAACTCACTCAAATCGCGCCGATAAGCGGAAACGGTATGCTCCGACTTGCCTTGTTGCAGCAAGGTTTTCAGATAGCGTTCAAGATGAAGCGCAAAATTGCTTGATTCCGACATTTCAGACGGCCTCCAATGCCGTTTTCAATGCCGAAGGCAGACGACAGACACGCTGCTTGCCATAATCGAAACACACCATGCCTGTCTGCACTTTTGCCAGCACAAGGCCGTCTGAAATCCTGCGGATACGGTACAACAAAGAAAAGCCCACACCGGCTACACCCGCCGCCCCCATTTCCACCGATAGCTCATCACCATGATGACCTTGCGCCAAATACTGCACCGCCGCATCCGCCATAATCAGGCCAGCCCCTCCGACATCCATTTCGCTCCAACCCAGCGCCGCCAGCCAACGCATCCGCACTTCATGGCACAAACGCAACACCGCATCGTTCGCCAGATGGCCACCATAGTTCACATCGCCCACCTGCACCGTCAAGGCCGTCTGAAACAAAGGTTTATCACACTCGGCCACCGAAATCCTATCCATTTTGCACACCCGTTTTCAATACTACGCCATTATAAACCGAGACCCTGTTCGTTAATATATAAAAACAATGTAACAGCTTGTAGTCTTTCATTTCAAAAAACATTATAATTTATTGGATAAATTTACCCTTCACTACCTCAGGAGCTCCTCATGGCACTCGTATCCATGCGCCAATTATTGGACCATGCTGCCGAAAACAGCTACGGTCTGCCCGCATTCAACGTTAACAACCTCGAACAGATGCGCGCCATCATGGAGGCGGCCGACCAAGTCAACGCCCCCGTTATCGTGCAAGCATCCGCAGGCGCACGCAAATACGCAGGTGCCCCATTCCTGCGCCATCTGATTTTGGCCGCAGTCGAAGAATTCCCGCACATCCCTGTCGTAATGCACCAAGACCACGGCGCATCTCCTGATGTGTGCCAACGCTCCATCCAACTGGGCTTCTCCTCTGTGATGATGGACGGCTCGCTGATGGAAGACGGCAAAACCCCTTCTTCTTACGAATACAACGTCAACGCCACCCGTACCGTGGTCAACTTCTCGCATGCTTGCGGCGTGTCCGTTGAAGGCGAAATCGGCGTATTGGGCAACCTCGAAACCGGCGAAGCCGGCGAGGAAGACGGCGTAGGCGCAGTGGGCAAACTTTCCCACGACCAAATGCTGACCAGCGTTGAAGATGCCGTACGTTTCGTTAAAGATACCGGCGTTGACGCATTGGCTATTGCCGTCGGCACCAGCCACGGCGCATACAAATTTACCCGTCCGCCCACAGGCGATGTATTGCGTATCGACCGCATCAAAGAAATCCACCAAGCCCTGCCGAACACCCACATCGTGATGCACGGCTCCAGCTCCGTTCCGCAAGAATGGCTGAAAGTCATCAACGAACACGGCGGCAAAATCGGTGAAACCTACGGCGTACCGGTTGAAGAAATCGTCGAAGGCATCAAACACGGTGTGCGCAAAGTCAACATCGATACCGACTTGCGCCTCGCCTCTACCGGTGCCATCCGCCGCTTCATGGCAGAAAACCCATCCGAATTCG
>ERZ773207.900-NODE-900-length-10667-cov-11.609028_pt1 | contig 10667 bp, 10 predicted proteins | sample MGYA00580997_ERZ773207 | MGnify/ENA primary metagenome ERZ773207 (study PRJEB29015, sample SAMEA2738170) | human oral metagenome | biome: human oral; feature: human-associated habitat; material: saliva | place: China | collected 2239 ... | reverse complement strand
TTCGGATGAATCATTCCGCAGCCCAATAGCTCAATCCAACCTTCACCAGAGCAGACTTTACAATCAGGATTTTTTCCTTCACAAAACGGACAACTTAACGCAAACTCGAAGCTAGGCTCAGTGAACGGAAAGTAAAATGGATTAACGCGGACGTCAAGTTTCTTGCCATAATATTCCTGCAAAAATTCTTGTAGCGTGGCAATCAAATTGCCAACATTAACCCGACGCGAAACGTACACGCCTTCAACTTGATAAAACGTATGCTCGTGGCGCGCATCCAAATCCTCGTTACGAAAAACGCGATCAGGAACGATAGCGGCAATAGCTTCGCCTTTTTCCAAATTGTCGCGATATTTCATTAGCACACGATTTTGCATAGTCGACGTATGCGCCGGAGCAATCAAACGATCACCATTAGAATCAGTTTCCTCGGTCATAAACGTATCGTAATCGTCGCGCGCTGGATGACCTTTTGGAAAATTCAGACTCTCGAACATATGGAATTGATCGTCAATTTCTCTGGACTCTTCCGTGACGAATCCCATGCGATTAAAGATCTCAGAAATGCGCTCAATTTCAGCGCTCAGCGGATGAATCGTGCCTTGTTCGCTCGGCAGAAGTTCAGGTTTTGGAGAATTCATATCCATCGGCGCCGTAACGTCAATCGGCTTCAAGTCAACTTTTTCTAGCTCTTCCAGTCGCACAGCAATAGCCTGTTCAACAGCTTGTTTCAGCTCGTTAATCTGCTTACCGAACGGACCACGCTCAGCTGGCGGCAATGACTTGATTTGATCATACAATTCCCTAAGTCGTCGATCGCGTAAAAACTCACGCGGAGATTTGGATTGCGAAACCGCCAAAACTATTTCTCTTCTCAATTCGTCTAAGTCAACCATTTTATCGTCCTTGCATTAAAAACATTACAATCACCGCACCAGCCATAATAGCAATTAAAATCCACGCCCACGCCAAAGTCGTCGTCTGTTTTGTGCCTTCCAAATATCTTATGTCGTCGACGCCGTCCATAGTTGCCTTTTCTTGCAAACTCGAAGCCTTCGCCTTCTCTCTTAATTCCGCCGCAATTCGCTCTTGCAATTCACTACGCTGATCTTGTTGATTTACAAATAATCCCATAACTACAGTATAGCAAATTATGTTATAATAGTCGTGATATTACTTTAAGGAGGGAATATGGCTACGAAGAAAACTTCAAAGAAAGCCCCAGTTAAAGCTGCAGAAAAGAAAACCGCTGCCGCTAAGACTGAAACAAAAACGACCGTCAAGTACGTCGTTGCTGAATCTACCGCTAAAAGCAAGCGTGTCAAACTAGATTCTAAATTACCAGACAACTTAATCAACGCCGTTATTGCGGAAGTTATCGGCACGTTCATTTTGACACTTGCCGCATTATTCGCATCAGACATTTTGTCATCAATGTATGTCGGTTTTGCGTTGATGTTTATCGTTGCAGTTATCGGCAACATTTCTGGTGCACACGTAAACCCAGCTGTCACGTTTGGTCTATGGACAATGCGTAAGCTAAAGACCGTACTTGTTCCATTTTACTGGGGCGCACAATTCCTCGGCGCAATGGCAGCTATCGTGCTTGTCGGTTCATTAACAAATGGTGGATTCGCCCTAAGCTTCGACCAATTTACTGCATTCTCTTGGAGCATCTTCGCGATGGAATTAGTCGGTACCGCTGTATTTGTATTTGGCATTGCCGCAGTTTTGCAACGCAAAGAAATCAAAGCAGCTGGTCAAGCTTTTGGAATTGGCTTAGCATTGATGATTGGTCTTGTCGTATCTGGCTCAATCTCTTCGTACATTAAAAGTACTGCTATTGCAAAAATCCAAAAAGAGCAAAACACTACTCAAACTGAGAAAAACGGTCGCACTTACCCACGCGAAATTTACATTTCAGGCGCAACTTTGAACCCGGCAGTTTCTTTGGCTGTTACAGAGAAGACCGATTCTCAACTACGCAGCAACGGAGTATTGCCAGCTGAAGGCGAAAAAAGCTATTCACGCTTTAGCCTGGAAGTAATTGCCGCTACCCTAATCGGCGCAGCATTAGGAGGTAACCTATTTCTACTCGTCAATTACCGCAGCAAGGACGAAGAATAGATTATAACTTCACAATAAAATATCCCGCTTAATCGGCGGGGTATTTTTTATGTCAATCTTCCTGAGTCGGCCGATCAATCAGCTCCGGCTGTGCCTGATTATCGCCGCCAGAAATTCGCACGACATCCTTATCGATCTTCCCCAATTCCTTGTATGTATTGTTATAATGACCAACGGTCGTGCTTAAACTCTTGCCCATTTTCGTCATCAACTCGTCAAACTTTTTAATATGAACGCCCAATTGACCAACTCGAACTTGAATATCCTTAGCTTGCTCCTCAATCTGCAAGCTACGAAGCCCCTGAAGAACGGTCTGTAAATAAGCCAAAAAACTCGTCGGGCTCACAATAATAACCCGCTTGTCCCGGAATGCGTATTCAATCAGGTCGCGACTCGAACCGCCCTGACCGACATTATTAATCAGAAGATCGTAATACAAAGATTCGCTAGGAATAAACATAAAAGCAAAGTCCATCGTATTTTCGCGCGGACGAATATATTTACTAGTTTCGTCGATTCGCCCCTTAAGGTCAGCCTTTACCTTATTTAGCCACATTTCACGCTCAGATTTTGTCTCGGCGTTAATCATGCGATTGTAATTCTCCAAAGAAAACTTGCTGTCCACCGGCAATATTTGACCCTTGTCCAGAAAAATAACCGCATCAACAATTTCACCGTCCTTGAAACGATATTGCATTTGATACTGCTTGGCTGGCAAAACGTTATCCAACACACTTTCCAGATAAAACTCCCCAAAAACCCCGCGCTGCTTTGGATTTTGCAACACGTTTTGCAAAGTCTTCAAATCGGTCGCCACATCAACCACACGCTTATTGGTCTCATCTAACTTTGCCAATCGCTGCGTCACGTCAGCCACCAACTTCGCGCTTTCTGACAATTGCTTCTGTACGGAAGTTTGGACTTGCGCATTACTTCGCTCCAACTTATCGCTAACGGATTCATTCAGTTTTGCAATAGTTCGACCTAACTCCACGACATCGGTTTTAATCAACTCGACGGATGATTGATTTTTTAGTTCGCTGATTTTTGATTGCAGGACAAATAAAGTCGCACCCAAACCAATAGTAATAACAATTAAGAGAATAATGATAATGATTTCCATACACTTAGTGTACAGTGATTACAGCGCCAAGACAACTCGTGCTAAGATTGCGAATAAAGTCATAAATAAAATTGCTGCGCCATTGCCACGGATTCTGTTCAACCAGATTAACGACAAATACACCAAAACTGTCGCCAAAACTACCCATAGCAATGACAAAATCCAAGATCCGCCAGCCCATAATGTAGTACCCCACAACGACACAGTTGCCGCGACTACTACCAATAGAGGTCGCTTAATGCCAAATACCGCCAACACCGGCACCAACATAATTCCCGCCAGAACTAACGCAACGTAAGATGCGATGCTCGTACTGTTTGCGCAAATAGAAATATGCTCAGCGTTCGCGCAAAATACGGGTGTAATCATAAATTTATCAAACGCAAGCGCCAGCAACCAGATAGCTACGCCGCTAGCAACTAAAATCGCCAAAATCCTCAAGAAAACTCGCCTTGAAAATGGATATGTGTAATCTGATATTTCTTCACGGAAAATAGCTGACAATAATTTCATACGTAAATTGTAACGTAAACTTGTCAATATTGCAAATGTATATGATTAAATATTATGCTTTTTCAGGAGATTCATCGGTTTATACCAAATAATCCCTACGCAAGCAATCAATAATCCGCCAATAACATCAAGTGGCGTATGCACCAGAGCGATAACTCGACCGACACATATTAAGATTGTCATAACCAGACAAACAACAGCCAGCCGCCAACTCTTCGCTCCGAAAAATACCGCCAAAGTAATTGCCATTGTAAATAGCGCGTGATCAGACGGAAAACCCGGATTATTAAGGAATGACGCACCGGCAGACACTCCCAGAATCTCGAACGGGCGCATCTGATCTGGTTGATAAATTGACCCGATGATTTTTGCCGCCACGTAAGCAGTCAAACCGGCCATCAAAACTTGGCTATAAACTTGACACCTCTCTTTATTTGGCACCAGTTTTATCAGCGCGTACGCACCAATTAGCACGACTGGCACCACTAGTCCATCAGCAATCAGCTTCACAATCCATTGCAAATCCATATTACCAGTATATCGCGTCAATGCTAGTCAGTAAACGCTTGCGGAAATCATTTTTCTATAGTACAATTATGTTTGCCGTTGGGATGTCGCCAAGTGGTAAGGCAGCGGGTTCTGGTCCCGCCATTCGGGGGTTCGAATCCCTCCATCCCAGCCATTAAAGGATTACACCATTTTCGTCCAATTTGTCAAATGGTTTATGCAGCGTGTAGTCAGCTGCTAGCCACTGTTTCTATATAAATCTTATCTTTTTTATGTTCGAATGGCGTCGTGGTATTGTTCTTAAGAGGAAGGTTTTCTTTTGAGAACATCCTGTCTAGACCTATTTCTTTCCAAATTCAGTCCTGTCCTTTTTTCGGAAGTTTTCTGGAGGCATCCCAAAGAAGTTTATCTTCATTGTGGATTGCCTTATTTTTTTCATATTTATTATCCTTCGTATCTTGTGAAGCGAATAAATCTTTTTCGTCAGAGTTATAGCAAAGAAGTAGCTTTTTTAGAGACAGTCAAGTCACATTACTCGATCACTATTTTTAATCGTGCGAACATTTAGCGCATTCCTCATCGACTTCTGAACCTATTGTTTTTTAATACTTCTTTATAAGCACTATTCAGAGTTTCAGTAACGGAGAAAAGATTATTGTCCATACTTATACTATAACATTTTTACCACTTTTACAGATTAGAAAAGGTCAAAAAAGTTAGTTATTGTAATTAAGATTATCGGCATAAAAGCTTTTAAGCACACTTTACATAGTGCAGATATTCAACCGTTTTGTCTGCTGAATAATCCCTACCAGCGTCCGCCTTGAAGCGACGATAGTCTTTCGTGAAGAAGCCATACTCTCCGCAACTACTCATGATTTCTTTGATATCTTCTAATGAAAGAAGGCCTTCATTGTTATAACTTAAAAAAATATACTTTGCTTTTGCGTTTACTATCAAATCAGAGAATGCTTTTTTAACTTGGGAACGAGAACAGTATAGCGATTTTTGTTGTTTATACTCACGAAGTCCAGTCTTGCCGTGAATTTCTGGATTGTCATTTTTAGCAATAGTTTCCAACAAATGATAGTTTGTAGCATACTGGCGTTGATTGTATGGTGGATCCAAATACAAGACATCAACATATTGCTCACTTACCACCTTGTTTGCGTCATCATTAAACACCAAATGTTCATGTTCGTCCAAAATCAGTTCTACTGGAATAAGTTCAAGAGGCTTTTGTGCGGATTTCTTTAGAGATTTTAGGAATGCACCATATACGCTCGCCGTGTTTGCTACCTTGTCAATACTTTCGAGAAGAGAACAAAGAAGACAGTAGTATTCATCTTTGTTTATCTTGCCAGTCTTATACCAAGTTTCGATTGTATCTCTAATCGCATCGCATTTCTTCCCGTTTTCATCGGAGAAGTATTGTCTTCCTTGACCACCACCGAGGCAATAATTAGTGAAAATAAAGCCATCTTTTCCAGGAATATTCGTGAGATAGTTGCAAACAGTGACAATTTTATTATCGCTTTTATCTAGATCACTAATTTCTTGTTTAAGACCATTAAACTCTAGAGACTTATGATTGCCGATATAATGACGATTTAAGACATAACTGTAGGTTTGTATATCATTGGAGACAATTTTTTTACCCTTCTTTTTGAAGTGTTTTCCGACTGCTCCAGTTCCAGCAAATAAATCACAAACAGAAGCATAATCACCAGAAGTAACTTCATCTACGGACTTTTCGATAAAATCCAATAAGGATAATTTGCTGCCAATGTAGTTCATATTTATATTCTACCACGGATTACATGTATTTGGGCTTTATATTTACTTTTTTTGAAAAATATGTCAGAATAAGCAGTACTTAACAAGGAGGGATAATTTCAATGTTAAATAATGAGCAAGTTGGCATCTCAGCAGAAATTGCAATTGCAGATGTCTTTAATGTTAGCGTTAATCCGACTTATCGTTCAAGAGGTGTTAGTAGTATAACCCAATCAATTAAGCCAATTGTCGGTAGCATTTTTGCTTCCTATAATATTCCAAGTCCAATCAAGCATATCGCTGAAGGCCAGAACGCAGTTGATTTTAATCTTTCTGGCGGTAAAACCTTATCGGTAAAAACAAACAAGCAAGCACTAGGAAAGGCTGCTCCACAGAAAATTGGTCAGGCTTCATCTAGCACCTGGTACAGTCATCTTGCTAAAGCATTATCAATAGAAACCGTTCCTTCGACGTATGCGGAGAAAGCACGCTTATTTAAGCAGATTGCTTTGACCAGAATTGATAAATTACTCGCTTTGTACTGGGAGAATATGTTTGATTGTGATTACTTGGTTCACTTCTATAATATTGTAGACAGAGGCGATAGCCCAACTAATAATCCTCAATTTGTCGTATTCGAAAAATCAAGTAGCCCAGTCTGGGATAAAAATAAAGTTTCATTTACTAAAAGCACCGTGGCAGAGTGGAACGAGAGCACTACTGTAAAATATGACGGTGTAACGATTGGTGAATTTCAGGTTCATAACAATCGAGATAATTTCAAATTCCGCTTTAATATGGCTGGTGTTGCTGAACTATTAAAGAAGAATAAACTCACCCTTTCTTAAAAATCAAAACATATTCATGTTTGAAAACATAATAATCGTTTGCTAGCGAACGATACATCCATATACCTTCCTGATTTCGCTTGCCTCTATTACCAGACATATTTTTAACGACAATACTTTTTAATTTGAAGCTTTGTTTTTGAGCGGCATTCATACAGTAAAAACCTAGTGGCACCCACTCGCTGTTCTTGTACACATCACCGATAACTATTGCTAGATAACGACCATCTTCCAATAATTCGGAGACATTTTTGAGAACTTTTGAAAACATTTTTATAAAATCGCTTAGGCAAGTTACGTTCGATAAGTCATTTCTATTGTCGCTAAACTTTATGATATTTGCATAAGGCGGGTGAAGTATAACTAATTGTGCGGTGCTTTTATGATTGGCTTCTAGTAATCCTTGGACTTTTTCTTTTGTTTCTTTACTTGAGCTATCGCCTTCGATTACCTCATAAAAATAATCTTTATGGTCATCAAGTTTCTCTTTGGTGTATGCTACCATTTCTGGAACAATATCTACGCCGATGAAATTTCTTTTTAATGTTTCTGCCTCAAATGCCGTGGTGCCACTACCTAAAAATAAGTCTAGAACAACATCACCTTTCTTTGTGTATTTCTTTATGAGCTGTCTTGGGACTTGCGGAACAAAATTGCCGTGATAGAAGCCGTCGTGCTTTCCGCTTTTATCTCTTTCATCAATAATCCAGAGGCTGTCTGTCCAGACATCGCTCTCTCGCCATTTAGCTAAGTCTATATCGTTTATCTTTCCCATTTTTAATCCTTTAATTATATCAGATTGATAGGATGTTAAGAATTGCTAATCCTTAAGTTTAAGATGATTTGCACTACAATAATTGTTGACCATCTTGTTCATTAGGTTCTTTAGTTTTTTATTCGAACCAGTAAGGCTGTTGATTGCTCTGCAGATACAATAAAAGTCATCTTTCATTTTGCGGTTGTATTTAGGTCGAAACAATTTCGAAGTACAGATAATTCTATTACCTGATTGCTATACAATTGACTTGTGTATATGGCTGGGTGCTTCCATATATACTTACAGTAGCCACTTTGAGGCAATACGAATACCCAAGAACAGGTTTCATAGGTTTGACGGTCTTCCAGCTCTTTAACAAATACGTCTGATACTTCACAAAAGTCTAGCCTGCCCATAACTCGCAGTTTGAATTCTTGTTCTTTACAGGTCATACTGGATCGCTTTCGCTTGTTATTTCGTCATTGTAAATCTGAAGCATATTCGGTGAATTGCGACGAGCAAAGCCGTTGTGTCTGGCTTGTAGCGCTTAATAAGTTCAATAGTAAAAAGTATCGGCTTCCGTGAGCGGTCTTTTCTATGCTTAGATCGCTAAATAAGTTTTGGGCTATTTACCCTAAGCCCCTAGTAGTTAGTCTATTGCCTTTGCTTTTGCCATTGAACGAGTGTTGGTTCATATTTGACGCGAGAGGCTCTTAAATAGCGTTTTAAGACCTTTTGGTCTGCTGAGTGTGTGTATTGCCCTCTTGTCTTCCCTACCTTTTCTAAGCACTTTTATGACGCCATTTGTTGGGTCGATATCATCAAAGTTTAATCGGCAGATTTCAACTTGCCGTAATCTCTGGAAAAATAAAAGCGAGACAATCGCTCGCAGTCTGACATTCTTAAATGGCTTGTCTTACTCTCGTAGGTAGTCGCATATTCTCGACATTTCTTCATTTAGGCCATTCACTTTGCGCTTGTTATTCTGTTGAAATAAACGAACTCCAACCGACAAATCTGCTGACGTTAATCCTTATCGATACAGCTCATGCAGGACTATCCTCGCAGTGGCTAAATACTTATTTTCGCTACCAATACCAAGCGTATTATCATCTCTTAAATATTGCTTATATCGCAATAGCAAACCTCGGTCGATAGTTTGAGTGGACGCAAACTGAAAGAACTTAGGAAGGCGACTTAAATACTTAAATTTGGTATTGTTGCTAATATCTATGGAATTGAATATGTTATTGTTGTAGCCAAGTTCATTTTGACTGATTATTGCTATCTCGCTTATCATTTGCACTCCTTCCTCGACGACTGCTATATGACGAGCGTATCATAGCATTACTTTCACTATTTCTATTGTCAAATTGTTTTTCTCGTATTTGGGAACTTTACCCCTGTTGAACATAAGTAGTATGGTCGCTTTCCGGACATTTAGTGACACTTACCTCCTGTCGAGCATAACCAGTTTGACATGAACAAAATATGCTATATTTGTCCATTGTTTGACTGTCTTTGGCGTTTTGTGGCCAAAAGTAGGTGTTTATGCACTCCTTGAAATCTCCTAGCACCTTTTGGCTATTTAATAGATTAAAATGCTCCGATTTCCTAATAATTTTTATAGTCGTATGGTTTCTAATTTTTTATCATCTACCACACTAATGTATTGTATAATACAGACGGCTTTAGTTATGTTGGTATAGTAGTATGCAAAGTTCAAGAAATGTAATCACATCCCAGCCAAGTTTGAAATTTAGCAGCCAATTATTTGGCTGTTTTTTTCGTCGATAAATTTGCGCAAATCAACAAAATCCACATCATGAATACCAGAAAAATCGCAGTCACATTATTCACGTTCTTTATCGTTGCACCAAATATCACCGTCCCATACCCATTCACAAACGCCAAAAAACTAATTACCGTCATAATCCCCAAACTCAAAAAACCAGCCATTCTGCTCGTCAGAGTAATTCTTTTTGGCATATTCATATCAATTAAAAATGGCAACGACGTTAGCTCAACAACCACCAATATTATCGCAATCGAAAGACTTAAATATGGCGGCGTAATTCCTGCAGAAGTAAGGACTGCAGAAAACTTCTCAAACGTAAATAATTGACATAATAATGACACCATTATTAATAGTCCTGTAATCAATTTAACAATTTTATTTACTTTTCTAGACATAATTTCAGTATAGCTTGCGCGTCAAAAAAGCTCAAGCTTGTTGTATTTTTTACGAAAGCACTTGCACTTTTTATAAAAACGTCATAAAGTTAAATCAGCGAACGTTACAAAAATAAACACCATAAAACAGTATCTTTCGCTCTACGACAAATCCACCACAACTTAAAATACCCCGTCTCTATGGGGTATTTTTATTAGTCAATATCCGCGACTGTTCAGCGCGCCACTCGGCAATTTTTCCGTGGTGTCCGCTCAATAAAACATCCGGCACACGTAAACCTTTAAACTCCTCAGGTCGTGTATATTGTGGAAATTCCAACGTTTCTCCATCTGAAAAACTTTCAATTTCCGCAGACTTTTCGCCGCCCAAAACTCCAGGAATCAACCTAACAATAGAATCAATCATCATCATTGCCGCCAACTCGCCGCCGGTCAGCACAAAATCGCCAATACTCCATTGCTCATCAACTAGTTCTAAAATTCGCTCATCAACACCCTCGTATCGCCCGCAAATAAATATCACACCCCTGTCATCATCGGCTTCTTCCTGGGCTTTAGCCTGCTTCCAGCGTTGCCCGCGCGGACTCATTAGTACCACTTTCGCTGTTTCGTCTTGAGATTTCGCAAATTCTACCGCTTTCCACAACGGCTCAATCATAAGAAGCATCCCGTCGCCGCCGCCATAAGGAGTATCGTCAACCTGACGACGAGGACCCAAACCAAACTCCCGCAGATTCACCGTCGTAAGCTCAACGATACCGTCTTTCTGAGCCTTCCACATCATGGAATTATTAAAAACTCCCGTTGTCATTTCTGGGAAAAG
>ERZ773207.899-NODE-899-length-10671-cov-11.083459_pt1 | contig 10671 bp, 10 predicted proteins | sample MGYA00580997_ERZ773207 | MGnify/ENA primary metagenome ERZ773207 (study PRJEB29015, sample SAMEA2738170) | human oral metagenome | biome: human oral; feature: human-associated habitat; material: saliva | place: China | collected 2239 ... | reverse complement strand
AGGGCAAACCTCAAGCGCCGAGCACCTTCATCAGCTCATCCATTACCCTGATGCTGAGCTCAGGCCAACGAGCAAGCAGCAGGGAGGAGTGGTGAACGACCATATGACGCCCAACCTTGTTACTACTGCCCCAGTCGGCGGCGCTATCGGAGGAGTGATCGGGCACTATGTTGGTGAATCTGCTGGCGATTGGCTCAATGATAAGGGTGTAGACCGTGTTGCAGCGTCAATGGAATGAGGGATGACTTATGAAGGACAATCTGCTTGGCTGTCTATGCGCTCTAATTCTTGGTGTTCTTGGCGTGGGCATATGGTACGCCGAAATGTTCACAGACTCGAAGGCTGCGAACCTGTGGCGCCGCATGAACGGACAAGGTCGCATCAGCAAGAACTGGGCAGCTATCGGCTCTCCGGCTATATCATCAATTTGTTTCATCTATCTATTTTCTGTTCTCATTGAGAAGCAAGCACCCAGCTGGCTAATATTTGGGCTTGCATGCCTCATGATGCTACTTCTTCTCGTAATGATCATTGGCCTTCTACCCATCAAGTTTCCCCGGTGGGTCTATGCCGATTGGCAGTACGCCAAGCGCCATGGCCTCCTGGATGAGAGCGGGAACATTGACCAGGAAGCGTGGGCACTGCACCATGCGGGCAGGAAGGAATTCTGGTGAACGAACAGGTAACAATGGCTCTTTCGTCGGGATGGAGATTCCTGACCCCGGAGGAATACACACAGCTCGGCCCACTCGCGGATGATCCCAGCGTTCGCCTCGTTGCCGTCACTGAGACGAAAGATGAGGGTAATGTTCCGACCTTCGTGGTGACCGGCGGAGCGCTTAGCACCGACGCGAGCGACGACGACGTCTACGCGGACACCATCAGGCAGGTGGAGGAAGCGTTGCCCGGATTCCACCTTATTGACGACTTCGCGTGGCCGGTTCTCCCGGAGGGGGCTCGATGGCGGACAGGCGTCTACATTCTTGACGATGTGTCGCTGACCCTCAGTCAGCTCATGTGGATGACACGCATTGCGCCCGCGACACTGCAACCTCCGCAGCGTTTCCTGTGGACCGCGACGTGTACGTGCCCCAGCATTCTATTCCCCACTATCATCGATGATTTCATCACGATGGCTCAAACCCTGGAGGTGACACTGTGAGTGACCAGGCAATCGACGCCAACTCCTCGGATCAGATCATCGTCACCGTCGAGCAGGCCGATGCCCTGCTCGAAATGATTGCCAGTGACGAGAATGCCGGGCGCATTTCAAGCGCTGCTCTCACCAGCGGACTGGTGTCGCTCGGGCTTGCCGGTGCCAACGGCCTGGCCGGTAACGCGGCACGAATCCTCGAACCCGTGCGGGCAGCCCACTCCCGAATCATTATCCGCGTCCTGTCCCCTTCCATCCCGGGCATCGTGCGCGACTGGAGGATCTGGCCCACAGCACCTCGCTCCGTTGTTATGCGTTCCGACGTGGACGGCGTGCACTTCAGCCAGGTTGATGACTGCGAAGTCCCCCACATCGCAGCCCTCGCCTCCCTGCTGCACGCCGGACCGACCATCCACGACGGGCCTCCTTACATTCCCACGGATTTCGTCGCTGCGATTCGTTCTCTCGACGCACAAGGCGCTCAGGATGTGCTCAACGATCTCGTGACATATGGTCCCGCGGAGTCACACTTCGTCCAGGACTGCGTCTCGGGGCGCTGGAGCGTCGTCACCTGCGTGCGCGAAGAGACACGTCGCGGACGGTGGCGGACGGGGCCACACTATGAGTGCTTCGTGACCGACCATCTGCACGCGCAAATCCACGCTCCGCTTGACGAGAAAGCCCTCGCCCGCCTGTCAGCGGATCCAACACTGCACGCGCCGCCTCGCGCTGCGATCTGGGCGATGTTGATGGGGCTGCTCGCGCCCTAACAGCCACCTGTTTCGCGCCGACCAATGATCCCAAAGGCAGCAGAGTCCTCCCCCAAGCCAGGTCCTTGAGCAGGTCACCACTCTCTCGCTCGTGCGCATCCGCCGCGCGGGCCTGGACGAGGCCGTGGCCGACTTCAGCGGCGACGAGTGAGTCTGCGGTCCTGACGCATACGTCGATTGAGGGGGGCGGAGCCGGCCGGCTCCGCCCCCCTCACTGCGCGTGTTACAGGCCCCGTTGAGGCCCCTTGACAGTCTCTCGAAGGGGGCTAGCCTGACCACTACTGACCGCAGCGTAAGGGGAGAGAGTTGTCAGGTGGAGTCAAATGGGACGCGGACGATGTGTCGCGCGCCGTCAACATCTTGGAAGACTCCAGCGAGAGCATCGGCTCCTGTGCTCTTGAGGCCCCCAGTGGCGCCGGGAGCAACGAAGCCGATCTTACTGCTCAGGTTGACAGGATCAATAAGGTGATCTGGAAGGCAGCCTTTTGTTCGTCAGCTGTCGCTCACGGTTTGACGGCAGCCTCCGAGGCCTTTGCCAGCACCGACGATCAGGACGCCATAAACCTTCAGGCGATGCAAGAGTATCTGCACAACAGGGGGGCATGATGAGCGCCAGTGACGATTCAGCACAGCATGGCGCCTCATTTTCCATGCCGTTTCCCATCAACGTTGACGCTCTCTTCGACTTCGAGACGCAGTGCGATCAATGCGCGGGAGTATTAAATCGCGCAGACAGTGATGCGGCCCGCGCTTCGTCCATCGTGGCTCAGCAGGAGGCTCTTCTTGTCGAGGAATGTAGAAACGATCTGAGGATCACATCAGAAGTTTGTGACGAAGTCTCTCGCGATCTGTCCACGCTCAAGAACGCGGTGTCAGAGCTCGCTTACTCGATGCGATCGGTGCGCGACGAGTACCAGGGAATCGCGCAGAAAGCTGAAGGCTATGGTCTGCTCGTCGTCGGCGACACAGTGACACTATTCGATGAGTCGGACGATGACCTTGTCCGCAGTTTTAACGATCTGAAAGCGCAAGCAGAGGCGCAGCGGTTGAATTACGAACGAGCCGAGTATGTATTTTCACTTGCGTTAGACAGCCTCAAAGTGGATGCCTATGAGCAGTGGATTGAACCCGTGTTCAACGCGTTCAAAGATCAATTTGTGCCTAACGAGAAGCACCTACTCGCTACCGGCGTTGCCTGCGGTGTGGGAATAGTTGACACTTTCGGACAGTCCTCAGCCGCGCTCACAATGCAGCACTTTGATGGCTTGTACGCGGCTCCCGAAGGATTCCTTGCCAAAGGCGATCTGTCACAATGGAAGTACAACCCGACGGGCGCGCACGGGCTGGAACCAGCAGGGACACGCCAGGTAGCTCGGTACGCCGGAAAAGTTGGGAAGTTTGCCGGTGTGGCGGGAGCCGTTGTCGATGGCGGCATCACCGCCTATGACACCTACCAAACCGATACCGAGCAGCACCCCGAATGGAGCGAGGAACACAAGATTGCGCGAGCTGGAACGAAGGGAGCCTTCACGGGGCTTGGTACGTGGGGCGGCGCAGCACTCGGAGCCAAAGGCGGCGCCGCCATCGGTGCGGCAGTCTCGGGGCCTTTCGCCCCCGTTGGTGCAGTCGTTGGTGGCCTGGTCGGCGGTGTCGTCGGAGGACTGATCGGGCACTACGCTGGAGAGAAGGTTGGAGACGGAGCCAACTCAGTCATTGATAGCCATATGGACAACGGGTAAAAGGGATTCAGACGATGAAATACGATGATGTCATGCCAGTTTTGACATTTCTATTTGGCATCTTCTGCATGACAATATGGTATCTTGAAATGTTCTCTGACAGTCGCCTTGGACGAATCTTGGGAACTATGACGAAACCAGGTCTTCGCGGCAGAAACTGGTCAGCGATCAGCACCCCAGCATTCTCACTAGCGTTTATAGATGTCGGTGTCATGACCTTTGCCGAACAGGGAATCATTCCTCGCGTCCTGTATACGCCCTGTGTCTATATTTCATTACTCCTTGTCCTAGTAATTCTCATCGGTCTTCTGCCCATCAAGTTTCCCCGGTGGGTCTATGCCGATTGGCAGTACGCCAAGCGCCATGGCCTCCTGGATGAGAGCGGGAACATTGACCAGGAAGCGTGGGCACTGCACCATGCGGGCAGGAAGGAATTCTGGTGAACGAACAGGTAACAATGGCTCTTTCGTCGGGATGGAGATTCCTGACCCCGGAGGAATACACACAGCTCGGCCCACTCGCGGATGATCCCAGCGTTCGCCTCGTTGCCGTCACTGAGACGAAAGATGAGGGTAATGTTCCGACCTTCGTGGTGACCGGCGGAGCGCTTAGCACCGACGCGAGCGACGACGACGTCTACGCGGACACCATCAGGCAGGTGGAGGAAGCGTTGCCCGGATTCCACCTTATTGACGACTTCGCGTGGCCGGTTCTCCCGGAGGGGGCTCGATGGCGGACAGGCGTCTACATTCTTGACGATGTGTCGCTGACCCTCAGTCAGCTCATGTGGATGACACGCATTGCGCCCGCGACACTGCAACCTCCGCAGCGTTTCCTGTGGACCGCGACGTGTACGTGCCCCAGCATTCTATTCCCCACTATCATCGATGATTTCATCACGATGGCTCAAACCCTGGAGGTGACACTGTGAGTGACCAGGCAATCGACGCCAACTCCTCGGATCAGATCATCGTCACCGTCGAGCAGGCCGATGCCCTGCTCGAAATGATTGCCAGTGACGAGAATGCCGGGCGCATTTCAAGCGCTGCTCTCACCAGCGGACTGGTGTCGCTCGGGCTTGCCGGTGCCAACGGCCTGGCCGGTAACGCGGCACGAATCCTCGAACCCGTGCGGGCAGCCCACTCCCGAATCATTATCCGCGTCCTGTCCCCTTCCATCCCGGGCATCGTGCGCGACTGGAGGATCTGGCCCACAGCACCTCGCTCCGTTGTTATGCGTTCCGACGTGGACGGCGTGCACTTCAGCCAGGTTGATGACTGCGAAGTCCCCCACATCGCAGCCCTCGCCTCCCTGCTGCACGCCGGACCGACCATCCACGACGGGCCTCCTTACATTCCCACGGATTTCGTCGCTGCGATTCGTTCTCTCGACGCACAAGGCGCTCAGGATGTGCTCAACGATCTCGTGACATATGGTCCCGCGGAGTCACACTTCGTCCAGGACTGCGTCTCGGGGCGCTGGAGCGTCGTCACCTGCGTGCGCGAAGAGACACGTCGCGGACGGTGGCGGACGGGGCCACACTATGAGTGCTTCGTGACCGACCATCTGCACGCGCAAATCCACGCTCCGCTTGACGAGAAAGCCCTCGCCCGCCTGTCAGCGGATCCAACACTGCACGCGCCGCCTCGCGCTGCGATCTGGGCGATGTTGATGGGGCTGCTCGCGCCCTAACAGCCACCTGTTTCGCGCCGACCAATGATCCCAAAGGCAGCAGAGTCCTCCCCCAAGCCAGGTCCTTGAGCAGGTCACCACTCTCTCGCTCGTGCGCATCCGCCGCGCGGGCCTGGACGAGGCCGTGGCCGACTTCAGCGGCGACGAGTGAGTCTGCGGTCCTGACGCATACGTCGATTGAGGGGCGGAGCCTGCGACTCCGTCCACGCCACGAAACCAGCGCGCCCGGCGCGGGAAGGAGCGCTTACGGGCGTGCGGGTTAGTCCCTCGGCATCGGGTGCACGCCAGCGCCGGGCACCGGAGCCGGAGGCTGCGTCCACAGGCCGCGCTGGTCCAGGAAGTCGCGCACAAAGGCAGGCCGGTCGGTAATGATGCCGTCCACGCCGACCTCGAGGAGGCGCAGGATGTCGGCCACGGTGTTGATGGTCCACACGTGGACCGCCAGGCCCAGGGTGTGGGCGGTGGCGACAAAACGCTCGTCGACGACGCGGATCGGTCCCTGCTGCATGGGCACCTGCGCGGCGATGGCGCCCTGGCGCGGCCCGGGCACATGCCAGCACCCGGGGTTGGTTGCGGTCTTCGCGGCACCCACGAGGCGTACCACAGCCTCGGTTCCCAACGACGTGGCGACGGCGCGCGAGGGGTCGGAAGCAGCGATGTCGCGCACGGCGCGCAGGCGCGGCTCAGAGAAGGAGGCGACGAGGACGCGGTCGGCGGCCCCGTGCTCGGCGATGACGTCCAAGAGCGGGCCCTCCACGCCGGGTTCCTTGACGTCGATGTTGAAGTACATGTCCGGGAAGGTTTCGAGGACCTGTGCGAGGAGCGGCATCGGCTCGCCTGAGTCGCGGTGGCGCAGCGCCGATAACTCACGCCATGTCATGTCAGAGATCGTGCCGCTGCCGTCGTAGCAACGGTCCACGGTCTCGTCGTGACAGATGACGACCGTGCCGTCTGCGGTCACGTGCGCATCTGTTTCGATATGGCGGACGCCGCAGTCGCGTGCGCGGGTAAAGGCGGTCATCGTGTTCTCGGGGGCTTCCTCGCCGCCGCCACGATGGGCAAAGACGATGGGCCCCTGACGCGTGGTGACGGGCATCATGAGCAGGACTCCTGTCCGAGGTATACAGCCTTGTGCTCGACCATCCATGCCTCCGGGTCCACGGGCGTATCGGAGGAGTCATGGATTTCGAAGTGCAGGTGGGGGCCCGTCGACCAGCCGTTGTTGCCGACGGCGCCGATCACCTGGCCGGCGGTGACGGTGTCGCCGAGCTTGACCGTAATTTTGTTCATGTACTGGTGCAGGTAGGCCGAGTGGAACACCGTGCCGTCTGCCAGGGTGTGCTTGATCTGCACGTAGGCACCCGATCGGGAGTTCTCCGCCAGCTCCTCGACGACGCCGCCGTAGACAGCCATGACGGGGGTGTCCAGGGGCGCGGCCATGTCCGTTCCTTCGTGCGCCAGGAGCTGGCCGGATACAGGAGAAATACGCACGGTAAAGGGCGAGGTAACCGTGTAGGTCCCCTCGGCCAGAGGCCAGTACACCGTGTCGGCGACAACCTTGACGTTGCGGTTGCCGTCGGCGCCGACGCCGGCCGCGCAGCCGGTGATCGCCACGGGTGCCTTGGCCTTCGCACGCGAGTTCGCGGTCAGGGTCGCGTCCAGGGCGATTGCTTCGGGCAGGACCTGAGAGGAGGCCCAGCTGCCGCGTCCCGTGGTCCAGCCAAAGGAGCGCGCGGGAACTGTCAGGGAAGAGTCAGATCCGACGCGGCCCGTCATCGGGACGGCGATGGTTGACCCGGCCAGGCCCACGATCAGGAGGGCGCGCAGCAGGTAGCCGACGGGGTGAACGTTTCGGCGCGGTTTCTCCACCTTCGGGACCTGCACGTTTTCGGCAGTCTCCGTGACCTCCTCGTACACCTCGCCGTCGTAGTCGGTGTAGTCGTCGTCCAGATCGTCATAGTCGGCGTCCGAATAGTCGGGCTCGGGTTTGGTCACCAGTTCGACAGAGGGGGGCAGGGACATCGGCGCGAGCGTCGCCGAGGCCGTGGCGCGCACGGGCGGAGTCGTCGGAGGGACCGGGGGCGGAGCCACGTCCGGCAGAATCTCAGGGGTGATGGACCGAGACGATTCGGTTTCCTGAGATCGCGCGGCGCGCAGCTGCGACCGCTTGGGCAGCGGGCACTCCATGTCGCTCACGCTCTCTCCCCTCTCGTTACTGATCACTTCACTCTAGCAACGCTCGCTGTGAACGCGCCATCGGCCGACTCATCAGGGCCGCTGAAGGACGTCCCGAACTTCGCCGACCAGCAGCTCGAGAATGTCCTCCAAGAAGAGGATACCGACGACTTGCCCCTCGTCGCGCACGAGCGCGCAATGGACGCCGGTGCGCTGCATATGGCGCAGCGCATCTTCGACCTGGTCGTCCGAGGAGACGGCCTCGAGGCGGCGGATGCGCCACGGGGTAATCGGCTGGGTGCGTTCCTCGCCGGAGGCGTACAGAACATCCTTGAGGTGGACATAGCCGGCGATGGCACCGTCCTCGCCCGCAATCGGGAAACGCGAGTAGCCGGTATGAGCGACTCGTTCCTCCACGTCGGCGGGGGTAGCACCCGCAGGGAGGACGACGAGATCAGACAGGGGCACCATCGCCGAGCCGGCGGTCTCCTCGGAGAACTCCAGGGTGCCGCTGAGCAGGCCAAGCTCGTCGGTCAGCACGCCTTCGGCCTGGGAGGCCACGACGATGGAGGCGACCTCCTCGATCGTGTAGGACGAGGTGATCTCCGAGCGCGGCTCATAGCCCGCCAGGCGGACAAACCAGTTCGCGAAACGGTCCATGGCCTCGATAATCGGGCGCAGGAGGCGGCCCAGGCGCACGAGGACGGGCGCGAGAATGAGCAGCATCCGCACGGGGGCGGCGATCGAGATGTTCTTCGGCACCATCTCACCGAAGACGACGTGGCAGAACAGCACAATGATGAGGGCCGCGGCGAATCCGACGACGTGGCTCGTGGCCTCGGGCGCCCCGAGGCGCTCCAGCGGGGATTCCACGAGGTGAGCGATCGCGGGTTCGGCCACCACGCCCAGCGTCGTGGACGCGACCGTCACGCCCAACTGGCAGATCGCGAGCATGAGGGAGACGTGTTTGAGCGCAAACAGCGCGTCTTTGGCTCCGCGCGCTCCCTCGTCGGCAAGCGGCTCGACCTGGGAACGGCGCGTCGAGGTGACCGCGAACTCGCCGGCCACGAAGAAGGCATTGATCGCGAGCAGCGCGACGGTGATGGCCAGGCCCATGCCGGTGCTCATTCGTCCTCCTCCGTCTCGTCGGCAGGCGCGGGGGTGATCGCGACCTGCGCGACCCTGCGCCCCTGCATCTGGGTGACTTCAATGCCCACGCCGTCCACGCTCACGCGCGAGCCGACGGAGGGAATCTCACCCAGCTCGTTCATGACGAGGCCGCCGATCGTGTCGTAGGGGCCGTCCTCGGGCAGGCAAATGTCGGTGCGGCGCGCCAGCTCGTCGGGGCGCAGCGTGCCGGGCACGAGCAGGGTGCCATCGGGTCGCGGGCGGATGCCCAGGCGGCGCTGGTCGTGCTCGTCGGAGACCTCGCCGACGATCTCCTCGACGACGTCCTCGAGGGTGACGATGCCGGAAACACCGCCGTACTCGTCGACGACGACGGCCATCTGTAGGCCCTCGTCGCGTAGCTGAACCATGAGCGGGCCGATCGGCACGGTCTCGGGGACGGTGGGTGCGTCGGTCATGAGGGAGGAGGAGATGACGGGGACCTCGGCGCGGCGTTCGACGGGCACGGCGACCGCGCGGCGCAGGGAAACCAGGCCGAGGATGTCGTCGGAGTCGTTGCCGATCACCGGGAAGCGAGAGTGGCCGGTCTCGCGGGCCAGGTCGAGGACGTCCTGCGCGCTGTCCCCCTCGCCGAGGGTGTGCAGCCGTCCGCGGTCGGTCATGACGTCGGCAGCGCTGAGCGTGGACATGCGGATCGTGTTGACGAACAGGTCGGCCGTCGACATGTCGAAGGTGCCTTCTTCGGCGGAGTGCTCGACGAGGGCGGTCAGCTCGGAGGCCGAGCGCGCTGAGGAGATTTCTTCCTGCGGCTCAATGCCCATGCGGGCCAGCACCCAGTTCGCGGTTCCGCCCAGCACCCAGATGACGGGGCGCGCCACGGCGGTGAAGGCCATCTGGAAGGGGACGACGCGCACGGCCGTGGCCATCGGGTGGGCCAGCGCCAGGTTCTTGGGCACGAGTTCACCAAAGAGCATCGAGAACACATTGATGAACGTGGCGGCTACGAAGGCAGCAATACCGGTGGCCAGCCCCCACGCGAGCCCGGCGGCGCCAAGCCAGCCCTCCAGCAGCTCGGCCAGGGCGGACTGGGTCGTGTAGCCCAGCAGGATCGTCGTCAGGGTAATACCGACCTGGGCACCCGAGAGCTGGGTGGACAGGGTGCGCGTCGCTCGCAGGACCGAAGCGGCACCGCGGTCCCCTTCCTCGGCCCGCTTGTCAAGGACAGCCTGATCGACCGCAACAAGGGAGAACTCGGCGGAGACGAACACGAAGGTCCCGGCGGTTAAGACGACGCCAAGCAGGAGCATGAGAGCGGTCGTCAACGCTGCCCCCTATCGACGAGACCGGGGCGGGCCGGGCGCATACGCGCAGGCAGGGGGCGGGAAAGAGCGGCGGGAGAGCCAGCAGAGTCGCAGTCCATGATGCATCCAGTCTAGCGGCCAACGGCCACCAACCCAGCGCGCACTTCCACACACTGCGATGCTGTGCCAATACTCTCCCTATACCGGACCAAAGACCCTTGAAATGATCACCAAGTGTCGCCCAGGTCTCGTGAAGATGGTCACGCGGCGGTAGAATCTGTCCGGTACGGTCGCCGCGAAACAAGCCCATGCACGCGGCGTGAGTCAAACGGAGGAAGACGTGCCCACTCACACAGTTTCCCAGCCTGATCCGCAGTGGTACCTCGCGAAGATGCGCGACCTGTACGAGCGTGATCCGCAGCTGCTCGACCCCTCGTGGCGCGCCTATTTCGCGACCGAGTCCGCTCCCCCGCAGCTGCGCGCTACCCGCCCCGCCATCCCCGAGGCCGTTCCCGCTGCGCTCCAGGAAAGCGAACCCACCCAGGCCACCCAGGCCTCGGCAATGGAAGCCACCCCCGAGGTGCCCATGAGCGTCACCCCGCCCACCCTCGACATCGAGGAGGAGGAAACGAAGGCGGCGCACGAAGCCACCCCCGTCGTCTCCGTGACCCGCTCCGACCTGCCCCCAGCCCCGCCCGCCGCCGTCGCCGAGG
>ERZ773207.895-NODE-895-length-10699-cov-7.593762_pt1 | contig 10699 bp, 1 predicted proteins | sample MGYA00580997_ERZ773207 | MGnify/ENA primary metagenome ERZ773207 (study PRJEB29015, sample SAMEA2738170) | human oral metagenome | biome: human oral; feature: human-associated habitat; material: saliva | place: China | collected 2239 ... | reverse complement strand
ATAAGTTCCGTTTCGGTAATGGTAGTGGTGGACATGAGAAAATTGCTGATGAACTGGATGCGGTTGGATTCAACTATTCTGAAGACAACTACAAAGCTCTTCGTGCAAAACATCCTAACTGGTTGATTTACGGTTCTGAGACATCTTCAGCTACGCGTACACGTGGAAGTTACTATCGCCCTGAACAGGAATTGAAACATAGTAACGGGCCTGAGCGTAATTACGAACAGTCCGATTATGGAAATGACCGTGTTGGTTGGGGTAAAACTGCAACCGCTTCATGGACTTTTGACCGTGACAATGCTGGTTACGCAGGACAATTTATCTGGACCGGTACAGACTATATTGGGGAGCCTACACCATGGCACAACCAAAACCATACACCAGTTAAGAGTTCTTACTTTGGTATTGTAGATACAGCGGGTATTCCAAAACATGACTTCTACCTCTACCAAAGCCAATGGGTTTCTGTCAAGAAGAAACCAATGGTTCACCTTCTTCCTCACTGGAACTGGGAAGATCCTAGTCTAAAAGCAAATGTTGCTGACTCAGAAGGTAAGATTCCAGTTCGTGCTTACTCAAACGCTGCAAGCGTAGAATTGTTCTTGAATGGTCAATCTCTTGGGGTTAAGAAGTTTAACAAGAAACAAACTAGCGATGGACGCACTTACCAAGAAGGTGCCAATGCCAAGGAACTCTATCTTGAGTGGAAGGTTGCTTACCAACCAGGTACTTTAGAAGCAGTAGCTCGTGATGAAGCTGGTAAAGAAATTGCACGTGACAAGATTACCACTGCAGGCCAACCAGCAGGTGTTCGTCTCATCAAGGAAGAACACGCAATCGCTGCAGATGGAAAAGACTTGACTTACATCTACTACGAAATTGTAGACAGCCAAGGAAATGTAGTCCCAACTGCTAATAATCTGGTTCGCTTCCAATTGCATGGCCAAGGTCAACTTGTCGGTGTAGATAATGGGGAACAAGCCAGCCGTGAACGCTACAAGGCGCAAGCAGATGGTTCTTGGATCCGCAGAGCCTTTAACGGTAAAGGGGTTGCCATTGTTAAATCAACTGAACAAGCAGGCAAATTCACGCTAACAGCCCATTCAGATCTCTTGAAATCTAGTCAAGTAACGGTCTTTACTGGTAAAAAAGAAGACCAAGAAAAGACTGTTCTAGGAACAGAGGTGCCAAAGGTACGTACTGTTATTGAGAAAGAGCCAAAAATGCCGAAGACAGTCGGTTTTATCTACAGTGATGGCAGTCGTGAAAAACGTCCAGTAACTTGGTCTTCAGTTGATGTGAGCCAAGCAGGAGTTGTGACTGTTAAAGGTATGGCAGACGGACGCGAAGTTGAGGCCCGTGTCGAAATTCTAGCAATCGCAAATGAGCTTCCAACTGTTAAGCGTGTTGCTCCAGGAACAGACTTGAGCGCTGTTGACAAATACGTTTCTATTGCTGTTACGGATGGAAGCGTTCAAGAATACGAAGTTGATAAGTGGGAGATTGCGGAAGCAGATAAAACTAAACTGTCAGTTGCAGGATCACGTATTCCAATGACTGGCCAACTAGGTGGTGAGACTATTCACGCTACCCTTGTATTAGAAGACGGTGATGTTGCAGCACCTGTAACACCAAATGTAACTGTAGGTGGCGAATCTGTCACTGGTCTTACTACTCAAAATCCAATGCAATATCGAACTCTTGCTTACGGTGCATCCTTGCCAGAAGTTGTAGCAAGTGCTGAAAATGCGGATGTTACTGTAGTCCAAGCAAGTGCAGCAAACGGCATGCGTGCAAGCATCTATGTTCAACCAAAAGATGGTGGCCCTCTTCAAACCTATGCAATTCAATTCCTTGAAGAAGCACCAAAAATTGACCATTTGAGCCTACAAGTGGAGCAAGCTGACGATCTCAAAGAAGATCAAACAGTGAAATTGTCTGTACTCGCTCACTATCAAGACGGAACCCAAGCAGTTTTACCAGCTGATAAAGTAACCTTCTCTACAAGTGGTGAAGGGGAAGTCGCAGTTCGTAAAGGAATGCTTGAGTTACATAAGCCAGGAGCAGTCACTCTGAAAGCGGAATATGAGGGAGCTAAAGGCCAAGTTGAACTCACTATCCAAGCCAATACTGAGACGAAGGTTGCGCAATCTATCCGTCCGGTAAATGTAGTGACAGACTTGCATCAAGAACCTACTCTTCCAACAACAGTAACTGTTGAGTATGACAAAGGTTTCCCTAAAACTCATAAAGTTACTTGGCAAGCTATTCCGAAAGAAAAACTAGACCACTATCAAACCTTCGAAGTTTTAGGTAAAGTTGAAGGAATTGACCTTGAAGCGCGTGCTAAAGTCTCTGTAGAAGGTATCGTTTCGGTTGAAGAAGTCAGTGTGACAACACCAATCGCTGAAGCGCCACAATTACCAGAAAGTGTTCGTACCTACGATTCAAATGGTCACGTTTCAGCTGCCAAGGTTACTTGGGATACGATTCGTTCAGAGCAATACGCCAAGGAAGGTGTCTTTACAGTTAATGGTCGCCTAGAAGGTACGCAATTAACTACCAAACTTCATGTTCGTGTGTCTGCTCAAACTGAGCAAGGAGCAAATATTTCTGACCAATGGACAGGTTCAGAATTGCCACTTGCCTTTGCTTCAGACTCAAATCCAAGCGACCCTGTTTCAAATGTCAACGATAAATTGATTTCCTTTAATGACCGACCAGCCAACCGTTGGACAAACTGGAATCGTACTAATCCAGAAGCTTCAGTCGGTGTCCTATTCGGAGATTCAGGTATCTTGAGCAAACGTTCTGTTGATAATCTAAGTGTCGGATTCCACGAAGACCACGGAGTTGGTGTACCTAAGTCTTATGTGATTGAGTATTATGTTGGTAAGACTGTTCCAACAGCTCCTAAAAATCCTAGCTTTGTAGGTGAGGAAAACCATGTCTTTAACGATCCTGCAAACTGGAAAGAGGTAAGCAATCTCAAAGCACCAGCTCAATTAAAAGCTGGAGAAATGAATCATTTCAGCTTTGATAAAGTTGAGACCTATGCGGTTCGCATTCGTATGGTTCGACTTGATAGCAAGAAAGGAACGTCTATCACAGAAGTACAAATTTTTGCGAAACAAGTCGCAGCAGCCAAACAAGGACAAACAAGAATCCAAGTTGACGGTAAAGACTTAGCAAACTTCAACCCTGATTTGACAGACTACTATCTTGAGTCTGTAGATGGAAAAGTTCCTGCAGTAACAGCAAGTGTTAGCAACAATGGTCTTGCGACGGTTGTTCCAAGCGTTCGTGAAGGTGAGCCAGTTCGTGTCATCGCGAAAGCTGAAAATGGTGATATCTTAGGAGAATACCGTCTACATTTCACTAAGGACAAAGACTTACTTTCTCGTAAACCTCTTGCTGCGGTTAAACAAGCACGTTTGGTACAAGTAGGTCAACCACTTGAATTGCCAACTAAGGTTCCGGTTTACTTCACAGGTAAAGATGGCTATGAAACAAAAGACTTGGCAGTTGAATGGGAAGAAGTTCCAGCAGAAAATCTGACAAAAGCAGGTCAATTTACTGTTCGAGGCCGTGTCCTTGGTAGCGACCTCGTTGCGGAATTCTCTGTACGAGTGACAGACAAACTTGGTGAGGCCCTCTCAGAAAACCCTAACTATGATGAAAATAGTAACCAAGCCTTTGCCTCAGCAACTAATGATATTGACGACAGTTCTCATGACCGTGTTGACTATATCAATGATAGAGATCATTCTGAAAATCGTCGTTGGACAAACTGGTCTCCAACACCATCTTCTAATCCAGAAGTATCAGCGGGTGTGATCTTCCGTGAAAATGGTAAGATTGTAGAACGGACTGTTGCTCAAGCTAAACTTCACTTCTTTGCAGATAGTGGTACGGATGCACCATCTAAACTCGTTTTAGAACGTTATGTCGGTCCAGAGTTTGAAGTGCCAACCTACTATTCAAACTACCAAGCCTACGACGCAGACCATCCATTCAACAATCCAGAAAATTGGGAAGCTGTTCCTTATCGTGCGGATAAAGACATTGAAGCCGGTGATGAAATTAACGTTACCTTTAAAGCTGTCAAAGCCAAAGCCATGAGATGGCGTATGGAGCGCAAAGCGGATAAGAAGGGTGTTGCGATAATTGAGATGACCTTCCTTGCTCCAAGCGAATTGCCTCAAGAAAGCACTCAATCGAAGATTCTTGTAGATGGAAAAGAACTTCCTGATTTCGCTGAAAACCGTCAAGACTATCAAGTAACTTATAGCGGACAACGTCCAAAAGTTTCAGTTGAGGAAACAGACCAAGTGGCTTCAACAGTTGTAGATAGCGGAGATGATAGCCTTCCAGTACTTGTTCGTCTTGTTTCAGAAAGTGGAAAACAAGTCAAGGAATACCGTATCCAGTTGACCAAGGAAAAACCAGTTTCTGAGAAGACAGTTGCTGCCGTACAAGAAGAACTTCCAAAACTCGAATTTGTTGAAAACGATTTGGCCTACAAGACAGTTGAGAAAAAGGATTCAACGCTGTATCTAGGAGAAACTCGAGTAGAACAAGAAGGAGTAGTTGGTAAGGAACGTATCTTCACATCGATGAATCCTGACGGCACTAAGGAAGAAAAACTTCGTGAAGTGGTAGAGACTCCGACAGACCGCATCGTCTTGGTTGGAACAAAACCAGGAACTTCTCTTCCAGAAGACGAAGTGAAGAACCTAGTCCTTAACAGACCAGAACTTGTAGTTGAAGAAGAAACCATCGACTTCAAGGTTCAGGAGCGTAAGTCTGATAAGTTGTACCTAGGAGAAACTCGTGTTGTCCAAGAAGGTCAAAAAGGTATCCGTCTTCACTTGATTGAAGTGGAAAATGGAAAACGTCAGCTTAAAGAAACTTACGATAAAGTCGCTGTTCAAGATCGTATAGTAGAAGTTGGTACTAAACCAGGAACTTCTCTTCCAGAAGACGAAGTTAAGAACCTCGTTCTTAATCTTCCAGAGCTTATCTCAGAAGAAGAAATCATTGATTTCAAAGTTCAGGAACAAAAGAATGATCAGCTTCCAGCGGGTCGAACTCGTGTTCTCAAAGAAGGTCAAAAGGGTATCCGTGTTCACTTGATCGAAGTTGAAAATGGCAAGCGAACTGAAAAAGAAAGCTATGATAAAGTTATGGCTCAGGATCGCATCGTCGAAGTCGGTACAGCTGGTGAAATGACCAAACCAGTACCTCAAGAAGCAACAAAACCACAAGTATCAGAAAAAGCAGATACAAAAGAAATTGCTTCAAGTAAAGCTAATCAAGCTCAAAAAGAGCAGTTGCCAAATACAGGAAGTGCAGCAAGCCAAGCAGCAGTAGCAGCAGGTTTAGCTCTTCTCGGTTTGGGTGCAGGATTAGTCGCCACTAAAGGCAAAAAAGAAGATTAGAGGCACTAGCTAGAATATGAATCTAGCTGTGACTAAGAAAGACCAGGTTTTCCTGGTCTTTTTTGTGACAGAATTAGTAATGTTAGCATAAACAATGCCATTCTAAAAGACGTATTTAAATAAGTGAAAATGCATTTTTAAAATAAAATATGCAAAAATATACTGTTTATCGTATTGGTTTTTAACTGGTATATACTAGCTTGTCAACGAGTAAATTTAAAGGAAAAGGATCATTTCTTAATAGAGAGAAAAAATAAATTATTCTGTAAAAATTTGTTTGATAGTCCTAGCCTTTTTCTTCATAGTATGATAAAATGTGTATGTAATGTGGCTAATAATTTTCGCTTGAAAAAGGAGAATGGTGATTAGTTGGGGACAATCAATTAGCTTACAATTACATTGTACATTTACAACTGAATATTATAAGAAAGGAAGATTAAATGAACAAGAAAATAAGATCTTGGATTCAGATCCTTATTCTATGTTTGGGAGTTATTCTCCAATCGTTTGCCCCTCTGACGCAGGTACGTGCGGCAGAGTATAATGATGTGATCACTAGTGTTGGTGTTGAAAACAGATCTGGTGAAGCTTTAACGCAAGGGTTGGATATTTGGCAAGAATTCCGTCTTACTGCGGATTTCGTATTGCCAGATAATACGGTGCATGAAGGTGATACAACAACACTTCAACTGCCATCAGAGATTACATTTTCAAACTCTTCAGATATTGAATTACGAGATGCTTCTAACAATCTTGTAGCTACTGGTCGTTTAGATGCAGCTAGCAAAACCATTACTCTCACTTATACAAAATTTGTTGAGAATAATTCTGGCGTTAGGGGGAAATTCTTTGTCTATGTCCGAGTTGACCATGACGTTGTTTCAGAAGAAAAAGACCTTGATGTCAACATTACTGTAGGACATAGAGTTCTATTTGCAGGGAAAATCCGTTATAACGGCCCTCCAGGAAAATATGACTCGAAAATCGAAAAGAGTTCATTTCAACAGGGAGGAGATCCTAACAATGTAATTCGTTACAATATTACTGTAAACCGAAATATGGCGAACTACAGTGATGTCACTATCAAAGATGCCTTCTCTTCTCCAAATATGACATTCCTACCAGATACTTTTCGTATTTATAAAGTAGATTGGAGCTGGAATAACGGAGTCTGGAATTGGTCCAATGCTCAGGATATGACCGAAACCTTTAAAAACCAACTAGTAGTAAATGCGAATGGTGATGGTTTCACCCTTCCTTTAGGAGATACGAATGGTTTTGGTTATATGATCGAGTATCGAGCTAAAGCGAATTATGATCTAGTCGATGGTGAGGAAATCACGAACGTAGCCAACATGAGCTACAATGGTAGTGAGTATGAACAATCAACTAGCACACGTATCTACCAGATTGCAGGTGGTGTTGCGGAAGGATATGTTTTCACCATTAAAATTCATAAGGTAGACGAAGCAGGTCAACCATTGCAAGGCGCAGTTTTTGAAGTAATTCGTGATCGTAACCAAGCTGTTGTTGGACGATTGACAACAGATTCTGATGGTAACGCTAGTGTAGGCAAATTGTTGCGAGACAACTATACAATTCGTGAAGTAACTGCTCCTCTTGGCTATGACAAATTAACTGAAGATATTAAAATTTCTCCAGATGAGTTTGGTTCAGACAAATCAGTAGAACGTCGAATTGAAAATAAGAAGACACCTCCGAAGACTCCAATTGAAAAAGAGATTACTTTCAAAAAGGTGGATCCAAATGGAAAAGAAATTCCAGGAGCGGAACTGAAAATCTATAGTGGAGATACAGTCAATCTTGAAGAGGCACCTGTTGCAGACTGGACTACTGTAGCTGACACTTCTAAAGTGATTAAGCTGGCACCAGGGACCTACACTCTAAGAGAGTTCAATGCTCCAGAGGGATATCAAATTGTAGGAGATATTACTTTTACTGTTAATGCTGACGGTTCTATCACTATTAAGAATAAGGGAGCTGATGACACTGTTCTTGCAGCTGGTCCAGTTCTGACTATTACCGATAAAGAGGATACTAGTCCAAAACCAATTACCTTCAGTAAGGTAAACCTTGGAGGAAATGAAATCGCTGGTGCACAGATTAAGATCTACAAGGGCGATAAGGCAGAAGGCCAAGCAGTAGAGAGCTGGACTTCAACCGATCAACCAAAACAACTTAGTCTTGAACCAGGCATCTACACCTTCCATGAGGAAGCAGCCCCAACTGGTTACCTCAAAGTAACGGATATCACTTTCCAAGTTAAACCTAACGGTACTGTAGAAGTGACAAAAGTAGGTGAAAAAGATTCTAAAGGTGAAGACAATCGTGTTCTAGCCCAAAATTCAACTCTGACAGTTACTGATAAAGATGACGATGTAGCTCGTAAAATCACGTTCAGTAAAATTAGTCTTGGTGGGGTTGAAATCGCAGGTGCCCAAATCAAGATCTACAAGGGCGATAAGGCAGAAGGTACAGCCGTAGAAAGCTGGACATCAGAAGCTGGTAAGTCTAAAGACTTGAACTTGGCCCCAGGTACTTACACCTTCCATGAGGAAGCAGCTCCAACTGGTTACCTCAAAGTAACCGACATCACTTTCCAAGTCAAACACGACGGCACAGTGGAAGTGACCAACGTTGGTGAGAAAGACTCTAAGGGTGAAGACAACAAAGTTGCCACAAACGGCTCAACAGTAACTGTAACCGACAAAGACGATGACCTACCACGTAAGATTACCTTCAGTAAGGTAAATCTAGCGGGTGAAGAAATCGCGGGAGCTAAAATCCAAATTTTCCGCGGTAAGAAGGTTGCAGGAACACCTATGGCTGAATGGACTTCAAAAGCTAATCAATCACATGTACTTGATTTGACTCCGGGAGTATATACTTTCCATGAAGAGGCCGCTCCAACTGGATACTTAGCAGTAACAGATATTACATTCCAAGTTAACTACGACGGAACTGTAACAGTGGTAAATGCTAGTGGAAATCAGGTTGAGTTTAAGGATGGTAAGTTAGTAGTAACGGACCAAACTGAACCAGAAAATCCTAACCTACCAAACACTGGAAGTGAATCTGGACAAGCTGCATTAGCAGCAGGTTTAGCTCTTCTAGCTTTAGGTGCAGGTCTTGTAGCAACTAAACGAAGAAAAGAAGACTAATCTCATTTAGTAGCCAATAAGTACAGTAAAGAAAGATCAGGGATAACCCCCTGGTCTTTTTTTGTTTTCCTGTGTATGACTAGAGAGAGTTCCCGGTGAAGAAGTTTCGAAAATGAACACTACAACCAACTATATTAATTATAGATTAAAATAATATTGATTAAGTAAAATAAAAATGGTTAAATATAAATGCTAAGATAAATCAAACATTTAAAATGATGTAAATTTTTCTGATATATTTTTTTTGAGTCTATTTTTGAATTATATAAAAATCCTATAAGAAAAAGGTTTATACATGTAAAAATATCCTTTTTGATATCTAGTTTAAATTCCCGATATTATATTAACACTCTGTCAACATTTTGTTTAAACATTTACATGTTATAAATAAAAAAACTCATAAAATTGTATTATAATAGATTTAAAGGGGGTTGATATATTAAATGAAGCAACCGTTATCGCTAAAGAGGTTGAAGTATAAACTTATTTATACTGAACCTCTTGTTCTTTGCTCAGTTTGAAAGGAGTGACCTATATTGGGAATTAAAAATCATAGTTGGCATTTTAGATGATTCTATTTTTTAGAAAGGAAGATTATGAAAATCAAGAAACTTTGGTTATACATCCTAACTTCCCTAGCATGTTTACTGGCATTTGTTTTTGCTCCTCACAATGTAGAGGCAAAGGAATTAAAGAATGTTATTAGCAATATTGGGATTTGGGAAGTTGACAATGGGAAATTTACAAAACCAGATGCAAATGGGGTCTATAACCTTTCACCAGAACACCACAATTACTCCAACTATAAGTTTGTTGTAGATTATGATTTAAGTGCATATGATGGTAAGTTAGAGGATGGTGATAGCTTTACATTTACTGTTCCAAGTCCATTAACTGTTAGAGATGAGACTTTTGAACTCAAAGATAAAGAGACAGATCTTGTTATTGGTGAAACCAAAATTGTCTCAAATGGAGATAATAATGGTGGTAAGGTTACCATTACTCTACAAAATCTAAAAACCTATCTTGAGAAGAAGAAGGGAATTCATGTTCAACATGTCAGAGGGACTTTCTATGTTGGCTTTAGTTCTAAAAATGAACTGAGCAGTGAAACTCTTCGTTTTGAAAAGAGTGAAACTATTAATGAAATTACCCATCAGATTAAGGTCAAAAAAGGGGGAGCCCCTGATTATTCTGAAGGAATTGGACGTGCAAATTTTAGTAAATATCATGGTTTAATTTATAAAGAAGATTGGACTTCTAAAACTTTAAATAAGAGTGGCCACTATCTACATAGTTGGTATGTTAGGGTTAATCCAAAACAAGCCGCCTACAATAAAATTGAAATTCGTGATTGGGTGGATCCAGACGCTTCGCCAATGCAGATGATTCCTGAAACAATCAGTGTTATAGCAGGATGGTACAATCAATCATATTATATGAAAGATGAGAAAGTTTTAGAGGCAGGCAAAGATTACGAAATAAAATGGAATGAATCTTATACTGAATTTACGATTACCATCAATAATGCTTCTTCTATTATTGCTAAGAATGGGAAACCAGCTGCCTTTCGTATCGGCTATAAAACAACTGCGCCAGCAGATGGTACCAAAGTTCAAAACAATGCAGAAATGAAGGGGGATGATAAGGTTCTAACTTATGACGATCTTAGCACTAAAACAATCGTAAAACAGATTGGAAATTCGATCATCACCTCTGGTGGTACAATTCAGTTGGAGACTGCTTACAAAATCATTGTTTATAAGGTAGACGAAGTAACTCTAGCCAGACTTAAAGGAGCTAAATTTAAGATTACTCCTCCAGCAGGTGCTACTGCCAAAGAAGAGATTGTGACGACAAATGATGACGGTATCGCAGAATCATCCATTTATTCAGAGAGTGATATTAAGAAAGGGAACTTCACAGTAACTGAAATTGAGGCTCCTGAAGGATATGAACTGAATCCCACTCCATTTGAGATGACTGTAGGAAAAGACGGTGCAATTCGAACAGTCACGAACAAACGCAACAGCACAAAAGCTCAAATTCAAGCAATTAAAAAATTGACTGGTC
>ERZ773207.894-NODE-894-length-10721-cov-61.308457_pt1 | contig 10721 bp, 9 predicted proteins | sample MGYA00580997_ERZ773207 | MGnify/ENA primary metagenome ERZ773207 (study PRJEB29015, sample SAMEA2738170) | human oral metagenome | biome: human oral; feature: human-associated habitat; material: saliva | place: China | collected 2239 ... | reverse complement strand
CCGGTGGCGTTTTAGAAGTACAGCCTGATAAGATTACCGTATTGGCAGATGTTGCCGTCCGCAGTACTGAAATGGATCAGGCGCGTGCTGAAGCAGCTAAAAAAGCAGCCGAAACAGGTGTTTCTGAAGCCAGAGACGAAAAATCTTTGGCAGAAGCGCACAAAGCATTGGCAGCAGCCATTGCCCAGCTGAAAACTTTGGATTACCTTCGTTCGCAAAAAAACAAGTAATGTGGGTTCATCAAGAAAAAGCACAACGAAATGTTGTGCTTTTTTATTTGTCTGAAGATAAGTGGCTTGATATTGAAATGTCGATAGACGAGTAAACAGCAAGTTTGAAATTGAAATGGTAGAACCGGCTTCTATGATTAAATTGTTGGTGGATTATTATTGAAGCAGTTAGCCTTGTGATTCACATTTAAAATAGCCCACCCAATCTTTTTATCCTCAAAAATAGATTGGATGATTCCTAATTTATTACAACTACAACAGATCTGAATTTATCAGTATTGAAAATATTAGCGTTTCTGAGCTCGCATACAAAAAAGGCCGTCTGATACTTTTCAGACGGCCTTTAAACCATTATTACGGCATTCGTTTATGATTGGTCGATGGTTTTATCTAGTCCTTGGGTCAGGCCGTTGATGTCGCCACCATTCAGTCCCAACTCTTTCAAGAGACCGTCAACCAACGGGGCTTGGCTGCGGTAGCGCAGGGCGCTGTTGACCATTTGGTCTGCAAGGCTGGCTTGTGTGGTTTGGCCGTCTGAAACACCTTCCGCACCGTTTGCACCACCGGCAAAGCCACCCAGACCATTGACTTGCAAAATCTTGATGTCATCGATTTTTTCCATTGGGCGGACGGATTCACGAATGATGTCCGGCAGGTGTTTCAAGAGGGCGAGGCGGACTTGCATTTCAACCTGTTCAACGCTCAGGACGTTGGCAGCTTCGTTCACGGCGCGGGTACCTTCTGCATCAACTTTGTATTGTTGCTCTTGCGCTTGTGCCAACAGAATTTTGGCATCGGCCTCACCTTTGGCTTGCAGGCGTTGTTTCTCAGCTTCGGCTTCGGCGGCGATGCGCACGGCTTCGGCACGGTCTTGTGCAGCTTGTTTTTCAGCTTCAGCGGCAACAGTGAGCGAAATCGCATCTTTTTGCGCAGCCTCTTCTGCGGCAATCAGTTCCACCGCTTTGGCACGCTCGGCTCGTTCGGTTTCGCGTACGGTAATCACGCTCTCTTCTTCGCGAACGGCGGCAGCACGGGCTTTGTCGGCTTCGGCTTTAGCTTCTGATTCGGCACGTGATTTTTCGGCAACGGCGATGGCGCGGTCTTGCTCGGCCAACTCGATGGCTTTGCGGCGTTCAACCTCCGCTTGCTCAACGGCTTGGGCTTTGCGGATGTCTTCGTTTTTAATGTCGCGTTCGGCTGCGATGCGTTTCAGATCCACTTCGCGTTCGGCGGCAATTTTGGCTTCTTCCGCTTCACGTTTTTTCTGAGCTTCTTGTTCGGCGATGCTGGCTTCTTGTTCAGCACGGCGTACCGAGATTTCACGCTCTTGCTCGAGTTTGGCATATTCTTCTTCGCGCGAGATTTTCAGGCGTTGCTGCTCGGCTTCAAGGTTTTTGGTTTTGATTGCCAAGTCGGTGTCTTGTTCGATTTCGTTACGTTTTTTACGGCGACCTTCGATGGTTTCGGTCAGTTTGGTCAAACCTTCCGCGTCAAAGGCGTTTTGCGGGTTAAAGAACTCAAAGCTGGTTTGGTCGAGGCCGGTCAGGGAAACGGTTTCGAGTTCGAGACCGTTTTTGAACAAGTCTTCACTCACGACTTGTTGTACTTTCTGAACGAAATCAACACGTTTTTCATGCAACTCTTCCATCGCCATTTCGGCGGCAACGGCGCGCAGGGCGTCAACGAATTTACCTTCGACGAGGTCTTTCAACTCATCAGGAGACATGGTTTTCATACCCAGTGTTTGTGCGGCGGTCGCAATGCTCTCGGCGCTGGGTTTAACGCGGACGTAAAATTCTGCCATTACGTCAACGCGCATACGGTCGCGGGTAATCAGTGCTTGTTGGGCAGCGCGGCGCACTTCAAGGCGCAATGTATTCATGTTGACGGGGATGATTTCGTGCAACACAGGCAGCACCATCGCGCCGCCATTCATGATGACTTTTTCGCCACCAAAACCGGTACGGACAAATGAGACTTCTTTGCTGGCACGGCGATACAGACGGGTCAGGATGAGGCCGAGTACAAACAGCGCGACGAGTATGACGCCGGCGATAGTGCCGATGGAGACCAAATTCATGGTTTTTCCTTTCTTCTTGTTAATATGCCTTTGGGGCGGTGGATTCAGAAGGCTTTGAGGGAGAGAGGCCGTCTGAAAGGGTTAAATTCTTAGTTTTCTAGTTCAGGTTCTTTTGTTTCAGGTTCATTTGCTATTAAAGTTTCAAACTCTGATTCTTTAAACGTTTCGGATTGAAGTTTCATGAATTTTTCCGCAAAACTCAAATTCGATGCTTCAGACAAATAAATAAATGATAACCCTATAAAAGGAAATGATATAATTACTAAAAATATGAAAGAATAATAAGAGTTTTTAAAATCAACTTGGGTAGGCACCCATAAAATTACTGCTGCTATTATTGCAAAAATAAAATATCTAATATAATTCAATATATAATTTTTTAACCTTCTCTTTCTATCATTGAATTTTTCTTTAAAACATACTTTCCCTACTATTGCAGAATATTCCAAGTATTTCAATCCCAAAGTGTAATACCTTAAAGCTTGATTAGGAGACTTCATCCCTAAGCAATAAATAATTTCCTCAGAATCCAATTTATTCGTACCGGAAACTGCACCGTATCCTTTTTCAATTAAATAAGCATGAGGTTTTGCATCTTGGTGTTCTGCTTGCTCAATCAGGTGGATTAATTCTTTTGCCTGCCTATATTCAATTCGACTTTTAGAAAGCCTTTCCAAACCATTAAATTTGCGCATTAAATTATGCAATCCAAACATACTGATTACTGCTACAAGCACAGCTGATATATTGAACCAGTTATCCATAATCCATTTAGGCATTTCTTATTACTCCTTCTTAAAATAATGAATTACCAAAAAATTTAAGGCTCTAAAATAAAGAATATAAACATATCATCGTCATTCTCGCGCAGGCGAGAATCCAGAAACTTAAAAGTTTCAGCCATTTTCAAATCTTCTTGGAATTCCGAGAACTGGATTCTCACCTACGCGGGAATGACGACAGTCAATATCCGTATTTTCTGTAATGCCGCAAAATTGCGGTTTCAGACGGCCTTAATCTATCAAGCTGCCGCTCGGATTTAAAATCGCTTTAAATGTATTTCCGTCCAACGACACCAGCAATACCGTATCGCCTTGTTTCAATACATCTTCAGAGTCAGGCTCTACCATCACATAATGCTGTTGGCCGTAAGCATCTTTCACGCGCACCTGCGCCGCATTGCCTACCCGAGCTTCGCCCAATACCACCGTGCCGACGCGGCCGATTAAACTTTCCTGCAAAACGGCAGTGGTTTCATCTTTCGGCATAATTTTGTACAAACCGCTAGCCGTTACGCGTACTAAGGGCAGGGAAAGAAACCAGACGATGACTGCTGCCAACGTGCCATTCAGATAAGTGCCGAATACAGTGGCAAAGACCGTCTGAAACAGATAACCCGTCAGTCCGTATACGGCAAGAAATACCACCATCAACATCAACACCGGAATACGTCCGACATACAGCCAGCTCAGGAAACGCACGAATATGCCTGCGTCCGCCACATCCAATCCGACCTCGGCGTGCGCGGTTTCGGTCAGGCTGTCGGGCAACAGGTTGTCCAACCAGTCGCTGATACCGCCTGCCAGCATGGAAATGACTTCCAACACACCGAGCAAAACCATCAGCGCAATGGCAATGCCGAAGATTTCAGTTTCGGGGGCGTTGATTAAATTCCACATATCGCATTTCCTTATTCTTTTTAATTTTCAGACGGCATATATTTTATTTTAAAGTTAAGCCGATTGGATATGGGTATTTTATTAATTTGTCGTAACCGACAGGATTTTTCCCAATTCGGCATCTTTTTGTTATTGAGGTGTGTATGGTTTTCTTTTTTTCAGACGGCCCCGTGAAGATAGAGGCCGTCTGAAACCGCGATTTTCTCAATATGGCTTATGATTTCGCTTTCAATGCCGCCAATCTTTCGGCAATGCGGTTGTTGCGGCTTAAGTCTTCCAGTTCTTTCAGTTTGGCCAACTGCGCCGCATCGGTGCTGCTGTGTACCGAGTTTTGGCGACCCATCACACGGTCGAAGGCATTGCCGCTTTTTTCAGCATCACGGGCAATGCGGTTGAGGTCGCTGCCGTTGCCACCGGCTGTTTTGCCTGTACCCATGCTTTGCTGTGCGGCACGCCAGTCTTGCAACTGCTGTTGCATCTCGCGTTTTTTCGCCTGCAGGGCAGCGATAAAGCCTTCCAGCTCTTTTTCTTGTGCAGCACAATCGGCAATGGTGTTTTCCAAGATGGGCAGACGCGCTTCGATGTCCATCTGCTCGGCGATACCCGCTTCGGCAAGATCATCGCGACCGGCATCTACGGCGGCCTGCAGATTGGCATCGATGGCCTCGTGGCGGTTGCTTTCATCGGCCATTTTCTTGGCGGCAAGGTGTTTCTGCGCCAACACTTTGCCCAATTCGGCACGCACTTCATCTACTGCGCGCTCAATTTCACGGATGCTTTCGTTCATTACCGCTTCAGGCGCGAGGTTTTCCGCCGCATCAATCAGGGCATGAAAACCGCCGCTTACCAGACGGCCTACTCGGCGGGATAGGGTTTCGCTCATTTGGATTTTCCTTTCACTAAAACGTGTTTGTTTCATTTGGTATGGCGGCAGTCTTAAACTTCATTTGCCTGCTGCACAATCTTTGCTAGTTTCAAAGTGTTTTCAAGCTGTTGCAGCACGGTATCGTCGTATGCCGCGCCTTTGCCGGTTACGGCGAGTTGCAAGATGCTGTCTGTGAGGCGGACGATGCGCCACATCAATTCGCGCTCGTATTTTTTCAAATCGTCGAGGTCGGCTTCTTCGGGCAGGTCGGCGGCGAGCGTTGCGCCCAAGTCAGGCAGTTGTTCAAACAACCTCGCCACGATATGCGAATGCGCTCCGGCCTGTTTTTCCGCGTGCAGCACATCATGTTTCGCCGCTTGGAAAAACTGCTCCTGCGCCGTCAGTGCGGAGCCGTAATCGCGTGTCTGCGTATGCGCCAAGCGCGCCAGCTTGAGCAATTCGCGGATTTTTTCAGACGGCGTATTCGCACCTTCGATTTTGAGTTCGGCAATAAAATCAGCATCTTCCTGAGTGATACGCACACTAATTGGGATACGGTTCGTTGCATTCATATTCGTTTTCTTTAGTTTGTATTCATTTGAATACAAATATACAAGATGGGATTCTGAGGTGCAATACCTGAAACCGTATATTTATGTAAACATCAGGCCGTCTGAAACTTGATTTTCGGTTTTCAGACGGCCTTTTCCTTTATAATCCGTACATTATTTTCATATACACAGCAGGTTCTCCATGTCCAACAAACCCACACTCCTTCTCGTTGACGGCTCTTCTTATCTTTACCGCGCCTATCATGCCATGGGGCAGAATTTGTCTGCGCCCGACGGTGCGCCGACGGGGGCGATGTATGGTGTGTTGAACATGCTGCGCCGACTGCGTGCGGATTATGTGCATGACTATTGCGCGGTGGTATTTGACGCGAAGGGTAAGAATTTCCGCCACGAGATGTTTCCCGACTATAAGGCGACGCGCCCACCGATGCCGGACGATTTGCGCCCGCAGGCGGAAGCCTTGCCGGATTTGGTACGCCTGATGGGCTGGCCGGTATTAGTGATTCCGCAGGTGGAGGCGGACGACGTTATCGGCACTTTGGCTAAGATGGCTAGCGAAGCAGGGTGGAACGTGGTGGTGTCCACCGGCGATAAGGACATGGCGCAGCTGGTGAATGAGTGCGTTACGCTCGTGAACACGATGAGTGGTGAAACGCTGGACATTGAAGGCGTGAAGGAAAAATTCGGCGTGCGTCCCGACCAAATCCGCGATTATCTCGCGCTGATGGGCGACAAGGTGGACAACGTGCCGGGCGTGGAAAAATGCGGCCCGAAAACGGCGGTGAAATGGCTGGAAGCCTACGGCTCGTTGGCAGGAGTGATGGAACACGCTGCGGAAATCAAAGGCAAAGTGGGCGAAAACCTGCAAGCCGCTTTGGAACAACTGCCGCTGTCGTATGATTTGGTAACGATTAAAACCGATTTGGATTTGCACACCGAGCTTTCAGACGGCCTTGAAAGCCTGCGCCGTACTACGCCTAAATGGGCGCAGCTGGTTGTTGATTTCAAACGCTGGGGCTTCCGCACTTGGCTGAAAGAGGCGGAAAGCCGTATGCACGAAGCGCAAAACACAGATTTGTTCGGCAGCGAGCATATCGGCGAACAAGCCGCATTGGCGATGGAAACACAGCCGGAAAAACAACCCGAACTTGCCCCAGCCCCTGAGAAGCTGGATTATCAAGCCGTTACCACCGAAGCGCAGTTTGCCGCCTTGTTGGACAAACTGTCGCGTGCGGACAAAATCGGCATCGATACGGAAACCACGTCATTAGACGCGATGAACGCCTCGCTGGTCGGCATCAGCATCGCGTTCCAAGCAGGCGAAGCGGTTTACATTCCCGTAGGACACAGCCTGACCGCCGCGCCCGAACAACTTGATTTGCAAGACGTATTAGGCCGTCTGAAACCGCATTTGGAAAACCACGCCCTGAAAAAAATCGGGCAAAACCTCAAATACGACCAACACGTTTTCGCCAACTACGACATCGCCCTGAACGGCATTGCCGGCGATTCCATGCTCGCTTCCTACATCATTGAGAGCCATCTCGGACACGGCTTGGACGAATTGTCCGAACGTTGGCTGGGCTTGGAAACCATTACCTACGAATCGCTGTGCGGCAAAGGAGCGAAGCAAATCAGTTTTGCCGATGTCGCCATCGGGCAGGCGACCGAATACGCCGCCCAAGACGCCGATTTCGCCCTGCGCCTCGAAGCGCACCTGCGCGCGCAAATGGACGACAAACAGCTTGAAATGTATGAAAAAATGGAGCTGCCCGTTGCGCAGGTATTGTTTGAAATGGAACGCAACGGTGTACAAATCGACCGTGCCGAACTCGCCCGCCAAAGTGCAGAACTCGGCGCCGAGCTGATGAAGCTCGAACAAGAAGCCTACGCCGCCGCAGGCCAGCCGTTCAACCTCAACTCGCCCAAACAGCTGCAAGAAATCCTGTTCGACAAAATGGGCATCCCCACCAAAGGCCTGAAAAAAACCGCCAAAGGCGGTATTTCCACCAACGAAGCCGTGCTCGAACAGCTCGCGCCCGACTACCCCCTGCCCAAAATCATCCTGCAAAACCGCAGTTTGGCGAAACTCAAATCTACCTACACCGACAAACTGCCCGAAATGATTTCCCCCAAAGACGGCCGCGTGCATACCACCTACGCCCAAGCCGTCGCCATCACCGGCCGCCTTGCCAGCAACAACCCCAACCTGCAAAACATCCCCATCCGCACCGCCGAAGGCCGCCGCGTACGCCGCGCCTTCACCGCACCGCAAGGCAGCGTCATCGTTTCCGCCGACTACTCCCAAATCGAGCTGCGCATCATGGCGCACCTTTCCGGCGACAAAACCCTCATCGCCGCGTTCCAAAACGGCGAAGACGTACACCGCCGCACCGCCGCCGAAGTGTTCGGCATCGCCCCTGAAAACGTCTCGTCCGAACAACGCCGCTACGCCAAAACCATCAACTTCGGCCTGATCTACGGCATGGGCCAATACGGCCTCGCCAAATCATTGGGCATTGACAACATCTCCGCCAAAAACTTTATCGACCGCTACTTCGCCCGCTATCCCGGCGTCGCCGAATACATGCAGCGCACCAAAGAACAAGCCGCCGCACAAGGCTTTGTCGAAACCCTGTTCGGCCGCCGCCTCTACCTGCCCGACATCCACAACAAAAACGCCAACGCCCGCGCCGGAGCCGAACGCGCCGCCATCAACGCCCCCATGCAAGGCACCGCCTCCGACCTCATCAAACGCGCTATGATAGACGTGTCCCGCTGGCTTTCAGAGTGCGAAGCCTCCCCGTGGGACTGCCTGAAGAGCAAACTGATTATGCAGGTGCATGACGAATTGGTGCTGGAAGTCCCCGAAGCCGAGCTGGATTTAGTGAAAGAAAAACTACCGCAGATTATGGCGAAAGTGGACGAAGGGATGTTGAACGTGCCGCTGGTGGCGGAGGTTGGTGTGGGGATGAATTGGGAAGAGGCACATTGAATGTAACCTCATATTTTTCAGCATTCTTTTCTTATTTCAAATAAATATATTTCATTTGTGTATTTGGATTTTATATGAATAGCAGGAAAAACTTAGAGTTAGCTCGAAAATTGTCTTGGATAGCGAAGCGTGAAAAGAAAAGAAATCCTTCTATTAAAAAAATTTTTACAAATTTTTTCATGGATAACTGGAAAACAACAATATCCACTTTGTTTACTTTATGCAGTATTGCTATTCCCTTTAGCTACTTAAATTACATAAACTCTAATTATTTATTTTATGATGCTTTGTCGTCATTTAAAGCATGGATAGGAGTTTTTATCTTATTTTCCATAATTATTATATTTGTTTTGGTTATTCCTTCGCTTTTTCCTTCTGTATATTTTTTGATCTTAAAATCAAATCTAAAAGATGAAGGTATATTAGTAAAATTTAACAATTTTTTTAGTTTAACCCCAGTGGTATCTATTTTTATAATAATAACATCATACTTTTTTGATTATGATAATTTCCAAATGAATATTGTTTTCATAATTATGTTATTAGGTTCTTCAGGGTTTTGTCTTGTTTATCATTTTAAGGATGTAAAAACTAATTATAGATTATTCTTAAATGTGGTTGTATTTTTTATCATGACGTATCTCGTTTTGTTGAATATGCTAAATTGGAAGATGTTGCCTCTGTCAAGTATTTTTACCATAGCATTAATTGTTTATTACTTCTTTAAATGCATGCTGTTGCTTATACCTGATTCTCTGATAGAAGGAAAATCAGTGAATGAATTACTAAAGTGGGATGCTTTAAAACCTACTATTTTGATTGCTGGTTCTCTCTTGTTATTTAATTCATTATTTGTATTTCTTTATTTAATGTTGATTCTGTCCATATTGCCGCGTCAGGTGATTTTTTCGTCCAGCTTCGATGAAATGGTTAATAGTGGGAACCAAATAATATATTCAATACTTTTGATATTAATATACATAATAAAAAATGTAAGCCATAATAATTTAACAAAAAATAGTGAACGGTTGAATTATACACAGTATTTAAAAGAAATAGTAATGCAAATATCATCAGTTTTTTTAGTTTTATTAATGATAATTTTTTTTATGCCTGAATATCCTAATTTTATCATCAATCCTATGCGCGCCCTTGGATATATTGAAGATAAAAGAGATGCAAGATGGTACTCTATTGATAATAGATTTATAGAATGGAGTAACTTTCAAGCGTTATTCTTAGATAAGAAAATGATCTATACACAAGATCAACTATGCTCTAAAAAAGATTTTGATTTATCTAAGTTATCTAAAAAAGAAAAAATCCCATTTCATTTATACGGGTATATGGCTTGGAACACTGGGAATACTAGGATCTTCTGTCCTGTCTCAATTTCAATAGGAAAAGATGTAGGTAGTAAATGTTGGCATATACCTAGCCAATATATAAATTTGATACCTAAAGAATAGCCAGCCGTAAGTTGGATACGTGTATATGGCAAAAGTCGCGACTATCCCGAAAGCAATCGGATTCAAGAATCTGACCTCCCACAACTGAAACCCATCCGAGGCCGTCTGAAAACCTTCTAAATGTTTTCAGACGGCCTTTTTATATTCTTTCCGTTTCCTGTATTATTCATATTAATTTAAACACTCTTTCTTGAAAGGTCAAAAATAATGTCGCTCACTTTAAAATCTGTTCTGACCGCCGGTCTGCTCCTTCTTGGATTCCCAGCCGCTGCCCAAGATATTCCGCAAGCGTTTCAAGGCAAATGGGCCGGGCGTGCTGAAGGAAAGGTATCGCCCAAACATGTAAGGGCTTTATGTGCCATGGGTTATGATGAAAACGCTGCTATAGATAATGTCTATGTGTCGGAAGATAGTGGCTTTTATATTGAAATAGGTAAAAAATCAATTGAATTAAACGGTTGGGAATGGGGCGCGAAATATACGAAACTGAATTATCGAATTTATTCGCCCGATAAAATTGCAGGTACGGCACGCATTCGGGAAGAGGAGCCGGAGCAAGGTACGCAGATTTATAACGATAATTTTGAGTTTTCGTTAAACCGAGGCGTGCTGACGCAAAGATTCCGTGATTATTCGACTGACGGCTCAGGTAAAAAAGTTTGGCGGATGCGTACGCTGATGCGTTGCAAATAATATTCGGTAAATCATTGCTTATCTGTTGATGTATTCATGATGCATAAAGGAAACATGCTTAAGGTCGTCTGAAAATCCCTAAATATTTTCAGACGGCCTTTTTCTATTCCGATTCTCTACATTCTATTCGCCGTATGC
>ERZ773207.889-NODE-889-length-10765-cov-2.212418_pt1 | contig 10765 bp, 8 predicted proteins | sample MGYA00580997_ERZ773207 | MGnify/ENA primary metagenome ERZ773207 (study PRJEB29015, sample SAMEA2738170) | human oral metagenome | biome: human oral; feature: human-associated habitat; material: saliva | place: China | collected 2239 ... | reverse complement strand
CCTTTTGTTCTGCCGGAAAAAGGCGGAAGAACTCGGGCTCAACATGAAGATTATCTCGGCGGTCTTTTCACTGCGGGATGACAAGGTACTGTTTTTCTTCAGCGCGGATGCGCGCGTGGATTTCCGCGTGCTCGTTAAGGAACTGGGTGCTCAGTATCAGAGACGCATTGAACTTCGCCAGGTCGGCGCAAGAGATGAGACCAAGTTGCTCGGCGGTATGGGAAATTGCGGACGTCCGCTCTGCTGCCACTCCTATCTCTCGGAGTTCATGCCGGTGTCGATTAAGATGGCAAAGGAGCAGGGACTTGCGCTCAATCCGCAAAAAATCAGCGGTGCCTGCGGTCGCCTTATGTGCTGCCTAAAGCACGAGACCGACACCTATGCGGAGCTCAATAAGACCCTTCCGCGGAAGGGAGACAGCGTGCAGCTTACGGACGGCGTGCGCGGCGATGTGGTGGAGGTCAGCGTATTAAAGCAGGCTCTGCGAGTCGCCTGCTATGTGAACGGCGAGAAGGAACTGCGGGATGTCGCGGTTGCGGACGCGGTCATTGTGGAGCGCAAGAAAAAGGGCATGCCGCCGGCGCAGAAACGCGCCGCGGATGCGCAGCGGGAGAAAGAAAAGAAGGACGGCGAAGTGCCGCAGTCAGTGAGAGAGGGCAGAGCGAGAGGCGGAAAGCGCGGCGGCCAGCAGAGAGAAAGGGCACAGGAGAAGAAGAAGTGAATTTCCTAAAGCCGGGCGAACGCATTGACGATTTGCAGCGAAGTCAACTCGGCATCATTCAAAACCCGGCACATTTCTGCTTCGGAACAGATGCGGTGCTGCTCAGCGGCTTTGTGCGCGCGGGCGGAAAAGAGCGGGTGGTGGATCTCTGTACCGGAAACGGTATCATCCCGCTCTTACTCTCTGCGAAAACCCGCGCCAAGGAAATTACGGGCGTGGAGATTCAGGCGGAGATTGCCGATATGGCGCGCCGCAGTGTTGCCATGAACGGTCTCGAGGAGAGAATCCGGATTCTGAACGGAGATCTTCGGGAGGGCATCGCCGGGGCAAGCGGGAGTGTCGATGTGGTGAGTTGTAATCCGCCCTATATGGCACTTGCGCGCGGGGAGCAGAGTCAGGCGACGAGCCGTGCGATTGCGCGACAAGAGCTCTGTTGTTCCCTGGAAGAAGCGGTCAATGAGACAGCGCGTCTCCTGAAAAACGGCGGACGCGCCTATTTTGTCTATAGACCCAACCGTCTCGACGAACTCTTTGCGGCCTGCAATGCTGCGCGGCTCACGCCGAAGCGAATGAAGTTTGCCCACCCCTACTCGGAGCGCGAGGCAAATCTGGTGTTGTTGGAAGCCGTGAAGGGCGGCGGTTCGTTTCTGCGAGTCGAGGCGCCCATCATTGTATTTCGTGCGCCCGGTGTGTACAGCGACGAAATTCGGGATATTTACGGATACTAAGGAGAGTGCAGTGGAACAGAGCGGAAAAATCTACCTGGTTGCGACGCCGATCGGAAATCTAGGGGATATGAGCCCCCGCGCAATTGAGACCCTGCGGGCAGCGGATCTCATTGCGGCAGAGGACACCAGAAACACCATTAAGCTCTTAAATCACTTTGAGATTAAGACGCATATGACCAGTTATCACGAGTACAATCGGACCGAAAAGGCCTATGAGCTCGTGCGGCGCGCGGAACAGGGAGAGACCATCGCGGTTGTGAGCGATGCGGGCATGCCTGCGATATCCGATCCCGGTGAGGTGCTGGTGCGCATGGCCTTGGATGCCGGTATCGAAGTTACGATAGTGCCGGGAGCCTGTGCGGCGGTGAGTGCGCTTGCAATCAGCGGGCAGCCGACCGGCCGCTTTGTGTTTGAGGGGTTTTTGCCCCAGGAGAAAAAAGAGAGAAGAACTCGGATAGAGAGGCTGCGGGATGAGACGAGAACCATAGTTCTCTACGAAGCGCCGCACAGATTGGCGAAGACCCTCTCGGAGCTCGCCGAAGTCCTCGGCGGGGAGAGAGAACTCAGTCTGGTGCGCGAGTTAACAAAGCGGCATGAGGAAGTGCAGCGCGGCAATTTTTCTTACTTTTTAGAGCGCTACGCGGAGGAAAGCGGTCGCACGGAAATTCGCGGCGAGTATGTGCTGGTAATTGCCGGAAAGAGCGAAGAAGCGCTGCGTGCGGAGGAAATCGCTTCTTTTTCGGATCTCACGCCGGCGGAACATGTCGCCTGGTATGAGGCACAGGGCTTTGACCGCAAGGAGGCCATGCGAAAAGCCGCAAAAGACCGCGGAATCAGCCGCAGAGAACTCTATCACATGTTGCTTTGATATGTTACACTAATAAGAATCGAAGAATATTCGGAGGGCTGAGGATATGGGAGAAAAAATCAGAAAACCTTACTATATCACGACGGCAATTGCCTATGCTTCCGGCAAGCCGCACATCGGAAATACCTATGAGATTATTTTAGCGGATGCGATTGCCCGCTTTAAGCGAGAAGAGAACTTTGACGTCTATTTCCAGACCGGAACCGATGAGCACGGTCAGAAGATTGAGGGCAAGGCAAAGGATGCCGGCATGACGCCGCAGGCCTATGTGGATCAGGTCTCTGCGGAGATTAAGCGCATCTGGGACCTCATGAACACGTCTTACGACCGCTTCATGCGGACCACCGAGTCCTACCATGAGAAGCAGGTTCAGAAGATTTTCAAAAAGCTCTACGAGCAGGGAGATATCTACAAGAGCTCCTACGAGGGCCTCTACTGTACGCCCTGTGAGAGCTTTTGGACCGAGTCTCAGCTCGTTGACGGCAAGTGCCCGACCTGCGGCAGAGAGGTGAAGCAGGCTTCGGAGGAGGCATACTTTTTCCGCATGAGCAAGTATGCGGATCGTCTCATTCAGTACATTGAAGAACATCCGGAATTTATTCAGCCCGTCTCCAGAAAGAACGAGATGATGAATAACTTCCTGAAGCCGGGTCTGCAGGATCTCTGTGTGTCGCGCACCAGTTTTGAATGGGGCATTCCGGTCGACTTTGCGCCGGGGCATGTGGTCTATGTGTGGCTCGATGCGCTGACCAACTATACGACCGGTATCGGCTACGATGCGGACGGCAACAACGGGGAACTCTATAAAAAGTACTGGCCGGCGGATTTACACCTCATCGGAAAGGACATTGTCCGCTTCCACACGATTTACTGGCCCATCTTCCTGATGGCGCTCGGCGAGCCGCTGCCGAAGCAGGTCTTCGGCCATCCCTGGCTTCTGCAGGCCGGCGGCAAGATGTCGAAGTCCAAGGGCAATGTGCTCTACGCGGACGAACTGGTTTCGTTCTTCGGCGTGGATCCGGTGCGCTATTTCTGCCTGCACGAGATGCCCTTTGAGAACGACGGCAGCATCAGCTGGGATCTCATGGTGGAACGCTACAATGCGGATCTCGCAAACGTGCTCGGAAACCTTGTGAGCCGTACCATTGCCATGACCAACAAGTACTTCGGCGGTGTTGTGGAGAGACCGGAAGCGAACTTCTCTTCGGAAGACAGTGCACTCGATGCGGATCTTGAAAAGACCGTGCTGGACGGTGTCAAAAAGATTCGGGAGAAGATGGATGTGCTCCGCGTCGCGGACGCAATGACCGAGCTCTGGAATATCTTTAAGCGCTGCAACAAGTATATCGACGAGACTCTGCCCTGGGCGCTCGCAAAGGATGAGAGCAAGCAGGACAGACTGAAGGCTGTGCTCTATCACTTGACCGAGGCTCTGACCATAGGTGCATCTCTGCTCTTCAGCTTTATGCCGGAGACCTCCGAAAAGATTTTGAAGGAGCTCGGCACGGAGAAGAGGGAGCTTGAGGCGATGGATGCCTTCGGACTCTATCCCTCGGGCACACGGGTCGCAGCGGAGGCAGAGATGCTGTTCCGCCGCCTGGATCCGAAGGAAGTCGAGGCGAAGCTGAACGCAGAGAACGCTGCGGCGGAAGAGACGGCAGCGGAAGAAGAAAAGGCGGAAGCACCGAAGTCTGATATTCAGATTCCGTCCAAGCCGGAAGTGGAATACGACGCCTTTGCGCAGTGCGAGTTCCGCGTCTGCAAGGTCTTAAAGTGCGAAGAGGTTCCGAAGTCGAAGAAGCTGCTCTGCTTCCAATTGGATTGCGGCGGCAAGCAAATTCAGATTCTCTCCGGCATTAAGAAGTGGTATCCTGAGCCGGAGAAGCTGGTCGGAAAGCGTGTTATGGCAATTGTGAACTTAAAGCCCGCGCGCCTTGCGGGTATGGAGTCCCAGGGCATGTTGCTCTCGGCGGCGGATGAGAACGGCAATCTGAGTCTGATGACGACGATGTCCGAGGATATGCCGGCCGGCGCGGAGATCGGCTGATGCTCCTGGATACGCATGCGCACTACGATGACGAGGCGTTTGATGCCGACCGGGACGAGTTGTTCGAAAGTCTTAGAGAACACGGTATCCGGAAGGTCATCAACGCGGGCGCTTCGGTGGAATCAAGCTATGCGGGGCTTAGGCTCGCGGAGCGTTACGCTTGGATGTATGCGGCGCTCGGTGCACATCCGAATCATGTCGAAGAACTGAGCGATCGTGTCTTAAGGGAGTTTGCGGCGCTCGCGGGACATCCGAAGGTGGTCGCAATCGGCGAAATAGGACTGGAGTACCACTACGAGGAGCCTGTGCGGGACATACAGAAACTATGGTTTCGGCGCCAGCTGGATCTCGCGGCGGAGACCGGACTCCCGGTCATTATTCACTCCAGAGAGGCGGCGCAAGACAGCTTTGATGAGATGCAGCGCGCAGCGGCGCGCGGTATCGGCGGAGTGATTCACTGCTTTTCTTCCGGCGCGGAACTCGCGCTTCGCTACACAGAACTCGGATTCTACATCGGCATCGGCGGCGTTGTGACCTTCAAGAACGGCAGGAAGATGAAGGAGGTTGCGGAGGCCGTTCCGCTCACGAGCATTTTGCTTGAGACGGACAGTCCCTATCTCTCGCCGGAGCCGAAGCGCGGAAAGCGAAACGACTCGCGAAATCTGTCTTGGATTGCGCAGGAAATTGCGCGCATCAAGGGGATTACGGAGGAGGAAGTGCAGCGCGTCACAGAGGAAAATGCGCTGCGCTGTTTCCCGAAACTCGCAGACAGGGAGGTGTGCTGATGGCAGATCTCGGCAGAGCGGAAAACACCATAGCGCTCTTAAAGCGCCATGAGGAGTTTCGCTTTCAAAAGAAGTTCGGGCAAAATTTTTTGATTGACAGCCATGTCTTGGATCGAATCGCCGATGCGGCGCAAATTTCCGAGGCGGACAGCGTATTGGAGATAGGCCCCGGCATCGGGACTCTGACCCAAAGGCTCGCGGAGCGGGCCGGAAAGGTGCTCGCGGTGGAGATAGACCGCGGTCTGATTCCGATTCTTGCGGAGAGTCTCGCGGAGTACGACAATGTGGAAGTGATTCAGGGCGATATTCTGGAACAGGATCTGAACACTTTGGCGGAAAAACTCGGCGGGAAGCGGATTAAGGTGGTCGCAAATCTCCCCTATTACATCACGACACCGATTTTAATGAAGCTCCTGGAGAGCGGACTTCCGATTGAGAACATCACCGTTATGGTGCAAAAGGAAGTGGCGGAGCGCATGCAGGCTTCGCCGGGCGGAAAGGATTACGGCTCGCTCTCGCTCGCGGTGCAGTACTATGCCACGGCTGAGATTGTGGCAAATGTACCGCCCCACTGTTTTCTCCCGAGACCCAAGGTCGGTTCTGCGGTCATCTGCCTCAGGACCTACGCGGAGAAACCGGTACAGACAGGGGACGAGGCGTTCCTGTTCCGCATCATTCGGGCTTCGTTCAATCAGAGAAGAAAGACGCTTGTGAACGGACTCAAGAATGCGGGCTTTTCACGGGAGAAGGTAAACGAGGCGCTTTCAGCGCTCGGACTCCCTGAGACCGTGCGCGGTGAGGTGCTCTCGCTTGCGCAGTTTGCGGCCTTGGCAGAGTTATTGCGGGCATAAGCATTTGAGAAACATTTGATATTTATTCCGCGGGTGTACCCGCGTTTTCATAAATCGAGGACATTAAAATGAGACGTAGAATTTCGAAGAAGCAAGCGCTCGCGCTGTTGGTGACAGCTGCGATGCTCACGGCCTGCTCGCAGGGGAAGACGGCACAGAGCGATGCGGCAAAGGAGAGCGCCGCGAGCACGGAACTCGGCAGCACGGAGAGTGCGGCAAGCGCGGAGGGAACAGCGGAGAGCAGCTCCGAGAGCGGTGTTGCGGAGAGCACAGAGAGCGGCGCGGATCAGAGTGCGGAGGGAAGTACGGAGAGCAGTGCCGAGGCGGCACTCCCCGCAAATCCGGGCGATATCGTGGCGGTATCCCCCTCCGGCGCACAGTTCCCGGACATGGATTTGGTCGTGCCGACCACAGAGCCCGCACCCGAAATTATCCGCATCGGTACGCGGAACTGGATTGTCAAGGATTTGCAGGCGCGTCTCATGGAACTCGGATTTATGGACAACGATGAGCCGACGGATTATTACGGCGAGGTGACCGCGGCGGCGGTGAAGGTGTATCAGCGGCAGAATAAGCTGCCGCAGGACGGCATTGTGGGTGAGTCGACCCTCAAGGCCATCATGGATGAGAATGCGCACTACTACACGGCGCAGGAGGGCGACAGCGGAACGGACATCGTGACGCTGCAGCAGAGACTTTATCAGCTCGGCTATCTCGCACAGACCGCTGATGTAAACGGAACCTTTGACGGAAAGACCTTGGCGGCGGTGCAGAAATTCCAGCAGATGAACGGTCTTGGGCAGGACGGCAAGGTGGGCCTTAAAACCATGAACCTCATCTATTCGGATGAGGTCAAGCCGAACATGGTGGTTTACGGCGAGAAGAGCGACATTGTCATGGCAGCGCAGCAGCGGCTCAAGGAGTTGGGTTATCTGACCGGAGAGGCAGACGGCAATTTCGGTCTCGGCACGGTCCTGGCCATCAAGGAGTTCCAGAGCAGAAACAACCAGGTTGTCGACGGTTATCTGGGACCCGGTACCCGCGATGCGCTGAACAGTCCGAACGCGCAGGCCTTCGGCCTGACGCTCGGCGACGAGAGCGAATCCGTTGAGCGGGTACAGGGGCTGCTCAGCAAATGGGGTTACCTCGACAAGGAGCTCGCAACCGGTTATTACGGCGAGGCAACCAAGAATGCGGTCAAGGCTTTCCAGGAGAGAAACGGTCTCTCGGCGGACGGCATGGTCGGTGCGGCAACCATGGCAAAGCTCACAAGCAACGATGTGGTGCGCCCTGCGCCGAAGCCGAAGACCAAGACAAAGACGCAGAACAACGACAGACCGAAGAACGGCGGAAGTAAGAGTAACAATTCCGGATCTCAGGGCGGAGGCGGCGGCTCGAGCTACACCTACTCGGGCAGCGGCTCCGTGGGAACGCTCTTAAGCGTCGCGAGCTCCAAGCTCGGCACGCCCTATGTCTGGGGAGCCAAGGGCGATAACGCCTTTGACTGCTCCGGCTTTGTCTACTGGTGCCTGAATCACTCCGGTGTGAGCCAGTCCTATATGACCTCCGGCGGTTGGGCAAGTTCGGGTCGCGGTCAGAGAATCAACAGCTTTTCGGACTTGCAGGCGGGCGATATCATTGTCGTCTCGGGCCATGTCGGTATTGTCGCGGGCGGCGGCAGCGTGATCGACGCGAGCTCCTCGAACGGAAGAGTGGTGCACCGTTCTCTGAACGGCTGGTGGCAGAGAAACTTTATTTGCGGCTGGCGCATTTTCTAAGCAGAGAGCAATGCGCGAAAGGTTTTAGGTAGAATCAAAGGATGCACAGATATTTTCGGACAATCGGTTTTGCAAGAGTGGACAGCGACAGGGATGCCAGAGAAATACTGGAGGAGCTGCTGTTTCGCCACCGGGATGCCGTTCATCACATTGCGATGCGAAACGGGGACAAGCTCTGGGAGCTCCGGATTCCGCTCGGCGAACGCCTCGGCCTAAGTATGGGGGGCTATGTCGCTGCGGACGGGAAGCTGGTCAGAGAGCGCTATCTGCCCTACATCGACGCGGACGGCATCACCTCGACGGCAGAGTGCATGATAGAGCGGCACGTGGACAATGAGATCTACTCGGGACTCATTGATGACATGCGCATCGGCATCAGCCTGATATTCCGTCTGACCAATGTCTCGGAATATCGGCAGCAGCGCGCCAAGACAGCGTATAAAGTGCCGCGCGGTGTGAGCATAGGCGGTCTCTGCCGGGACGGAAAAATATTGCTGCCGGTGTATAAAAATGAAAGACAGCGCGAACTTTTACACATCACGGAGCGCGAGCGCGCGCGCATGATCAGCGCAGCGAAGGAGGGCGATGAGGGTGCCATGGAGACCCTGACCGCAAGTGACCTTCGCCTCTACGAATCGGTCAACAAGCGTCTGCGCCGCGAAGACATTTATTCCATCGTGGAATCCTGTTTTATGCCGGACGGGATAGAGTGCGATCTCTATGTAGTGGTCGGAGAGATCCGCGAAATCAGCCAAAGGAGAAACTGGGAGACCGGGGAGATCATTTGGGATTTCCTGCTGCGCACCCACGACCTTCAGTTTCACGTCTACATCAACAGCCTGGACCTGCAGGGAGAACCGAAGGTCGGCAGACGCTTTAAGGGCACGGTGTGGATGCAGGGAATCGCGGTCTGGTGAGCGTTATTGTATGACGAAAAGAGAACTTCCCATCGGGGGAGTTCTTTTTTTGGAGCTGCGGAAGCCTTTTAAAAGCAGGCGCTTTCGGGTATAGTGAAGAGAGCGGTTTGGCTTAAAATTCAGAACAGAAAGAGGTGTACCATGGGAGTACTCAGCAATTTGGAACCCAAGGAAGTATTCGCTTTTTTTGAGGAAATTTCTCAAATTCCGAGACCTTCGAATCAGGAGGAAAAAATCAGCAATTATCTGAAGCGCTTTGCGGAGGAGAGAGGGCTTGAGCACTATCAGGATGAGAAGCACAATGTGATTATCATCAAGGAGGCCTCTCAGGGGTATGAAGAGGAGGCACCGATTATTCTCCAGGGTCACATGGACATGGTGACGGAGAAGACGGCGGACTGCGATAAGGACATGACCAAAGAAGGCTTGGACCTATACGTTGACGGCGATTGGCTCAGGGCAAAGGGAACCACGCTTGGAGCGGACGACGGCATTGCCCTTGCCTATGCGCTTGCCCTGCTTGATTCCGACAGCTTACAGCATCCGAGACTTGAATTTATATGCACGGTCGCGGAAGAGACCGATATGAGCGGCGCACACTCGGTCGATGTCTCCATGTTGAAGGGAAACCGAATGCTAAACCTTGATTCGGATGAAGAGGGCATTGCGCTCGCAGGTTGCGCGGGCGGCGGCGATGTGGACTTAAAGCTCCCGGTGCAGCGGGAAGCGCTGAAGGGAGAGCATGTGCTGATCGAGGTTTCCGGGCTCTCCGGCGGTCACTCGGGCATGGAAATCGGAAAGGGCAGAGCGAGCGCGGCACTACTCATTGCGCGCGTACTGACGGCACTCCGCCGGGACTATAGCTTCCGTTTGGTTACGCTTGCGGGCGGTGCGAAGTACAATGCGATTACCAGAGAGGCGAGCGCCGAACTGGTGCTCGCGGACAGCGTGAGCACCGCTGCCTTCCGCGAGGCAGTGCAGGCGGAAGAGGCAGTGCTCAGAAAAGAGTATGCGGGAACCGATCCCTCTCTCAGCCTCACGGCAAAGGTCGTTGACAGCGACGCGGCAGCGCTCACGGCAGAGAGCACGGAGAAGGTACTCGGACTCATGGAGGCGCTTCCCTACGGCGTGCAGCGTATGAGCGCGGATATCGAGGGGCTTGTCGAGACCTCGGTAAATCTCGGTATCACGGAGCTCTCGACTGAGGTCTTTACGCTCAAGTATTCCGTTCGCAGCTCGGTTGCGACGGCATTCCGGGCGGTGGTCGATAAAATTGAATTTGTCGCAACTTGCTTTGGGGCTGGCTCTGTAGTGCACAGCGTGTATCCGGCTTGGGAGTATGTGCGGGAGTCGGTGTTCCGCGATGAGGCGGCGGCCATTTACCGCGAACTCTTCGGAAAAGAGCTGTCGGTGCAGGCAATTCATGCAGGTCTTGAGTGCGGCATTCTCTCGGGCAAGATTAAAAACCTCGATGCGGTCTCGATTGGGCCGGACATGAAGGATATTCACACGCCCGAGGAGAGACTTAACATTCCTTCGACCAAGCGCGTCTATGATTTTGTCGTGAAAATCATAGAGCATAAGAGCGAGTAATTCGAGTGAGACAGTACAGTTTGCAGACGCCGCGACGGCTCGAAAAAGGACTGCGCTATCCCCTGCTGATTTGGAATGATGCGCTTCCCGAGACGCTCGCGGCCTTGCTTTCGGATATGTTTGTGCTGTCTGTGGTTTCGGATGAGAGAACCGCAGACTTCAGTCCCTGGCCGCAGCCTGCGTTTCGCGCGGATGCACCGCCTTTCGCGGGAGGGGCGGATGCGTATCACAGGGAGCTCTTTTGGGAAAAACTTCCGGAACTACTTACGAAATATCCCATTGATGCGGAGCGCATTGCCTACGGTGGGTATTCTCTCGGCGGGCTTGCGGCAGTGTACAGCATATTTCGTGAGACCGCGGTGTGTACCATCTTCTCACTCTGCGGTTCTTTTTGGTATCCGGGCTTTGCGGACTACTGCGCGCGGACGGAAATCCGGAATGCGAATTGCCGCCTTTATCTGCAAAACGGCAGACGCG
>ERZ773207.888-NODE-888-length-10770-cov-15.423892_pt1 | contig 10770 bp, 9 predicted proteins | sample MGYA00580997_ERZ773207 | MGnify/ENA primary metagenome ERZ773207 (study PRJEB29015, sample SAMEA2738170) | human oral metagenome | biome: human oral; feature: human-associated habitat; material: saliva | place: China | collected 2239 ... | reverse complement strand
GCACATGCTGCCCTAGAGGCATCTGAGGATGCCCCCGAGACGGCTGCTCGCGAGGCTGTTGCTCGTGAGGAAGTGCCCGCGCCTTCTCAGACTGCGCGTCCCGTTCGCCCGGCACCTGCTCGTTCTGCTGCTACCCGTTCTGCCGCTACTAGTTCTACTGAGCCGCCTGCGGCTCATCGCCCTGAGCGTCGCCAGCAGCGTCCGAGCCGTTTCCAGCCGAATCGCCGCGGTAGCGTGCTCTTCGATCAGGAGAGCGGTTCCGCTGCTCACGCTTCCGCCACTCGTGCTTCCTCCGCGGCAGCACCTCGTACCGCGGGGCAGCCTCGGGTAGCACAGGCGCAGGTTGCACAGCCTCAGGCGGCGCAGGCTCAGATTTCACAGCCTCAGCCTGTTCAGCCCGCTCAGGTTCAGCAGGCGCCCGCTCCGGCACCCGCTGCCCAGCCGGTAGCGCCTCAGCCCGCTCAGGTTCAGCATGCACCCGCGCAGCAGCCGGTAATTCACCCGGATCAGCCGGTGGCTCGTCAGGCTCTGCGTGACGGTTCGCCCGTCCGCCAGGCACCTGCGGCTCCTGCCGCTCAGCCGATTCCCGAAGAGATTCCTCTGCCGGATGTTCTGGATGATTCCGAGTTCGATGCGCTGGATATTGCCTCGCTGAACGACCCGGCTCACTCGACCGGCGCTACTACAACCGGTGGTGTTCGTTCGACGAATCGTCACCCCGGTGCTGGCTCCTCCTTTGAGGCTGTGAGCAACACCTGGAACCCGGTTCAGCTGCCCAAGCCGCTGAGCGCCCTGCACCGCCAGGATCAGGGCAAGAATCAGGGTAAGAAGTAGACTTCGCTCTAAAACGCGTAAAACCCCGATAGCTTGTGCTGTCGGGGTTTTGTGCTGTCAGGGTTTTCCGTGCTGTCGGGGGTTTGCGTCTATGTGAATGTGCGGCGCAGGTACGGGCGGGTAGTTAAAAAGAAAAGGAACCCCGTCCATGGGGTTCCTTTTCCAGCATCACACACAGGAAGAAAGTCTTCTAGACCGACTAGGAAGACCTTCCCACAAGGCCTGCCCTATTCGGTAATAAAAATATATCCTAATTCCTGCGCCTAATACAAGCCGAAAATAGCGACACCCTGTCAATAAACTAAGGTTTACCTAAGTAAAATCCGCGCCATTGCAGGCGACAAGGGGCAATAACCCCCGGCTGAAAAAAATTTAAAAAACTTTTTAGCCTCCTCCAAGCGTCCAATATGAAGCCTCAAAGAACCTTCAATCAGGCCAATATTGCCCACTCGTGAGAGAATAGCCGGGTGAAAGATTGGTTTGACACACTCCCGATTGAGGTTGCCCTAGCATTCATGTGGGGTGTCGGTATTGTTCGCACCAGCATTGTCTACGGCCTCGGAGTGCTGACCGCAGAAGGCGGAGCCCGCTTTGACCGCATCCGCAAAGCCATGGACAGCCCGCTCTACCGTAAAGCGCGCTGCTTGATTAACCGGTGGGGCGTTATTGCCGTGCCCCTCTGCTTTCTCACCGTGGGTCTGCAAACCGCGGTCATCATCACGACCGGCTTCACGAAAATGCCGCTGCGCCGCTGGGTTCCGGCGATGCTGCTTGGAACTTTTATCTGGGCGTGCGTCTACACCACCATCGGCTTCGCAATTCTTGCCGCGCTCGGCCTGGAGCCGTGGATGTTCCCGCTCGCCCTCGCCATTGTCATTACGGTGCTGGTCATTGTGTCTCAGCTGCGTGAACGCCGCATTAACCGCGAAACCGTTGCGAACGCTACGGAGAACATCGTCGAGAACTAGTCCTGTCTCCAGCAGGGGATAGATGCACTATCTTGTCGGGTTGAGACCGCTCACCTGCCCCCAATACCGCCGCCCAAGATGTGCTAGCGTGGAGGGATGAGTTCATCCGCATCCTCCACCGCAGGTACCCCCGAAGAGCAGCCCGTCAACGACCCTGTTCTCACCGCAATCGACCCCGAGTTGAGTGCGCCCGAAAACGCTACCGACGAGGTAGAAACCGAAGCGCTCGTCGAGGCTCCCACCCGCGTGTACCTGCACCCCGAGCAGCTGGCAATGATTCAGACTCCGGAGGCTCTGCCCATCCCCGTGCTGCAACGCTCCGTGCTGCGCGTTAGCTACGTGCCGGCGATTATGCCCGGCAAGTGGTTCAACCGCTGGCATGAGCGTTACGGTGACCGCGTGCAGCTGGCGGAGGTTCCCGTGCGTGAGGCGCGCGGCCTGGACTCCCTGCATCAGGACCTGTGCCTGATTGATCCCGCCGCTAACCCCGCTGCTGAATCGGCAGACGAGGGAACCGCCCTCTCCGAGGCGCCCGCCGAAGCTACCGAGCACGCCCCCATTGAGCGCACCACCATTGAGCGCAAGGACGTACCCGAGAACCCGTTCGCGCACATGAGCATTGTGCGCCCCGACCGCGAACCGGCAAGCACTGACGGCGAGAAGTACCACAGCATCCGCCTCTACGAGGAGCTGCCCGTGGTCATTCTGCCGGTGGACCACGTGCTCACCGTGCTTGATGAGGTGCCCGTGGAGGAGCTTGCTGAAGAGTTCCTGCTGCAGCCCCCCTCCGATATTCCCGCCTACGAGGTAGTGTCCCGTACCTGGCGTGAGAGTGCCGGCCGCATCGTGCCCGAAGGCCTGACCGATAAGGAAACCATCGAGCTGGTTGCCGCCGGTGTGGGCCTGTACATTGTGCCCATGTCCATCGCGCGTTTCTACCACCGCAAGGACCTCACCTACCGCCCCGTTGCGGGCCTGGACACCTACCCGGTGCACCTGGTCTGGCCGCGCGCCCCCAAGGGCGAGCCGCGTAGCGAAGAGCTCGAAGCGCTCCTGCAGGACTTCATCGGCATTGTGCGCGGCCGCACCGCAACCAGCGACCGCGGTAGCGAAACCCGACAGGCACGCGCCGAACGCATCGCCGCCGAAAAAGCCAAGGAAAAAGCGAAGGCACGAGCCGCCAACGCCCGCCGTGAAGCCCGCGATAAAAAGCGCGCCAACGCCAAGAAAAACGGCAACGCACGCCAGCACGCTCGACAGTCCGCCAAAGCCGCCAGCGCACGCCGCGGCAAGAAACGATAAAGAACGATAGACGGTAAAATCAAACCATGGCATTAGCAATGGAAACCCGACCCGCAGCCTACGCAGTCATCATTGAGCAGGGCAAGCTGCTCATGACTCGTTGGGTGCCCGAAGACCGCGCGCTCAGCCCCCTCTGGTCCCTGCCTGGTGGCGGCATGGAACCCGGCGAACAGGCGGACGAGACCGCGCTGAGGGAAACCCTCGAAGAGACCGGCTACAGCGTCGCCATTGAAGACATCCTGGGCGTGCACGCCGGACACTTTCCCGTGCGCTCCACCCAGAAAGACCCGCAGGCGCTCCCCTTCTGCGCCCTGCGGGTGGTTTTCCGCGCCCACATTGTCACCGGCGAACTGCGCCACGAAATTAACGGCTCTTCCGACACCGCACGCTGGGTACCCATCGCTGAGCTAGACACCATCCGCTACGGCACCCTCATCGACGAGGTCGCCTCCATGATGGGCTACTCCAACGCCGCCAGCTGGGCACGCGAATACCGCGAATTTCTCGCCGACGAAAACGCACGGAAGCTTCCCTAATGAACCGACTGACCATCACCCGCCGTGCGGCGCTCACCTCCCTGGCACTCATGCCGCTGCTCGCCGCCTGCGGTAGCAACGACACGACTCCGCATGTGGATCCCTCCGCGTCCAGCTACGGTACTCTGCGCATCGGCTACGGTGCCCTGCGTGAGATGCGCGCCGTAGCGCACGTGTACGCGCGTGCCCTGCGACAGGTTGGCTACTCCGTAGAACTGGTGGACACTGACAACAGCCGCGCTACCGCCCTGCGCGGGCTCATGGTTCCTTCGGCGAACTCCGCCACCCCCACCGCAACTCTGCCCGACGATGAGGAAACCAGTAGCACTGCCGCCGTTGAGGCGTTGGACCTGGTTATCGACTACAGCGGCGATCTGCTGCTCTACCTGACCGACGACGGAAAAATCAGTCCCGCTGCCGCGCAGAACGAACGCATCGCCGCCTCCGTGAGTGCCTCCGCTCAGGCAGCCGGCGTGACCCTGCCCCCGGCAGCTACCCCCACCGCGGAGGAGAGCACCGCCTCCGCGCATGCTACGGACGCAACCGCGAGCCCCACCGCAAGCTCCACCCGCTCCGCAGACCCCATCAACCTGCGCGCCATGAGCACCACCGACATGACCAACGCGATCTCGCGCATCCTGCCCGAAGAGCTCATGCTCCTCAACGGTGCAAACGCCACCAACAAGGATGTACTGGTCACCACCCGCGCCGTGAGCGCCCGCTACAAGCTCAACTCCCTCGCGAACCTGCGCGATGTGCAATCGAGTCTGGTGTTCTCCATTCCGACCGGGTACTCCAGCGGTACCTACGGCGTGGATTCTTTGCGTAGCCTCTACCGCTACCGTGTGCACGACCCGAAGATTCAGGACAACCCCGCCGAACGTGTCAATGCCCTCACCGCAGACACCGTGCAGGTGACCCTGCTGCACAGCTGCGACTCCGCGATTGAAGAGAACCGCCTAGTCACCCTGGAAGACCCGTCAACGGCGCTTCTGCAGCAGCAGCTGGTGCCCATTATTCGTCGTACCCTGCCAGATAGCGCTCGTACGGCAATTAACCGCGTATCATCTACATTAGACACGGGTAACCTCTCGTTCCTGTTGCGTCTGACCAGCGGATCCAACCCCATCGCAGATGACGACGCAGCACAATTCATTTTGGATCACCCTAGAAAGTAAATCATCATGACGAAGTACCGTCAGTCCTCAAAGTTGAGCAACGTCCTGTACGACATCCGCGGCCCCATTCTGGATGAGGCCAATCGCATGGAAGCGATGGGCCACCGCATCCTCAAACTGAACATTGGTAACCCCGCACCCTTCGGCTTTGAGGCGCCGGATGCCATCATGATGGACATCATTCGTCACCTGCCCGAAACCCAGGGCTACTCTGACTCCCGCGGCCTCTACTCGGCACGTACCGCCATTGTGCAGCACTACCAGAACCGCGGCATCATGAACCTCGACACCGACGCCGTCTACCTGGGCAACGGTGTGTCCGAGCTGATCCCGATGACCCTGCAGGCACTGTGCGAGACCGGTGACGAAATCCTGGTCCCCATGCCCGACTACCCGCTGTGGACCGCATCCACCGCGCTGGTGGGCGGTAAGCCCGTGCACTACCTCTGCGATGAGGAAAACAACTGGTACCCGGATATTGAAGACATTAAGTCGAAGATTACCGAGCGCACCAAGGGCATCGTGGTTATCAACCCGAACAACCCCACCGGCGCCGTGTACCCGCGCTCCGTGCTCAAGCAGATTGTAGATGTGGCACGCGAGCACGGCCTGGTGGTCTTCGCTGACGAAATCTACGAAAAGATTACCTACGACGGCGCTGAAGCCATCAACATGGCAACCCTCACCGGCGACGACGTGCTCTGCCTGACCTTCTCTGGTCTGTCCAAGGCGTACCGCGTCTGCGGCTACCGTGCAGGCTGGGTCGCTATCACCGGCCCCAAGAAGGACGCCGCAAGCTACCTTGAGGGTATTCACTTGCTCGCCTCCATGCGCCTGTGCTCCAACGTTCCGGCACAGCACGCAATCCAGACCGCGCTCGGCGGCTACCAGTCCATTAACGAGCTGATTGTTCCCGGCGGTCGCCTGTACGAGCAGCGCACCCTGGCGCACAAGATGCTTAACGAGATTGACGGCATCAGCTGCACCAACGCGGACGGCGCGCTGTACCTGTTCCCGAAGATCGATATTGAGCGCTTCGACATTACCGACGATGAGCAGTTCGCCCTGGACCTGCTGAAGAGCCAGAAGATCCTCTTCAGCCACGGCCGTGCGTTCAACTGGAAGGACCCGGACCACTTCCGCCTGGTGTTCCTGCCCGATACGCAGACCCTCACCAGCGCCCTGGAGCGCCTGGGTAACTTCATGGCTGACTACAAGCAGAAGCACTAGCCCTGCCGCCTCTGCTACGTATAGACGGAAAATAGCCTGCCCCGCAGTTCTGATGAGCTGCGGGGCAGGCTATTTTTAGCGGCTTTGCGGATGCGCCAGAGGGGCAACAATACGCCGGGAGGGGCAGCAACGCGCCTGGGAGGGGGGCAAGGCGCCGGGAGGTGCACGCTAGTTCGCCGCAGGCTCCCCGCCCTGCGTACCTGCCTGCGCACCGCGTGCCGCGTTCAGGCGCTCCTGCGCGCCCTGTAGCCACGCCTCGCAGCGGGCGGCAAGCGCCTCGCCACGCTCCCACAGGGCGATGGAGGTTTCCAGGTCGCTGGCGCCGGACTCCAGCTGGCGCACGACCTGCTCCAGCTCGGCACGAGCCTGCTCATAGCCGAGGGTTTCGACGGGGGCGCCCAGTTCGGCGCTGTTGAAGCTAATGTTCTCGCTCATTGAGGAACCTTTCAGGGGTAAAAACTAGGGGTATCGAGGTTTAGGAGATGTTTGAGGGATCCGTAGAAGTCACGGTCGCCTGCGCCGAACCGGTCGCCGCGCGCACCGTAATCTGCTCGCCCGCACTCAGTGCCGAAGCGTCACGCACAATAGCGCCCGCGGCATCCTGAACGATGGAGTAGCCGCGGTTGAGCGTCTGCGCAGGCGAGAGCGACCGCACCCGCGCCAACGTATGCGACAGAGTCGCCGACTCACGCTCCAGACGGTGCTGCACCGAACGGTGAGCGCGCTCGCGCAGCTGGCTCAGCTCCTCCACACGCATGAGCAGGGAGGACTCCGGGTGGGTGAGCACCGGGCGGCTCCGCAGCTGGGCAATGTAGTTCATCTGCATGCCCACGTAGCCGAGCACCGCACGGTCCAGGCGGGCGCGCGCCTCGGTGATGCGGGCGGTTTCCTCCAAAATATCGGGCACAATGCGCTTACCCGCGTCGGTGGGGGTGGAAGCACGCAGGTCGGCGACCGCATCGAGGATGGGGGAGTCCGCCTCGTGACCGATCGCCGAGACCACCGGGGTGGTGGCTGCCGCGACGGCGCGGATGAGAGCCTCCTCGGAGAAGGGCAACAGGTCCTCGAAGGAGCCGCCGCCTCGGGCGATGACGATGACATCCACCTCCGGGTGGGCATCCAGTTCGGCGAGAGCCGCGATAACCTCAGCCGCCGCGCCCTCACCCTGAACGCGGGTATTGCGCACCTCGAAGACCACGCCGGGCCAGCGCAGGGAGGCATTGCGGATAACGTCCTTCTCAGCGTCAGAATCGCGACCGGTAATCAGACCCACACGATTCGGTAGCATGGGCAGCGGCTTCTTCCGCGCGTCAGAGAACAGCCCCTCGGCGGCGAGAGCTTCACGCAGACGCTGCAGCTGCTCGTGCAGGTTGCCGGTGCCGACCGCGTACACTTCCTTGCCGATGAGGGAGAGCTTGCCGTTCTTCCACAGGCTCGGCTTGGCGCGGGTGACGATGCGAGCGCCTACGGTCACATCAGCCGCCAGGCCGCTACCGGCACGCCCAAAGAGCGCGAGGGTGAAGGAGAAGTCTTCGTTGAGGTCTTTAAGCTCCATGAAGACGTTGCCGCCGCGGCCGTTGAGGGAGGCGACCTGCGCCTCCACCCAAAGCTCGGGAACCTTGTCTACGTAGTTTTTGAGGTTCTGCGCGAGCAGGGCGAGGGGCCAGGGGTTGGTGGCGGTGGTTTCCTGAGACTTCCCGGGAAGCTGCCGCTCGTGCACGGGCGGCACCACGAGTGCGGGTGCCGGCTGCGCTGCGGAGGGGTTGTAGAAGTTCATACCCTCTATTGTCCCTGATTGGTCGGTTATGCGTCTGCTCACAGGTCAGTCGAACGAATCGGGGTATCTTGCACGCAGTGCAGGTGAAACTTAGCTTCTGGCGCATTCGGCGGGTCCGAATCGGCTTTGAACAGTGTGAGCGGGTACCCTAGGCTCATGCGCTCACCCGATCAGTCAGCAGACCAGAACAATGCCCTCAATACCGCCGCGGCTTCGTCTGCGGCGGGTCCTGGTGCGCAAAACTACCCGGCGGATGCGACCCGAGTCGTCGGCACCCGGATTACCCGCACGGATGGTTCCCACACAGACGGCCACTACACGGCGGATGAAGACACCACCCTGCTACAGCCCACCCGCACGCTCGGCCACGGGACAGCCCCCACCAAAGCTGAATTGCAGGCTGCCCCGGAGCCTCCCTTCGCGGCAGGTTTGCGAAGGTTCCTGACCGTTGTCCTGTGCGCCCTGGCCCTGGTGACCGGTCTGGGCGCAACCACAGGCGCCTGGGTGAACTCAAAGCTCATGTCAGAGCGTGGTTTCTCGCAGATTTCCTCCAACCTGGCGGAAGACTCGCAGCTTGCCTCGCGCATCGCGGACGGCGCGGTGGAAGACCTCATGAACTCCGAGGCTATGACAACCTTCCTCGACAGCACCAAACAAAGCGGCTTATACTCCATTCTTGTAAAGCCGACACAAGACGGCATACGTTCCCTGCTCAACCGTTCCGCGGCTGAGCTGTCAAAAACTGAAGAATATCGAAGCCTCTGGAAGGAAGTCGCCGAGGAAACTCGCCGCTACAACCTTGAACACCAGGACGGTCCCGCCGTCATTGTGCTCACCCCCTTCTACCGTGCCCTGGATGCGAAGGTCGGCTCTATCGGATCCTTCGACCCGGATCTGACGAAGCTCGGCCCTGAAACCCTCAACATTGACCGGGTGAAGGACAGCAACAGCCAGCAGGACCAGCAGGAGTGGTACCTGCACGCCGGCATTAACCGTGCCGCCGCGCTGGGCAAGTCCACCGTGCCGCTGACCATTATCTCGGCGCTGAGCCTGCTGCTGGCTACGTTGCTGGCACCCAGGCACCGCATCCTGGTACCGGTGGTCACGGCTCTGCTCTATGCCCTGCTGGGATGGGGCGCCGCAGCCTGGTTAGGCGGCCAGAGCCCCGAATTCCTAGGAATTACCAGCCACAGCACCGCCGGAACGGCGCTGATTACCGGGGTATGGAATCAGCTCGCGCCGTCACTGACCGGGCATCTGGAGGCGGCGGCAAGCTACGGGCTGGTCCTGGCAATTCTCGCCCTGCTGCTCGGTATCCTGATTCGCCTCACCGCCCTGGGTCGTAGCCCTGCGAGCGGTGCCACAGTCATCACACACTAAAAGTCCGAACAACGTAGGATAGTAACCATGTCCACTGAAACTATTGCCCTGGGCCTGCCGCCCGTACCCCGCGAGCGCCGCAGCCGCGCCGAGGTTGAAGCCGCCGCACCCGTCACCGGTGAGAAGAAAGTCCTGCTCGCCACCCCGCGCGGTTACTGCGCAGGCGTTGACCGTGCCGTGATCGCTGTTGAGAAGGCGCTGGAGCACTACGGCGCGCCCGTCTACGTGCGTAAGCAGATTGTTCACAACCGCCACGTGGTGGAGACCCTGGAGAAGCAGGGCGCTATCTTCGTTGATGAAGTGGACGAAGTTCCCGAAGGCTCCGTGACTGTGTTCTCGGCGCACGGCGTGTCCCCGGCGGTGGTTTCCGCAGCTGACGACCGCTCCCTGAACACCATTGACGCGACCTGCCCGCTGGTGAACAAGGTGCACCGCGAGGCTGTACGCTTCGCCAAGCAGGACTATGACATCCTGCTCATCGGTCACACCGGCCACGAAGAGGTCGAGGGTACCGCCGGAGAGGCGCCCGAGCACATCCAGATCGTAAACTCGCCCGACGAAGTGGACCAGGTGACCGTCCGTAACCCGGAGAAGGTCGTCTGGATTTCTCAGACCACCCTGTCCGTGGACGAAACCCTGGAAACCGTGGCGCGTCTGCGTGAGCGTTTCCCTTCCCTGCAGGATCCGCCCTCGGACGACATCTGCTACGCAACCTCCAACCGCCAGGGCGCCATCAAGGAGATTGCTCCGCGCGCCGACCTGGTGATCGTTGTCGGTTCGGCAAACTCCTCGAACTCCGTGCGTCTGAAGGAAGTAGCACTCGAATACGGCGCTAAGCGTGCCGAGCGTGTGGACTTCGCACACCAGGTGGACGAGTCCTGGTTCGAGGGCGTGGCAACCGTGGGCCTGACCTCCGGCGCGTCCGTGCCCGAGGTTCTGGTTCAGGAGGTGCTGGCTCTGCTCGCCGAGTACGGCTACAGCACCATCGAAGAGGTGGAGACCGCGAAGGAAGACATTCTCTTCTCCCTGCCGAAGGAACTGCGTTCCGCCCTGAAGAATGACGAGAACGTGGGTCGCCAGCTCGGTGGCCGCGGCGCTAAGCCCACTCGCTAATACTTTTAGCTGATGACCCCGTGTCCTCTTCCCCCGTGTGGGGAGAAGACACGGGGTTTTTGTATCTGATATGTGGGGAAGCACTGTTTGGGACGGCGGTACGCGCCGGTCTACTTGGTGCGGTGCAGCAGACCGGTGGCCTGCTTAAGGACCTGACGATTCGCGCCACATGAAGTTATTTAAGAATCTCCGTTTTGCAATTTCAAAAGCAACTGCTTTAATTCACCCTCTTCATAGCGGTGTTGTGGCTTGGGATTCTTTACTTGATTTCTTCATCTCTGTCATGGTTATCATCAATTCCTGGATGATTCAAACCATTTATACCAATCGCTATGGAACAAACTCGTTATTTAACATGGTAATCATGTTTATCAACATGGGACTTATGCTCTTTATGTCCAATATGATTGGATACAATTGGCAACAATGGTTCTATTATACCTGTTGGGCTG
>ERZ773207.887-NODE-887-length-10790-cov-5.381556_pt1 | contig 10790 bp, 8 predicted proteins | sample MGYA00580997_ERZ773207 | MGnify/ENA primary metagenome ERZ773207 (study PRJEB29015, sample SAMEA2738170) | human oral metagenome | biome: human oral; feature: human-associated habitat; material: saliva | place: China | collected 2239 ... | reverse complement strand
AGGGTTACCAACATTAGCTATATATAAAGATGGTAGTAAGCTTGAAGAAGTAACAAAAGATGATGCTACTATTCCAAATATAGAAGCTATGATTAAAAAATATTACTAAAAAAATTAATATAATAGGGAGGTATTTAGTATGCGTCTTGAACTAGGTAAGATTCATATCAAAGATATACAATTTGCTAACGAGTCAAAAATCGAGGCAAATGTATTATATGTTAATAAAGAAGAGTTGATTAAAGCAGTGTGGGAAGATGAAGCAATTGCTTCTGTTGACCTTGATATCGCTCGTCCAGGAGAAAGCGTGCGTATCACACCTGTAAAAGATGTAATTGAGCCACGTGTTAAAGTAGAAGGTCGTGGTGGTATCTTCCCTGGTATCCTATCTAAAGTGGATACTGTTGGGGAAGGACGTACAATCGCTCTTAAAGGTATGGCTGTTGTAACAACAGGTAAAATAGTAGGATTCCAAGAAGGAATTATTGATATGACGGGATTAGGTGCAGAGTACACACCATTCTCTAAAACAAATAACTTAGTAGTTATTGCGGAACCTGTTGAAGGTATTAAACAACATGAACATGAAAAAGCTGTTCGTTACATTGGTTTCAAAGCTGCAAGATATATTGCAGAGTTAGCTCGTGAACTTGAACCAGAAGAAGTAGCTGTTTACGAAACAAAACCATTATTAGAACAAATTGCTGAATATCCAGATCTTCCAAAAGTAGGATATGTGTACATGTTACAAACGCAAGGATTACTACACGATACATATGTATATGGAGTAGATGCTAAACAAATCGTACCAACTATTTTATATCCAACAGAAATTATGGATGGAGCAATAGTAAGTGGTAACTGTGTATCGGCATGTGATAAAAACCCAACATATGTTCACTTAAATAATGGAGTAATTGAAGATTTATACAAAAAACATGGTAAAGAAATTAACTTCTTAGGAGTAATTATTACTAATGAAAATGTTTATTTAATGGATAAAGAACGTTCTTCTAACTGGACTGCAAAACTTTGCCGTTATCTAAACTTAGATGCAGTAATTGTTTCACAAGAAGGATTCGGAAACCCTGACACAGACTTAATCATGAACTGTAAAAAAATCGAAGCAGAAAAAATTAAAACTGTAATCGTAACTGATGAATATGCAGGACGTGATGGAGGAAGTCAAAGTTTAGCTGATGCTGATGTTGCTGCTGATGCGGTAGTAACTGGAGGAAATGCTAACGAGCTGGTTGTATTACCAAAATTAGATAAAGTTATTGGACATCTTGAAGTAGTTGATGTAATCGCTGGTGGACACCAAGATTCTCTACGTGAAGATGGAACAATAGAAGTAGAAATCCAAGCAATCACAGGAGCAACTAATGAAACTGGGTTTGGATATCTAAGTGCTAAAACTTACTAATCTAGTATTTTAAATATTAAAAAAAGTTTATCAAGGAGGAATAAGATAATGGTTAGTCTTGTTAATAAAAAAGTAATAATCATTGGGGACCGTGATGGTATTCCAGGATTAGCTATTGAAGAATGTGTTAAACCAATCGAAGGAGTAGAGGTAGTATTCTCATCTACTGAGTGCTTTGTCTGAACGGCTGCCGGCGCTATGGACCTAGAAAACCAAAAACGTATTAAAGAAGCTGCCGAAAAATTCGGTAACGAAAATCTTGTGGTTTTATTAGGTGCTGCAGAAGCCGAAGCTGCTGGTCTAGCAGCTGAAACAGTTACAGTAGGAGATCCAACATTTGCAGGCCCACTAGCAGGTGTGGAATTAAATCTAGCTGTATATCACATCGTAGAGGAAGAAATCAAATCTCAAGTTGATGAAGCTATCTACGAAGACCAAGTAGGAATGATGGAAATGGTATTAGAAGTAGACGAAATCGCTAGCGAAATGAAAGATATTCGTGGTGAATAATTTCTAATACAAATAAAAAAAGTAGGGGGAAATAACAATGTCTAAAATAAGAGTAGTACATTACATAAACCAATTCTTTGCAGGTGTTGGAGGAGAGGAACAAGCTCATATCGCACCTGAATTAAGAAAAGAATTACCACCAATTAGTACGCAATTACAAGGGAAATTGGGAGATGATTTTGAAATAGTAGCTGCAGTTGTATGTGGAGATAGCTATTTCAATGAAAACTTAGAAGCAGTTCAAAAAGAACTTCTTGAAATGATTAAAGGATGCGAGCCTCAATTATTTATCGCAGGACCAGCATTTAATGCAGGCCGTTACGGGGTAGCAGCAGGAACAATTACAAAAGCTGTTCAAGATGAATTACACATTCCAGCAGTAACAGCAATGTATGAAGAAAACCCAGGAACAGATATGTTTAGAAAAGAAGTTTATATTCTTGAAACAGCTGATAGTGCTGCAGGTATGAGAAAAGCATTACCAAAACTTGCTAAATTTGCTGCGAAATTAGCAAAAGGAGAAGAAATTTTATCTCCAAAAGAAGAAGGATACCACCAACGTGGACTTCGTGTAAACTTCTTCAGTGAAACTCGTGGTTCTGAACGTGCGGTAGAAATGCTTCTGAAAAAAATTAAAGGCGAAGAATTCGAAACAGAATATCCAATGCCTAACTTCGATAGAGTAGATCCAAATCCAGCAGTTAAAGATTTAAGTAAAGCTAAAATTGCTTTAGTTACATCAGGAGGAATTGTTCCAAAAGGAAACCCTGATCACATCGAATCATCATCAGCTTCAAAATATGGAGAATATAGCTTAGAAGGATTTGAAGATTTAACAGCTGAAACACACGAAACAGCTCACGGTGGATACGACCCAGTTTATGCAAATGAAGATGCAGACCGTGTATTACCAGTTGACGTAATGAGAGATTTAGTGAAAGAAGGAGTAATTGGATCGTTACACGAAAAATTCTATACTACAGTAGGTAACGGAACTGCTGTTGCTAATGCAGTAGGTTTTGCTACAGACTTTGCTAAAAAATTAGTGGCAGACGGAGTAGATGCTGTTGTCTTAACTTCAACTTGAGGTACTTGTACACGTTGCGGTGCAACGTTAGTAAAAGAAATAGAGAGAGCTGGTATTCCTGTAGTACATATGTGTACAGTAGTTCCGATTTCTCTAACAGTAGGAGCAAACAGAATCGTTCCTACAATCGCTATTCCTCACCCATTAGGAGATCCTAAGTTAGATCATGATGAAGAGAAAAAATTACGTAGAGGATTAGTAGAAAAAGCATTACATGCTTTAACTGTTGAAGTTGAAGGTCAAACAGTATTCGAATAATAAAAAATAAAAAGAAGGGGGAGCTTGGGGTATCTTTCATACCCCAAGCAAATAGTAACGATGAGTTATCCAGTATTTAAAGGGGCAGGATATATTCTTGTTCACACACCAGATATGATAGAACAAAATGGATCTACTTGCAGTATTGAGCGAGTAACAAATCCAGAATCAGAGTTTTTAACAGAAGTAGGTAAACACATTCGCTCATATGAAGAAGTCGTAAACTATTTACCAAACCAAGTTTATATTGGTAATAAAAAACCTGAAGAATTAAAAGCATATCCGATGCCTTGGTATGATATAAAAGATGAACAAGGGGAGCGTCATGGTAAATTTGGTCAAATAGTTCCTCAGGATGAGTTCTTAGCTCTTATGAAAATATGTGATGCATTTGATTTAGTGAAATTATCGGAAAGTTTTATTGCATCAGTGCGTCCAAAAATAGAGGATAATTTCAAAGAGCTAGCTCCTTATTTTGATAAACTAGAAGGAAGCGACATTAGTGATAAAGAAGATGACTATGAACCACTATTACACAATGGTGAAGTAGTAGGGTATGTGAAAAAAGCTCACGATGTTGACGTAAACTTAAATGCCCATGTTATTTTTGAAAACTTAGTAGTTAAAGCATCTGGAGTTATTTCAGCTTTAGAAGCTCTTAGAGTAGCTAATGTTAAACCAGAAGAAATTGACTACGTAGTTGAATGTTCTGAAGAAGCATGTGGAGATATCAACCAACGTGGTGGAGGAAACTTTGCGAAAGCTATAGCTGAAGTAGTAGGATTAACTAATGCTACTGGTTCAGACCTTAGAGGATTCTGTGCTGCACCTACACACGCTTTAATAAATGCATCAGCTTTAGTAAAAGCTGGAGTATATAAAAATGTTCTTGTAGTTGCAGGTGGAGCGAGTGCTAAACTTGGTATGAATGCTAAAGACCACGTTAAAAAAGGTCTACCTGTATTAGAAGACGTTCTAGGTGGATTTGCTGTAATCATCTCAGAAAATGATGGAGTACACCCAATTATTCGTACAGACCTAGTAGGGAAACATGATGTAGGAACAGGATCTTCGCCACAAGCTGTTATGGGAGCGTTAGTAGCGAAACCATTAGAAAAAGCAAACTTAAAAATTACTGATGTAGATGTATTCTCAGTAGAAATGCAAAACCCTGATATCACAAAAGCAGCAGGTGCAGGAAACGTACCAGAATCAAACTATAAAATGATTGGTGCTCTAGCTGCGATGAAAGGTGATATCGACAAAAAAGAACTTAAATCATTTATCGAAGAAAAAGGATTACCAGGATGGGCTCCAACGCAAGGACATATTCCTTCAGGTGTTCCATATGTAGGATTCTTAGTAGATGATTTAACAACTGGGGATAAAAACCGTGCAATGATAGTTGGTAAGGGAAGCTTATTCTTAGGAAGAATGACTAACTTATTTGACGGTGTATCAGTAGTAGTAGAACGTAATAGTGGAGTATTAGAAGGAAAAGATAGTACTTCTAGTGAAGAAATTAGAAAAATTATTGCCGAATCAATGAGAAATATCGCACAAGAGATGCTTAATGAATAGGGGTGATACTATGAGTAAAAAAATTATATCAAAAGTATTACTAGAAGTAGCAGATGCGATTGAAACAGGAAATTTTGGGAAAAAAATTAAAGTAGGATTAACTACTTTGGGGAGCGAGCATGGAGTAGACAATCTACTTCAAGGAGCCACATTAGCGAAAAATTCTTTATTTGATATAGTTTTAATAGGTCAAGGTCATGAAGGTTTTGAATCTTATGAAACAGAAAATGAAGAAGAAGCACATAAAATTATGGAAGAGCTACTTGACAAAGGGGAAATAGCAGCATGTGTAACTATGCATTATAATTTTCCTATTGGGGTATCAACAGTAGGGAGAGTAGTTACTCCATCTTGTGGGAAAGAGATGTTATTAGCGACTACAACAGGTACATCTTCTACAAACAGAGTAGAAGGTATGGTTAAAAATACTATTTATGGTATTGCTACAGCAAAATCATTAGGTATTGAAAAACCAACTGTTGGAATAGCTAATATAGACGGTGCAAGACAAGTAGAAAAAATATTGATAGATTTAAAAGAGAGTGGATATGATTTTGAATTTGCAGCATCGCAAAGAGCAGATGGTGGAGCAGTAATGAGAGGAAATGACCTACTAATGGCAACACCAGATGTAATGGTTGTAGATTCATTAACAGGAAACTTATTTATGAAGGTATTTTCTGCCTTCAATACAGGTGGAGACTATGAAGCGCTAGGTTATGGTTATGGACCAGGTGTTGGGGAAGATTATGATAGAAGAATCTTAATACTATCACGTGCATCAGGGGCACCTGTAGTAGCTAATTCATTAAAATACGCTTATGAAATAGCGGTAGGAGAAGTTAATGAATTAGCTCGAAATGAGTATAATAAAGCAAAAGAAGCAAATTTAGAAGGTTTATTGAGTAAACTAAAAGAGAAGAAAGAATCTTCAGAATCTGAAGAAGTAAAAGCTCCTGAAAAAGAAATTGTCACAGCACAAATTGCGGGGGTAGATATAATGGATTTAGAAGATGCAACAAAAGAACTATGGAAACGTGGTGTGTATGCAGAAAGCGGAATGGGCTGCACAGGGCCAATAGTCCTAGTTAATACCGATAAGAAATTACAAGCAGAAGAAATATTAAAAGAAGTTGGGTTGCTTTCTTAATCCATTAACGGGTGAGTTATGTCTTTATGACTATAACTCACCTTTTTCGTATTATTATAAAAATACCGACCTTCAAAAAGTTAGATTATTTGGTCTTACTTTTTGGGGTCGGTACAAAGTTTATAAATTAAAATATTATAAAAATTCGGTATCGTCTTCTATTATTTCTTTAACTTTTTGCATCTGGTTATCTAGTTTTGCACTTATTTCAGCACAGAGAAGAAGACGTCTTTCTATTTCAGCTTCTTTTTCAGCACTTAAGTTCTTTTTATAGCGAAGTTTATGTTCTAAACTAGCCCAGAAATCCATAGCTATTGTTCTGAATTGCACTTCTACAGCTATATTTTCTACTTTGTCTGATAAAAAGATAGGTACTTTAACGATTAGGTGATAACTTCTATAACCATTTTGTTTATTATTTTTTATATAGTCTTTTTCAGCTATAACGGTAAGATCGTCTTGCTGTTTTAGAGCATCTACTAACTTATAAACATCATTTTTAAATGAACAAATAACACGTACTCCAGCGACATCGTAGATATTCTCTTTAATTGTATCTAAATCGAATGGAAGGTTTAAGCGTTGTAGTTTATTCATTAAGCTCATAGGAGTCTTTAAACGTGTTGAAATTGATTCTATTGGATTACTTTCCCCATGCAGAGAAAATTCCTTATCAAAAACATTTAATTTTGTTTCTATTTCAAGCATAGCACATTCATAGTGCATAAATAACTCAACAAAAGGTTGAACTTCACTGAAAAGGTTTGGCTTGTTATTTTCCGAAGACAATAGTTGATCAGTTAATTTTTCAATTTGTGTTTTTTTCATATTCTTTCTCACTTCATATAATTTCTCAATCTAATGATATAGGAGTTTCTTAAAATATAGTTTAAGTTATAGGGATAAAATTTTTATAGAGAAGGAAACATTTTAAATTTCAGTTTTAATCCCCTAAAATAAGGGGTTAAGGGCACCTGTTATACTTTTAAAAATTTTAAAAATTTAAACAGCTTTAAAAATTAATCAATAGAAACGTTGATATTACAGTGTTTCAAGATAATTGTTAGAGAAACACAAGTGCACAAAAAATTCACAATTACTACAAAAGGCTAGGTAATAACCTTTCTAAATTTCCGGGAAATATTTACTATAGACAAGCTATTTTATTTAAGATATCATAGTAATTAGTGATATTTTTATAAAGAAAAATTAAAGAGAATTAGGAAAAATGAGGTGGGGAAAATGCAAAAAGCGAGTTTTTATTCGTATACACAAAAAAAAGTAGAATTACTTATTAAAAATTTATTAGTAATAAAAAGAGATGGTCGTGTAGTAAAATTTGACCCAGATAAAATCTACAAGGCCATCGAAAAAGCTGTATTTTCTGTATTTGGTGAAAAACATAGTGTAAATATTGATAATATAGTAGATAACGTAATTTTAGAGATTTCTAATAGATTTAAAGACAATATTAAAATATATGAAATTCAAAATATAGTAGAACATACTTTATTAACATTAGGAGAAGAAGCTATTTATGAAGAGTATGTTGGCTATAGAAGTAAACGAGATATCGAACGAGAACATAGTTTAGATATTAATATAGCGATAGAAAAATTAGTTAATCGAGATGAAAATGTAGTTAATGAAAATGCTAATAAAGATAGTTTAGTATTCAATACCCATAGAGATTTAACAAGTGGGATTGTGGCAAAAGCTATAGGATTAAAAATGTTACCATCACATGTAGCTAATGCACATCAAAAAGGAGATATTCACTATCATGACCTTGATTATTCTCCATATCAACCACTTACTAACTGCTGTTTAATTGATTTTAATGAAATGCTGACAAAAGGATTTAAAATTGGTAATGCTGATGTAGATAGTCCTAAGAGTATTCAAACAGCAACAGCTCAAATGGCTCAAATTATAGCTAACGTTGCTTCTAGTCAATACGGAGGTTGTAGTGCTGATAGAATAGATGAAGTTTTAGCCCCTTTTGCACAGTTAAACTATGAAAAAAACTTAAAAACCGCAAGAGAATGGATTGAAGGTGTTGAAAAACAAGAACAGTTCGCTTTAGAAAAAACAAAAAAAGATATTTATGATGCTATGCAGTCTTTAGAATATGAAATAAATACTTTATATTCTTCTCAAGGACAGACTCCATTTACATCATTAGGATTTGGCTTAGGAGAAGGATTATTTGAAAAAGAAATTCAAAAAGCTATTTTAAAAGTAAGAATACAAGGTTTAGGAAAAGAAAAAAGAACAGCAATTTTCCCTAAATTGATTTTTGTAATAAAAGATGGTTTAAACTTAAAACCAACGGATCCAAACTATGATGTTAAACAATTAGCTTTAAAATGTGCTACTCAAAGAATGTATCCCGATGTATTAATGTATGATACATTAGTAAAAATAACAGGTAGTTGCAAAACTCCTATGGGATGTAGATCATTCTTACCTGCTTGGAGAAATGAAGCTGGTGAATTAGTTGAAAGTGGTCGTATGAATCTAGGAGTAGTAACTCTAAATCTACCAAGAATAGCATTAGAGTCTGAAGGAAACAAAGAAGAATTTTGGAGTATTTTTAAAGAACGATTAGAAATATGTAAAGATGCTTTAGACTATAGAGCGAAACGTTGTGGAGAAGCAAAACCTCAAAATGCACCTATACTTTATATGCACGGTGCTTTTGGAAAAAGACTAAAAAAAGATGAAAGAGTTAAACAACTTTTTGATAAACAACGTGCGACATTATCTCTTGGATATATAGGATTATATGAAGTTGCGAGTATTTTCTACGGTGGAGACTGGGAAAAAAATCCTGAAGCAAAACAATTCACATTAGGTATCATGAAGTACATGAAAGAAAATGTTGATAAATGGACTAAAGAGGGTGATTACTGGTATAGTATTTACTCTACTCCAAGTGAATCATTAACTGATAGATTCTGTCGTATGGATACAGAAAAATTTGGAATAGTCGAGAATGTTACTGATAAAGAGTATTATACAAACTCATATCACTACGATGTTAGAAAAAATCCAACTCCATTTGAAAAACTGGACTTCGAAAAAGATTATCCATATTATGCAAGTGGTGGTTTTATACATTATTGTGAATATCCAGTATTAAAACAAAATCCAAAAGCTTTAGAAGCGGTTTGGGATTATGCATATGATAAAGTTGGATATTTAGGAACAAATACACCGATAGACCGTTGCTATAAATGTGGATTTGAAGGAGAGTTCGAACCTACAAAACGTGGATTCAAGTGCCCAGAATGTGGAAATAATGATCCAAAAAGCTGTGATGTAGTAAAAAGAACTTGTGGATATTTAGGAAATCCTCAAGCTAGACCTATGATAAAAGGACGTCATAAAGAAATAGTAGCAAGGGTTAAACATTTAAAATAAAAAATAAGGACTAACTTTTAATTTAAAAGTTAGTCCTTATTTATATAAATAGTTACTCTTTAATGCTCTCAAATTCTTTACAAGTAAAATTATTTTTGATAAAATCAATATGATAATAAACATATTAGGAGGACAAAGTCATGGGTAAATTTTTAAAAGGTATAGCGTTATTAGCTGCAAGTGCGGTAGGAACATATTATTATAAAAATCCTAAAGAATTAGAAAAACATAAAGATATTTTAAAAGAAAATATTGATTTAGGATTAGAAAAAGTTAATGATTTAATCAAACCAGAAGCGCAAGAGGTTGCACGTGAAGGTGAAGATATTGCTAAAGAAAAACTAGAACAAGTAACTGCTAGTTATAACGAAGTAAAAGAAGAAACTTTCATTCCTATTAAAGAAGAAGCTGAAGAAAAAGTAGAAGAAGTAAAAGAAGCAGCAGAAGAAAAAGTGGAAGATACTAAAGAAGTAGTAGAAGAGAAAGTTGAAAACTTTGAAGAGAAAGCAGAAGATGTTCAAGAAGAAGTTGAAGAAAAAGCAGAAGACGTGAAAGAAGCTGCAGAAGAAAAAGTAGAAGAAGTAAAAGAAGTGGTTGAAGAAAAAGTAGAACACTTCGAAGAGAAAGCAGAAGACTTCCAAGAAGTTGCTGAAGAGAAAGCGGAAGAAGTAAAAGAAGTGGTTGAAGAAAAAGTAGAGCACTTTGAAGAAAAAGCAGAAGACGTGAAAGAAGCTGCTGAAGAGAAAGTGGAAAATGTTCAAGAAGTGGTTAAAGAAAAAGTAGAACACTTTGAAGAAAAAGTAGAAGACGTGAAAGAAGCTGCTGAAGAAAAAGTAGAAGAAGTAAAAGAAGAAGTTGAAGAAAAAGGATTCAGAGAAAGAGTAGCAGAAAAAGTAGAAGGCTTTAAAGATAACGTAGCTAGTCTTAAAGAAGTAGCTGGAGAGAAAGTAGAAGACTTCAAAGAAGGTGCTGTAGAAAAAGTAGAAGACATTAAAGAATCTGTAGTAGATTTCAAAGAAGAAGTTGAGGAAAAAGGTTTTAAAGAAGTAGCTAAAGAAAAAGTAGAGAACATCAAAGAAAAAGTAGAAGATGTTGAAGAATTAGCTGAAGAAAAAGTAAGAGATATTCATGGAAATATAGTTAACAAAGTTGATAATATTGATGATGAAGTAGAGAAAAAACATGCTAAACCAAGAACTACATTAGATTCTATAGTATCTCTATTTGCAACAAAAGAAGATAAATAATAAGTAAAAAAGCAACGATTTATATTATCGTTGCTTTTTATTATTTAATATTAAAGATTTTTAATTATATTATTTTGAATTTCTTCAAATTCTGCAGGCTCAACT
>ERZ773207.880-NODE-880-length-10833-cov-2.932084_pt1 | contig 10833 bp, 8 predicted proteins | sample MGYA00580997_ERZ773207 | MGnify/ENA primary metagenome ERZ773207 (study PRJEB29015, sample SAMEA2738170) | human oral metagenome | biome: human oral; feature: human-associated habitat; material: saliva | place: China | collected 2239 ... | reverse complement strand
CGACTTTTTAGTCATAATAATCTCCTACCTCTGACCAACACGCGGAATCAGAACCCTCGCTTTAAACAGGTCTCCGTCGATTCCCAGTCTGACATCTCCATCCATCATGTGCATTAGGTCTCTGGCGATAGCAAGACCTAGTCCACTGCCCTCAGTGTTTCTGGACTTGTCGCCTCGCTTAAATCTCTCCATCAGCTCATCTGGTTCCATATCGAGAGCATCTCTCGACACGTTGCTGATCTCGAGTGCTGCAAATTTGCCCATCTCTCTTACCTTCACGTATGCTCTAGTCCCAGGCATGCTATACTTGCTGACATTGGTCAGCAGGTTCTCGATTACACGCCATAGCATCTTGCCATCGGCATTTACGTATACGTGTTCATCGTTCTTTTCGCAGTGAACCTCTACATCTGCAGCGACAAATATGTCGTTAAGCTCACCAACTACTTGCTGAGCCATACCGTTTAGGTCTATAACTTCGATGCTGATAGGCATAGCTCCACTTGATGCCTTGGTCGCTTCAAATAGGTCGCCGCTCAGTTTCTGAAGTCTCTTTGTCTTCTGATCGATAATCTCGAGGTAAGACATCGCATCCGGACTATCGAGCCCTTGTATCTTGAGTAAATCTATGTAAGTAACCATCGATGTAAGTGGCGTCTTTAAATCATGCGATACGTTGGAAATGAGTTCGTTACGCAGCCTCTGGCTTCGCAGTTCATTTTCGAGGGCAATCTCTTCCGCCTTGGCGATTTCATTTATGTCGTTTGCAAGCCGTTCGAACTCACCTCTATGTCTAACGACGACCTTCTTATCGAAATCACCTTCTTTAATTGCCCTAATACCTTCTCGAACTCTCGCATAGTCGTGGTAATATCTCGGAGCGAGTGTGATAATTAAAATCATCACAACGAATATCCATCCTGACCAAATATATGCAGGTGCAAAAATCACTACTATTAGGAAGTACAGCCTCTTCATCGTTATATCTTTGGATACGAATAGGTTGTAAATTCCCATGGAAACCTTGCCTACAATCGAGCGTTCAAAGAAATCTCTATTCTTGATATTCTTTACGAGTGATGTAAGCAGAATCATGGCAAATAGCACGCACACAGCCATCAGTGCCAACGAACCGAAGCCTTGCACCCACTCTGGTTTAAAGGTCGAATACTGTCTACCCAGCAGCATATCACTTTGCTCGGTGAGTTCCTTGACTGAAAATCCTTTCTTTACAATGGTCTTGAGTATGTGGTCAAGCGATTTTCCTGACGAGATATATACGTAGAATATTTCTTCCGAGGCAGCGACACCAACTCCCATTATAAAAATGCCTATAATGCGAAGTTCGGGAAAGATACGGTCGATAAGATTCAGCTTAATCCTACCTTTCCTATCGAACTTACCAGCGAAATAAATCGCAAATATTACGCCAGCAAGTGTAAATGCGGCGAACACGATAAGCAGTATAAAGTTCGTCGTCAGTATACCCACAAGTTTGTTCTTATCGACATAGGCGTTGAAATGCTCGCTCGTATATGCCTCATAGATGATGATTCTATTTGCCGATACGACGAGTAGCACCATGCTTATGGTTGCCACCAGGATAGCAAATTTCGATTTAAGCCCACGAAACTCGTCTCTTACGACTTGTTCCCTCATTAGTTATCTCCTTCAAGCTTATATCCTGTGCCCCATACAACTTTGATGTATCTAGGGTCTTTAGGATTTATTTCAATCTTCTCTCTGATGTGTCTGATATGCACCGCAACGGTGTTCTCCGGATTATATGCCGGTTCATCCCACACCGACTCGTATATCTGCTCCATTGAAAACACGCGGTCCGGGCTCTGAGCTAACAGTCTCAGGATTCCAAACTCAGTAGCGGTCAAGGTGACATTTCTACCATCAACTGTAACCTTCTTGCTGTTGTCATCCACAGTTAGCCCGCCCACTCTGTAGATACCTTCTTCTGATGGTTCATTGGCATTTCCGAACTTCGTATATCTACGAAGCTGCGATTTAACTCTCGCTACTAGTTCCATGGGGTTGAACGGTTTAGTAACGTAATCATCCGCACCGATATTTAGCCCTATAATCTTGTCATAGTCCTCTGCCTTAGCCGATAGCATGATAATAGGAATATCCTTTTCATTTCTAATCATCTGCGTGGCCTGAATTCCATCGAGTTTAGGCATCATAACATCCATGATGGCAAGCTTAACATCCTCACTTTTCACCACGTTAAGCGCTTCGAATCCGTCGTGGGCTTTCACAACCTCAAAGCCTTCATTATTTAGATATATCTCTATCGCTCTAGCGATTTCTCTATCATCGTCACAAACTAGAATTTTCACGGTATACCCTCCTTAAGTCATGTCTGTAATAGAAGTATATATCATTTGGCATAAGAAATCCGATTGTATTTATTATGATTTCTTTAAATTAGATTAATTTGCCCATTTCAAAAGTCCGGTGCAATATAGTATTGCTTCCGAACTTTGGACTTTTATCTTTTTAAACTAGTTTGTATCATTTTAGGACGATAATATATTTTATAATATATCCAGTTTTTTATTGATTAGTTGAACTAATCAACAATCACTTCATAATTCCTTAATTACACCATTTTCTATTAGGTAATTTCTTTTGGCAATTTTTTTAAAATCAGCATCATGGCTTACAACTATAATCGTTTTACCTTTTTCATTAAGTTCAACGAGTTTATTGATGACAATATTTTTATTCTTTGTATCCAAGGAGCCCGTAGGTTCATCAGCTAACAATACATCATATGGTTTCACCACATTTCTTGCTATAGCAACTCGTTGCTGTTCCCCTCCTGATAGTTCATATACATATGAACTTAATTTATCTAGCACCCCTAATTCACTCAATGCTGAATTTATTATTTCTTCTTTGTTTCTCTCTTTAACATACCTTGTAGCTAATAACATGTTCTCCTTTACAGTCATCTTATCTACTAGAGCGAAATTCTGAAACAAATAGGCAATCTTCTCTCTTCTTAAAAGTTCTGCATCTTTCTTTTTTCTAGCAGGGTTTAGTTTAGAAAAACATTTATATTCACCACTATTGAAGTCCTCTAGCGCACCAATAATATTGAGTAATGTGGATTTTCCACTTCCACTCAAACCGTAAATGCAGATAAAATCTCCTTTATATATATCTAGAGTAATATTATTTAAAACCTTATGATTATTATATCTCTTTGCTATATTTTTTAATAAGATTTGCAGATTAGTCGAATCATTCATTTAATAACCCTCCTTTAGCCTTTTTGTAACCATATTTTCGTTTTTTAAAATTAGAATCAGTTCAATGCAAGAACATATCAATATGAAAAGTGCTCCAATTACTATATTTACAGCAATTTGTGAATTAGCCCATCCATCCCGTGGCTCGAAAATATCTAATGACCCTGTAATTTTAGGATACATAATCAATACACATACTACGATTAAACTTGCGATATTATCCTTAATGATACTTGCCAATCTATTTTTATGTACATCATAAAATCGGTATCCTAAAAGATTTGATACAGCAATTTTTTGTCGGTTATTATAGTAATAAGTATCATTATCTAATTTGAGCGAAATGAATAGGATTATCATTAATAAAATTGAACTTATTAAATATATAATAAACTCTATTTTAAACGAGCTAATCATATCCACAACTTCGTTGTAAACAGACTTTGAATATAATATAAATTGTTCTGCTTGAGTTTTTTTAGCAATGTTTTTTATTTCATCATATGGCTTTTCTGGATGAAGAACATATGGATGAAATTGCCCATTTACTAATACTGATAACTTCACTCCTTCGTATGGCGACATATCCGATCCTCGAACTGCAACTAGGACGTACCCCTTAACTTTAGCTCTATCAATCCTTTTATTTGTATCATAGGAAAATGTTTCTTGATTAGATTTTATAAAAATATATTTTTCCTTCAAATTTTCTTTTTTTAGGCTTTGAAATCTATGATCTTCTCGGATTTTTGCTTTATCCTTTTTGCTTACTTTTAGGTCATCTGGCACATATATAATCCACTCATTTTCATTTACTGTATTCCTATTTATTTTGTTCCCGCTTATGTCCACTATGTTTGTTGTTCTTAAATAATTATCATTTACATACGCATATTTCCCATAAAAAGCTTGATCTTTCATATATTTATCATCATAGCCAGTGCTTCCATATTCTGGATTAGGTGCAAAGAAAAGTATCCCCCCTTCGTTATCAAGCTGATTCCAAAGCTTATTTAGTTTAGGGGCAACTACATTATTAAACTTGTCATCATCTTCGACATAAGCCCCTGACCAAGTACAAGCTATATTCGCATAATGCTTTGAATCTCTCCAATTTTCAAGACAACCTCTCAGACTTATGTATTGTTTATAAGACATGACACTTGTAGTTGCAAAATATATTGTTATAGCAGTCACAATTATTTTCGTTAGTTTAGAGTTTCTGATAGAGTATTTTCTGTAACCTTTTAACCATTTAATTAAATTTATTGATTTTATCTTTCTATATAACAGAATCCACTCGACAAAAAATAGTACGGCAATTATCTTAATGATAGCCACATATATATCTTTCATAAGAAATACGCATTCAAAATTCATATATGCATTTATTAATAGCAGAATAAATGCTATAGAGCCCACTACTCCTATACAGCTAGGAAGTAATAGGATATCAATTGTTTTTCTTATTGATAACCCAAAGTTGTTGTAACCAAGAAGTACTTCAACAGCCAATTCTTTCGAAATTAGATTGTTAAATAGGATGCACGAAACAACGAATATGGATATAATGCATCCTACAAGTATCATATATAAAACCACTTGGTTCCATTTGATTCCACTTGTCACAACATAGCTTTTATCAATCACCGCAGTCATTTCTTTTGATCTATTAATTTCTTTAACAAATTCATTTATTTCTTTTTCCGTGCCCCTGACATGATAATCCCCACTAAAACTTACTTCATTCATTTTTTCAAAAGACTTTAACTGAACTTTTTTTCTTGTAAGCAAACTTTTAATTTCTCCTCTAGAAAATTTATTTAACTTATTCTCCTTTTTATTTATCTTGATATTCCAATAGCTATCCTGAAACCAGTTTACATCATTTAAATAAATATATAATTTTAAAGTTTGGCGTTCTCTGGTACCATTCATTGGTTTTCGTTCAGATTTTATGAAGCTAATATTATTATTTTGGGCTATCCCTTCAAGTTTTATAATTGAATTTTTATTTGCATGTTCATTTGATGTTATGTTAATAGTAGTGTCAAACTCATGAAGAAAATAATTTAAGAAGACGTCATCTTCTTCATAGAATTTACCAATGCTAATTATCATAATTAGCAAAACCGTTATGCCCCAAATAATCTTCTTCATGTCTTTTCTCCATAATTTATTATTAAATATTGGAAACACTGAATTGAATCAGTGTTTCCACATCTCAAATATAAAATAACGTTTACTTAACCGTAGCCCACGCTTTGTTACCGAATACTGCTCTTTCCCATGATGCCTCAGCCCTCCTTCCAGCAACGGTCCATCCAGAAGACGACAGCTTTCCACCAGCCCCTTGAACTGTAGTTTTGTGGACTTTATATTTATGATCATACTTTGACCACACATACCTATTGCCAACACCATGTATCCATGAACCACCTATAGATTTCTTTCATACCGATTCCTCCATTTTCTTGTCAATAAAACTAAAAGGATATCCTCTATTAATTTGTAGGATATCCTTTACTTATATTGATTACATTTTCTTTTATTATTTCTTGCTTTTTCTTTGCTTTTTATCGTTTATAGGGTAGTATCACCTTTGCGCAAACTTTCCCTTCACTTTCATTAATTTCAAAACTACCACCAAGATGATTTGCAATATCGTTTACAATAGCAAGTCCAAGACCTGATCCTGTTTCACCTATTCGTCTCGATAGGTCACCCCTATAAAATTTCATTTTTACCATGCCCCAGTTTATAATCTCATCTTTTCTAATACTATTAAGTATATTGATATTAAGCATGTCATTTGCTGTATCTACAGTTACCTCTATATCTGAATCATTGCTGGAATAGTTGATTGCATTTGTTGTTAGATTGTCTAGAATCCTTAAAAGCAACTGTGCATCCATTTGAACATCTATAAAGTCTTTTTCTGCAACCTTTAGCTTTAGTTTATGGTTTTTAGTTATTATTCTTTTTTCATCTTCCCATTGTCTAAAAAATATACCTATATTGAAAGTTGTTAAATTTACAGGTATATCATTTAAGCTGAATTTTAAATACGAAAAGAACTCTTCCGTTAACTGGTTTAGATATTTCACGTTTTCATAAATGATATTAAGGAACTTTGTTCTGTTCTGTTCTGAGATGTCTTTTTCTTCATTTAGCAATACAATGTACCCCATCATATTTGCAATAGGAGTTTTAATATCATGGGCAAGATATGTTAGAAGATCTGTCTTCTCCTGATATTCTTTTTCATACTTTTCTTCTAATTCCTTGTTGTAATTCCTTAGCTCAATAAACACATCTCTTTCTGCGGATAATGATTCGTGAAATTCTAATAATTCATTGCATTCATGTGTTAAATACATCAATCCAGACTCGATGTATTGATTATATTTGTCAAAACGCTTCTTCTGAATATAGAAAGTTCCACAAATTATTATTAATAAAAGCATGACCATTATCCCGTATCTTCCAAAGCTAAAATATGCGGAATATAAGTTATTAAACTGATTCCCTGCTATATTTTCATATACAATCGTGTCCAATCCTTCAAATATAATCATGCTTATAACAGAGCTTACAATAATCCATATGATTTGATGAATAATTGTCGCTATAAGATATCCTTTATTTTTAAACATTTATTTTATACCCCACTCCCCACACAGTGGCTATAATTGAACCAGCCCCTAATTTTTCAAATTTGCTCCTTATTCGTCTAATGTGCACCATCACAGGGTTCACCTCAGATTCTAGAACTTGATCCCCCCATATTACATAATGAATATCATTCATATTATAAATCTTGTCAGGGTCTTCCATAAGAAGCCATAGTATTTCAAATTCCTTAGGTGTTAAATCTATATTATGTTTTTTATAGTATGCTTTATGGGTCTTTTTACTTAACTTTAAGTCACCAATTTCCCTTTCATAATCGTTTTTTTCGCTATCTTTTTTAGAATACTCATAAGTCCTTCTAAATTGTGATTTTATCCGAGCAATCAGTTCATACGGTTCAAAGGGTTTTACTATGTAATCATCTGCGCCCATATTTAAGCCATATATTCGATGGGCAGAACCCTCAAGAGCCGTTACCATTATAATAGGTATGGTGGAATACGCTCTAATTTTAAGACACACTTCTAGACCACTAATGTCTGGTAATAGTAGGTCTAATAAAATTAAATCAAACTTATCTTCTAGCATCATGGTTATTGCATCGCACCCTGTAGGTGCAACTTCTGTTTCCCATTCTTCAGCCATTAAATATATCTTTATAAGTTCGGCTAGGCTATTATCATCTTCAACGATCAAAATCCTTCTCTTCATAAGTATCTCCATAGTTCTAGTCATGTATATGCGAATCATTTCATTAACTATATCTACTAGCCCTAGCTTGATTTTACACTTTTTCATACTAAAAAATCGAGTAAAATAAAAAAATCAGCAATTATAGATTTTGCAATGCATGATATGCATATATTACTACTCTATTGCTGATTCTTTGATTTATATTTACTTTTTCTGTTAATTCATCAGATGAATTTTCTCAATAATTAAATCTTACTTATATCCCTCATTATCGCTCTTCTTACTTGTCACGTTGAGTGCAACCCATAGCACGAATGCCACGAGAGTAAAGATGATTAGAGCGTAGAAGTTCGAATCATACTTGCCCCCTGCAGCTTCAAGCAGCTTAGCCGAAATGATTGGTCCGATGATAGCCGCTGGGATTAGTGAGAAGTTTGCGATACTGAAGTTAGTAGGGAAGTACTTTGCCCCGAACGCTTTATTTATATAAGCGGATGTAAGTGTTGGAGTTCCGCCGTAAGCTAGACCTACGAAAATCAGACCCACAACGATTGCGATGAGCGAGTGGCTCATGCCCCCGATTACAAGTAGAACACCTGCTATAAACATGAATATGTTGTTTACAATAGATGTAGTCTTTCTACCGAACTTATCGAAGTTGTTACCTGTAACGATTCTGCCTGCTCCGTTAAATAGAGAAACGATCATACCGAGTACTGCCGATCCGCCGTAAGCTAGCGAGATGTTAGCCGCACTGTTGATTACCATAAGACCCGCTGAGTTGAGAGCAACAGCCCAGATAAAGAATACCCAGAATCTCGAAGTCTTCATCATCTCTGCAGCTGTATAGTGATGAGTCTTATCATCTGTTGCAGCTGCCTTGCCTGCACCTGCTGCTGGTGCTTCTGGTGACTTGATGATAATTGCTGCAACTACCAAAACTACGAAAATAGTAATAGCAAGAATCTTAAATGTTGGGAAAACTCCAATATTTGCGATAAACTTAGTTACAACGGTTCCAAGAGCTAGACCGCCGAGACCGAATCCCATCAGCATGATTCCTGAAGCAAGACCAACCTTATCTGGGAACCATTTAGTAATAGTAGTGATAACAGCGTTATATCCAATGCCTACGCCGCCACCACCGAATATTCCGTAGAATATGTACAGTTTCATAAGGCTTCCCGATGCATCCGCTGGATTCAGAGTTGAAACCATGAAAAATCCGATGAGAAGTAGAACTGCCGAGATTAGAAGTCTTATCTTAACACCAAACTTCTTACCGAGCTGTCCACCGATGAGTCCGCCCAAGCAGAACATAATCATCGAGATTGTGAATGTCATCGACATCTGTGCAACTGTCCATGTCTTGAAAACCTCTGCAAAAGGAGTTCTGAACAAAGACCATGCGTAAATAAGTCCTAGGAATAGCGTAGAAATAGTCGCCATTCCGAGATACAACCATCTTTTGTTGTTGTTCATTTTCTTAAACCACCTGTCCTTACCTAATTACGCTGCCATTACCTCTCTGCAGCGCTTTAATTCTTTAACGCTCAAGCTCCATTCGCTGAACGCCAATGCAAAATATAATACCACTTTTCACATTTATTTTCTAGCAAATATTGTATATCTTGCATATAACTTTCGATGTTTTTTCGCATCCATACCTGTCTAAGCTTCGAGAACAGTTTTTACCTTTCTATACGAAAAATCTGTTGATCCACCAATCTCTTCATATACAAAAGACTCGAGCGTTGCTATAGTACAGCCCATATCTCGAAGTGTTTTCATCGCCTCTTCTAGGTCTTCCTTCTGCTTAGATGCACAGCAGTCCTTGATAATCTGAACATCATAGCCCTTCTCAACTAGACTTCTTGCACTCTGCAGGATTCCGATGTGTGCCTCTAGACCAGCTAACACAATGCGTTTACCCTTATGAGACTGAAGTAAGCTCTCCATGTCTGGCGAAGAAGTGCAGTCAAACTCAACCTTGTCGAGCTTCTCGAAGCTGCGCAGTTCACTCTTGAGCTCCCCTGAAATCGGTTCTGCATCGTAGCCATACTGCTCCGTCAGAAGCGTTGGTAGCTCTAGTATGTTGAGACATCTTGCTAGCTTTAGCATATTGCTCATAAACTTCTCGCTCTTACGAACCTTAGGGATTATATGGTTCTGGACATCCATGATTATGCACATAGTATTATCTGAGCTCAGGCCACGGAGCTTCGCCAGCGTACCGTTATCCACACGGTTCACCTTATACGGAGTTATGGTCGCATACCCATTTGCAAGGCAGTTTAGGTCTGTATTTGCAGGCTGTACACTGCCATCGGTTATCTCGGCATTATACTTATATTCTCCGTCTGCAAAAGGCTTGTTCGCATCCCCTTCGTCCTCGCCCTCGTGATTTTCTGCTATAACCCTCTCGTAAGTGTTGTTAAATCCGCAGATGCCAGCCTCCGCATATCTGACGCCCTTAATCTGCCACTTAGGTAAATCAGGAGCATTCACATTGAGAATTATTCCCGGCTGAAGCTTCTTCGCCACATCGATGAGCTCCGGTATCATTTCGCAAATGAACTCGAAGTGAGTCGCCTGCCTATTCGTCACGGATAGTGCAATAGATCTATATCCATTTAGAGCCCCTTCATTTGCGATTGCAAATGTTCCCGAATAGTTGATATCTATTCCCGCATTGCCGCCGTGATTAATACCGCCGATGACAAAGTCTGGAGGCGTTCCCGCTTCCCTCATCATATCTATTCCGAACTTCGCACAGTCCGCAGGAGTTCCTGATAGAGCGACAGCCTTGACAGCCCCCTCCATATCTACAGCACGCGCCGTAACATTCCCGCCGAGAGTAATAGCTTGACCGCTAGCGCTTCTCTGCTTGTCAGGCGCCACGACGTATACCTCCGCCATGTGCGAGAGGAAACGTACCAATGTGCGGATTCCAAATGCATCTATTCCATCATCGTTGCTAACTAATATTCTAAGCATTGATATTCCTCATTCCCTTCTTGATATTACCGACAAACATCTTGATGAGCAGTCTCAGTAGCGGTTCAGACACCCTATAGAAGTAGAAGTACACTACCTGTTCTTCCTCAGTGCAGAGGTCCGTAACAGGGTTCATCATAAGCCCGACATCCTTACCCACCTGACACAGCTGCTCTGCCGGCACAGGAGCCTTGATTCGAAGCATTACCGCAAGACCGGACTTTGAATCGAGCGCTTC
>ERZ773207.879-NODE-879-length-10842-cov-4.903958_pt1 | contig 10842 bp, 5 predicted proteins | sample MGYA00580997_ERZ773207 | MGnify/ENA primary metagenome ERZ773207 (study PRJEB29015, sample SAMEA2738170) | human oral metagenome | biome: human oral; feature: human-associated habitat; material: saliva | place: China | collected 2239 ... | reverse complement strand
AGTGATGCTTTTTATGGCACAGTAGTTGCACGTATACTAAGAAACATCTGTTTAGTCACCTCAATTCAAAAAAGTATATGGGTACATTCTTAGGTTGCCTTTTTGCCTTTTTCATAGGTTTATTTTTCGTAGCATGGGCACTACTCCATCAAGGTCTTCGATTCATTCTTTCTCTCCTAGGCATCAAGTTGCCAGACAATGCAGAGGCTTTTAGACAGCAAGCACAACAACAAGGGCAACAGCAAGCGAATCGTTCCCAACAACACCATAGTTCTAACCAAGAATCGAGCAGTAACAGTGCCTCAAATGGCAAGATATTCACGAAAGATGAAAGTGAATACGTAGAATTTGAAGACGTGCCTTAATGGCGCGTCTTTCTTTTTTGTCCATAACCTAGCGCAGGTTTTCCCTCATCTCCTCGATTTTCCGGGCCATCGACCTAGAAAAAGCACAGACTACCGCTGCTTCGTTGCACTTTTCGCCCTCATCATTCGGCAGATACGTGCAATAATCCGTAACTTTGCACGTTATGTAATGTAGGCTCTGCTGTGCACCAAGAGCAAGACTAAAAAAGGTGCTGTGAATAGCATGGATTTTTCCTCCATTCTCTATCCACATTTTCTCACGCACTCCGCCCTTTTCAGCAGGATATTTTCAACACTCCAACGACGTTATCTCCGAATGATCACTTATATCAAAGGCAGCATTGCCGAACTCACTCCCACTGAAGTGGTGGTGGAAGCCGCAGGTGTGGGCTATTCCATCGCTATTTCGCTCAACACTTTCGCAGCCCTCCAAGGCAAAGAATCGGCTCGTGTCTATGTCACTGAGGTGATTCGCGAAGATGCTCACCTTTTGTTTGGATTTTACAGCAAACAAGAACGCACTCTCTTCGAAGCCCTCACCTCGGTCAATGGCATTGGCGGACAGACGGCACGCATGGTACTCTCGGCTTTCTCGCCTGCGGAACTGACAGAAATCATACAAGGCGAACAAACAGCCATGCTCAAGAGCGTGAAAGGTATTGGACCCAAAGCTGCCGCGCGCATTGTTTTGGACCTGCGCGACAAGATTGGCAACCTGCTCAGCACTGGAACACTCGACGTAGCTCCTTCAGCTGGTGGTGCCATTGCCACTGCCGACAAAAAAGTGGCAGAAGAAGCCATCTCTGCCCTCTCGATTCTCGGTTTCCAACCTGCGACAGTGCGCAAGGTCATTGGCAATATCCTCAAAGCAGAACCAGGGTTGGACGTGCAGCAACTCATCAAACGCGGTTTGAAAGAAATCAAATAATCGCTCTTGTCCTGTGACATCTTCGAGCACTTCTAAGCTTTATCTCTAGAAACTCTCGAACCTCCATTTGTACTCCCTCAAAAAACTTGAACATAATGAAGCTCTTCTCTCCAAGTAAAATCCAACATTGGGTCGCACTCCTCGGTGTGGCGCTCTGCTGTGTAGCCACTTGGGGGGCAGTTCATGCGGCGTTTCTGGCACCGCGCACAGAGAAAGCAGCTGAGCTACCAGCACCACAAGCGGTGCGCGACAGCATTATTCCAAAGCGCAACCCACAAACAGAGCGTGTTGTGCCTTTTACTGTGCGTCCTACTGCCAGTGCCAACCCCTCATCTGACGACCGCCATTCTGGCGACTTGAAAGATCCGGAGAATCTCACCACGGGATTGTTCTATGATGAAGCGACAGGACTCTATAAGTACGGCACAAAAGTAGGTGACCGCTTTGTTTTCTCTCCTATCTTCATGGGCACTGATGAAGTGATGCGCGAGGGCATCCGTCGATTTATGATGGATTACTTCCGCAAGCGCAACAACGACGAATACCGTAGCCAAGGCAAAAATAGTTTTGACTTCACCGATATGCAATTTTCCCTCGGACCCGCAGAGAAAATCTTCGGTCCTGGCGGAGTGCGCGTGCGAACCCAAGGGAGTGCAGAACTAAAACTCGGAGCGAATCACAGATGGACGGACAATCCCTCGCTGTCGGAACGCAATCGCAGCGTGTTTGGCTTCGACTTCAATGAGAAAATCAATCTTGCCCTTAACGGGAAAGTGGGCGACAAGGTGAACATGGACTTCAATTATAACTCAGAAGCCACGTTTAACTTTGATGCGCAAAACCTCAAACTCCGCTACGAAGGCAAAGAAGATGAGATTATCAAACTCGTGGAAGCCGGTAATGTGTCCATGCCCACGCAGTCTTCGCTCATCCGTGGCGGACAAAGCCTCTTCGGTGTCCGGACGGATATGCAGTTCGGGCGGCTCAAACTGCAAACCATGCTGGCGCAAAAGAAATCAGCAGCACAAACTGTCAATTCCCGTGGTGGAGTGCAGCTCACCGACTTCGAGTTCTCAGCTTCCGACTACGACGAAAACCGACATTTCTTCCTTGCTCACTTCTTCCGCGACCACTACGACCAGTGGATGACGCAGCTCCCCAACATTCTTTCGGGAGTGACCATCAATCGCATCGAACTTTGGGTCACCAACAAGACGGCTGCCACCACCAACACGCGCAATCTTGTTGCCCTCACCGACTTGGGTGAGGCTAAGAAGTTCAACAACAAGGTCTGGGTAGCGGCACCGAATGATGTGGCTCCCTCCAACCGTTCCAACAACGCCTACAACTTCATCCTCCAAACGGCTCCGCAAGTGCGCGACATCACGCAGAGCAACGCCCAACTTGACGCAATGGATTTGGTGGGTGGTGAAGACTACGAAAAACTGGAAAGCGCACGCCTGCTGAGCAGTTCTGAATATTCGCTCAACTCTGCCTTGGGTTATGTGTCGCTCAAGTCTACGCTCCAACCCGACCAAGTGTTGGCAGTGGCATTTGAATACACTTATCGTGGTCAAACCTACCAAGTGGGTGAGTTTTCCACGGACATCAAGGACAACACGCAGGCTTTGCTTGTGAAATCGCTCAAAAACACCGCGAACACCCCTAAGATGGGCAACTGGAAACTGATGATGCGCAACGTCTATGCGCTCGGAGCTACAGCGGTGCAACGCGAGCGTTTCTCCCTCGATGTCAAGTATTTGTCCGACACCACGGGCGTTTACATCTCCTATCTTCCCATTCCACGTCTCAAAGATAAGCGTTTGCTATCTCTCCTCGGCTTGGACAACCTAGACAACAATGCACGTCGTGTGCCCAATGGCTACTTTGATTTCGTGGAAGGCTACACCATCGACGCAGCTTCTGGGCGTGTTTTCTTCCCTCAAGTGGAGCCCTTCGGTGGTTTCTTGGCAAATGTCATTGGAGATGCTGATGTGGCACGCAAATTTGCCTACACAGAACTCTACGACTCCACGCGCACCATTGCCAAACAAGTGGCAGAGCACAACAAGTTTGTCATCAAAGGTCGCTACAAAGCCACAAAGAGTGACGAGATTGTCCTCAACACTTCCGGCATTCCGCAGGGAAGTGTGGTCGTGACCGCTGGCGGACAAATCCTCACCGAAGGCAGTGACTACACAGTGGATTACAGTGCTGGTGTCGTGCGCATCCTCAACAAGAGCATCCTCGATGCTGGAACACCCATCCAATGCTCCGTAGAGTCCAACACCGACTACGGTTTGCAGCGCAAGACCATGATGGGATTGAACTGGCAATACGACTTTTCACACGACTTCCAATTTGGTGGTTCTCTCCTGCATCTCAGCGAGCAACCTTTGACTTCTAAGGTTGCACTGGGCAGCGAACCGCTCAACAACACCCTCTGGGGGCTGAACATGGCATGGAAACAGCAAAGTCAGTGGCTCACTAATCTGGTGAACCGCCTGCCCTTCGTGCACGCCTCTGCCCCATCTTCCATCAACTTCACCGCTGAATTCGCACATCTCATTGCTGGACAAAGCAGTGAGGTGCAAGGTCGCGCCTCTTACTTAGACGACTTTGAGAATGCCAAGACTGAAATCGACATCTCTGCACCCCAACAATGGAGTCTCTCTTCGGTACCCTCCATGTTTGCGGAGTCGCAACTCAACAACGATGTGCGCTCTGGCTACAACCGCGCGCGCCTAGCGTGGTACACCATCGATCCACTCTTCACACGTCGCAACTCGTCCCTCACCCCTGGTCACATCAAATCCGACTTGCGTCAACTATCGGACGCGCGAGTGAGAGAGGTTTATGTCAGCGACCTCTACCCCAACAAGTCGTTGAACTACAAGGATGCAGCCACACTTCCTGTGCTCAACCTCGCATTCTATCCCAACGAACGCGGACCTTACAACCTCGATCCAACCCTCGATCGCGATGGACATCTGGCTAATCCTACCCAACGATGGGGAGGTATGATGCGGCGTCTCGAAACCTCCGATTTCCAAGCTGCGAATGTGGCGTACATCGAGTTTTGGATGATGGATCCTTTCACAGAGATTGACGGCAAAACCCCTAACTATACAGGTAATCTCTATTTCAATCTAGGAGAAATCTCAGAAGACGTACTCCGCGATGGTCGCAAGTTCTACGAAAGCGGAATGCCAGTGGATGGCGACCGCTCTCAACTCACGCAAACTGCATGGGGATGGGTGCCCAACCAAAGCGCAGTGACCTATGCTTTCAACACCGCTTCCGACAGTCGCCGACTGCAAGACATAGGTTTCAACGGATTGACCTCCGAAGAAGAACGCACGTTTGGTCCCTATGCCAAGTTCCTCGAAGACGTGCGCAGCCGTGTGCGTCCCGAAGTTTACGACTCACTCTTACAAAGTCCTTCAGCCGACCGCTATCACTATTACCGCGGTACGGACTTCGATGAACGCCGCATGAGCATCCTCGATCGCTACAAGTTTATCAACAACCCAAATGGTAACTCTGTAGCTGCCGATGCTTCTCCCGAACGCTATTCCACTGCCTACAAGATTACTCCCGATGTGGAGGACATCAATCAGGACTATACGCTCAACGAATACGAGAAATTCTATCAATATCGTGTGCAAATCCGTCCTGATGCCATGCAGGTGGGACAGAACTACATCGTAGATAGTCGCACCATCAATGCAAAGACTCGAGATGGCAAGACGCCCGAAACGAAGTGGTATCTCTTCCGCATCCCCATCGAACAATACGAACGTCGCTACGGAAGTATCAACGATTTCTCTTCCATCCGCTTCATGCGCATGTTCATGACGGGGTTTGACCAACCTGTCGTGCTGCGTTTGGCGACACTCAACTTGGTGCGCGGAGAATGGCGCGACTACGAACAGCCTCTCTACACCACTGGACTCGGTGGACAATCGGGCGAAATGGTGGTAAGTGCGGTGAACTTTGAGGAAAACAACGAGAAAACTCCAGTGAACTACGTGCTTCCTCCTGGCATCAGCCGTAGCATCGAACCCGGACAAGAACAGGTGCTTGAAAACAATGAGCAAGCCCTCTCTCTGACCGTGAAGAACCTCTCCAGTGGCGATGCGCGTGCGGTATATAAAAACACGCAGCTCGACCTCCGCCGCTACAAGCACCTCCAACTTTTTGTCCATGCCAACGCTCTCCCTGGCGACAAAGATTTGGCAGATGGTCAAATCAGTTTGTTCGTACGTTTGGGTTCTGACTATAAAAACAACTTCTACGAATACGAGATTCCTCTCACGCTCACTCCCGAAGGTCGCTACGGTGGTGAGGTGGGGCGCCGTGCGGTATGGCCCAATGACAACATGCTCGATGTGGATCTCGACCTCTTCACTCGATTGAAGGCGGGTCGCAACCGCAAGAAAGCACAAGGTTTAGCAGCCTTCACCCAACTGTTCTCGGTATATGACCCTGCGCGTCCTAAGAACAAGGTAAGCATTCAGGGCAATCCCTCTTTGGGAGAAGTGCGCACCATCATGATTGGTGTGCGCAACAACTCGCGCGCTCCGCGCAGTGTCGAAGTGTGGGCAAATGAACTCCGTCTGCAAGACTTTGCCAACCAAGGGGGATGGGCAGCTCAAAGCCAACTCAACATCCAACTCTCGGATTTGGCGACTGTCAATCTGAGCGGACACCTCGAAACGAACGGATTCGGTGGATTGGAAGAGACCGTGAGCCAACGTCGCAACGACGATCTTTCGCAATTCTCCGTGACGACCAATGTGGAATTGGGCAAACTCGTTCCCGAGAAAGTGAAGCTCACTGCGCCTGTCTACTATTCGTACTCCAAAGAGGTGGTAACTCCTCGCTACAATCCCCTCGACACCGACATGCCGATGGCGGATGCGCTGGCTTCGTTCCCCACATCGGCGCAGCGCGACTCCCTACGTGACCTCACCAATCGCGTAGTGGTGAACAAGAACTTCTCCGTTTCTGGGCTGCGCTTCAACCGCACCACGAAAGGAAGCCCCATGCCTTACGACTTGGGGAACTTCACACTTGGCTTTGCACAATCCACGCGCCACACTGCAGGTACGACGACGGCGTGGGAACGTGACATGAACTGGAAGTTCAACTTTGCTTACACCTATTCACCTGGCCGTCATTCCTTCGAACCGCTCCGCAACATCCTCAAGTCTAAGTCGCCTTGGCTGCGCATCTTCAAGGATTTTGGCATCAACTATTTGCCACAAAGCATTGCGTTCAACTCCGATATTTCGCGCCACTACTACGAACTTCAAGAGCGCGACATGGAGAATCTAGAGAACAAGACGCTTCCGCTCACCTTCTCTAGCGACTTCTTGTGGAATCGTAGCTTCCAACTCCGTTGGGATCCTACTAAAAACATTCACTTCAACTTTGCCTCTGGCACGAATGCGGAGATTGAGCAACCCAATGCGCCCGTCAATGAAGCCCTCTATCCCGATCGCTACGCAGCGTGGAAGGACTCCATCACACGCAGCATCCTCGAACTTGGCCGTCCGCTCGCCTATCAGCAGAATGCAGAATTGTCGTGGAACATTCCACTCAACAAAATCCCTGCCCTCGACTGGATCACCGCCGATGCTAAATACGGAAGTACCTACAACTGGACACGCGGCATCGAGACCACCACAGGGCAATCCTTGGGCAACAACATTGCCAACCGCCGCGACATCACCACCAACGGCCGCTTCAATATGGAAAACCTATATAATAAGGTGCCTTTCTTGAAGCGAGTGAATCGCAAATTCTCACAGAGCAACCCCCGCAACACGAAACCTGAAAAGAAGTTCTACGAGAAAGAAATCGTGCTGCGCGCTGACACCACCTTTATTGTTCCTCACAACCAAGGCAGCAAGAAGCTCCGTGTCGTAGCGATTCGCAAAGACGGCTCACGCTATGCCATCAAATACAAAGTGCTCGACATCAACCGCATCGAAGTACTCTCGCGCGGTGTAGACTCTCTCAAGATTACCGTGGCAGCTCGCAAGCGTATGGAGGAACAAACATGGTATAAAGTAGCTGAAGTGGGCGCACGCGGATTGATGAGTCTTCGCAATTTCAATGTGAGCTATCGCAACAATGCGCAACTCTCTCTCCCTGGGTTCATGCCTAATGTGGGCGACATCTTCGGACAGTCGCACATGGGCAGCCTCTTTGCGCCTGGACTCGACTTTGCCTTTGCCACAGCAGGCGAAGACTATGTGCAACGGGCAACCGACAGAGGTTGGTTGCTCCAAAGCGACAGCATCACCACACCTGCTACCTTCGCCCAAACGGAGGATTTTCAGCTGCGCGCACAGATAGAACCGGCACGCGATTTCCGCATCAGCCTTACTTTCTCGCGCAATCACAATCGCAACAAGACCATACAATACATGTTTGAGGGTATGCCATCGCTCCAAAGTGGCTCCTTTGCAATGACCACTCTCTCCCTCGGTAGTGCTTTCTCGTCAAATGGCACGGCAGACAATGGCTACCGCAGTGCGCGCTTCCAACAGTTCCTAGGTGCCCTCGATCGTTATCAAACTCGACTACAACAGCGTTATGTAGGAACCACCTACCCTGCTGGACTCGGCACATGGAGTGGACAACCATACAATCTCGAAAATGGCGTAGTAGGCAAGTATTCCAGTGAGGTAATGATACCTGCATTCCTGGACACTTATACTTCCATGGGAGGATCTACCGACATCTTCCCCATCTTGACGAAGCTCTTGCCCAACTGGACGCTCACTTACTCTGGACTGGCGTCACTACCTGCCTTCAAACGCTGGTTCCGTGCCTTCAACCTCAACCACAGCTACCGCAGTCTTTACAATGTTGGTTCATACAATAGTTTCCAAAGCTATCGTTCCGCAGTGGATGGACTCGGATTCATCAGCAACGTGGAGAATGGTCGTCCGCAACCCTCGTCGCAATTTGACATCTCAACCGTGAGCATCAATGAGAGTTTCTCTCCCCTCTTGGGCGTAGATGCCACTTTCCACAACAGCATGACTGCCAAACTTGAAATGCGCCGCACACGTGTGCTCACGCTCTCCATGGCTTCTCAGTTGCTCACCGAGACTCACTCCAACGACATTGTCGTGGGCTTTGGCTATCGGGTCAATGATTTCAAGTTCCCCACGTTTGGTGGTAGTGGTATAAAAGGAAAAAGCAGCAAATCTCGTCGTTCAGCACGAAGTGCTTCAACCAACAATTCCAACAGCAACGACAGTTTTTCTGATAATGCTTCGGGTACATCTGGTGATGGTTTTGCCCACTCGCTCAACCTACATCTGGACCTCTCGTTCCGTGATCAGAGTGCGCTACAACGCAACCTCCTCACCACCCTTTCTCAAGCCACGAGTGGCAACAGAGCGGTGCAAATCTCCTTCTCAGCAGACTATGCCGTATCGCGATTCTTCACCATCTCTGCCTACTACGAACGACAAATGAACCGTCCGCTCCTCACCTCTTCCGCCTTCCCCACCACGGTGCAAGACTTCGGTCTCAACCTCAAATTCCAGTTGGCGAGATAAACGGATGGGCACAATGACACCAAATCGGTCATTAGACCATAATAAGTTTAGGCTCTAATGACCGATTAGTTGAGGCTATAAAATAAATACATACCTTATCGACATATACAATTGTATGCCGATAAGATAGGTAGGAACCAGTCTTGAACCAACCTCTAAACCGCCTACAAGAATCTTGTGCATCTTGGCAACGCTGTCTATCGTACCACTTGCCACACCGTAGGTTAGTGACATAATCGTGACGATGAGCGATAGAGAAGGGATAAAACTGGATGAGAAGGAGCTGGGGAATAGCTGTCCTGTCACACTCAGGAGAATTGCGTGCGGAACAGCTGTGAGAAGAATCATGATAATCACATAGACAATAAACTCGACCAATGCCACGCGAAGACCTGCCTTCTCACGATAATGGAATTTGTAACGATTGTTTGTGGAGTTTGTTAGGCTGCTTCTCATATTTGATAGCATTGCACGTAGTGCAGTGTAAAGACGGCTACGAACACACGCACCCGCTGCCATCACTGTCATAATAAAGTAGATGAGCAGTGGTGAAAGTTGGTTGCTGACAAAGGAGCCAAAGAACCAACGGATGCCCTCACTACTCAGCATAGATCGCATCGGGAGCTCGGGAAAAGCTGCCGTTAGAAGCCATGAGAGCAGTATCAGTGCTAACTGGGCTATGAGAAGCACTAAGACAATATATCCTAACTTATTCCTCATCGGCATGGAGGTTGTCGATATCAATAATACGTAGTTCTAATGCACGTACTACAAGGCGCGTTGCGTTGACGCTCATACCATTGTTACCATCAGGGAAGAACTTCTGTACAAGTTCGTTCTGTCGTTTCTCTAAGCTCTTTACACCAAAAGGCATACCACGTAGGTTGGTAATCTGCTCCTTGGTATAACCGAGTGCAAGGTGGCGAAGGAAGCGCTCATCATACTCGTCAATCTCGTAGCTAACCATTGCTTCTTGGTGCATCAGCTGACCGCTCACGCTCATCTTGAATCTGCCTACAATCTTCTCAAGGATAGGCTGATTGAATACCATTCGCTTGCCCGACATTACACTTGCCACGTCGCCACGTGTCAATAGTTCGCCACTCTTCAAGCAGATACCATCAGCACCTGCATCAAGAACATCGACCCATAGCTTTTCATTCAATATCTCACCCGTAAATATAAGCACCTTCACGTGTGGATAAGTCTGCTTTGTTTGGCGGCAGATTTCTACTCCCACCGTTGTTGAACCACCCAATCCAAGGTCAAGCAGCACGAGATCAGGCAGGTTTTGCTTAATGAGTTTCCAGTAGGCAACTTCACTTTCTGCTGTTCCAATAATCTCGGCTTCAGGGATTTCGTTTCGGAAGATACCCTCCGTTCCTTTTAATTCTAAGGGTACGTCTTCAACGATGATGACTCTAAAATTCTCCATAGGTATATTTTGTTTAGTTATGTTTCTTAATTTGCTTTTGCCAAAACCACATCTATTCTCACGCCATTCGGTGTCTCGATAGCTGAGATACCACAACCACGTTTATTGGTTGATTCGCCATTGTCACGGGCTATCTGTCGGCAGATAAAGAACATCAAACGGTCGGCAGAAGGCTGGAAGAGGTCGCGACAAACGTCATCAGAGAGTGTCAACGTCGACATGAGAACATGTAGGGTTACATAACCAGACTGATGTTCTTCGGCTGTGACCGTCAGTGGTTGGTTGTTATTGATAAGATATAGTATATCAAATAAATAAGCAAGGAAGACAGGGTCGCCATTGATAAGTGGTGACTCAAAGGCTGTCGTCAGTTTTGCAGGGCTCACCAAAGTCGTGATATCCACAGGACGCGACACAAGTTTCACGGCCTCAATCTGGCTCATAGCCTGCTGACTAAGAATCTGATAGAGCTCCTTGTAGTAGATAGCCAACTCGTCAATCGCTTCAAGTTGACCGTCAGCTTCGTCGACA
>ERZ773207.876-NODE-876-length-10847-cov-28.358043_pt1 | contig 10847 bp, 9 predicted proteins | sample MGYA00580997_ERZ773207 | MGnify/ENA primary metagenome ERZ773207 (study PRJEB29015, sample SAMEA2738170) | human oral metagenome | biome: human oral; feature: human-associated habitat; material: saliva | place: China | collected 2239 ... | reverse complement strand
CTTCAAAGAAGAAAAAGGAAAAATAAATGAAGCCTAATGATCGTTTTTCTTTTCTCAAGAATAATCGGGTGTCTCAAGATACCTCAACTCTGGTGCAGTGCTACCTCCCGATTATCGGTCAGGATGCGCTCAGTCTCTACCTTTATATACTTGCTTTCTGGGATGATGGCCAAAAAGAACACCTTTTTGCATCAATTCTTAACCACCTCAATTTTGGGATGGACAGACTTTTAAAAGCTTTCAAAATCCTATCTGCTTTTCATTTGGTTACCCTCTATCAAAAAGAAGATAGCTATGAACTGCTTCTTCACCCGCCCCTGTCGGCATCTGATTTCTTAGGCCATACAATCTACCGGACCTTGTTGGAAAATAGAATTGGCGAGACAGCAGTTTCTGATTTGCGCCAAGAACAGGCAGGCGGAGAGCCTTTGGCAGTTCCTTTGAGTCGGGTCTTTCCAGATATAGAGGACATGACTAGTCACGACGAGATGCCAGTAAGAGCTAATTTTGCGAATGATTTTGATTTGGAACATTTTCGTCAGCTCATGGCTCGAGATGGTCTCCGTTTTCAGGACGAATCCTCAGATATTTTGGTTTTATTTGCCATTGCTGAGGAGAAAAAATGGACCTGGTTTGAAACTTACCAATTAGCTAAGGCTACAGCAGTTTCGCAGGTTATATCTGTCAAGCGTATGCGTGAAAAATTAGCGCAACAGCCTGTTTCGTCAGACTTTAGTCCTAAAGAAGCGACCATTATCAAAGAAGCAAAGAGCAAGTCGGCTCTGCAGTTTTTAGCAGAAATCAAGCAAACACGTAAGAGTGGGATTACCCAAGCTGAACGAGATTTGTTGCAACAAATGGCTGAACTAGGGCTTTTAGATGAGGTCATCAATGTTATCATGCTACTGACTTTCAATAAGGTCGATTCGGCCAATCTCAATGAGAAATATGCCATGAAGGTTGCCAATGATTATGCCTATAAAAATATTAGGTCTGCTGAAGAAGCTGTATTACAGATACGTGAGCGTAATCAAAAAGGGCAAGAACCCAAAAATAACAAGACCAAACCTAGTAAAACCAATGTTCCTAAGTGGAGCAATCCAGACTATAAAAATGAGACTAGCGAGCAAACTCGTCTGGAACTAGAACGTAAGAAACAAGAAATGTTAGCTCGATTAGAAAAAGGAGGAGACTAGATGGAAAGTGTCGGAGACGTACTCAAGCGTCAGCCAAGCCGCTTACAGTATCAGGATTTAGTCCAGCAAATTGTACAAGATCCTGATGTAGCGGCTTTTATCCAGCAAGCATCCCTCAGCCAAGAAGAGTTAAATCGGAGCATCTCCAAGTTCAACCAATATATCACGGAACGCGATAAGTTTCTCCGTGGTGATACTGACTATATCGCACGTGGCTACAAACCGATTCTCGTGATGAATCATGGTTATGCAGACGTAGCTTATGAAGAGACTCCCGAATTAATTGCTGCAGAAAAAGAGGCAGCTATTAAAAATAGGCTTCGTCTGATTAATCTTCCAGCTAGCCTCAAAAAAGCCAGTCTAGCTCAAGTTGATTTGGACGACCTTGGACGCTTGCCTGTTTTTGAAAAGCTCCTAGCTTTTGTGGAACAATATCCAACTATCCGAAAAGGTCTTTATTTATATGGGGATTTTGGAGTTGGTAAGAGTTTTATGGCAGCAGCCCTGGCTCATGATTTATCTGAAAAACGTGGTGTTTCATCAACTCTTCTCCATTATCCGAGCTTTGTTATTGATGTCAAAAATGCTATTGGGGATGGCTCTGTCAAAACCTTGGTAGATGAAATCAAGCTGGCAGAAGTTCTGATTTTGGATGATATCGGTGCTGAGCAATCAACACCGTGGGTCCGTGATGAAATCTTGCAGGTTATTCTCCAATATCGTATGCAGGAAGATTTACCGACTTTCTTTACTTCCAACTTCAATTTTGAAGATTTGGAAAAACATTTTGCAAAAGGCAAGAACGGAAATGACGAAACTTGGGAAGCCCGACGCGTCATGGAACGTATCCGTTACCTTGCTGAAGAAACACAACTAAAAGGAGAAAACCGTCGATGACAGAAACTACAACATTAATGAAGTCCCACTCTTCAGTCCGTCGCTTTAAGGAACAAGAAATTCCTCAAGCTGACCTAACTGAAATTTTAACTGCCGCACAAATGGCCTCTTCTTGGAAAAACTTCCAATCTTATTCTGTGATTGTTGTAAGAAACCAAGAAAAGAAAGACGCCTTGTATGAGTTTGTTCCCCAAGAAGCTATTCGTCAGTCAGCTGCCTTCCTCCTCTTTGTCGGAGACTTGAACCGAGCAGAGAAGGGAGCGAAAATCCATACTGACAGTTTCCAACCTCAAGGTGTCGAAGGTCTGTTGATTAGCTCAGTTGATGCGGCCCTCGCTGCTCAAAACACTTTGTTGGCAGCTGAAAGCATGGGTTACGGTGGCGTTATTATCGGTTTAGTCCGTTATAAATCAGAAGAAGTTTCTGAATTATTCAAGTTACCTGACTACACCTATCCTGTTTTTGGGATTGCACTTGGTGTGCCAAATCAAAGACACGATGTTAAACCAAGATTACCTTTGAGTCAAATGGTATTTGATGAAGAATACCAAGAACAGTCAGTTGAGGCAATTGAAGCCTATGACCGTGTGCAGGCTGAGTATGCTGGTGCGCGTGCTACGACGACTTGGAGTCAGCGTTTGGCAGAGCAGTTTGGCCAAGCTGAGCCTAGCTCAACTCGAAGAAATCTGGAACAGAAAAAGTTATTGTAGAAAGTGAGAAAACATGGCCTTACCTACTGTTGCCATTGTCGGACGTCCCAATGTTGGGAAGTCAACCCTATTTAACCGAATCGCTGGAGAGCGGATTTCGATTGTAGAAGATATTGAAGGAGTGACTCGTGACCGTATTTATGCGACAGGTGAGTGGCTTAACCGTTCTTTCAGTATGATTGATACAGGGGGAATTGACGACGTTGATGCTCCATTTATGGAACAAATCAAACACCAGGCAGAAATTGCCATGGAAGAAGCAGATGTTATCGTCTTTGTCGTGTCTGGAAAAGAAGGAATTACAGATGCGGACGAATACGTAGCACGTAAACTTTATAAGACCAATAAGCCAGTTATCCTTGCCGTTAATAAAGTTGACAATCCAGAGATGCGAAATGATATCTATGATTTCTATGCTCTGGGCTTGGGCGAACCGCTACCAATCTCGTCTGTACACGGTATCGGGACAGGTGATGTACTGGATGCTATCGTAGAAAATCTCCCACATGAAGTCGAAGAAGAAAATCCGGATGTCATTAAATTCAGCTTGATTGGACGACCAAACGTTGGGAAATCTAGCTTGATCAATGCTATCTTGGGTGAAGACCGCGTGATTGCCAGTCCAGTGGCTGGGACCACTCGTGATGCCATTGATACCCACTTTACCGATGCAGAAGGTCAAGAGTTTACCATGATTGACACGGCTGGTATGCGTAAGTCTGGTAAGATTTATGAAAATACAGAGAAATACTCTGTCATGCGTGCCATGCGTGCCATTGACCGTTCAGATGTAGTATTGATGGTCCTCAATGCTGAAGAGGGTATCCGTGAGTACGACAAGCGTATTGCTGGTTTTGCCCATGAAGCTGGTAAAGGGATGATTATTGTGGTCAATAAATGGGATACGCTTGAAAAAGACAACCACACCATGAAAAACTGGGAAGAAGATATCCGTGAGCAGTTCCAATACTTGCCTTATGCACCAATTATCTTTGTCTCTGCTTTGACCAAACAACGTCTTCACAAGTTGCCTGAGATGATCAAGCAAATCAGTGAGAGTCAAAATACTCGTATCCCGTCAGCAGTCTTGAACGACGTGATTATGGATGCTATTGCCATCAATCCAACGCCGACAGACAAAGGGAAACGCCTCAAGATCTTCTATGCGACTCAAGTGGCAACCAAACCACCGACCTTTGTGATCTTTGTCAACGAAGAAGAGCTTATGCACTTCTCTTACTTGCGTTTCTTAGAAAATCAAATCCGCAAGGCCTTTGTCTTTGAGGGAACTCCAATTCATCTGATCGCAAGAAAACGAAAATAAAATGATAAAAAGAAGAAGGTTCTTGGACCTTCTTTTTTGGAAATAACATCAGGAGACTAGAGCTGAATTTGTCATCAAAATAACATCATTTTCCTAGTCTTTGTCACGGATTTGTAATGGAAACGTACTTTCTTTGTAAAATTTAAAGTGCTATAATTCTCTAAATCAATTTTCCTAATATAGGGAGGTTATTATGAAAAATGATAGATTGTTAAAGAATCCTTTCTTGGTGCGTCTACTTGGATTGCTGATGGCATTTCTTTTCCTATCAGCATTCACAGCACCTGAAAAACCAGATTATGGTATTTACGACCCAAATCATTATTTAACAGAGGAAGTAGTCACCCAAATTCGTGATTTGAATGAAGCTAATAGTCAAAAGGCAGAAAAACTTCAAATAGGTGTCTATGTTGTAGACAGTCTGGATGGAGAAAGCATCGAAACGGTAGCCAATGAAACTGCTAGAGCTTGGAAGATAGGCTATTCTGGAGATAATTTTGGAAGTCTGATTGTGGTAGCTGTTCAAGACCGTAAATCAAGGATTGAAACCAGTAATAACACCGCCGTTAGAATAACGGACTATCAAACCAAGCAGATCTTGGCAGCCAGCCGTACAGATTTTAAAACTGGTGACTATGGTAAAGGAATTCTAGCGATTGCCAAAGGCTTGGACAATCAGTTTTATAGAGGAAGTGAAATCTTTTCGTCTGATGAATCATCTAAAATCAACCGTTATTCTGAAAGCATCAGTGGGAAAAAATCGAGTAGCAATAGTAGCTCGTCTAGCCGTCGTAAGAACAGTGACCCTATGGACAATGTGTTCGGAGTCGGGATAATCATTTATTTCATTATCGTATTTATAGCCATTATTAGAGGAGGCGGCGGTGGCCGAGGAGGAGATTCCTCTGACGGAGGATGGTGGTTTAGTGACTCATCCGACTCAGGTTCATCTTGGTCAGATTCAGGCTCAGACTCCTCTAGTAGCTGGGACGGTGGCGGCTTCGATGGTGGCGGCTCATCTGATAGTTGGTAATTCTTTTCCCTTGTATTAAAATTTTATAGAAATGAGTAGGTTTAGATATGAAAAATAAAGGAATCATTTATGTATTGAGCATTTTACTAGCTATTATCTTACTTGGCGGTTGCTCAGTAGTAGGCACTTATAACGGACTTGTCTCCGAACAAACCAAAGTCGAACAAGCTCAAGCTGATGTAGCGACAGCTCTTCAACGTCGTTCTGACTTGATTGGAAATCTTGTGGAGTCTGTTAAAGGACAAATGAACCATGAGACAGAGGTTTTCACCAAAATTGCGGAAGCTCGTGCTAAAATTGGGAATGGCTCCGTAACTTCAAAAGAAAATCAAGAGGCTCAAGGAGAGTTGAGTTCAGCTATTTCACGTTTGATATCATTAACGGAAAATTATCCAGAACTCAAGAGCAATCAAAATGTGGAACAACTCATGACAGAACTGGCTGGAAGTGAAAATCGTATCTTTGTAGCCCGCAAGGATTACAACAAAGTGGCAACAGAATACAATCAAAAATTAAGAAGCTTCCCAACAGTTCTTTTCGCTAATATGATGAACTTTAAAGAGGCGGAAACCTTTAAAGAAAGTGAAGAAGCTAAGACAGCTCCTAAGGTTGATTTTAGCAATTCTTCATCGCGATAGATCGTATGTCAATAAATAAATAAATCAAAAACCTAGAATATCTGTTCTAGGTTTTTTTCAAAAAAAGTAATTGAGGTGAGGAAAAATTAGAAAGATTTTTATATGAATGCTAAGTTTAAATAAAAGTGGGGCTAAAAGACAAAAAATGCTAAAAAAGCAATAAAATCAACCTTTTTTCTGCTTATAAAGATGTATTCTTTGTTGAAAAAGATTGGTGAATATGTTACAATGAAAAGAACGTTTTAAAATATTAAAAATTCGAAGTAAGGAAAAAAATGGCAAATTTACTAAAAACAATCATTGAAAATGATAAAGGTGAACTTCGTCGTCTTGAAAAGATGGCTGACAAGGTTTTGAAATACGAAGACGAGATGGCTGCAATGACAGATGAGCAGCTTCAAGCGAAAACAGAAGAGTTTAAGCAACGTTATCAAAATGGTGAAACGTTAGATCAGCTTTTGTATGAGGCATTTGCAGTTGTTCGCGAAGGTGCTAAGCGTGTCCTTGGTCTCTTCCCATATAAGGTTCAGGTTATGGGTGGTATCGTTCTTCACCATGGTGACGTTCCAGAAATGCGTACTGGTGAGGGTAAAACCTTGACAGCGACTATGCCTGTTTATCTTAATGCTTTAGCAGGTCAGGGAGTACACGTAGTTACAGTCAACGAGTACCTAACAGAACGTGATGCAACAGAAATGGGTGAACTATACTCTTGGCTTGGTCTTTCTGTAGGTATCAACTTGGCAGCTAAATCTCCGATGGAGAAAAAAGAAGCTTACCTTTGTGATATCACTTATTCGACTAACTCTGAAATTGGTTTCGACTATCTTCGTGACAACATGGTTGTTCGTGCGGAAAACATGGTTCAACGTCCGCTTAACTATGCCTTGGTCGATGAGGTTGACTCAATTTTGATTGACGAAGCTAGAACACCATTGATCGTTTCAGGAGCTAATGCAGTTGAAACTAGCCAACTCTACCATATGGCAGACTACTTTGTTAAGTCATTGGATAAAGAAGATTATATTATTGATATCCAGTCTAAAACAATCGGTTTGTCTGATTCAGGGATTGATAAGGCTGAAGACTACTTTAAGCTAGAAAACCTCTACGATATTGAAAACGTAGCTCTTACTCACTTCATCGACAACGCTCTTCGTGCAAACTACATTATGACATTAGATATTGACTATGTGGTTAGTGAAGAACAAGAAATCTTGATTGTCGATCAATTTACAGGACGTACCATGGAAGGTCGTCGTTATTCAGACGGATTACACCAAGCGATTGAAGCTAAGGAAGGTGTGCCAATCCAAGATGAAACGAAGACTTCTGCATCTATTACCTACCAAAACTTATTCCGTATGTATAAAAAATTGGCTGGTATGACTGGTACTGGTAAGACAGAAGAAGAAGAATTCCGTGAAATCTATAACATTCGCGTTATTCCGATTCCAACCAACCGTCCTATCCAACGTATTGACCATTCTGACCTTCTTTATGCTAGCCTCGATGCGAAATTTAAGGCTGTAGTTGAAGACGTTAAGGCTCGTTACCAAAAAGGTCAACCAGTCTTGGTAGGTACTGTTTCGGTTGAAACCAGTGATTTCCTTTCTAAGAAATTAGTAGCTGCAGGTATTCCTCACGAAGTTTTGAATGCTAAGAATCACTACAAAGAAGCGCAAATCATTATGAACGCTGGTCAACGTGGTGCAGTTACGATTGCAACCAACATGGCTGGACGTGGTACCGATATTAAGCTTGGCGAAGGGGTTCGTGAGCTTGGTGGACTTTGTGTTATCGGTACAGAGCGACATGAGAGTCGCCGTATTGATAACCAGCTTCGTGGTCGTTCAGGACGTCAAGGAGATCCAGGTGAATCTCAATTCTACCTATCTCTTGAAGATGATTTGATGAAACGCTTTGGTTCAGAACGTTTGAAAGGTGTATTTGAACGTCTTAACATGTCTGATGAAGCTATCGAATCACGTATGTTGACTCGTCAAGTGGAAGCAGCCCAAAAACGAGTTGAAGGAAATAACTACGATACTCGTAAACAAGTCCTTCAATATGATGATGTTATGCGTGAGCAACGTGAGATTATCTACGCTCAACGTCATGATGTTATCACTGCTGATCGAGATCTTGCTCCCGAAATTCACGCTATGATTAAACGTACAATCAACCGTATTGTCGACAATCATGCTCGTGCTAAGCAAGAAGAAAAATTGGAAGCAATTCTTAATTTTGCTAAGTATAACTTGCTCCCAGAGAACTCGATTTCCCTTGAAGACCTTACTGCTTTATCTGACCAAGCTATTAAGGATGAACTATACAAACGTGCCTTGGAAGTATATGATAGTCAAGTAGCTAAATTACGTGACGAGGAAGCTGTTAAGGAATTCCAAAAAGTATTGATTCTGCGTGTTGTGGACAGTAAATGGACAGACCACATCGATGCGCTTGACCAGTTACGTAATGCTGTTGGGCTTCGTGGTTATGCTCAGAATAACCCAGTTGTAGAATACCAAGCGGAAGGTTTCCGTATGTTTAATGATATGATTGGCTCAATTGAATTTGATGTTACTCGATTGATGATGAAAGCTCAAATTCATGAACAAGAACGTCCTCAAGCGGAACGTCATATCAGTACTACAGCTACCCGAAACATTGCAGCTAAGCAGACAAATCTTCCAGATGATTTGGACTTAAGTCAAGTGAAACGTAACGACTTATGCCCATGTGGTTCAGGTAAGAAGTTTAAAAACTGTCATGGGAAAAAATAATTAGACTGAATAATTTTTAGGCGGATGCATAGTGAAAAGTAAATTTTTGCTCGGCGTCCGTTTGCTTTATAAGGAGACGAGTTATGGTATTTACAGCTAGAAGCCCTAAAATAAATATAGAAGAAGTTCGTAGTGTATCTAAATTAGAAGGCCAATCACTGGCTAAAAAAATGCAACGAGATCAAGAGTTAGAAGCTATTATTCGTGGAGAAGATCAACGTGTTTTATTGGTAATTGGACCATGTTCATCTGATAATGAAGATGCCGTAATTGAATACGCTAAACGCTTGTCAGCCTTACAAGAAGAAGTCAAAGATCGTGTCTTTATGGTTATGCGTGTCTATACAGCTAAGCCTCGTACTAACGGTGACGGCTATAAGGGATTGATCCATCAGCCAAATGCTAAAGAAGCTCCAAGTCTTATTAATGGGATTAAGGCAGTTCGTCAACTTCATTATCGTGTTATCACAGAAACAGGGATGACAACAGCAGATGAAATGCTTTATCCAGAAAATCTTCCTCTGGTGGATGATTTGATTTCTTATATGGCAGTTGGTGCACGTTCGGTAGAGGATCAACAGCACCGTTTTGTAGCTAGTGGAGCTGATTTCTCGACAGGATTTAAAAATCCAACTTCAGGAAATTTAAATGTTATGTTCAATGGTATTTATGCTGCTCAGAATAAGCAGAGCTTCCTTTTCTTAGGAAAGGAAGTAGAGACTACGGGTAATCCTCTGTCTCACGCTATCCTTCGTGGAGCCCTTAATGAATATGGGAAAAATATCCCTAACTACTACTATGATAATTTACTAGATACTATTGCTCAGTATGAAGAAATGGGCTTGGAAAATCCGTTTATTGTTATTGATACCAACCATGATAACTCAGGTAAGAAATATCTAGAACAGATTCGTATTGTTCGCCAAACCTTAATCAACCGAGCTTGGAATGAAAAGATTAAAAAATATGTACGTGGTTTCATGATTGAATCCTATTTAGAAGATGGACGTCAAAATGAGCCAGAGGTCTTTGGGAAATCTATCACAGATCCTTGCCTTGGTTGGGAAAAAACAGAAGCTCTAGTTCGAGAAATTTACCAAACACTGGGAGATTAAGATGGTATTTATCGAAAAAGGTCAAGAAATCGATATTCAATCGTTAAAGGCTGATACACAGCTATCTGCTGAAGCCTTGCATCATAAGAATAAGCGTGATCAGGAATTGGCAAATATTATTGCTGGTAAGGATGACCGTCTTTTATTGATATTAGGACCATGCTCGTCGGATAATGAAGAAGCTGTTTTAGAGTATGCTCGTCGCTTATCTCGATTGCAGCAAAAAGTAGCCGATAAAATCTTTATGGTCATGCGTGTATACACAGCCAAACCTCGGACTAATGGGGATGGCTATAAGGGATTGGTTCATCAGCCAGATACATCAAAAGCACCAAGTTTAATCAATGGGTTACAGGCAGTTCGTCACCTTCATTATCGGGTTATTACGGAGACAGGATTGACAACGGCAGATGAAATGCTCTATCCATCAAATTTAGTGATGGTTGATGATTTGGTAAGTTATCATGCGGTGGGAGCTCGGTCGGTCGAGGATCAGGAACACCGTTTTGTGGCCTCAGGTATTGATGCTCCAGTCGGCATGAAAAATCCAACATCTGGTAATCTAGCTGTTATGTTTAATGCTATCTATGCAGCGCAAAATAAGCAAACTTTCCTCTACCACGGAAAAGAAGTAGAGACTTCAGGAAATCCTTTGGCACATGTCATTCTTAGAGGTGGGCTAAATGAGTATGGGGACAACAAACCCAACTTTTACTATGAGACCTTATTAGACTCTATTGAAGGCTATGAGGAGATGGGTTTAGAAAATCCATTTATTATCATTGATACTAATCATGATAATTCAGGTAAAGAATACCTAGAACAAATTCGTATTGTTCGACAAAGTCTTTTGAATCGTGAATGGAATGAAAAAATCAAGAAAACAGTTCGTGGTTTCATGATTGAGTCTTACCTCGAAGATGGACGTCAAAATCAGCCTGAAGTTTTTGGATGTTCCATTACAGACCCTTGCTTGGGCTGGGAAAAAACAGAAGCCTTAATCGAAGAAATTTATGCTACTTTAATAAAATAAGAGAAAAGGATGGAGTTGGGGGGATCTCAACTCTTTTTGATAAAAATGATACTTGGACATGGAATCGATATTGAAGAATTAGCTTCTATACAAAATGCAGTTGAAAAAAGAGAAG
>ERZ773207.872-NODE-872-length-10875-cov-4.064510_pt1 | contig 10875 bp, 9 predicted proteins | sample MGYA00580997_ERZ773207 | MGnify/ENA primary metagenome ERZ773207 (study PRJEB29015, sample SAMEA2738170) | human oral metagenome | biome: human oral; feature: human-associated habitat; material: saliva | place: China | collected 2239 ... | reverse complement strand
TCAAAATTGGCAAATATTGGCGTGTGAGTGAAGCCAACTTGCAAGACTTTATCAACAACGGGACTAGATAACCTACTTCTGCAAATTAGTATTAGCGGAAGTAGAAACGCACCTAAAACAAGGGGGATAACATGAATAAGAAAGTAGAAGAATTATTAGCCCGTGGAGAAGCTAAAGGGTATGAGGTAGGACAAATAGCAGTCACGACAGTTATAAAAGATTTTGCTAACTCTATGATTGGTAAAGAGGTCATTGGAGAAGTGTCAACAGAACAAGTACAGCAGTTAGTAGCGTTACTAAAAGACGAACAAGAAAAAGCAATTTATAGCCGTTATGTTGATTTAAGAAACTGGATTGAAGAAACACTAACCAAAAATATGGCAAACTTTTTTTCCTTTGGAGATGCTACTAAAGGCTATCTCATACACTTAAAAAATGTTATGGATATTGAATACTATCAATTCAATCTTGATACTCAACCATGGATTATGGAAGAAGAAAGCTATAACCGTTTTGTACAAGAAGCAATCATTTATTTTTTAGAGGTCAGAAAAGATATTAAGCTAACTTTAGCAATGGTGTTACAAATGATTGTATACAGTAAGTATTTTAAACATTATATGAACAGCCCTAGAAAACGTACAGCATCTAATGCACTAATCAGACAATTAGCAAAAACAAAAGCGCCACAAGACCTAATAGACTATCTAAATAAAATTAATAACAGTGAATTTACAACTAAATACAACTTAAAAGATTTATTCATTGAAACTATTCAAACTGGTAGCTTTTTCCACCACAATTTTACAAAAGAAGAAAAAGAAATAGTTATTAAAAATTATCACGAGTTATTTTTATTGGCACTAGCAGAAATCAATAACGAGTTAAACGCATCATATACATTTAAGGATTTAGAAACACCCATCACTAACTATAATGAAGCCTATAAAAAAAATCTCTTTGGTATCTATCAAGAGGTAGTAAGAGAGATGGCAATAAACCGTACAGATTTAGGTAGAAAAGGTATAGCTATTTATAAGCATAGACCATTTAACTATGTAACAAACGCTAGGAGAGCAGTAGAAGAAAACTTTTTGAATAATGGTATATCTTTGGACAAACTAGCATCTAAAGACAGTTTTGCTTTTTCAGTTGCAGTATTAGAAAAACAAATCAAGCAAAAATATGCTTCTATGCTGTTCTTTGATACCATACTAAAAATTTTAAGTGAAAATTTAGAGATTAAAGAAATGCTAGATTTAACTCTTGCAGATAAAGCAATTTTAATCATGGAATATACTAATTATAGTTATTTAGATTTTAGAATGGATTTAGAAAATATGAGTAGCATAGATGAACAAGCATATAACTCTAAAATTAAAACGTTTGAAAAAACTTTTTCTGATATTGACTTAAAACACATTACAATCCCTAATAAAATCGTGAAATCATTTAGTAAATTATGCAATAAGGAGTTAGATATATTCGATAAAAGTAAGTACGATATAACCAAACTTTACAATGATACTTTACACGATATTTTAAGAGAGGTGTAATATGGCTAGAAAAACTAACAAACAAAAACTACCAGACTTAAAACCTCTTTCCATTAATCCTGTTTTACAAACACAAACAGATATTGAAACAACCGATGATGCAACGGGATTTTTTTCTACTTACAACTCTTCATCATTGCTAGATTTAACCGCAATGAAAGAAAAAGCTAAACCAAATAGAATTTTACTTACAAATGACTATACAGCCCTTTTTAATCTCAATAACTCTAACACTGTTGTATCTATTTCACAATACGTTGATGGTATGAACTTAAGCGTTAAAGATAAAAAAATACTAGATTTTTGTATCATGCTTTTAGCTGAAACAACTACTTATAAACAACCTGCAGAAAAGGTTTATGTAATCTCTTTTACACTTTCTGATTATTTAGAAATCTTTGGTGTTTCAAATCCTACTAAACAAACTCGATATAAGAAAAGACAACAACTAAAAGATAGTTTAAGTAAATTAAGACAAGTGAGTATAAAGATGAGTAAAGGTAAAAAATCTTCATATACTTTTCTAGAAATGGGTATTATAGACACCTTTGCAGTAAAAAACGAGGTAATAACGGTTAGATTAAATACAGACTTTTGTAATGTTTTAATTAACAGTAGTATTAGCTCAATACCTCTAGGACTTTTCAAATTATCAGATAATAACAAAAATGTTTACGCTATTGGCAGAAAATTAGCAACACATTATAGCATGGTTAGTAACGTGCAAGGAAATAGAAATAATATCATAAGTGTAAAAAAATTATTACAAGCTGCACCCGATATTAGCGATATAGAAACAATCAGAGAAACAGACGGACGATGGGATAGACGTATGAAAGACCCATTAGAAACAGCTTTAAACCAGTTAGAAGAGAATAAAATTTTAATATGGGAATATTGTAACGCTAAAAAGAAACCTCTAAGCGAAAAACAGCTAGCAATAACTTCTTATGAAGATTTTGAAAGTATGTATATTAAGTTTGATTTTTTAGATTTTCCAGAACAAACAATGAAGTATTTAAAAGAAAAAAAACCTAAAAGAAAAACAGCTAAAAAAGTAACAAAGGAGAGTAATCAACATGACGACTAAGGTGTTATATGAAAAAGATAACGTATCAGTATACGAAACAGATGGATTAACTGGAGTAGCATATTCTTTTAATGGGAAAACAGAAGAAGATATTCTATCAATCGTACATGATGCAAAAGCTAAGAATGAATATCCATGGAATACATGAAACGAGTTAGAACAAGTAAGGGAGTTTTTTGTAGATGGATTAGAAGAACAAGAAAAAATCTGCATCACATTGTTTAGAAAAAAATAAAAATGCTATCGATCGATTTTCTTTTAAAAAACTGAACTGAACATAACGCAAAACTTGTCAATTCATTTTTAGGGAACGAGGAAAAGCATTGATATAACAAAGATATTAGATACAGTATGAACTGAACACAATATAAGATATGGACAATTCAAATTAACAACTCAAACTATTTTTTTAAAGGCTGAACCATATAGTAGCTAACTGAATGAATACCGCCCCCACCTTAAATTGTTCTCACTAAGTGATTGGAGAACGAGTAGAGGAGCTTTTTCCAACCACGGGAGAAATTTAGTAAAAGGGGGTAAAAAGTAAGGTATTTTTTAGTTAGCTATTTTTTATTGAACGCCGATGGAACACCGAGAAAATACCATTTTTGAAGCTCGAGGGAAGCTCGAAAAAACGGCAGAATAATAGCGAAAAGATATATACTTTAGTATAATATAGATGAGGACAAAACAAGGATAAAATGAAGAAAAAACATAGGTATAGCATACAAGGAGAAATTAGAGAAGTATTAGTTAATTAGGGTATAAATAAATAAAGGTAATCCTCAAAAATAAAATACAAGGAGAGTGCATACCTATGCATCAAGAGAAAATTTCTTCTGCTAGCTCAAAGTTAGATTATGCTATCTTTGGAGCAGTAGTACAAGCAAGAGACGCTGGAATAATTAAACCAGTTTATACAACTAAAGAGCTGGAAGATGGCGGTTATGATATTATCGTTGATGGCTACCAACATGAAATACCATGGTACGACAAGTATTATAACAGCCCATATATAGATGAGGTTATAGTAACTAGCCGTGATGGTGCTATCCTTAAGATTAAAGATTGTACTCTAGCGGTACAAGGTTACGTAATCCTAGACGATACAATAGATTGTGACACTATAGAAACAAGATATACTGTTAAATTATTATCTGAACCATTGCAAGGTATGAAGCCAATGCAATCCAATATCAAAGAAGAAGATTTACAAGGCGTAATACATGAATATTGGGCAATACAAAAGATTGAAGAAGACTTAAAAAAAATAAACGATAAAGAAAATTATGAAGTGATTGAGTTTGTAGGAGAATATATAAACCAATATCATTTAACTTCTAAAGAACATTTGCAAACAATAGTTAGAGCTTTTAAATTTAAACAAGAAAACTTAACTAAAAAGTAATTGAACTAAGAGCGAACAAAGAGAAAATGACAAAATGAAGCTAGAGGAAAGCTAGAGAAATTAACTAAAGCGTATGCTGGATACCTAACCAGTGTATGCTTTTTTTGCCTATAAAAAATAAGTTTATGATGCTATCGTTACTGTACGTTTATATTTATCACGTATGGGATTTTAATTCATGAATTGGTTAGTAATTAATATGTATTATCAAAACGCAACAGAGGGCGAAAATCGACAAATAAGAGAGTATTTAAAGCACTAACTGAATGATAAATAAAATAGAGTGAGAACAACTAACAACCAATATCAAACTAAATTATTTTTTTACAGGTAAAAGAAACAACTAGAGAATACGAGAAACTTTTATTGTATGTAACTCATCAAATAACACATTGAAACTTGTCAAAACTTGACATTGAAAACTTATAAATTATTGGCAAATGTTGGCATAAAAATATATAGATGAACGACTGACACCGTGGAATTGTTGACAAAAGTTGACATTTTCTAAAGCACTAGAAAACCATCTAGCTATCTAACTATCAATGCATCTAAACACGTAATAACAAACTAGATTGATTAATTTTAAATAAATAAATAAACTGACTAATCAACAGAGAGCAACAATAATCAACAGCATCATAAAGAGCTAAGACAATCTAACAGCAAGATAATGCAAGAAACATAATGAGATGCAACTCAACTAGCATCATAGCAAGCAAGCCTTTCAACAATGTAAGCAATCTAAAGTAACTCACTTAAATAATTTAACTTGTAGTAAAAAGTAGTAAAAATTATTTAATATACAATCATACCGCATCAGTCAAACCAGCAATGAAACCTATTGACACAGCAAGCTATAGGGTATACCCCCTAGAGAAATCACGAAACAAAAAGGGTACAAAAGACCGCGCCCCCCATTTGTGTACGCATTCTCCCCTTAATTTTTTTTTTGCATACCTGGTAATAAACACAAAAAAGGCACTAGCAACAGCTAGCACCTCTTATATAAGTGAAAAAATCTTTTTTACAGTGTATACGGAAAATATAAACTTTCAAAAAACAATGAGAATAAGCTAATTATATCTAAATGTATTTATTTAATCAACTTGAAACCATGCGATTAATGAATAAACAAACACTTCCAGCACTCCTAAAGAAAGAAAACCGGACTTTCTGACTACCCTAAAGAACAATAAAAAAGTACGCCCGAGATAGATTTATTGTTATATCAACATTTAAACCTGACTCGATCGATTTTAGTTAACCTAATATGCATAAACTCAAGACTATAAACTATAATTTACTAGCCTGTTTTGCCTGTAAAAAAATAAGCATCTAACTTTTTCATTGATAGCAGTTGAAAATACAAAAACAGAAAACACATAAAAAATACATTGTTTAACAAAAAAAAGGGGGAACGCTATCCACACTTAAATAATAAAAATACACTATCTTTTTATATCTAAATAACACTAAAACATTGTTATTTCAACATTTCTATGTTAAATAAGGGTGTTTTTTTATAGTTTTTTTATGCAAAAAAGGTAACCTACTCATGCCGTAAAGGTAACCTACTCATGCCGTAAAGGTAACCTACTCATGCCGTAAACGATTTTGAAAACCCTTGATACTATTGGCTTTTTGAGGGGTCATTTTTCCTATAACTTTAATCACTTTAATACGCACACACCCCGCGTATTTAAAATGCGGGGGTATGCTAAACTATCCATGTAACACGCCTGCATTTTTTTTACAGGCAATAGCTATCTAAAATTAAATTGAAAAGGGGGTATACTATGATAGCTAATGAAGAACAAATTTACCAAATCAAGAACAGATTAGAGGAGTACGTGGAAAGCATCTTGCATCATAGCGTAAAAGGAAATAGACACGCTTATATTTGTCCATTATGCGATAGTGGCACGGGAGCTAATCAAACTGGAGCATTTACCATTAATAAGCACGACCCAACACAATGGAAATGTTTTGCTTGTAATGAGAGTGGAGATATATTCGACTTGATAGGACATTTAGAACAAATTCCAGATTTTAAAGGGAGATTAATCAAAGCGGGAGAATTATTCGATATGGATTTAAATGTAAACAATGATAACTATACAGACTATAGCAAAGAGGTAGGATTTAATCTTAATTTTATGCAAGAAGAACCAGCACCTCAACCTAAACAACAACAATCAGTACAACAACCTGCAGATTTTTTAGCATACTATGAAGAAGCTCATAATAATATTGTTCAGTCAACTTATTTATTACAACGTGGATTAACTGATAAAACAATCAATAGATTTAAAATTGGGTATGATGATAGCTTTAAAAGACCTAATTCAAATGATAATTTCAAAGGTTATCCAGCAATCATAATTCCTACAGCAATTCAATCTTATACAGTTAGATTTACTAACAATAATGCTAATCCAAAAATAATGAAAATTGGAAAAAACACATTTTTTAATTTTAAAACATTACAACAAAATCCAGATAAACCTATTTTTATTGTTGAGGGCGAAATAGATGCTTTGAGTATCATGGAAGTTGGTGGAGAAGCGGTAGCATTAGGTGGGGTAACAAACGTCAATAATTTTTTAAAGGCTTTAGCACAACAGATAAAAAATCCAGATAGCCCTTTGAATTTAGATAGACCTTTGATTTTAGCATTAGACAAAGATACAAAAGGCGAACAAGCTAAAGAAGAGTTAGCTAAAGGATTAGACGAAATTCAACAGAAGTATACGATTGCTGAATTATGGGATAACGTTAAAGATTGCAATGATATGCTTGTAGAAAACAAAATAGGATTTATGAATTGGGTTGTAAAATGGGAAAAAGAAGCAACTAAAACGGAAGCAGACAAGTATTTAGAAACTTCTACTAAGCATCATTTACAGGATTTTATTAACGGAATAACTGATAGCGTAAATACGCCTAGCATCTCAACAGGATTTAAACAACTAGATGAAGTATTAGATGGTGGATTGTATGAGGGATTGTATTTTGTGGGAGCTATTTCATCTTTAGGTAAAACTACTCTAGTAACTCAAATTGCAGACCAGATAGCAAAGAACGGAACAGACGTACTTATATTTAGTTTAGAAATGGCTAGAAATGAAATCATAGCAAAGAGTATCAGTAGAAATACAGTGATAGAAACGTTGCAAACAGGGCAAAATTTAAGAAACGCAAAAACTGTCAGAGGTATAACAGTAAGTGCTAATTATGAACACTATTCTCAGACAGAACACAATATAATTCAAACAGCAATAAACAATTATGATGCATACGCTCAACACATTTATATACAAGAGGGTATAGGGGATTTAGGAGTACAACAAGTACGAGAAACGGTAGAAAAACACGTAAAATTTACAGGTAACAAACCAGTAGTAGTAATTGATTATATCCAAATCCTAGCACCAGCAAACGAGAGAGCAACAGACAAACAGAATACTGATAAAGCTGTAATGGAATTAAAACGTATTAGTAGGGATTTTAAAATACCGGTTATTGGTATCTCTAGTTTTAATCGTGAAAACTATTCTAATACTGTTAGTATGCAATCTTTTAAAGAGAGTGGAGCTATTGAGTATTCAAGTGACATTTTAATTGGGTTACAACTCGAGGGTACGGGAGTAAATGGCTTTGATGCAACGACAGCTAAGAAACAAGACCCTAGAAGCGTTGAATTAATTATTCTTAAAAATCGTAATGGTAGAGTAGGCGATACTATATACTATGACTTTTACCCTAAATTTAACTATTTTGAAGAAACTGAAAAAAAAGAACATGTATCATCTGATGAACCATTTACGCTGGATATTAGCAAACCAAAAAAATCAACTCAAAAAAGAAAGCAAGGTACAGCAAAAAATAAAAAGGGAAAAGATGAGTATGATATTCCAGAGGATATATATTTTATAGAGCATACTGAAAATGGCACTAGAATGCTTACTAAAGCAGAATATGATAAAGAAAAAGAAGAAGGTAAGCTATGAGTTTAGATTTAACTAAATTAAACGCACTAGGAGCAAAAAAAACGGGGTACAATGAATTGAAAGAGGAAGAACGTGTAAATATACCAAAAGAGATTAAAACACCTAATATACCCCAAAAATTGCAAAATAAAGCAGATGACGTTAAAAAACAAATTGAAATGAGTAATCAAGTCCTAAAAGAATATCAAGAAAATAAGCGTAAATGTACAATGCTATTGACAGAGATTGAAAAAGGAGTAAATACTGGAGAGGATATACAGCTACTTTTTTTAAAGGCAATCCAGATAATAGGATTAATGACTAGTGAACGCACTTTATACACTAGAATAGAGCGTAAGCTATATGATGCAACTAAATAAAAAATGTTGAAAAATGTTGAGATTTAGAAAAGAAGCCCTCTAACAATGGGGGCTTTTTCATTTGTCTAAAATAATGGAATATATTATACTTATTTATGATGATATATGAAAATAATACTTGATATTCAGACTTAAAAGGTGTATTCTGTATACAGATATTGATATACACATATCAGTATACACACTTTAGCATACACACACGAAAAAAGGGGGCGTTTGAATATGCAAGAAGTCAGTGTAATTCCAGTTAACCGTCATGAATTAGTAAATAGTAATCAAATCGATATAAGTACATTCAATAGATTTATAAACTATATTGATGCATCACAAAAAACGATAGAAACATACACTAAAGCGTTAAGACAGCTATTTAACTATTTCAATGTACATAGCATCATGCGACCACAAAGAGAAGACATTTTAGCTTTTAGAGATGATTTAAAAGATAGTGGATTGAAACCTACCACTATTCAAAATTACATTACAGCTACTAGATTATTCTTTAACTGGACAGCTCAAGAGGGTATATATCCTAACATAGCAGAAAAGATTAAAGGAGCTAAACTGGATAAGAACCATAAGAAAGACTATCTAACTAGTAGACAAGCTAAAGAAGTATTAGCAAGCGTAAATAGAGAGGGGGAACAAGGTTTAAGGGATTATGCAATCCTAACTTTAATGATAACGGGTGGATTAAGAACGATTGAGGTAGCTAGAGCTAATGTAAATGATTTACGAACCGTTGGGGAACATACCGTACTTTATATTCAAGGTAAAGGTAAAGAAGAAAAAACGGAATACATTAAAATTAGCCCACACGTTGAAAAAGCAATCAGAGATTATTTAAAGGTACGTGGCAATATTGAAGATGAACAACCGTTATTTACAAGCACTAGCAACAATAGCAAAGGTAACTCAATCACGACCCGTACAGTAAGCTCAATAGTTAAGACTACTCTAATCAATGCAGGATATGATAGCTCACGATTGACAGCCCATAGCTTAAGACATACGGCTATTACATTAGCATTGTTAGCAGGACGAGATATAACGGAAGTACAGCAGTTTGCAAGACACGCAAACCTAAATACTACTATGATTTACAATCACGCCCTAGACAAAGCTAAAAACGGGTGTAGTGAAGCAATAGCAGACATTATTTTTTAAAGGCAATTAGTATCATACAGATAGAAGTATACACATATACACATACACAAAGGAGTATACACACAATGAAAGTAATAACAGTAATCAATCAAAAAGGCGGGGTAGGTAAGAGTACAACCGCATTAGCATTAGGTCATGGATTAATGAATAAAAAAGAAAAAGTATTGTTTATTGATTTAGACGCTCAAGGAAACATTAGCTATACATTAGGTGGAACAACAGACGGTTATAACTCATTAGGCATCTTACAAAGACCAGAAACGGTTTTAAATGAGATACAAGAAACACCACTAGGAGATATTATACCGAGTACACCAGCATTGAGTGGAGCAGATAGTATTTTAACGGCAGTAGGTAAAGAATATAAATTAAAAGAAGCGATTGAATATATTGCCCAATCAAACAAATATAGTTACATAGTCATTGATACGCCACCAGCATTAAGTATTTTGACGATTAACGCACTAACCGCTAGTGACTATGCAATAGTACCAGCTCAAGCAGATATTTATAGTCTGCAGGGAATTTCTCAATTACATAGCACGATTGAAGTAGTTAAGAAGTATACTAATCCTAAGTTGGAAGTGTTAGGGGTTGTACTAACTCGATACAATGCAAGGTCAACGTTAACTAAAGAATTAACAGAGTTATTAGAGAGTACGGCAGAGCAATTACAAACTAAATTGTTTAAAACACGTATCAGAGAAAATATAGCAGTTAAAGAAGCTCAAGCAACAAAAAGTAATCTCTTTGAATATGCACCAAAGAGCAACGCTAGTATAGACTATCAAGCCTTATTAGAAGAAGTGTTAGATAGTATAAAATCGATCGATTTTAATTAGAGGGAGTGGCATCATAATGGCAAAGAAAAGTTTTAAAATTGAAAATCCTGCAGAGCAATTTATAAGCAAACCAATAGCGCGTACAGAGCAACCAGTAGAAGTAACAGAGGAAGCACCTAAAGGGTATAAATTAAACCCTAAGTACATTGAGAAGAAAGACAGACGATTGCAACTACTATTACAACCTAGCGTATATGATGCAATCAAAGCAAAAGCAGAAAGTAAAGGTCAAAGCGTAAATAACTTTATACATGAATTGTTAGAAAAGGAGATTAATCAATAATGAATAATTTAAAGACATACACGCTAGAAGAAGTCGCTAGCATCATTCAAGTAACAAGACGAACAGTTTATACCTATATCAAAAAAGGAAGCCTTAAAGCGGTCAAAATTGGCAAATATTGGCGTGTGAGTGAAGCCAACTTGCAAGACTTTATCAA
>ERZ773207.868-NODE-868-length-10901-cov-8.035958_pt1 | contig 10901 bp, 8 predicted proteins | sample MGYA00580997_ERZ773207 | MGnify/ENA primary metagenome ERZ773207 (study PRJEB29015, sample SAMEA2738170) | human oral metagenome | biome: human oral; feature: human-associated habitat; material: saliva | place: China | collected 2239 ... | reverse complement strand
ATCCGCAGGATTACCTGTTCGAGGCACGCCCGGAGAGCCCGCACGGTTTCAGCTGCGGCACGGCGGAACTTCTTAATAGAACGTTCATTCTCCCTCTCGGTGCCGTGCTTTACGACCCAGATTCCTGGGACGAAGAGAAGCAGGACTACACCCGCATCAGTGAACCCGCGCAGTAAAACCTAGCTCTCCCCCGCCGTCGGGGAAGCTCCCGAGACCCTGCCCGTGCATCCAGCGCTGGCGGGGTTCTTGCTTTTGACCCACAACCACCCAAGCCCAGCAGCTTTACCTTATGCTGAGTATGACCCGTCCCTTTCAACGATGACAGGAGAACCACATGCATCTGGCCCCCAGCACCGCGTGGGCTTGGCTGATAGCTTGCGCAGTCGTCATTCTGCTTTTCCCGCTCGCCGCGCAGTTCGGCAACCTCAAGGGGAAGCTGTCTAGCTTCCGCACCTGGGTTTGGGCTATCGCTCTCTTGGGCATTGTCACGGCGGGTTTTATGCCTTTCATCTTTGATCCTGGCATCACCAATTTTGAGGTTCAGCCGTTCATTTTCTTCATCACCGGCACCCTGCTGGGCGTTCTCTTTCTTGGGGAGTTCCACCGCATGAACGCCCAGAAAAAGCTGAAACACCCCCAGCGGGTGCACGCTGAGCGCCGTACCCGTTACAGCAAGGCAGTTGAGCAGCTGGCGTATCCGAACCCGGCAGTCCGAGCGAGCGCCATCAGCACGCTTGCAGGTCTGGTGGATGAGTGGCTCGCTGACGAGCAGCTCAGCGTTGAGGCGCGGCAGAAGGAGGGGCAGGTCATCGTCAATGCCCTCTGCGCTTATGTGCGTTCGCCGTTCGCGCGGGCGTTCAAGGCAGAATCTTTTGAATCCGATGCGCCGCCCGCTAACTATGCGGGTGATTTCGCTACGGATCTGGCGGCTTTTCGTGGTGAGCAGGATGTTCGCCGCAGCGTCTTCGTTGAGATGAGCAAGCGTAGCAGCACCCTTGCCGAAAATGAGAAGGGCGAGGTGGCGGTTGTCCCCGGCGCGTGGAGCGGCTTTGAGTTCGATTTCAGCCGAGCAGTCGTCTTCTACCCTCTCGACGGTCTGACTATTGAGAACGCCGATTTCTCTGCGGCGAGGTTCTGCAACGGTTCAGATTTCAGCGGGGCAGCTTTTGTGGGCGATGCGAACTTTACCCGGGCGGTCTTTGACCAGGATGCGCGTTTTAGCGACGTAACTTTCATGGGAACGGCGGACTTTAGTAATGCGCGCTTTGCTGGTGATGCATTCTTCCGCTGGGTGGCATTCAACGCTAATGCTGACTTCCGCGAGGCTTCTTTTGGAGGGCACGCTGAATTCCGCGATACTGCATTTGCGGCTGATGCGGGCTTTAGCGGCGCTTCCTTTGAGGGGAGCGCTGGGTTCTTTAGGTCGTCTTTTGGCGGTAATGCGAGCTTCTTCAGGACCGATTTTGCGGGAGTTGCGGAGTTCCGTGAGGCGGTCTTTGAGGGGCATGCCGGGTTTAACGCGGCAACTTTCTACCGCGATGCGCATTTTAGCCGGGCTACATTTGAGGGGCTCGCGTGGTTCAGTGAAGCCACCTTTGAGGCAGGTGCAGATTTCGCGGGGGCGTCCTTTATGGGCGTTGCAGATTTCTGCGATGTGTCTTTTGTGAAGAGCCCACCGCTCTTCGTGACTGAAGATGCTGAGTCGGGTGAGGTATACCGGGCTCGATTCGCTACGCTGTCTGCTGGTCAGGAGGCGCATAACTTCGCGGTGTACGAGGGCAGCCAGCCTATTCCGCTGGGTACAGCCGGGCTGAACGGAGTAGACTACCGCATCCCGGTCAGTACGGTGCTCTTCGATCCGGCGTCCTGGGATGAACGGCAGAAGGACTACACGCGCATGAGTGAGCCCGCGCAGTAATTATCTTGAGGCCCCGCCACATCTTCTACGTGGTGGGACCTTTGCGTGTGCGGTGGACGCTATCGAGCAGTCCGGGCGGAAAAGTAAAACGGTGCGAAAAACCCCGCTTGAGCGAGTATGCTCTAGCGGGGTTTTTCGAATCTTATCTACCCGGATTCGTTTATCGCTTTTCAGCGGCTATTGCGCCATGCCTGAGATAAACAAAACATAAATTGGGTAGCAAAAATCCGCGGAATGTGTGTCATCTGCTAAAATCAGCAGTGACAACGCAATTCCGCGTTGTCCCTGAGGCTCTAATTAAATAGAGAGGAGGGGAACTCCTATGGCCAAAAATTTTTGGCTTATTATCGAACGGGGCAGCTATGTAGCCACTCTGTTCGTCGGTCTCGTAGAGATTTTGGATTTGGTTTCTAACTGCCTCCACTAGACCGTTCACCTGTGGAGCTACTGGCGATGTTCCCAGCATCACTGGTGGCTCCACTTTTATTTTATGATCATTGTACATAAGGACATGCCGTGTACATATGACCGTATATCTAATAATGTAGCGCATTTCTTAAGACATAACAACACGACAATATTAATTACTTAGCCAATGCACCCACCGTGAGGGACGATATCGCCTGTTTTGAGGATTTCCATACTCACCTCGCCTGCCGCGGATAGCAGAAGCATCACCTGTGCATCTCGTACAGGCGCCCCCTCTTGATGACCGGGCGCAACTCATGACAGGCAGCTTTACCCTATGCTGAAAGGTGAACGTTCCTATCAGAGAGGACAGGAGAACCTAGTGCCCAGCAATAACGCGTCAACCATTCCAGAGAGCCCAGTAATCCCGAAAGCTCAGGAGAATCCTTGGTATATCCGGCACTTTATTAAGCTCCTCATTGGCTTTGGCTTGGGCGGCGCTGCGGCTGCGCTCATTCTGCCTTGGGTTCTCTGGTTGCGCTGCGGCATGAGCTCTGGCAGTTCAGATCAGCTGCGCCTGCATCTTCTGTACGTCACTGGCGGCATTATTGCGGTTCTGACTCTTCTGCAGACTAACTGGAAGAACCAGGGTGACCGTCTCAAAATTGACGCGGACATCAAGAAGAATGAGCAGGACGCCGAGAAGAACGAACGCGACCATATCCGCCAGGTTCATGCTGAACGCCGTAGCCGCTACACCAAAGCTGTCGAGCAGCTCGCCGATGAGAAAGCAACCGTCCGCCTGGGTGGTATCTATACCCTCGTGGGTTTGGTCGATGAGTGGCTTGCTGACGACACCCTCGACCCAGAAGAACAACAAAAAGAAGGGCAGGTTATTATCAATAGCCTTTGCTCCTACATTCGTTCACCCTTCACCTTGGCATTAAAGGCAGAGATGTTTGAGGGCGATTCAGAGCCTGATGACTATGAAGGAGATTTCTCCAAAGACCAGGCAGCATTTCGCGAAGAACAGGATGTACGCCGCACCGTCTTTATTGAAATGAGCAAACGTAGCAGCGACGTTATTTTGGATGAAGATGGCAAGTTAATCGAAATTATTCCGGGAACATGGAGTGATTTCGATGTTAATTTCAGCCGAGCACCTATCTTCTATCCTCTCAATGCCATCACAATTGAGAAAGGTAATTTCTCTTCTGCCCAGTTCTACAGTAATGCGGACTTCAGTAAAGTGACCTTCACCCGAACCGCGGATTTCAGAGCAGCAGCGTTCGGTCAGACCGTAAACTTCAGCTGGGCGATATTCGCCCATAACGCGGATTTCAGGTGGGCAACATTCGCCCATAACGCGAACTTCAGCTGGGCAGACTTCACCCATAACACAGATTTCAGGTGGGCGACATTCACCCATAACACAGATTTCAGATGGGGAACATTCACCCGTTACGCGAACTTCAGGTGGGTGGCCTTCACCCATAACGCGAACTTCAGCGAAACGACCTTCGTCCAAGATGCGAACTTCGACGAAGTAACCTTCACCCAGGATGCGGACTTCAGGCAGGTGGTCTTCGCCCAAGACGCGTGCTTCAGCGAAACAACTTTCATCCAAACTGCGGACTTTGGCTCAGCGACCTTCACCCACGCCGCGTACTTCTGGAGGGCGGTCTTCACCCAAGACGCGGACTTCAGCTGGGCGGTCTTCGTCCATGACGCGGACTTCAATGAAGCGACGTTTAGCACAAGTTCACCAAAGTTTGTGGAAACTTTTGAAACCTCCGGGATAACGTTCAGAGCACGATTCGCTGCTTTGCCTGAAGACCGGGAAGCACATAACTTTATGGTCAGCGAACATAGCCAGCCCATTCTTCTAGGAGAAGTCGAGCTTAACAACATGAAATACTACATCCCTGTAGGAACGATACTCTTCGACCCGACTTCATTGGATGATGAAACACAGGACTACATTACTAGTGAGCCTGCAAAGCCACTAGATAACTCAGACGAGGCAGAAGAAAACAAAATCAATTAGACCTCACCGCTAAAGGCCCCGCCGAACCACGTCGGCGGGGCTTTCACGTGTGTTCAAGGGCGCCTCGTTGCAGGCCACTGTGCACTATGCTGAAAGGTGACCGTCCCTCTCAAAGAAGATAGGAGAACCAGACATATGGTCCTAAATTCAGCCGAAGCATGGCAGCTACTCTTCATATGTACAGTTTTGGTTACCGTTTTCATGCTCGCTGTACATCTCATCAAACTAAAGAAGAATGTACCCCTGTTCTACTGTTGGCTTGGTGCAATCGCGGTCTTGGGCGGAGCTGTAGCTTTCTTCCTGCCTATTGCAGTTAACTCAGGTTTTGCTAAAGATGATGATGGATCAGCTCTTCGCCAGGCTCTTCTCTACACCACCGGTGGTGTTCTGGGTGTCATCACCCTTGGTGAAACTCACCGAAAGAATAGTCAAGAAAAAGAGAAAAACGAGAACGACCATACCCGCCAGGTGTATGCGGAACGACGTAGCCGCTACACCAAGGCCGTAGAACAGCTGGCTAGCGAGAAAGCGGCAGTCCGCTTAGGCGGCATCTATACACTTGTGGGATTGGCCGATGAATGGCTTGCTGATGCTTCTCTCGAACTGGAGGAACAGCAAAAAGAAGGACAGGTTATTATCAATAATCTTTGTTCATATGTCCGTGCACCCTTCCCCTTAGTAGCAAAGACGGAATATCTTCAGTCTGATGTAGCGCCTGCTAACTATGTAGGCGACTTCGTTGCAGATCAGGCAATGTTTCGTGAAGAGCAGGATGTACGACGAACAATTTTTGCAGAAATGAGCAATCGCAGTAGTACTTTCACCAAAGATAAGAACGGGAATGTGTTTGTAACCCATGGCGCATGGAGTGACTTTGATTTCGATTTCAGTTGGGCACCGATTTTCTACCCTTTGAGTAACCTCACCATTGAAAAAGCATTTTTCTCTTCTGCCAGGTTCTATAGTGACGCGAATTTCCTCAAGACATCCTTCACCCAGAATGTAGACTTCAGCCGGGCAACTTTTGATGGCAAAGCAAAATTTAACGGTTCAAAATTCACCCAAGAGGTAACCTTTGACGAAGCAATTTTTAACAAAGCAGCCGATTTCTCCAACCAGGGGGATATCAAAACCTCCTTCGGCGGAAATGTCTCCTTCAACTACGTAAAGTTCGCCCATGATGCAAACTTCAATGGAGCAACCTTTGCCGGCAACACAAACTTCAGCAGAGCGTATTTCCTCGGTAACGCATACTTCACCAACGAAGCATACGTCACCAAGGAAGCGGTCTCTTTCAACACCATGGAATTTAGTGGAGTAACCTTCGCAGGCAACGCTAGCTTCCGCCAAGCAACCTTCGCTAGTAGAGCGAACTTCCGAGAAGCAACCTTCGCCAGTAGTGCGAATTTCCAAGAGGCAGCTTTCAAAAATGAGGCAGTCTTTAAGGATACCGTCTTCACTTGCGGGGTGAACTTTGGCAGGGCAATCTTCAGTAGCTATGCAAACTTCAACGAAGCAACTTTCAAAGGTGGCGTTGGATTCGCCAAGACGACCTTCACGAACTTTGAGCCAAGCTTCGCTGTTATGTGTTGGCATGCCCGGTTCTCCGCACTCATAAACCCCCAGGATTACTGTTTCGCAGTTACAGAGGAAAGCAAACCTATTCGTTGTGGAACGGCTACGCTTCTCGGCAAGCCATTCACAATCCCTCTTGGAACGGTACTCTTCGACCCCAGTTCGAGAGATAAGAACACCAGGACCAGCGAGCCAGCAAAGCCGCTACATAACTCCAACAACGGCAAAGATGACAACCCCGAATAGGACTTATCTCTAGAAGGCCCTGCCGACCTCTTGTCGGCGGGCCTTCAATTTTAACCATAAGTAGCTCGCAGCTGATAGCTTGTGCACTATGATGAAGGGTGATCAATCCTCTCAGAGAAGACAGGAGCTTCCTATGTCATCGAACGATGATTCACCAGTGTCCCAACCTCAACCAATGGAGCCAGGTCTCCCCTCCAGCTCAAACGAAGATCCCCACATCGATACTGTGGATGCCTTACTGCGGATTATATTTAGAATGGGGTGGGCAGATTGGACACTAATAGCAATCTTAATTTCACTCCTAATTAATCATTATTTTTTTACTATCCTCAACGTTGCACAACCAATAATTGATTTCACTAGGCTTATTACTGCGCTGATTTCAGTGATTTTCATTGCCAGCAAAGCAGTAAGTGCCTATAAATCCAAAGAATCAATTACTATTTTCTTCAAAAACCACCCCCTCCAGCTTTTTATTTTAATAATCGCCTGCGGAGCAACAGCTGCTTTTTTCCTACCCTTAATCCTGAACATATCTAAATTCATTGGAGAAACCGACAAACTTACTACTGCCCTACTTGCTTCAACGGGTGGAGTTATTGCAATTTTCACACTGATTAAAACCCACCAAAAAAACCAAAATGATGAGATGTCTCTGCAACTTGACAGAGAAAAATATGAACAACAGAAGGAAGATCGATTGAAAGACATAGAAATGCAAAATTCTCAAATGAAAGAACAAAAAAGGCAGTTCAATAAGAAAACAAAACAAGAAGCCTATAGAAGCCACCAAGAACAAATTCGGCAAATTCACGCAGAGCGCCGCAGTCGCTACACCAAGGCTGTGGAACAGCTGGCTAACGAGAATGCGGCCGTTCGCCTCGGTGGTATCTACACCCTTGCAGGCCTCGTCGATGAATGGCTCACAGATAAGAGCCTCAAAGAAGAGAGCGATCGACGCAAGGAAGGGCAGGTCATCATCAATAACCTCTGTGCCTATATCCGCTCGCCTTTCCCCCTAGCAGTAAATATGTATATACTGCAATCTAATAAAAAGCCAAGGGATTATAAAGGGGATTATCTGTTAGACCAAGTGAAGCTCCGTGAAGAACAAGATATTCGCTTGACTATTATAAAAGAAATTAAAGATAGACTCAGTTCTAATTCTTACCTCGATGAAAATCATAAAAAATCATCAAAAAAGGTCCCTGGTCATGCTTCAGTTACGATTTTTCCGCAACCGCTTTATTCTATGATATCGACCTTAGAGAAAGCTATTTCGAAGCTCCAGTAAATTTCTCAAACACGCACTTTAATTCAGCACGGTTTGCAGAATCAGTATTTGCGAGTAGCGCAGACTTCAGTGATGCTTTTTTTGACGGATATGCAGAGTTCACAGAAGCAGAGTTCACAGAAGCAGAGTTCACAGAAACAGGCTTCAATATACAATATTTCATTGGAGCACACTTTAAAGGGAATGCAATTTTCACCGGAGTCACGTTTAATTCTGACGTACATTTTGGGAAAGCTAAATTTTTCGAACAGGCAATTTTTAGTAAGGCAAATTTCTATGGAACCGGGCATTTTCCAAAAACAGTTTTTGAAAAAAATGCAATTTTTAGTCAGGCGAATTTCCTGGATGGCCAGTTTTCTAAAACAATTTTTTCAGGAGGAGTTTCATTTGAAAATGCTTTCCTGATTAGAGAAGATTTAAGCTTCACATGTACTAATAGTAGCGGCACATTAGATACAGCAAAATTCTCTTATCTAGTTACTCCCGAAGAATATAATTTTGAAATTGATAGTCAACCAATCTCTAGAAAAATCGAAACTGAAAAGATTAAGGTAGCTGACGGCAGGGTCTTCACTATTCCAGTGGGTTGTGAGCTTTTCGACCCCAATCCTTTGCCCGCACCCAAACCGGAAGAAAAGCCCACTGAATAAGGTTCACCGTTAACAAGGCCCCCCCCCGGCCCCACGTCGGCGGGGCCTTCGCGTACCCTCGCGCGCCCGGGTCTGGTAGCGGCAGCGCCCGTCGGCGAGCGCATCCGCCCGTCAAAGCACCGCCCCGAGCACCCGCCGCGCTCAACCACCCGGCACCCCACCGATACACTAGAACCATGTACCGAATCATGACTGTCTGCACCGGCAACATCTGCCGCTCCCCCGTCGGCGAATACCTCATCCGCCAGCACGCCCAAGAAGCCGGCGTGCCCGTCACCGTCACCTCCAGCGGCATCAGCAACGAAGAAGAAGGCAACCGCATCGACCCGCGCGCCGCCGCGCAGCTCACCACCCGCGGTATCGACCCGTCCGCGCACCGCGCCAGCGTTTTCACCGTCGAGGACTTCGACCGCAACGACCTCATCCTCGCCATGGACGCACCCCACTACCTGCGCCTCAAAGCCCTCGCCCGCAACGAGGCCGACAAGGCCAAAATCCGCATGATGCGCAGCTTCGACCCGAAGGTCACCACCACCCACCTGGACCAGCTCGGCATCTACGACCCCTGGTACGGTAGCGAACGCGACTTCGTGTACACCACCGGCCTCATTGACGCCGCCGCACGCGGCCTCATCAACCACCTCAAGCAGGAAGGCGACGCGCAGTGAGTCAGCGTATTCCTCTGAACCAGAACCGCCACGTCACCGGCACCACCGAAATCCTGGAGCTCTGCAAAGACATGCTGCGTCTGGAGCACGGCATCGGCAACGACTTCGACATGGATACCGCCGAATTCACCGAATTCCGTGCGCAGTTCCTTGCGGACTTCGCGCAGATCCCGCTGATCATCGGCATTGACGGCCGTAGCGGCACCGGCAAGACCAGCCTCGCCGCGCAGCTTGAGCAGGAGCTCACCGCCGCCGGCCACAGCGTGCACGTGCTGCACCTGGACGACTTCTACCCCGGCTGGGACGGCCTCTTCGACGGCGTGGAGGCGTGGGACGCGCTATCCGTGCAGCTGACCGAGGGTATTGCCGGAACCTACACCCCGTGGGATTGGGAGGCGGGCGCCCCCGGTGAGGTGCGCACCGTCGACCCGGCGGCTACGCAGGTCATCATCTGTGAGGGTGTCGGCGCCATTGCGGGCGCCTGCGAGGTGCGTATTCTCGCCACCGCCCCGGACGAGGTGCGTTACGAACGCGCCATGGCTCGTGACGGTGACACATTCCGCCCGCACTGGGAACGCTGGGCGGCACAGGAGGAGGCGCTGCTCGCCGAAATCCCGGAGGACTACGCGACCGTGGACTTCATCTACGACAGCGCGGCGCAGTAGCAGCCGCCTACAAGACAGTAGGGCCCAATGCTTGGTGTATCTCGAAGCATTGGGCCCTAAGGCTATTTAGAGGCTGTTTTATTCAGGCGCTGTTTTATTGAGGCATGGGAGCCGGGCTGGCGGATTCCATGCGGTCTTTATCCCAGTAGGTTGAGCTGTTCTCCGGCGCGTGAGTGGAGGCAGTGCCGTCTTTGCCGTTACCCGGGTTGTTGTTAGAAAGCACAGCAAGGATTACGAGCAAGACGCAAGCTATGAACAGCAGGACGCATAGCAAATATTTGTAATAGTGGTTGCGCATCTGAGGTGCTCCCTCCGGTCGTACCGCGTGGTATGACCAGCGTAAGTTATGCAGTTGTGCCTAGCAATGCTTCTCAGGAATATTTCTCAAATATCTCTTCAGTGCTGGGGGCTCTGGGGGGGTGCTGAGCGGCAGGCACAAACCGCTCAAGGGGCGGTGTTATCCGTAAGCGACATCAGGGTGTCCGAAGCGAAGCGAGGACGGGTGCCCCTGTAGGAGCGTGGATAACACCGTCCCTTCTGCGTACCCTCTGCAATCCTGTCTCTCCCAGCTCAAAAAATATCGAACATTTAACTTACGAAGCCACACCCAGTTCTGCTAGGGTAAAAAAGTTGTGCTTCCAGCCTGCGCAAGCTCATTCCCAGGGGCGGTACCGTCGCATCCACGTCTTGTAGAGCCGCAGGCGCCGTTGCACGCGCATCACGCAGAAAGAAAAACCATAGACTAATGTCTTCGAAGTCGATTAAGACCTCCTTCGGGCTATCGCCCCTTTTCATTGTTGTTTTGGCGCTGCTGACTGCTATCGCGCCGCTGGCTACGGACATGTACCTGGCGGCGCTGCCCGCGGTCGCTGAGAATCTGAGTACTACCAGCACAAACGCATCGCTGACGTTGAGTGCGTTCATGGTGGGTATGGCGCTCGGCCAGCTGGTCGTGGGTCCGCTGTCGGATAAGACGGGCCGCCGCAAGCCGCTGCTGTTCGGTGTGGTCATCTGCTTTATTGCGACGGTGGCGTGTGGTTTCGCGCCGAATATTGAGCTGCTGATTTTTGCGCGTTTCATGATGGGTTTCGCCGGTTCGATTGGTGCGGTGCTGGCGCGTTCCATCGTGGCTGATACGACTCAGGGACTGGCGACGGCTAAGCTCATGGGCGTCATGATGATGATTAACGGCTTCGCGCCGGTGCTTGCGCCACTGTTTGGTGGTTGGGTGCTGTCGTGGGGTAATTGGCGCGATATTTTCCATGTGCTCAGCGTGATTACCGCGGTTATGATGCTCGGCGTAATCTTCGTGATCAAGGAGACCCTGCCGGTGGAAGAACGCTACCAGGGCACTGCCTTGAGCGTGTACTCGGAGCTGCCGAAGGTCTTCAAGATTCGCCGCTACATGGGTTTCATGCTGACGATGTGCT
>ERZ773207.867-NODE-867-length-10907-cov-2.950792_pt1 | contig 10907 bp, 10 predicted proteins | sample MGYA00580997_ERZ773207 | MGnify/ENA primary metagenome ERZ773207 (study PRJEB29015, sample SAMEA2738170) | human oral metagenome | biome: human oral; feature: human-associated habitat; material: saliva | place: China | collected 2239 ... | reverse complement strand
CAAAAGATATAATGAATTCGTATATAAATAATTAATATATAGCAGTTTTAAGGAGGCCTATATGAATAAATACCTTGATAAAGCTATTCCTGTAATTGCAGATCCAGGGAATTGTGAAAGAAGGGCCTTTATCGACTCTCCGCTAGTTGATATAGAGCCAAACGATAAGCTTTTGATAGACATGCAGTATCCAATTCTAGGATTTGAAAATGCCGAAAAGCGTTGTATGGCAAGAAAGGAAGTTGTAGAAATGTTGTATAGAGCAGCAGAGAATCTTCCTAAAGGGTATAAATTTGTAATTTGGGATGCATGGAGACCATTTGCCCTACAAAAAGAACTTTTCGTTTCTTATAGCAGTAAAATAATCAAAGAGTTTCATTTAGAAAATTTGACCACTAAAGAACAGGAACGCGAAATAGCAAAATTCATAGCTGATCCAATTCCAGATGAAGAGCTCCCGCCAGCTCACACGACAGGTGGAGCGATTGATTTGACAATTATGGGACCTAATGGCAAGTATCTAGATTTTGGAACTGAATTTGATGCATTTACTGAAAAAACAAGAGCAGCCTACTACGAGACCATCGATATTGAGGGTGATTCTAAAGCAAAGGAAATACGCGATAATCGAAGGCTTTTATACAATTTGATGATGGAAGCTGGCTTTGGAAATCTACCATCTGAATGGTGGCACTACGAATACGGAGATAAAAATTGGGCTGATATCCAAGGAAAGTCTGCGCTATACAAAGGAATTTTTGAATATTAACTACATTGTTAAATCAAAAAAGGAGATGTATAATTATTTTAACTATTCATTCTAGCATCAGAAAGGAGACCTATTATGTTAAGTTCATTCTTCAAGAGTGCTCTAGGTAGAGATACTCTTGTGGCAGCAGATGATACGTGGACACTATTATTCATCCTTGTCGCATCAGTTGCTACAGCAATTTTTTTAGAGCAGAAGTACGCTTGGGCTTCTAAAATTTCAGGAGCAATCATTGCACTTATTATGGCACTTGTGCTATCAAATCTAGGAATTATTCCTATTAATAGTACACTGTATGATGATATCATATGGGGCTATGCTGTTCCGATAGGAATTCCACTACTACTTCTTCAGTGCAATATGAAGAAGATTTGGAAAGAAACTGGCCGAATGATGGTCGTATTTCTTATAGGTGCTGTGGGAACATGCGTAGGCGCATTGTTAGCTTATACACTTTTGCATAATTACATTCCAGAGGCATCCGGAGTTGCAGCTATGATGACAGGATCATACATAGGCGGAGGCGTTAACTTTGCAGCGCTTGCAACTCAGTTTAAGATTACAGGACAGACAATAGGAGCAGTAACCGTTGCAGACAATCTACTAATGGCAATGTACTTCTTTGCATTAATCATGTTTGCGGGGTTGAATTTCTTCCGTAAGCACTTTGCTCATCCGCATATCGATGAAGTTGAACAAAATGGACTCGATGACTCAAAGACACAGGCAGCAGCTTACTGGAGCCGCAAGGATATCTCGCTCAAAGACATCGCATTCAATATTGCATATGCAGTTACAATTGTATTCTTATCAAATCTAATTTCACACGCTATCGCAGGTGCAATTCCAACAGATAATGCAGTTCTAAAGATGTGTAATATCTTCTTTGGATCACAGTATGTATGGATTACAACGCTCTCAATGATAGTTGCTACATATGGTGAAAAGAAGGTTGAAAAGATGAACGGTGCACAGGAAATCGGTACATATTTTATCTACATGTTCCTCTTTGTAATCGGTGTTCCAGCATCAATCGTAGAGATTATTACAAATACACCAGCGCTACTACTATTTACAGCTATAATGGTAATTGTAAATATGATATTCTGCTTTGTTGGTGGTAAGCTTCTAAAGTTCAATTTAGAAGATTGTATCCTCGCATCAAATGCAAATATTGGAGGACCAACTACAGCAGCTGGAATGGCAATTTCACAGGGCTGGAGCAAGCTTGTAGGACCTGTAATGCTAGTAGGTACATTCGGTTATGTAATCGGCACATACCTAGGCGTTATTATTGGAGGAATTCTCGGAGCGTCCTAAAATTAATAAATCAAAGCTATCAAAATCCGAGTTCGAAAGAACTCGGGTTTTTTGATGTGCCAAATCAAATAAAATATATGGGAAAATTTGACATTTATATTGCGTGGTGATAAATTGGAAATATATTACATTTTTGATGGAGGAGCATTGTATAAGCAAAAGTTTGGGAAACTAGGTGAGGATATTGCCTGCACCTATTTGGAAAATAAGCAGTTTGAGGTTTTAGCACGAAATTATAGGAAAAAATACGGTGAGATAGATGTTGTTGCACTTCGCAAGGGAACGCTTCATTTTATAGAGGTAAAAACTCGATCAACTGGTAGATTTGGTAAACCTGCAGAAGCTGTTGATAGTGATAAGATGTTCAAGATATTAAGGCTTGCACAGGTATTTATCAAAGAGAATAAGTACGAGTATTACAAATACTCTTTCGATGTAATTGAAGTAAAGCTAAATCATTTAGAGGGGGTGCTGTGATGATGAAAGCCTATGGGATGATAGTGCACGGACTTAAGGCTATAAAAATAGAGGTAGAGTGCAATATTTCTAGAGGCATTCCTCACTGCAATATAATAGGTTATGGCAATACCATAGTTAAGGAAGCAATTCTAAGAGTCAGATCTGCCATAGAAAGTTCAGGTCTGGAATACCCTATGTCAAGGATAACCATAAATCTTGCCCCGGCGGATATACCTAAGAGGGGCAGTCAGCTAGAGCTGGCTATGGCAATTTCGCTACTTGCAGCAAGTGGTCAGGTATTTGATGGTGAATTAGAGAGCACATGCTTTGTTGGGGAGTTATCTTTGGATGGTAAGATTAATCCATGCAAAGGGATTTTAGCAATTCTACTTGAGGCGAAGGAGAAGAAATTCAAAAACGTGATAATTCCAAATGCAAATTTGCATGAAGCAGAGCTCGTTGATGGAATAAATATCTACACATTTGGAAAACTAGCCGATGTAGTGAATTTCATGAACAAAAAGCAAAGACCTGAAAAAATCAAATGCAAAAATAGGTTTTTAAGTTGCAATAATTTTAGTAAGGACTTTAGCGACATTAAAGGGCAGGAAGTAGCCAAAAGGGCTATTTTAATTGCAGTAGCTGGAGGGCATCCTATTTTGATGGTTGGCAGTCCAGGTGTAGGAAAGAGTATGCTTGCTGAGCGAGTACCTGGTATAATGCCACCTTTAGAACAGGACGAAATTATAGAGTCAGGTGTAATTCGCTCTGTTTCCAGAGAAATGCTAAATGAGGAATTTACAAGCACCCCACCTTTTAGAAGACCATCGGTAAATATAAGTATTCCAAGTCTTTTAGGTTCTGGATATCCACCAAGACCTGGAGAGATAACCATGGCACATAAAGGCGTTCTTTTCCTTGAAGAGATAAATGAAATGAACAGGCTTGCTGTTGATGCTCTTAGAGTTCCGCTAGATAGAAAATGTGTCTGCTTAAACAAACGAGGAGAGGTTTTCAATTATCCGGCTGATTTTCTTTTGGTATCTTGTGCTAATCCATGTAAATGTGGTTATCTTCATAGTCCCAAAAAAGAGTGCACCTGTACAGCTAGCGAAATCGCTGCATACAAGGCAAGAATTTCAGGCCCCATAAGCGATAGAATAGATATACATATTTTTGTAACCGAGCCTGATTTTGATGAATTTACATCTAGCGAAGGCCTAAGTAGTGCAGATATGAGAAATATAGTATTAAAGGTTAGAAAACTTCAATCAAAGCGTTATGCAAGGGAGGAATTCAAACTAAACTCTAGCATTCATGATAACAAAATTGCTAAATACTGTAGCTTTGATAAAGAGGGCGAGGAATTTATTGAGAATGCATATAAGACGCTAAATCTAAGCCCAAGAAGTATGGTGAAAATCAGAAAAATTTCTAGAACTATAGCAGACATAGATGAAAGTAAGGAAATTAGACTTAAACATATATCCGAAGCGATACAATTCAGACAGAGGTGGTAGATGACTAATATAATAGAAGAGAAAAGCGAAATTTATCCGAACAAGATAAAGGAATGTCTTCCAGATTGCAGGCCGATTTATTATAGAGGAAATTTATCGCTTTTAGATAAACCTTCAATTGCTATTGTTGGAAGCAGAAAGGCTTCAGCATATGGAAAGAGCTGTGCAAGAGCTTTAGCAAAATGTGCGGTAGAGCATGGTGCCGTAGTAGTTAGTGGCCTTGCTTTAGGTATAGATTCTGAAGCTCATAGCGCATGTCTAGAAAATGGTGGAGAGACAATCGCTGTACTTGCTAATGGAGTTGATGTCTTTTATCCAAAAAGGAATCAAGCAATGCAAAAAAGAATAGAAGCAGCAGGGCTTCTTCTTAGTGAATATGAGGATGGAACAAGAGCACAAAGATATACATTTCCTGTAAGAAATAGAATAATAAGCGCCATATCTGATGCAATCGTTATTGTTGAAGCAGGAGCGCGCAGTGGTTCTCTTATCACAGCTGAGTGTGCGCAGGAGCAAGGTAAGGAGGTTTACGCAATACCAGGTAATATAACAAGCCCGGGAAGTCTTGGTACAAATAAGCTTATCAGAGATGGTGCAGTTCCACTTATAAATTTTGATGAGTTATTCCAAGACCTTGGACTAATCAAAACAAACCAGAAATTAGATCAAATTTTTCTAAGTAAAACAGAATCAAGGGTACTTGAGGTGGTCAAAAGCAGTTCAGAACTCTCAGTTGAACAAATTCGTCACATAACGGACATAGATTTAGCAGAAATCAATGCTATAATAACAATTCTTGAAATGAAGGGGCTTATTTTTTGCGAAATGGGAAAAGTAAGCATTGCAAATTTATGTAAATAACTATACAATAGGAATTTGTAAACATAGTTTATTGCGATAATTGTAATATATTTAGAAAAGATAGGGATAGTTTTAGGAGAGTTAAATGGCAGCTGTCAAATCAGGAAAGAGCAAAGCGAAATCATCGAGTTCAAAGAGCAATAAGACTCTAGTAATCGTGGAATCTCCGTCCAAGGCGAAGACAATAGGGAAATATTTAGGCAGCAGGTATAACGTAATTGCTTCCGTTGGACATGTAAGAGATCTGCCAAAGAGCAAGCTAGGAATAGACATAGATGATAACTTTGAGCCTCAGTATATTTCCATAAGAGGAAAGGGCGATCTCATCAAGAGTCTTAAGAAAGAGGCTTCTAAGGCGAGCAAGGTTTATCTTGCAACTGACCCTGATAGAGAGGGAGAAGCTATATCTTGGCATTTAGCATTTCTTTTGGATTTAGATCCAGAGGAAGCTTGCAGGATAGAATTTAATGAGATTACAAAAGACACTATAAAAGAAGCAATTAAACACCCACGCAAGATAAACATGGGCCTTGTTGATGCGCAGCAGGCAAGACGTGTTCTAGATAGACTTGTAGGATATCAGATTAGTCCGCTTCTTTGGAGGAAAGTAAGAAAGGGGCTTTCCGCCGGAAGAGTTCAGTCTGCAGCCCTCAAAATAATCTGTGATAGAGAGCGCGAGATAGAGAAATTTGAGCCAAAAGAATTCTGGAACATTACAGCTGAGTTCAAGAAGGGCAAGAAGTTTCAAGCAAAACTTGCAGAGGCAAACGGCAAGAAAATCATTGTCGAAAACCAAGCACAAAACGACAATATAATAAAGGAACTTAATTCAGGTGAGTTTATTGTATCGGATGTAAAGGAAAAGATAAGAATGCAAAAGCCTTATCCTCCTTTTACGACAAGTAGCTTACAACAGGATGCAGGAAACAAACTGAATTTCAACGCAAAGAAAACTATGATGATAGCACAGCAGCTATATGAGGGTGTAGATGTAAAAGGTAGAGGCACTACCGGTCTTATCACTTACCTTAGAACAGACTCTGTGCGTGTTTCTGATGCAGCAAAACAGGTAGCAAAGGAGCTAATAGTATCAAAGTTTGGAGCTGAATACAGCGCAAACAATGTTTTCTCAAATAAGAAGAAAGACATACAGGATGCACATGAAGCTATTAGACCAGCAATCATAGAGCTAGAGCCTGAACTCATCAAAGATTCACTTACAGCAGACCAGTTTAAGCTATACAAGCTAATCTGGAATAGATTCATGGCAAGCCAGATGTCACAGTCAAAGTCAAACAGCATGCAGGTAAGTATTGCAAATGGAATCTACGGATTCAAGGCTAATGGCTCTGAATTACTCTTTGATGGTTTCAGAAGACTATATAATACTGCAGACGATGAGGGAGCAAAGCTTCTTCCAAGTCTAGAAAAGGACGAAAAGCTTAAGGCAGAGAGTCTAAAGGGAGAACAGTCGTTTACTCAGCCACCTGCAAGATATACTGAAGCTAGCCTTGTAAAAGAACTAGAAGATAAGGATATTGGACGTCCAAGTACATATGCACCTATAGTAAGCACTTTGACGGAGCGTAAGTATGTAGGAAGAGAAAAGAAGGCCCTTAAACCAACTGAACTAGGATTCCTCGTAAACGATTTGATGGAGGAATATTTCAAGGACATCGTCGATGCAGGCTTCACTGCTAACATGGAAAATCGCCTAGATGATGTTGAAGTTGGCAGTCAGAAGTGGAAGGACCTTATTTCTGAATTTTATGGTCCATTCAAAAAAGAACTTGATGTTGCAGATAGAGCAATTGAAAAGATAGTAGTAGAAGATGTTCCAACGGGCGAATTATGCGAGCTTTGCGGAAAGCCTATGGTTATAAAGGCGGGAAGATTCGGAGACTTTATCGCTTGTAGCGGATATCCAGAATGTAAGAACACCAAGCCAATTGTTAAGACAATTGGTGTAAAGTGTCCAAATTGTGGTAAAGATATAGTAGCGCGCAAAAGTAAGAGAGGAAGAATCTTCTACGGATGCAGCGGATACCCTGAGTGCAAAACTGTATTTTGGAACAAACCAACAGACAAAAGATGTCCTGAATGCAATAGCATATTATTAGAAAAAAAGACAAAGAATAAAAATTTTGTTTGTTCAAACGAAAAGTGTGGGTATACAGAATAGTAACATTAGGAGGTTATTGACATGGTCGAATTCCACGCAACAACAATTTGCGCAGTAAGAAGAGGTCCAGATGACATAGCCATCGGTGGAGATGGACAGGTTACTATGGGTCAGACAGCGATAATGAAGAACGGTGCTAAGAAGGTAAAGAAAATATATAACAACCAGGTTTTAACAGGATTTGCAGGTTCTGTTGCTGATGCTTTTTCACTAACTGAGAAGTTTGAAAAGAAGCTAGAGGAGCACAGTGGAAACCTAAAAAGAGCAGCTGTAGACCTCGCTCAGATGTGGCGTTCTGACAGAGGTATGCGTAATCTTGAGGCTCTCATGATTGTCGTTGACAAGGATGACATGTTGGTAATTTCCGGCACAGGTGAAGTTATCGCACCTGATCAGGATTTTGTAGCTATCGGATCTGGTGGCAACTTTGCGTATTCAGCAGCAAATGCTTTGTTCAATCATACAGATATGAGCGCAGCAGAGGTTGTTGAGGAATCGCTGAAGATTGCTTCTTCGATTTGTGTATACACTAATGATAATATTAGTGTCGAGAGACTTTAGGAGGTTATTATGGCAAACAAATTTCAACAATTGACTCCGAAAGAAATCGTTGCAGAACTCGATAAGTACATAATCGGTCAGGATAAAGCAAAGCGCTCTGTAGCGATTGCACTTAGAAATAGATATAGAAGAAACCTTCTTTCCGAAGAAATGAGAGAAGAAATTACACCTAAGAACATTTTGATGATAGGACCTACAGGTTGCGGTAAGACAGAGATAGCAAGAAGACTAGCAAAGCTCATGGATGCTCCTTTTGTAAAAGTAGAGGCAACAAAGTTTACTGAAGTAGGATATGTAGGAAGAGATGTCGATTCTATGGTAAGAGATCTCGTAGAGAGCTCCATACGAATTACAAAGCAGTCTAGACTTAAGGAAAAGTATGACATTGCAGATAAAATTGCTGAGGACAAGATAGTTGAGGCTATGGTTCCTGGCAAGAAAAAGAAGGAAGCACCAAAGCAACCTCAGAATCCTTTTGAGATGCTAATGAATACAGCATACGGACAGAAGAAGGAGGAGGAACCTGAGCAGGAGGCTACTACAGATGTAGCCATGGCAAGAGAGCAGGTGAGGCAGCAGCTAAGACAGGGACTTCTTGAAGATCAGTATGTCGACATAGAAGTAATTGACGCTCCAAAGGGAAACCAGCTTGACATGAGCAATGAAGGAATGAGCATTGCAATCGGAAATATCTTTGGGGATATGATGCCTAATAAGACGAGAACAAAGCACGTGCGTGTCAGCGAAGCACGTAAGATTCTAAGAGAGCAGGAAGCTCAGAATTTGCTTGATATGGAGCAGGTTACAGATGATGCTATAGAAAATGCTGAGCAAAACGGAATAATCTTTATCGACGAAATCGATAAGATCGCGTCTGGAGCTGAGTTTACAAGTGGAGCATCTGTTTCAAGAGAAGGTGTTCAGAGAGATATACTTCCAATCGTGGAAGGCAGCGTAGTGAATACGAAGTACGGACCAGTTAAGACGGATCACATTTTGTTCATAGGAGCAGGTGCATTCCATGTATCAAAGCCAACTGACCTAATTCCAGAACTACAGGGACGTTTCCCAATCAGAGTAGAGTTAGAGAACTTGACCACAGAAATCTTCAGAAAAATTCTAACTGTACCAGAAAATGCTATCATTAAACAAAATCAAGAATTAATGGCAACTGAGAAAATAAAATTGGAATTTTCAGAAGATGCTATTGACGAAATCGCCGAAATGTCGTATCTTATGAATGAGCAGGCAGAAAATATTGGTGCCAGACGACTATATACAGTAATGGAGAAGCTTTTAGAGGACATTTCATTCGATATTCCAGAAACTAACGGTGAGCCAATTGTGATAGATAAGAATTATGTCATAAGTAAGTTTAATGATACAGTTCATAAAGATGATATTGATAAATATATATTATAAATATTATAATGTAATAGAATTTTGAATGAAAAGGAAAAGGTGGATTCAAAAATGAAGGGTAATTTATTATCAAAAGTCAGAAGACTTAACAATGTACTATCAGAGAGTACATCAGGATTTGTATCTTTTGATGAACTATGCAATATATTGTACGACATGCTAAATGCAAATGTATATATCCTGAACAAGAGAGGTAAGGTGCTAGCAGCAAAGTTTGATGATGGCGAAGAAGCACCGCTAGTAAAGGTAGAGGGAGGACACTTCGAGCTACCTAAGGAGTTCAACGACAAGTTCCTTGAGCGCAAAGAGGCTTGTGAGAACCTAACAAACGATGCAATCAAGAACATTTATGGGGACGGATACTCACTATCATCTAAGTATCACACAATCGTACCTGTAATCTTTGGCGGCAAGAGAGTTGCTACACTTCTCTATGTAAGAGCAAGTGAGGCATTTACAGACGAGGATCTAGCTATCTGTGAATATGGTGCAACAGTAGTTGGCATTGAGGTAACAAGAGGAATCGCACTTGAGGAAGAGGAAGACAACAGACTAAAGGCTGCAGTAAGCGTAGCGCTTGAGACATTGTCATACTCTGAGCTTGAGGCTGTTATTAAGATTTTCGAGGAACTCAACGGAAACGAAGGACTTCTAGTTGCAAGCAAGATTGCCGACATGTCAGGAATTACACGTTCTGTAATTGTAAACGCTCTTCGTAAGCTAGAGAGTGCTGGCGTTATTGAGTCAAGATCTCTCGGAATGAAGGGAACAAGAATCAAGATCACAAATGAGTTCTTGAGAGAAGAAATCGAGAAGGTAGAAATTTAATTTACTAGATACTTCAAGGGCCGCAGGTTTTAATCTGCGGTCTTTCTACTATAAGGATTTTATTGTAAATGGAAGCAGAGTATAAAACCATAAAAGACGCAGCACAGGCTGAACTAAATATAGAAAAATCAAGGTTCATTGCGCACATTTCTCATGCAAACAATAGGGAAGAAGCAGAAGCCTTTATTCAAATGATAAAAGCAGGATACAAGGACGCGACGCATAACGTATCCTCCTTTGTCATAGGACCAAAGATGGAACTCAAATGGGCAACTGACGACGGAGAACCTCAAGGGACAGCCGGAATGCCGATTCTAAAGGTTTTGGAGGAGCAAGGCATTACTAATACAGTTGTTGTTGTTACCCGCTATTTTGGTGGAAAAAAACTTGGCACTGGTGGACTTGTAAGAGCATACACTGATAGCACACTTGAGGCAATCAAAGCTTCAGGACTCTGTGAGGTATATAAGATTGCTAGCATCAAAGTTGGCATTGATTATTCATCATATAGCAAGCTTGTAAAACTAAGCCTTCCGTTCTATATGGAAATAGTATCAACTGAATTTCAAGATTCAGTGTCAGTAGAAATTGACTTTGATCCAGGTAAGCTCGAAGAACTGAAGGAAGCATTAGATAACCTAAGCAGGGGACAAACTTCAATCAAAATGGGTGAAAACAAAATAAAAGCAATACCGATAGAAAGATAAAATAATAGGCTTAGAATATTTAATTGAATATATTATGAATAAAATTCGATTAATGTCGTTTTTATTATTGACAAGCATAATAAAATATGGTAAATTCATATAGCTGAGTTATCCAAGGAAATATCCGAATTAGCACTCAAGAGAAAAAGTTCTTGACAATGTCAAGACGACACTCTATAATATGTAAGTGCGTCGGACAACGATGGAAGCAATTGAGGGCGTTTAGCTCAGCTGGGAGAGCACCTGCCTTACAAGCAGGGGGTCATAGGTTCGAGCCC